>Ga0114946_10002915_pt1 | contig 11689 bp, 11 predicted proteins | sample WalLakDeSediment_FD_88676 | JGI IMG/M metagenome (GOLD analysis project Ga0114946, IMG submission 88676) | Lake sediment microbial communities from Walker lake, Nevada to study Microbial Dark Matter (Phase II) - Walker Lake 11/02/13 Deep Sediment | ecosystem: Environmental > Aquatic >...
CGCTGGTTGACTTTGTCGCAATCCTGGAAAAAGATGTAACGGTTGAGCTAATTAACGAGGCATTGAAAAAAGCGGCTACCGGTTCAAAATATTTCGCTTACAGCGACGAGCCGCTGGTATCCTCCGATTTTAAGGGCAACCCTTACTCAGCGGTGGTGGATAGCCTTTCGACTATGGTTATTGGCGGCAACATGGCCCGGGTGCTGGGCTGGTACGATAACGAGTGGGCGTACTCCTGCCGGGTTGTCGACCTCGCCACGCTGATCGCTTCAAAGTAAAAGGTAAGGAGGCGACACATTGAAAATTAACCGCACTATCGAAGAAATAAACGGAAAAATTAAAGCCGGCAAGGCAGTAGTCTTCACGGCCGAAGAAATAATCGCCGTAGTCAGGGAAAAAGGTGTCGAAGAGGCCGCCCGTACCGTTGATGTGGTTACCACCGGCACCTTCGGCCCGATGTGTTCCTCCGGCGCGTTCTTAAACGTCGGCCATTCCAAGCCCAGGATCAAACTGAACGAGGTAACTCTCAACGGTGTCGAAGCCTACAGCGGTATTGCCGCCGTTGACCTTTACATCGGGGCTACCGCGCTGCCGAAAAACGATCCTGCCAATCGCAACTATCCCGGTGACTTCAGCTATGGCGGCGGGCACGTGATCGAAGACCTGGTAGCTGGCAAGGAAGTTCATTTGGAAGCGAAGGCTTACGGCACAGACTGTTACCCCCGCAAGAAATATGAAACCCTCTTCCGTCTCGACGAAATCAACGAAGCTACCCTTTATAACCCGCGCAATGCTTACCAGAACTACAATGTGGCTGTTAACCTCGGGCAGAAGACAATTTACACCTACATGGGCATACTAAAACCGAACCTGGGCAATGCCAACTACAGCTCCGCCGGCCAGCTCAGCCCGCTCTTCAACGATCCGCTGCTGAAGACGATCGGCATCGGCACCCGCATCTTTTTAGGCGGCGGCATCGGTTACGTGGCCTGGCATGGCACCCAGCACAATCCCTCTGTCGAACGCCTTGAAAACGGTAATCCTAAGTACCCCGCCGCAACCCTGGCCCTGATTGGTGATTTGAAGCAGATGCAGCCCCGCTGGTTAAGAGGCTTAAGCTACTTAGGTTACGGGGCAACCCTGCAGGTTGGCTTAGGGGTGCCGATCCCGATTTTAAGCGAAGAGATCATGGGCTACTGCGCCGTGAGCGACGCTGATTTGCAGGCCCCAATTGTTGATTACTGCGGCGCCTATCCCAACCGCGAGAGCGATAACCTGGGCCACGTCAGCTATGCAGAGCTTAGAAGTGGCACCATAACGGTTCAGGGCAAACAGCTGCCGACCGCCTCCCTTTCCAGCTATGCCGGGGCGCGGGAAATTGCCGCAACCCTGAAAGCTTGGATCGGAAAAGGCAGTTTTAGCCTCACCGCACCCTCCGCCGGGTTGCCCTCGGTTGAGGCGGGCATCAAGTTTAAACCGATGCCGGATCGCGATCCTGAAGGGCAGGAGGGTTAGAGATGATCAAGCAAAAAATAGTCTTGCGCTTCCCCCCCCACGTTGTTGAGCAGCCGGTTATCTACCATTTGATTAAGGATTATAACCTGATGGTCAACATCCTGCGCGCCGATATCAACCCCCGCAAGGAAGGGCGCCTGATGATGGAGCTCAGCGGCGAAGATGCCGATTACCGCCGCGCCGTGCAGTGGCTGAAGAAGCAGGAGCTAAAAATTATCAATCTGGAACAACAGATCAGCTGGAGCGAAGAGCGCTGCACCCACTGCGGCGCCTGCACAGTGATCTGCCCCACCGGGGCCCTTAACTTTGAGCGACCGGGAATGACTGTGCGCTTTGAAGAAGATAAGTGTATTATTTGCGAACTCTGCCTGCGGGCCTGCCCGGCTCGGGCCATGGAAGCCCTGGCGGAGAACGCCAACGGCAGATGAACAGCAGCGTCAGACTATACCGCCGGGAAGCCCCCGGCGGTCGCTTTATTTCCTTCACCGTGAAGGTCAAAGAGACAGACCTCTGGATTGCCGTTAACCAGCATAGCTACAGCGAAGATTTAGTGAGCGCCACCGAAGCGGAGCTGCTTAAAATCCGCCTCCCCCTCGAACAGTACTTGGCTTCAAACCCCCATCTGCAAACTGCCCTTGAGCCCTGCTTAATTGATTCCAGCGCCCCGCCCATCATTCTCGAAATGGTCAGGGCCGCCAATAAGGCCGGGGTTGGCCCTATGGCGGCGGTGGCCGGGGTGGTTGCTGAGCAGGTTGGTCTTTTCCTGCTCGAGACGGCGGAGGAAGTGATTGTCGAAAACGGCGGAGATCTATTTTTAAAAGTAATTGAACCGGTGGCCGTCGGTGTCTTTGCCGGCACCTCCAGCTTAAGTGGCAGGCTATCCCTGCAGATCGATCCCGGCCAGACCCCGCTTGGTATCTGTACTTCCTCCGGCACAGTGGGCCCATCGTTAAGCTTCGGCTGCGCTGATGCGGCCCTTGCCCTTGCCCCTTCCGTTCCGTTGGCCGACGCTGCAGCCACCGCTCTCGGTAATCGGGTAAAAAGTCAAGAAGATCTCCAGGAAGCAATCGCCTTTGCCCGGCAGGTCGAAGGCCTAACCGGCACCCTGCTGATTATTGGCGACAAGATCGCCGCTTGGGGTAATATCAACCTGCAACCGCTCGGCAACTAAGCAGGAACCATGACAATTTTCGCTTCAGGCCCGTCTGTTGAACAGCCCTTATTTTTGCGCTATAATATTGATTGCAACGGGCCGGCATAGCTCAAATGGTAGAGCAGCTGAATCGTAATCAGCATGTTGGGGGTTCAAGTCCTCTTGCCGGCTCCATATATTAAAGGGTTTACGGGGTTTGGATGAAATGTCCAAACCCCGTTTGTATATTTAATTATAATTGCGACGTTAAAATAAAGGAAAATTTAGATTTTTATAGAATGTTTATATTAAGATAATTGAGTTGTACACAGTAACTGAAGTTCGATCCTGCAGATACTTCTATTTAATTTCTTTTAACTATCAGTTAAACTCATTAACTCATTCCCTGAAGCTAACAGCTTGATTAAAAACCAAGGAGGCTTTATGTAATGGGACATTCAGCTGTAAAAGATGTTTACCATCAGGTCGGTGATAAGTTAAATGAGCTTGAAGTTAGAGCGCCAATGGATTTGTATCTTTATGAAATCCTGAAGGAGATTTTTACTTCCCGGGAGGCTGAAATCTTTTGTAAGATGCCGTTTTCATTATCTACGGCAAAGAGGATTTCTAAGATTACAAAGATTGAGGAAGAAGAACTCAAAAGAATATTAAATGATATGAGTTCAAAAGGTTTGGTCCTGGATCTATTTGCAAATGGTGAAAATCAATACTCGCCTTCACCAATGGTCATTGGCATTTTTGAGTTTTCTATGATGCGAACAGGTAAAGATGTAGATTCAAAGCTTTTGGCCGATCTGTTTCATCATTACCTGCAGGACGATGCATTCTGTGCTGCCAACTATAAAAATGGTGAAAAAATAAGTCCTCTACGTGCGATGCCTTATGAAGATGCAGTTTCTAATGGCCAGTATACTGAAATACTGGATTATGAAAAAGCGTACGCTATTGTTGACAAATCAACAAAATTTGCTATAGGCTTATGCTCATGTCGTCATGAAAAACATCATACAGGTGATAAAAAATGTGACATAAAACTCGAAACCTGTTCTACGTTCGACTTAGCGGCAGATTCATTAATAAGAAGCGGGCTTGCCAGGGAGGTTACAAAAAAGGATGCAATTGCTAACCTGGAGCATTCTCATGATAATGGTTTAATCATAATGGCTGATAATGTGAAAAGAAATATATTTTTCATGTGCCATTGCTGTGGTTGCTGCTGTAACGCCCTGGCAGGACTCAGTAAGTTTGGTTATCCCAACGCGGTTGTTACATCTAACTATATAGCTTCAATTAATGAGGACAACTGTGTTGAGTGTGGAGACTGTATCGAAGCCTGCCCGATTAATGCCATAGAAATGGTTGAATATGATGGCGGAGCCAAACCACAAATTGATGAAAAATTTTGCCTGGGCTGCGGGGTTTGTTCGCTACAATGCGCTAATGATGCCCTGCGGCTGGTATCACGGGAGAAAAGGGTGCTGCATCCTGAAAATACCTTTGAGAGAATTATACTGCAATGTCTCGAAAAAGGTACCCTGCAAAATCAACTTTTTGATGACCGGAGTAAAATGTCAATGAGGTTTATGAGCGGATTAGTAGGAGGCTTCTTGAGGTTATCTCCCGTTAAGAAAGCGCTGATGAGCGATTTGTTACGCTCTCAGTTCCTTTCAATGATGCAGGCAGGGATCAAGATGCAGGGGAAGGGTTGGATTTTAGAGCTGTAGTAACTATAAGAACAAAACCGGGTGATTTAGTTTATCACCCGGTTTTCACTTAAATTAGTGTAAATCTCCATTCACTAAACTAGCTGCCCAACTACACTCATGGCTGTTCTTTTCTTTTTTCTATCATTTTTTAGGTAATAAGCATAAGAAGTTAGACCGAGCAGCTACCGGTATTGTTCGTCTGTAAAGACAATGATTTGGCAATATCAACTATTTCATCTCATGTTACCGGGGGTAATTTGGTCGATCACACAAAGGGTATCGGGATTCCGAGGCAGAGTGTAGATGGTTATGACGTAGAAAAAGTCTGGCAGGTCTCCTCTGCATTAATCTGACGCATGCGCAACGGAGAGGGACCATATTTTTTACAGGCAAAACGCGTTCATAAAGATGGACATTTTTTAGGCGACCCATTACTTCGATTCCATGACCATCCGGTAAAAAGAGTTTTCAAAGGTCACGGGACCTTTACTTAAATCATTTATACACCCAAAAAGGGCAAATGTAGTAAACAGAGCGAAGGGTCTGTCAGAAGTTTTTAGCCTCATCATTAATGCAAGGAAACAGAGGAAGACCAAAGTTTATGCCGATAATCGGCTTAACTCCTGAAAAACGGTCCAGACTTTAAGTTAATAGTTTTTAAAGTGTGTCTTTTGTGTGCCAAGAGGACCTTATAAAGCTAGTGAGGACAATACAAAATCATAATAGCGAATCAGGATCAGGCTAACAATGCATGGCAATTTCCGGGAGACCACCTGAAAAGAAAGCAAATCAATATTAGCCTTAAACTGAATCGTAATCAGCATGCCTAAGGGTTCAAGGCCTCTTGCCGGCTCCAGAAAGCCCTTATCAAAATGCACATAAGTTTAAAGCAGGATTTCATCTACCTCTGTCCGCGGCTGTGGATGCTCGCGTCCCTGGTTGATTTCGCTGAGCTCGCTTTTATCTCCGTAATAGCCGACGGCAATAACAGAAATAATTTCCAGATCGTCGGGAATGGAAAACTCACGGCGCGCCTTTTCGCGATCAAAGCCGCCCATGGCGTGGGTGATCAGGCCCCGTCGCTCGGCCTCGAGCGACAGGTAACCCCAGGCGGTGCCGGCATCGAACATCTGCCAGTGATTGGATTTGCCGCTCTTTTCAAAACTTTTTCTGCTTGTTACCAAAATTAAAACCGGCGCTTTATTGGCCCACCTCTGGTTGCCTTCATCAAGAACGCCGCGCAACCGGGCCAGCTTGTCGGAGCTGTCGGCAATCAAAAAGCGCCAGGGCTGTTCGTTGCTGCACGAAGGCGCATAGCGGGCCGCTTCCAGCAAGGCCTGCAGCTCTGTGGCAGCAACCGGCTTGCTGCTGAAAGCCCTTGGCGACCACCTGTTTTTAATCTCCGGCATAATTTGGTGGTTAAAGATCCGGTTCATCCTGTCGACCTCCTTTATTCATCTCGTCAAGCATTTATTCTCCAACCTTAATTATAGCAAAAAGCTGGAATTTAACGAAAAATGACTGTCCAGCTTTTCACCAAGATTCCTGTTATTATAGCGTTAGCTTTGCTATAATTGTTTTGACTAAACAACTAAATTCGGCGCAAAGGAACCAGGGTCAATGACTGATAGCCATAACGATTGGTGGAAAAAGGCCGTATTTTATCAGATCTACCCGCGCAGTTTTTATGATACCATGGGTAACGGCATTGGCGACTTGCAGGGTATTATTGACAAGCTCGATTACTTAAATGACGGAACCCCCAACTCACTGATGGTTGACGCGATCTGGCTCTGTCCTTTCTATGTTAGCCCCGACATGGATTTTGGCTACGATATAGCTGACTACTGTAAAATTGACAGTTGTTACGGCAACCTGATAGATTTTGACCGGCTTTTGGCTGAGGCGCACAGGCGAAAGATCAGGGTTATTATTGACCTGGTTTTAAACCACACCTCGGATCAGCACAAGTGGTTTATCGAATCGCGATCTTCACGCGATAACCCCAAGCGTGACTGGTATGTCTGGCGCGACGGCCGCGGATCCCGTAACCGACCACCGAACAACTGGAAAAATAACTTTTTCGGTTCGGCCTGGGCCTGGGATGAAAAAACCGGTCAGTACTACCTGCACTCTTTCCTGAAAGAACAGCCCGATCTTAACTGGTTTAATCCTGACGTGCGCAAGGCGATGTTTAAGGCAGTCCGCTTCTGGCTCGACCGCGGGGTAGACGGTTTTCGCCTCGATGTTGCCCACTGCTATTGCCAGGATGAACTGTTCCGCGACAATCCTTCCATCTTTCACCGCATCAGGCGGGTGAGCAGCAACCGCTTCTGGGATCGGCCCTTTGTCGTTAACTTATTTCAGATGCTTGAGCTGCCGGAGCTGCAGGATAAAATCTACAGCCGGCATCATCCGGAAACGCACAATGTCCTAAAAGAATTTCGTCAAGTTCTCGACCAGTACCCGCAAAAGACCAGCGTTGGTGAAGTAAACAGTGAAGATTCGGCCATTGTGGCTGCCTACTACGGCAGCGACAATGACGAGTTGCACATGAACTTCTATTTTGCCCTCGCCCAGTGTCGCTGGAAGGCCGGTGCCTTCCGGCGGGCAGTGGAAAAATGGGAGCAAAGCCTGCCCAAGTCAGCCTGGCCGGCCTATACTTTCAGCAACCACGATATTATGCGGGCGATCAGTCATTATGGCCGCAAAGGGCAAGAAGTTCAGCGGGCCAGGTTGCTGGCCATGCTGCTGCTTACCCTCAGAGGCACTCCCTTTATCTATTATGGGGAAGAAATTGGGATGAAAGAGGCCAAGTTAAAGCGCAGCGAGATTAAAGATCCGGTTGGGCTCAAGTGGTATCCGCTTTACCAGGGCCGTGATGGGTGCAGAACCCCCATGCAATGGACCGCTGGTCGCAATGCCGGTTTTACTGAAGCTGAACCCTGGCTGCCGGTTGGCCCCGAGGTCGATCAGCGTAATGTTGCCACCCAGGATCAGGACCCCGCCTCACTTTTAAATTTTTACCGGCTAATGCTTAACCTGCGGCGTTCAAATTCTGCCCTGCAGCTCGGCACTTATGCCAGTGTTGTGGAAGGTGTTCCTGCTGACTGCTACTTTTTTAAGCGCGAACTTGATGGCAAGTGCTTCCTGGTGGCCCTAAATTTTTCAAACGGCAGACGTGAAACTGACTTTCGCAGGTTGGCAAATAATGCTGTCCTGATCCTTTCCACGAATCCGGCCCGCCAAACCGGTAGCAGCATCGATAAAATGACCCTCGACCCTCACGAAAGTTGTATTCTGGATATTTCTGAATAAAAGTATTTTAAACACAAGCATTTCTTAAAAAGGAGTGTATTCATCTTGGCAAACTATTTTACCCGTATGGGTGACGGGTCGGCGGTGCGCTTAAGCGCCGAAGAGATTAAAGCGGAGCTTAAAAGCGGCACTGTTGATGCAGCTGACCGGGGCAAAATACCCGAACTTAAGTCTGACGAGATCAGTTACCTTTTTGAGATAGTGACTTCACCGGTCAATGTGACCAGCGTGATCAGGGGCAAAGAAATTGTCACTTCTTCAGACTCCGGGGCCTTCAAGATCAACTACCAGGCTAATATTTCCATGGATCGGGCCACGGCGATCCAGGTTCATGAGAAGGTGCTCTCCGCCGACTCGCTCGATCTGGGTAATATTGATTACAGCTACAAATCGGTAAAAGCGATTTTGCACGATGAAGCCAAGGTGATGGAAAACGTGCAGATGAACACTATCATGCCCGTTCTTTATGGCGCGATGCCCAACCTTGGCCTCTACACCAAACCCGACGGACCGGTCGAGAACTGGTCAGAGCTGCTGCCGCTGGGCAAAATAGATGAGGCCCGGGCGGCGCAGGAAGAGGCGGTTGAGCTGGCTGTAAAAGATATGGTCTACATTGCCAGAGGGATGTATGCAGCCGGCGCCGATGGCATCAACCTCGACACTTGCGGCGCCTCGGGCGATGCCGATATCCTGGCGGCGCTGCTGGCGGCAAAGGAGATTAAAAGCAGCTATCCCGACTTAGGTATTGAAATGGGCATGGCAGGTGAATTTATTCTCGGTATGCACGGTAAACTTGAATTTGAAGGGCTGCGCTTAGCCGGTCTCTACCCCCACAAGCAGGTGGAGCTGGCTGAAAAGGCGGGGGTCAGTATCTTCGGACCGGTGGTCAATACCAACAGCAATAAGACTTTTCCCTGGAACCTGGCCCGGACGGTCACCTTTGTTAAGGCCTGTGTTGAAGCGGCGAAGATCCCGGTCCATGCCAATGTCGGCATGGGGGTGGGGGCAACACCTTTGTCACCAGTGCCGCCGGTCGATGCTGTATCGCGGGCAGCAAAGTCACTGATCGAGATCGGCAAGGCCGACGGCTTATAGGTAGGCTCAGGTGACCCCTTTGGCAACGAGGCTACCCAGGAAGTTGCCGTCGGGATGGGCGGTATCCGCACTGCCGGAGATCTGGTGTTGAGGATGCAGCTGGCCCACGGCCTGAAGATTGACCAGGCAAAAGACTATATTGCCACAAAATTAGGGGTAACGCCCTTTGATTTAAGTGATTGCTCGGTAATGCGTGAACTGAGGCAATCCCTGAATATCGGTTACCCAATGCCCGATCCGGGGGCGGCCAAGGGCATTGAGGCGAAAATCAGGATCGCCGCTTTACTTGGGATCAGGATTAACTCAGTAGAACGGTTTAAAGCAAAAACCGGTTTAAAATAATCAGCAAAAGGCAGGTGATAGGTGATGAAAAGAAACCGGATTGCCGGTAGAAGCTCCTTTTTGGGCTGCAGCCTCAGTCTTTTTTCCGACTCGGATTTAGAGATGATTCACGATGCAACCCTGGAGGTTTTGGAGTATACCGGTCTTTATGTTCAGAGCAACGACGCCATTGATATTTATGAGGGCGGAGGCTGTTATGTGGATCGGGAAAGCCAGATTGTCAAAATTCCGGTTCATATCGTGGAGGAAGCGATTGACAGCGCTCCGAAAAAGGTTTTCCTGGCCGGACGCGATCCGCAGCATGACATTGTGCTGGAGAACGGCCGGGTCAACTTCTGTCCCTTCGGTGAAGGGGTGATGGTCATTGATCCGTACACCGGAGAATACCGCAAATCGACCAAGAAGGACAAGGGCGACGTGGCCCGTCTGGTCGATGCTCTCGATCAATACGACATGCTTGAAAATACCGTGGCGCCACGTGATGTGCATCCGGAGATGGAAAGCTTGCATAACTACGAGGTTACGGTAGCGAACACCACCAAGCATGTACCCCAGCCCTGTCACGATAAGCGCTCGGCCCATCTGTTAATCGAAATGGCGGCCGTGGTGGTTGGGGGGCGCGAAAAATTAAAAGATCGGCCGATCGTATCCGGTTGTACCTGTCCGCAAAGCCCGCTGACCATTTCGGAAGGCTGCGCTGATCCGATCATCGAATACGCCCGGGCTAATCTGCCCCAAAATATTTTGTCGATGGCCCTGGCCGGCGCCACCTCGCCGGTCACCCTGGCCGGGACACTGGTCACCCACAACGCCGAGGTGCTCGGCGGGATTGTGCTCGCCCAGTTGACAAGGAAAGGCGCTCCGGTAATGTACGGCAGTTCGACTTCGATGATCGATTTAAAACAGACCACCGCCACTGTTGGCTGTCCCGAGCTTGGCCTGATCAGTGCGGCGGTAGCCAAACTGGCCCAGATGTACCTGCTGCCCAGCTACGTAGCGGGAACGTAGGGCGATTCAAAACTATCCGATGCTCAGTCGGGCCATGAAAAGACACTCACTACCCTGTTGCCGGCCTTGGCAGGTGCCAATATGATTTACGGTGGGGGTATGCTGGAGATGGGCCTGACAATGAGTTTCGGTCAGCTGGTGATGGACAACGAAATTATCGCTATGACCAGGAAAGTGTTGGAGGGTATCCCCGTTAACGATGATACTCTGGCTGTAGATGTGATCAAAAGCGTAGGAGCGCGGGGTCACTTCTTAGCCGAGGATCATACTTACAATAATATGCGCAAACTCTCCAGCCCACAGTATCTTGATCGGCGGATGCGGCAGTTCTGGAATGAGAAAGGTGCGAAGGATCTGGCCACGGTCTGTGACGAGAAGGCGCGGGAGATCCTGGAGACCCATAGACCCGATCCACTGCCGGCTGGGGTGCACGAAAAACTGCTGGCGATTATCACCGCCAGGGAGGAAGAGCTGGGCATCAGGAAGAAGTTTTAAGCATTATCACAGAGCCATGTTTAATGTGATGCTAAAAGAAGGTCAGACCAGTGGCAGAGATTACTTTTCTGGGACATGCTGCGTTCAGATTGCAGGAAGAAGGTAAGGAAACCCTGCTCTTTGATCCTTTTGTGTCCGGAAATCCGCTGGCCCCGCTGAAGCTGGAAGAGATCAGGGCCGACTATATCCTGGTTTCACACGGTCATTTCGACCACCTGGGTGATGCTTATAAGATTGCCGAGACCAGCGGGGCTACGATTATCTCGACAGCAGAAATTGCCGGTCAGGCCGGTGAAAAAGGGCTTAAAACCCATGCCCAGCATATCGGCGGGCGGCACCGGTTTCCCTTTGGCTCGGTGAAGTTAACCCTGGCCTTTCATGGGGCGGGGATCCCCGGTGGGCACGCCTGCGGTTTCGTGGTCGATTACTGTGGCAAGAAGATCTACTTTGCCGGTGATACGGGACTATTTGGCGATATGAAACTGATCGGCGAGCTCGACCCGCTTGACCTAGCCCTGCTGCCGATCGGTGACAATTTTACGATGGGTATCGACGATGCCGTGGTGGCAGCATCATTCCTAAAGGCAAAGATGGTCATCCCTTACCACTATAACACCTGGCCGCTGATCGAGGCCGACCCGCAGGAGTTTAAGGACAAGGTGGAAGAAAAAACGGGCAGCAGGTGTGTGATCCTGCCACCCGGCGAGAGCCACGATATTGAGATTTGAGATGTGAGAGGTTAGAAGAGGGAGAAAGAAAAAATGGCCTTTTTTCACCTCCACCGACCCTAATCTTGTTCTCATATGACCGGGTCTCAGAGAACCGGAAAAGGTTTAAAACCTTTTTCACCCCCACCCGTACCCTCCGTAATTGGAGGTCAGCGGTCAGAATTCAGAGGCCGGATAAAGAATAGAATTTTTCACCCCCACCCCGCCCCTTGTACAATAGAGTCATACAGGGTGGTTAAATTGTCAAGTATGGTCTTTGAAAACCACATAGGAATATAGGTTAATACTGGCTAACTATTCTCGTAGGCAGGGGGCTTCGACCACCGGCC
>Ga0114946_10002916_pt1 | contig 11684 bp, 3 predicted proteins | sample WalLakDeSediment_FD_88676 | JGI IMG/M metagenome (GOLD analysis project Ga0114946, IMG submission 88676) | Lake sediment microbial communities from Walker lake, Nevada to study Microbial Dark Matter (Phase II) - Walker Lake 11/02/13 Deep Sediment | ecosystem: Environmental > Aquatic > Freshwater...
CCGTTTTGGGCAAAGGCATATGATACATCAGTTGATCAAACCAAGAATAAGGCAACATTAAAGTGGGGTGGTGGCATACGAACAACCATAGATGATTATACATATGTTACACAGCCGGATGTCGCCACATTAACTTTGTCGTCTAATGATTATGTTAATTATGTAACAAATGGCAACATATCATTAACATGGAACCAACCAGTTAATTTTATTATAAACGAAAGTAAGAGTGAATGGTGTAGTTTAGAAATAGATCAATCAAAAGTATCACCACTTACAGATTATTTGTATAATATTACAAATGAAATGGTGGTATCTGCAACAGAAACCCCATCAAACATATATTTGAGCAACAGTGATAATATGTTAGTTAACTATTGGTGCGCTGGAGAGGGCTTTACCTGGTCACAAACAATAGTAAACTCAACAAATGGATTTCCACCAACTGGTGGTAGGTGGATTGTACCAATATCAGGAGTATTGGTTGATCCTGTTGTTCCATACGCAAATTTAACTAATAGACATTTTCCTACAATTGCTACAGCACCGTATGTTGGCGGGCTTTATAGCATAAAGGATTCTGGTGGTTACTTTGTTCCTAAAATGTTAGGTGCTACTACTTATATTGGACGTGATTGGAGTAATACAATTGATGCAACAGTTATTTCTAATGATGAAAGTGCTCGTGGAACGGATGCAATATTTATAGATCCAACAAAATATATTGGAAATGATCGTGGGCTATCTAAAATCAACCAGTTATCGCCCATAGTTAATATATCCACGGACCCCCGCTGGCAAAAGGGTTCTATTACAGAAGGATTTAAGTCTGGGGATATTGTTGGTGCAAGAACCCATCAGGAATATATACCATATCAAACAAAATATGAAAGCACAGGATTTAATTTTAATGGGTTGCGAACCCAAAATGATGAGTATGATCCTTGGACAGGAGATTCGGACACTATATGGTCAGATCCAACATATTTTCCACCAAATTTTAGGAACGAATACGATATTTTAGGTTGGTATAATAATAAATTACCAGAAGATATATTTATTTATCAATGGAAAACAGATATTTTTGGTAATCAATATGCACTACTTAAAGATAATTCATTAAGTGGTGTTTACGATAAGCGGCAGGCATATGGACAGATGTGGATGCGTAATCAGGAAAATATAATAGCACCGATAAGTGCGATTTTTCCAACATATGATATATATCAAAATTCTGTATCACCAGTAAGTTATAATATAAAGGATTTTGATTTATGGTATGACACAATAATGTTTAAAACATCTTCTCATGTTATTATAGAGCACCTTTCCTTTGATTGGGATAATAATACACTATATACAATTGCAGACGATATAAATGTTATTGATCTTAGTGCTTCAAACGGCGGTGTTTATGGTGGTCATTGGTTGTTTGATGAAGAAAAGAGGGTAACACTTTGTCAAATGCTGTTTGATTATGAAAATAACACTGTATATCCAATATTATATAATTATGATATTGATAGTGTGCAAAAAACCACAATGTTTAACTTTAAAAACCACTATATGATAAATGCGCTTTCCGCATTAGAATTATATATGATAGAGGAGCCAGTGCTTACTTATAATATGGATAATAGGACATATAACATATCATTTGTTGGTCATAGCTACTATTATAACGGAATTATAATAACCAGCATTAATGTTAATCAAACTCTAGGTATAGATAGTGTAGTTTCTATTACACCCACACCAATTCTATATCCTATTCTTGATTTGGTAGGTAATCCGGTTGGCAACAATGGAGCTGGGGGAGCCGCTAACTTTGTCAGCACAGCAGGCTCCGCTTTCGATCCTTCCGCCGAGCTTGACATCACGATAGACATGAGGGCGGACAATTGGAACGTCAGCACTCATCATTATCACCAGCTAGGATACCTCGCCAAGTGGGGAAGCAACTGGGCCAATCGTCAATTTGAGCTCCACAGTTCATCCAAGATATTCACGCTTGGCCTTAAAAAATCCGATGAAGATCTTACCGTAAATTATGTGGCTACAGAAGCCGCCACTCTTACGGGACGACATACTGTTAGGGTTGCGTCATGGATTGATGGTGCAAACAGGGTTGTTCGCTTTTGGGTAGACGGTGTTCAAGTGGGTGATGATGTCACCAATGCCGACAACGGGAACATAGGGTCTAGAACGGGCCAAAATAATACAATCAATTGGCGTAAAGCTTTTCGTGGTAAATGCTATCGTGTTGAATACCGTAATGAGGTTGACGGACCTATCGTGGCATTGATGGACCCGAATGAGTATGTACTAGGAGATAGTTGGGTGTCCAGTACAGGCGAAACGTGGACCCTCAACGGTACAGCAAAAATTGCGATGTCTTTTTGATCTTGTTGGTTAAATACTTATAAGGAATTATGTCAGAAATAACATTAAATACAGAACCTAGGCGGACAACACCGACCTCTATTAATGAAATTGGTGGTAGTCTGGTTAAATATGACGGTAATTTTTGGAAAGACCAAAATACAACCGTTGTTTTAACCACTTCTGTACCCATGACAGGATATGAGGGGTTTAATGTACGATATTCTGCACAAGATACCGGTACAACAGAATATAAGAAGTTTGTTTTTGATAATGGTGACGGAGATATTACTACAAAGAGTGGAAGTCGTACATATACAACAACTTATAATAATATAACACTTCGTGGAAAACCAGATAGTAGGGAACGGGTTCGTAATGCATTTATACCGTATCTTACCGGATATGACCAATCTGACGCACAAACTATAACTACAATTGGGGATAATAGTGGTACTGTTGAGGTTTTAGAACGCTGGCCTACGGCACAATTTTATGCTTCTGGTGATAATGATAATGGAGTGGCGGTATTTAATGAGGATAGAATAGTATACGGATATGAACCAACTACTGTATATTTTACAGATGCAACAATTGCCAGGACTTTTCCAATTAGCGGGTGGTTTATAGATTATGCAGATACGATTATAGAATCATATACAACAACAGATGGTGCATTACATCCGGCAAACGAAATTGTTGTACATCCTAATATGTTTAATCATACATATTCACGAGCTAATACCTATTACGTAACATTATATACGGAAGCAAGTACAACAGCAACACAATCAGCAAACACATTTACAACCGCAGAAGAATTACTAACCAATCCGTTATCCACAGCCGCTACTGTAAGAGTAGACGTGTATCCATATAATCAAATAAATAATTTTTACCTTACTTCTGGTGAATCAGTTTCTTCTAATTATACTAGCGACTCACCAGATGCCCTATCTAGTGTTAGTACATATGGCGGAACATTTATTTCGGGATATGCTCCTAACTTAACAGTAATGTTTCAGGAATCTTGTACACCAGTATCATTTCCAATTAGTGCATATGATTGGGACTTTGGCGATGTATATAGAAGTGATGTAACACATCAAACGGTAAGCGCAACCTCTGTAGAAACTGGGTTTGGTGCTGGATGGGTAACAGACAAAACCAATCATTATATTTCTTATACATATAAATTTCCAGGGTTGTATAATGTAAGTTTAGGAAGTCGTGTAAGTGCAGATCCAACATATAATCCAAAGTTTACATATACATTAAATGGTTCTCCATGTTCAAGAAACTTATTAGTTTATGTACAAGAAGTAAATCCAATAGCAGAATTTGGTGTTTCAAATGTATCTGGGGGCCCGTTCGACCAGTCTGTAGTATTTACTTCTAGCCCTATGACAATTTATTTTAACGCATCAACAACAATACCAGGGTCATACCCTATAGGAAGAGTGATGTGGGATTTTGGTGATGGTACATTTCAAAATGTTATTAGTAGTTATTCTGAACCGGAGCCACACAAGGTAACTGTTTCACATCAATATATAAGAGAAACAAAATCAGACCCTAGTACATTTAGTGTCTCATATTCTGCGTTTGCCAATGATACTGATACTATGAGTGAATATATTATTACAGGTCTGGGTCCACTAAATGTAACACCAGCATCCGCATTATATGTTCCTGATTGGCCACAGCATTTATTAGAAACAGCGTTTTATAATGACAAACTACTTTTTGTTTTTGAGGGTAATAAAAGGAATACGTTTGTATATATTTTAACAGGAGCACAAGAAACACCTGCACCTACAACGACAACGACAACGACAACAACAGAGGTTTTATGAATATAATACCTATTAGTAGTAATCCACTAATACCACTTTCAGCAACATATACTTATGATGGTTCTATTACTTTAAAGCCAGAATATCATATACATACTGATAGTGGTTATTATGGTATTACCAATCCACTGTTTTCTCAAATTAAAGATGTAAAGGTAATTAATAATTCACTATTTTTTATTTCCTCCGCAGTTAGTTTAGGTACTGTTATAGAAGACACCGAAACTAATGTTGATACAACTGATATGGTTATTTTTACTAGTTTAAAAACAAAAAATAATACATATTTTAAAACAGAATCTACTTATGTTTTGGGGACAGAATCAAATAGCGATAATCGTTCATTATTTAATTTTAATAAGCTATCAGATGGGACATATAATATAATAGATAGTACAGGAAAATATTGGACAATAGAATTAGAATCTCCCTGGAGCATTAGTTTAGAAAATAAATTAGTGGTTGATACTAATAACCAGCAGACTTTTATTTTAGAATATGTTGATAATTATGTTTATATTAAGACAAATTTTAAAAACATATATTATCCGCCCATTGAACCAAGTTACTATAAGCGTTTTATAGGTATTGATACAATAACGGGGCGTATAGGTGCTAATGGGTTTATAGTAAATGATAAAACCGATTTTCGTTATGAGATGGTAGATTTTAATTCAGATTCTTTTACTCTAGGGTATGAACCTGATTCTATTTATGTTAAATATTATAACGAACTGGAAACACCACGTAATAATAAAACTCTTGAGTTCAAAACATCCATTACAAACACTAAAAATAATTTATTGATAGATTCTCCATTTAAAACGAGTATTAACACAGAAACAGGAACCATTCTTGTTAACATGGCTACTTTAAAGAATATACAAACCCCAGAATACGAATATACTAAGGCACCATATTTTGTTAATGAAACAATAACTAACGTCAATTCAGCAAACGCAGTAGATGCAATTAAACGGCGTGAATACAATCAATTATTTATGGGATCAAACCAGGAGCGTGGATATGAAAATCCATGTTTAGGGTTTAATGCAGATACTAAGGAATTAACATTTAAAGCAGATACAGTTACATATTTTCATTATCCTAAGACTGCCCCTACTGGTACACCAATCCAAAATGTGGGATTTTTAGAGTCTGGTGCTGTTCCAGGAAACACACCAGCCAGATCGGATAAAATATGGAAAAAATTTGCAGATTATGAAAAGAACATTTGGTGGGGTAACAGCACACATGCTGGGGTTTCACCAACATCTTCTGTTTATATGCCTATTGAGCAAGGAACCTGGTTATGTTCTTGGTTATCAGGCAAAAACGCTGAAGGCGTTGACGGTGTATGGATGGACCGCTGGTATTATCCTGGGTTTGCTACAGTATCAGATGCTCTAACTCTTGATACAATGTTTTTGGAAAACACCGGGGCCAAGGTTTGGGACGAGCCAACACAAATGACGTTAGATGGTGGTTGTTGGTACAAATATTTTCATGTTGGTAATATTGAAAATCAAAAATTAGTAGATGCTCTTGCAAACGAGGGATTAACTGGGCTTCGTATATCGTTTGATGGCTGGGAAACTAATGTAGTAGAAGACGAGTCTATATATAATAATGATGGATTAATACATAATTTTACAAGTGATACTATAGTAGACGGGTCATTTAAACCAAACAAAACACAAAATCAATATTGTTTAGTACCATATAGCCCTACATATAAGTTATCTGATAAATTAACTGTTACAACAAGAGTAAAAATACCCGATTGGAGTAATGTACATGGTCATCATATAATAAGTAACGGAATTAATAATGGCTGGAACATACAAGCAACTAATGGATACTTTACACCATCAATAATAGTTTTTGAAAAAACATACGGACATCTTATATTTATTAACAATGATGGGGACATGTATTATGATGCACTATATCCTGTATCATCACATAGTGTATCAGGGGATTTCTATGGGGTACCAACAGCATTAGCAATGGATGGAGATCTTACTATTTGGGCTACTAATAATGATCCAAATATGAAACGCTTATATCGAGCATCGTACAACGGAATTTTAAATGAACAAGTTGTATTTGATTCGGATGTAAATTTAACAGAAGTTAGTATTGATGCAAATAAAAATGCGTGGGTATTGAATACAACAACTAATACTGCTTCAGGATTTTCACCAGATCTTTCATTAATAGGAACAATACAAATGACATCTGTTTCCTCTGTGCAGAGAATAGATTTTGATACTAATAATGTATTTCTTAGTGGTGATTACACAATATTGGATAGATGTATAGATGCAAACAATAATATTTTCGAGTTACGTTTAGGTTCTCAATATTTATATAAAAACGGGGTTGCAGTTTATAATGCAGACGGAGTAACAAATATTGAATGTGATAGTAATGGTATTCTTTGGTTATTAAAAGATGGTAATATAATAGTAAAGACAACATCTAACAGCACTGAAGATGATAAGTCTGGTGTTGTCGGCCAATATACTTCCGGGCAAAGACGATTATTTTTTACAAACGAATATTATAATGATGCATATAGAGATTTTGCTTGGGTGTTACATTCTGAAACGAATAAACTATTTAAGGTTGACGAGGACTGTAATGTTGTACAAGAAATAAACCTAAGTGATTACGTGGATGTATTAAGCTCAAAGTTTAGCGGTCAAGACAGATCAAAAATGGTGTTTGATATAAACGGAGATACTACAGGATATCTTTGGCAAACAAAATATGTAAATCATATACCTAGAATAGAAGTACATGCTACATTAAACCAATATTTAACCGCACCGTTAACATTATCATATCCAGCAAGCAACCTAATTGATAATGAGTATTATAATATAAGCTTTACTTATGACTCTGATAATTCATCGGGTATGTTATATGTAAATACAACACTGGTAGACACATATTCTGCATCAACAGACTCTTCTATATATTACAAATATGATAATTTAATGCTTATAGGTGGAGATATGGGGGATAGTGTATCATTAAATGAGCACCTTTTTACTGATAGATATATCATAGATGGTCAAATAGACGAGTTGAAAATTTATGATTCTGTATTAAATAATTTTGATATAAAGCACATTGAACTGCGTAATTATAACTTTAGTGATATGGTTTGGAATATGCCTGTTGGTATACAGAGTTTTATAGAAGAAATTGAACGCTTTTTTAAACAAAGGCTTCCAGGCGCAAAATCACATTTTTATAATATTAGGTTATCACACTTAAACATAACTAATATAGAAACAAGGGAAATAATAGAACAAATAATTAGAGATACTGTTAAACGGGTTTCACCAGTATATACTAGCCTTTATAAGATAATTTGGGATTAAAATGTCAAACTATTTAAAATTTACACCATATGTAGGCGTCGCATACGAAATGGAAGTTATCGTTGCACAACAAAGCGATGATTTTACTACGGGTTCTCTTCCTGCATCTGCTACTATAAAGTGGGATATTCAAAGTGTTGCACAAAACACTAACGATTCACTTTCTGGCGCAATATTTAGCTCTTATGGTAAGGTAGAGAATTATTACCTACAAACAATACCAGATCCTGGGTTTACTATAGTAGGTGGTTTATCAACTGGTGTGGCAAGAGTTTCTGCACTTGGCGAATACGGACAACCTACATTTAATTTTGTTTCTGGTGGGAACTTAGTAATGGTGTTAACCGGAGATTATGCCGTAACACAATCTGTTTTAGGGAATGCGGCTGGGTATCCAACAGCAAACGGAACATTAACGTATTCAACACAACAGTATGTAATAAACTCTACAATTTCATTAAGTGCATCAGAATTGAGTGCTACATATATTGCAGACTATGGGCTATATACACCAAATTCTTATGTAAATGCAGCATCTGCTAACATATTGGATATAGATATGCAGACGTTGAATTATATGTACAGAATAACTGGCGATCTTTCAACATCTGATATAAGAAACCCTGATGGTAACTTATCAGCATTTGAATATTTTCCACAACGACCAGATAACATTGACTTGCAGGTTACTTATTTTGATAACCTACCAGAACAGAGAACAATTATATTGGAATTGGTAAATGTGGTTGATGGTCAAACAGGCCCATTTCCTCCTTATTCTAATGGTTACTGGGAAATTTCAGCGTCGAGTCCTAACGTAACTATAGACATATATGGTGATCCGTCTTATGGCTGGAATAAAAAATATTATTTAACAGCCACAAAATTTAATTCACAAACACAAACACCAGAAAATTATACTATCACTGTTTCACCAAGTTATTTTAACAATGGTGTAGAAATATCAACACATTCTTATACATTTACTATAGATCAATTCCCTGATGAAGAGTCATTCAGTTGTAGATCAACTATTTCCAATAATATTCCATCTGCTGTTGGTGTTGCATTATCAGGTGGAGGATATTCACAAAGATTGTGGAGGCATGTAACACAACCAACCGTTTCTGCACAACCGTTTATTCAAATACCCGGCTGGGATCAAACGCAAGGGACACTTGGTATTGATTGGGGTGACGGAAATATATCAGCATATCCAACATTAACAACGACTGTTAAGCATAGTTATGCAGTTCCACCCATAGACACGTTTAGAATTATTACAATTGCAGAGGGGATTTCAGCACAAAATTGGTTATCAGCACACTCTAATAGTGATATTAGCGGCTATATGGATATTCAGTTTGTTGACAGATTTTTATCTGGTAATTTTATAGCATATCCAGATTATTATTTTGATACCAATGGCGATTATGTTTTATTGAATACATCAAATTACACACAGTCGGTGGGTGTTTGTGCATATGGTGAAGGAAGCAACGTAGTTATAAATCTTAGTGCAGCGGAACCAGAACTGGGTAAGAATACGTTATATCAATGGGGGATTGATTATAAAGATGGACTTAGTGGGGTTCCAACATATAGTGATATTATTTCGGCACAGAATGCTGAACGACAAAGTATATATGAATTTGGTGATGTATCAACATATACACCAGAAGGTAGCGCATTATCACTAATAGTATTTGATGATGACTTTCCTTATGGTATGAATCCATGGTATTATAATGATGATAATGAATATGTTAAATACCCTAACTTTGATACATATGATTATGCACATACTACAAGTGCAAATAATAGTGATAAACTATTTCAAAATGTTAGAGTATTACCATATGAAAATGTAATTTTTTCATTGGCCCCTATTGGTCAAACAGTCACACCGGATTCTGTTGTTATTACATCTGTATTATCACTTTCATTTCCTTCTTATTCTCCTGTTTCTATAGCAGGGGAAACATATCAGTGGACGCTATCTGCGCTTGGATGGTCAAGTGCGGTGGTTGTTGAAACAACATCTAGAAACTTTTCATATTCTATTACAGAGGGTAGTGGTATTACACCGGGAACATTAGTCGCCAATACCACAGTACCTATAACATTAAGTCTTTCTGGACAGATTACTAAGACTATTAGTGCTAGGGATTTTGAAAACAACACAGAAACAATATTATCAGATACACTTTCAGCAACAGTAGTTGGTGGTTTTGACTTAAATCCAAAGATTTTTACTAGCGATCTTCATACACTTACTGGAGAAACAATATTTTTTGAGAACATAACAACTGTTTCAACATCAGGATCACAGCCTTCTGCGTATATTTGGGATGTGGGTGATGGTAGCGGGTATATTACAGTTTCATCAACTGACACCTATTTAATACCAGCCACATATATGGATGTTGGAACATATAGTATAGGGGTAACAGCAATAACAACAGATGGTGTTGTTATACCTAAGCAATTTTCAGACATAATTACAGTTGAATCCTATTATCCTGCTTATAGCGAAGATGTACGTAGAATATATGGATCAGAGGGAATAGCATTTGAGTATGATTTTACAGATATTATGGTAAAGCCAAATGAGTGGGCAGTTGCAGATAATATAAACTCTGCTTTGTACAAATTAAATGCTAACATAGAGTATTTGAAGTCCGTAGCAAAAAAATACATCGAACCACCAACAAAATTATATGGTTGGTTGGGGCAGTCTAAATATAATGAGTCTGATATAAGTTGGCATGTAATAATACCAGGAATTAGTGCAGAGTATGCTTCCACAGAAAATATAGATAATAACTCACGGGGTATTAATGATATACGTGATGTATCTATTTATAATGATGACATATATCTTATGACAAGTACGGCAGTGTATATTTTATCATCAGATTATTCCGCAACAGAGATAGATACCAGAAGTATTAAAACTATAGGCGATCCGTTTTACAATTTAATTTCAATGGGAATCAATTCTACAGGAAGAATTTATTTACTGGATTCAGAAGTTCATAAGATAGTGGTTTTCGATACATATAACGGAACCTGGCGGTTCTTGTATAGCTTTGGAAATTATGGTGGTTTGGCCTCGATTCAGGGATTTAGTATCCCAGTGGATTTACATATAGATAGCCAAGATAACGTCTGGGTTACAGATAACGGAAATAAAGTTATTAAAAAGTTTACAAATAATGGAAGTTGGATGTTGAATATTACACATAACAATTTTGGTGATCTTGTAAGCACAGCAGTTGATGATGATGAAAATGTTCATGTTCTTATGACTACTGGTGTTATGAAATTCAGTTCAACTGGTGATTATATTGCAACATATGATGTTACACCATCTGGACAAACGGCTAACAAAATTATCAATGGTAGAGACGGGTTTATGTACATATCTTATGATACGTCTACAGTTAAAATAACAAAAGATGGTGCATATGCTGGTTCGTTTGGCAATACACTTAGTGATGTATCGTATGGCGGAATTTTTCAAGATACAAAAAGAAATCTATATATTACCAATACTAATAGTATTATTAAATATTACGATAAAGTATCCATAGACAGTATTATTAAACCTATAAATGATATTGGGTGGGATATAGAAGATATTTACATAGATTCAGATGAATATATACAAGACTGGGTGTATAACAAGGCATTTTCACGACTTTGGGATAATATGGAATTGCTAAAGAGAAGCATAAATGGCTCTATTTATCAGATTACTGATAGTCAGGGTAATATAAAGAACCTAATTACAGGCTTTACACCAGAACAATATGCGTTGTTATTTGACTTACCAACCAAAGAAGAAATTTTTATAGGTATTAACGAAATTGTAACAGCGGATAGTATTAATAGGTGTTTGAGAAAGCTATATTCTATTTTAGAAGTATTGTTTAATGCTATCAAAGGAGAAACAGATTCTAACATATAAAGGAGTATTATGAAACCTATTAAACCAGGGAATGATCTTAAGGACATTGTTGATAAACTACGAGACTATAAAAGAAAA
>Ga0114946_10002920_pt1 | contig 11677 bp, 6 predicted proteins | sample WalLakDeSediment_FD_88676 | JGI IMG/M metagenome (GOLD analysis project Ga0114946, IMG submission 88676) | Lake sediment microbial communities from Walker lake, Nevada to study Microbial Dark Matter (Phase II) - Walker Lake 11/02/13 Deep Sediment | ecosystem: Environmental > Aquatic > Freshwater...
AGATGGCTCAGCCTTATTATTATCTTCCTTTTTATCTTCAGGCTGATTTTGAAACTGACGGTAGTAATCGGGGATTTTCATGATTATTTTTATTATCAGAAATTAGTTCTGTTCATACATAGTTCGTTTTAATTTAAATCAGACAATATTGAAAAAACGGTTGTCTGTTTCAACGATATCGTTTCTGATATAAGCTCTCGAGTCTCCCGGTTCAAACGCATTGACAAAGAGATTATGATCGGGCGAGTTATCTGTAATCGGTATACGTACGCTGTATATGTGACGAACGGCAGTACACGAAAGAATCCGAGTACGAATGTTCCATGCAAAAATCCAATTTTGCGGTGCCATAAATTCTTCAAACGAAGCAAAGCCGTAGCGCGTATACACCGGGTAGGGACATTGGCCTGACGGATAATCACTCTGCATCACTAATTCGCTTTCTAACTGAGCACGCAATGCGCTGACTCTATCATTATGATCAGACGGAGGTGTTCCGGAATCCCGCCAGTTTCTTAAATTATATTCGTAAATGTTTTGCCGCCAATAACAATACTCGCGGTTGATATTCTGGGAATGATGGATTGCTAGAGGAATTCTTACTCCGCTAAATCTGTTTGGAACTATATATCTTCGGCCTGTGAATCCTATGGGAGGATGAATTGAATCGGGTATCCAATCAACCCATTCAGTATTACCTATCTGATTTCCGTGAATATCGCTTGCGGAAATTCCCTGAAATAGTGTAATTAAAGCTGACTTATTATCCGCTTGTGTTGTACTCTGAACCCTAAAATCGTAAAGCATATACTCCACGCGTATAATTCTTCGATCACTTCGAAAAAAACCTCCAAACGTATCGATATGTTTGGGAGCGGTAACGGTAACCTGGTCTCCAAAAATCTGTTTTATTGCTCTTTGAAACCGTGCTCCATTTACATTGCTGCCTACATTACATCCTCGAATATTTATAATCGTGTCGGAATGGTTACGTATTGTACGTGTAGTAATTACCGGCCGAGTCGAACCGTTTACGTAAGAACAAAGTTGATCCATGTATATCATTCCTTCTTCGGAATCATTGCTTAAACCGAAATATAACAGTTCTTCATCGGCGTGCGACAATATAATTACTTTTCCGATCGGTGTGGTAATTAGCGAACCGGTACAGAGAATATTAATTATTGAATCCATCGATCTTCTACCTGACTCAAGCGGAATAACAGAGGTGGAAGGACGGTGTTCAAAAAATTCTTGGGCCATGTTGTAAAAACCTCCCGAACCCATAATAAAAACATAGTCAGTCGCTCCGAAAGGAACAGAAACAGCATGATCGCCTCCCGTTTGACATCCCTCAGCCACATATATAAAATCCCCGCTTTCAACATTGTCATCTAAACTTCTAACAATATTTCGTTCTCCGCTTCGTGTATAGTGTATAATTCCCCTGCAGCTAATTAAAAGAGGCAGTGTTATGTCTGGATCATCGATACGCGGAAAAAGTGTAACACTTCCTAAAACTCTCGATATCGGCTCGGGTCTTGTATAACCCGAAACTTGGTAAGTCGGCATTAGCGATCCTATATCCTGATGATTAATTTTTCTTTTACACTTTATTCGGAAAGATTACAAAGATTAGTCCTGGCGGTAAATTTTCTTCTAGTGCAAATCCATTAGAATTTAGAGTACCTCTTCTTTTGCTGCCGTCCGGAAGATGCAATATATATTCTTCGTTCGATACTAGATTATTATTACGATCTCTCAACTCAATTCTTAGCCAGTCTTTGAAAGTAAGTAAATCCGAGTCAGCAGAAATCCCAGCTATATTTATCCGGAAAAAGTATTCAGGTGGATTATACCCCAATTCGCTTTCTTCCTGCCTTACTATATCATCAGTATCTTCAACGTATTCAAATTCCCAATCTGCTTCAATTTTTTGATTTCTGATAGTAACTGGAAATTTAGTTACAAGATCGTGTGCCAAATCTGAATCGTGTTCCCAGATTTGTATTTCGGCTTCATTTCCGTCAGCAAGACCTTTAATATCTGCAGTAAGCTTAAGAATATCTCCGCGCCTTGCTTCTTGTTTGTCCCACTTAAGATTTTTTATCTCAACATAAGGGAATAAATACAATCCTCTGGATTTTTTTGATACTCCGTGCTTGGATAACTTTACTTCCGCGAATAGTTCATCTTTTGCTTTTTCGGGAACTGTAATCTCCAACCATAATTTGTTTCCATAAATTTTCTTTTTTATAGTTTCGAATTTCTTACCGGATTTGTCACTTATCTCAATGGATGCTTCTGAGTTAACACCGACAAATTGCGTTTCAACCTCTAAGCCGACTTTTCCGCCCGGGCATCCGGTTCCTGCTGTCCAGACTATCCTGTTAATATCGGATTCTAATTTTATCTCGGTCTTTTTATTTGTGTTACCTTTGTGGTCGGGCATAATAATCGGGAAAAGCTATTTTAGTGAATAGATACCTTTTGTTGAACCAAAATAAATTAAACCATTTTCATCAATAACAACAGGTGTTGTTATTTTTTCTGTTGGTTCCAGTATAAAGTTAAATATCAATGTTCCGTCTTCCTTAAAATAGCTTAACATGTATGATGTACACACAATAATATTATTATCGCCTGTGATAGTAACAAACTTAAAACTATTATCATCCAGCAAATTTGTTTCAAAAATTAGTCTTCCGTTTTCTATTCCATATAGCATATTGTTTATAATACAGAACACCTGGTTCATTTTGTTTATAGCCGGTGGTTGACTAATGCTTTTTACTTCGGTTACTGAAAATGAATATTCCCAGTTGACATTTCCCTGTAAAGAATAATTGCGCAGCAGAAGTTCATTATCTGAAGTATGCAGAATAACATTTAATTGATTATTAAAGTCAAGACTAGCATTTATAACAGCAGCCTTTTCAACTTTTATTTTGTTAAGTTCTCTACCGGTTTCTAAATCAAATACTGAAATGCTATTACTATATGGATCCTCATAATAGAATGATAAAACTTGTTTTGATTCTGTTAGTATTATGGATTGAAGACTTTCTCCATTAAATTCCTTGCGCCATCTTACTTTTTGATTAGAATCAATAACCATCAAAATCGATTTGTCTGAATTATCATCCTGATTACTTGTATTATCATCATGTTTTGGGAAAACCAAATTAGATTCCTCACTAGCTCTATTTAAAATTTGAATAAAAATATTTTCGTCAAATTTATAAATACATTTCCAGATGCTCTCCGAAATTATATCCGGAACAACACAAAGATCTTTTTCTTCCTGATTCTTTCTGTCAAACTCCTTGACTGTTGCATTTTCTGAAAACAAAACTGACTGCTCGCTAAAAATAATATTTGTGCCAAAATCACAATTGCCTTTAACGACTAAATTTTTATCTTTAAATATCTGGTACTGATAGCCATATTTTACCAACAGCTCTGATTCATTATATAAAATCAAACGTGGGAAGTCACTATTGTCCGTTGGCAAAAACCAGTGAAGTTTTCCACTTGCGTTCACTACACGGTCTTGCATTGAAGTAAGCCTGTAATCTGCAAAAATCTTTGAATAATTTTCCACTGATTTATTCTCCTGTTTAATTCGATTTCCTTCGGAATGACAAAAATTATTTACAAATAGAGCAGCAAATACAATGATGAAAATAGATAAAACTTTATTGAAATATATTTTACTCTGCATACAAATTAATCATATAGTTTTAACTGTAAATACTGCATTTGCAACTGCTGCTGTGCTAAACCAATCAGAAATAAATTTCAGATCCTCTTTCTTAATTTCCACAGTATTCAAAGGTTTAGCAAAAAAATAGTTTAATAACATTTTACTTGTTATACTATCCCCGCATTTTATAATGTTACCGGTTTGAGTGATAGGGTCGTTACTATTCTTAGTTACTTCAATTCTATAATTAAAACCTGCGTTTGAGGGTGAACTTCCTATGTTGTAAAAATTAAACCCTGGAATAAACCTAATAATAGTTGGATTAAATGCTCCGGAACCTTCAAGATAAAACTTAGCAAAGTTCTTACTTGTTTGTAAAGCATTGTTAATTCTGTTTGTCCAATTTGTTTTTTCTGCATCACTCCAATTGTTTGCCCCATTGTTTCTGAATGCAACTGCAAGTAACAAGCGAACAGTTAATATAGCTTTAAATTCTTTATCGCCGTTTTTCCTGGTTTCATCAGTAATTTTAAAAAGATATACATTCCATGGTCTGTCAGCGGCAGCATTAATTGATTCACCTTTAATATATTTCCAGGGATCCAGTTTGTCTTCAATCTTTCTATAATAACTATATTTTGCACGTGGATAATAAATCTTAAAATCCGTTCCCGTTAAGAAATTGTTTAATGGTTTTCCACTTTTACTATTAATATTGATCCAATGTGTAAATCTCCAAACGTGTCTCATTCTAATTGGACCATTCTTTATCATCATTGTAAGTTTATCATGTTGAACATTATAAGCTTCGTTTCCTTCTACCCTGCTAGTAAAATTTGAATCATCTTGTGAAATTCGTTTGCCATCTTCAGTTCTTCCAAACTGTCCAAGTGTTGGAACAGAAGCTTTTGTTAACGAACTTGCAACCGTTTCAGTATAATCATCATTTTGACCTGTGGCGTGACCTAATTCATGAGCTACGACTAAACATCCGTATTGCCCTGGATCTCCAAATTCACTGAAAGGAAAACCATCAAATCGATTAACATCATCTTCTCTGGTTTTTATTCTAAAACTACCTAATGAAAAGATATTCGTAGCATCCCTATAGGATAAGAACCAGCTTCCCTTCTTTTCCTCAACAATAAAAGAAACAGATTTGGGAATGCCGCCGATTGAATTTTTGATAGCTTGTTTAAAATCATCCTTTCCAAATAAGATTGCATAATTATTTGCAGTAAAATCAAATGCTGCTGCTGGTATATAACTAAACTCTTCAAAAGCCTCAAAGTAAAAAAATGGTTTTATGATTATATTATTCTTCTTAGCCTCGTCTTCATATTGATATTCTTTAACATTCCAATGATTCATTGAATTAATCATACCAGAACTTTTAAAATCATCCACTTCATTTTGTGTTGCAGGTCTGAAATCCCCCACTCCACCAACTGTTGGATTAGTATCTTTTGTAAAAAAAGATGACCAATAAATAAGCTGGAATGAATAAATATTATCTTTACTAAATCCTCCTCCGTGAAAATAATGTACTTCAAAATCGCCAATACCCGAACAATGGACAGTTTTTTCAGCACTGTTATGCCTAAACACTTCAAAAAAATGACAGTCTGAATCGTTTACTACTGCTTTTCTGCAGCCCAAAATATTATTTTTTGAATAATCCAGGGAAGAGGATTCAAGAGTTCGTTTGTTAGTTACGTCGTAAAACTCTCCGCAAAAAACTACTACCCTTGTATTTAGTTCGTCGGCTAAAATAAGGTTGGAAAATTTGCCTGTTTTATCTTTTTTAAATCTTATTAGAGAAGATTTATATCTATCATCAACTGAGCCTGAAGAATCCGGTTCATATATTTTCAGCTTGTTATCTTTTAAATCAACATGCAAAATTCTGACCCTTGATCTTTCGCTTAAAGGTTTTGGCTGTCCTTTAGGATTAGCTGCTTCAGCAAAAGCATTTCTGTCAGATATATTCTGACTTCCATTCTTATCCACCAAGACAATATCATCAAAAGAAAATACCAAAGGTTTATCAGTTTTAGTCACTTCATCACCAAACGGTTTCAGCTTTTGCACGTCCTTAAAAACTTTTTCAAACCTGTCACCTTTGTTTATATCTCCATCATACCTTGTCCAGTAATTTTGTGATGACCATTTTACAGGAAGATCATAGTATTTTTGTTTTTCAGCAAACGAAAAGGCGTCATATTCCTTATTAGTCATTATCACAACTATCGGTTCTGATTTATCATCCTTTGTGTAAACCCATCTGTCTGTGCCGTTAAATTCAAAATATAGTTTTTTTCTTGCAGGATCTTTTATTGATTTTTTAAATTGGACTTTTACATAATACACGCCGTCTTTATAAATTGTTTCGGTTGGTAATTTTTTATTTCCATCTTCATATGCAGTAATAAAAAGACCTTTCGGAACTGGTAATTGCTTTTTTTTGATTTTATCGTAATAGACGAATTGAAGGTGATAAACAACAGACTTAAGATCTTTAAGATCAATATATAAGGGTACAAAATAAAATTTCTTCCAGAGGGGGCATTCCTCTTCAGTGTGTGCTTTTTTGATCTGAGCTGGGCAATTTAGTTCGGGTGCCTCATCTTTATCAAAGAACAAAATTTCAACTCTTCGGTTTTTCTGCGACCTGTAATTATTCTTTTCTTTATTCTCAATTGGAAAAGACTCACCGCAGCCAACGAACTGTTTTTTATCATCAGCAAATTTTATATCTGTTTTACGTCTGGTATTTAACTCACTTTCCGAAATTTCAAGAACCTCAGCCATTTCTTTACTGTACAGATCATATACTGCTTCCCAGGCTTCAACCGGCCATCGTTTCTTCTGATCATTCTCCACTTTTGTTAGCATTGAAACTGATTTGCCAGGAAGGACCTTATTAAAGAAATTTTTTGTGGCTGCGCGGGTATTATCACCCCACTTATCATCTATATCACCAGGATCACAACTGCAGGAAAGTTTCTTTTCAAAGTACTTCATTATCTGCTGATAATCTTCAACCTTATGTCTTTCATAAGAAAGTTTTGCCCACTCTGTTTTTTCTCCAATGAGCAAATAAAGAATATTCTTTGCTCTTTCATCTGAAAGTTTAAAATTAAATTCATCCGTACCTGATGTATCTGTATGACCGGCAATGATCATCCTTTTTGATGGATCAAATTCAAATTGTTTGAATACGATAGCAAGTGCTTTAATTCCGGTAATGTTAAGACCTTCATCGGATGATTCCATATTTCCATCTGATGAACTTTTTCCCTGCGGATTTTCCGGCATTACTACACAACTATTCAAATGGAATAATACATCTTCCATTTCAAGGATATGCATTTTCACCATTTTGAGGATAATCTCATTTTTCCTATTGGTTATAGCCGAGGATTTACCCTTGCCGAATATCTTTTTAAATATTACCTGGACTACTGTACTGCCGTCTTTCATTTTTTGTGTCATGGAATAAGAGAAATATCAATATTTCCCGGAGGGATTTTTTCTATTTTAGTTTTACCGCTTCCGTCCAGTTTACCTTCTTTAATTTCCCCGCTTGGTAAGACTATTTTATACTTTTTATTTGCGAGTGGATTTCCATCCTCATCTTTAAATTCTAATTCAATCCAGTCCTCATAATACAAAAGGGGAGATTTGCAATGAAAATCCGAACAATAAGCTTCAAAATAAAAATATGGCTGTGAGTATTTTCCTATGTTTTCTTTGTACTCAATTATATTTGTAAATTTTTCATCGAGTGTAAGTTCCCACTCAATTTCTGCTTTATCGCCTTTTATTGTTGTTTCAAGTCTCTCAAGAATATGATCCTGGTAATTAGCATCTTTTACAAATATTGTGAACTCAACTTTTTCTCCATCATCGAGTCCCATTGATTTTACAGATAGTTTAACTTTATCTCCAACCTTGGCAGTTTCTTTAGACCATGCCGGACTGAAAATATTTCGCAAGATCACTTTCGCTTCACCCTCGGAAAGGGCATCCCTTGCAATCCTTCCATCAGACTTGATAACACTTTCTGAATCCTTACTATCAGTATCAGTTAGTTTATATGGAATACCTGTTATTGTATTGCCAGCCTTATCTTTAAACTCAAACTCAATCCAGTGCTCTTCTTTTGTAGTAGCTTCTACATTATCCGATAAAGCATTCTTTGCACCGGCATTTGCTGAAGCAGCACCACTTGAACCAGCACCACCACCGCTTCCGCTGCCGCTTCCAGCCATGCCAATCATTACAGTTGGGCACCCAACAATTATTGCATCAGGGGGTCCGACACAAGTAGCCATATCGCCAACTCTTGCTGCAGGCATACCCCCGATTAACACTGTTGGGCTGCCTGGTGGTAAAATTGGACCACCAACATGCGGAACTACGCCCGTAACCATTGGGCAAACGTGCATATCGCCGACCCTAGCAGCGGGCATATTTCCTATTAAAACAGTTGGACACCCAACAACTATAATTCCGCCGTGGGCACAACTATCAAATATTCTTGCAGCAAAACTCATTTAATATTCTTCTTTTTTATCATCAATTAATTTTAACCAAACTACCTTTAATGGTATTAATTCCACTAGCTTCTACAGTTGTCATTGCGCCTTTAACATCTGTTTTTACCCCGCCTTCAAGAGTTGAATTAAGACCTTTTAACTTTAAATCTGTTGACGCTTCTGTAGTTACTTTCATACCTTTTTGTTTTAGATCACTTTTTGCTTCCTGCTTTATGTTGGCAGATTTAACTTCGAAATCCTGCTTGGTTTCTGTTTTCATATTACCTGATTTTATCTTAAAATCTTCTTCAATTTCAATGGATAGATTTTTTGATTTTATCTTTATATCACCCTTAGCAAGTATATCTATATCACCGTCCTTGGTTTCTATAACCATTTTCTGTTTTGCAATATCAATGATTATAGTGTTATTACCGGGCTTATCAGAAATCTGAATTTTTTCTCCTCCGCCAGCGTCATTGATTATTATATAATGGCCTTCCTTGCTCACAACTTCAATTTTAGTGTTCTTATCATCCATCAGAATTTTATGTCCATCTTTACTGGTCACTTCAATGTTCTGATTCTTATCATCCATCGTAACTTTGTGTTTGTCCTTTGAAACCAGTTCAATTTTGTCATCCTTATCATCTAAAGTAATTTTATGAGAGTCTGATGATTTCAGGATGATCTGTGTTTCATTTGATTTATCATCAAGAATGAATTCATTTCCTGAAGCCGTTCTGATTATGTTCTGGGATTTGTTCTTAGCTGAGACCGGTGTTGCCTGAGAAGGATTTGGTACCGTACCTATTCCGATAGGTCTATCAACATTGCCATCAATACAGGCCCACAGTAATTCTGTGTCTTTATGATTCGGGAAATGAACACCATAACCTGAACCAGTGTAATTTTGAGTTAGTCTTATTGGCAGTGAGGCCTCACCATTGGATTTATCACTAATGTCAAACAGCATCTTCGCTCTGTACCGTCCGTTATCATCAAGAAATGCATATTCATCACTGGCACCGGATTCGAGTTTAGCGCTCATGATTCCTGAAATTTTGGGAATTGACGTTTTTCTTAATGGGCGAAAATCTATTTCAAATGGTATTGCTTCAAACCGGCAATCAAACAGCATATCTGTTGACTGTAATCTTTGAGGTACAGCAAACTGTCCTTTTTGAGAACCAGATGAAAAAACTTTTGTGATTATATACTCACTATTCCAATCATCACGATAATGTTTTTCAAGTTTGAAACGATAGCCCGCACTGAAAAGTCTGCAATTAGTTTTACCAATATATATTTTACTTTGGGCGATAAATTCCTGGTTTCTTGTTTTAGCAAGAAACTCTGCATCCTTTTCATTTTCAAAATTATCACCGTAGTCATAGTAAGTTCCCGGCAAATCTGAGTTTATGCGGCTTTGCGCCATAAGCTGTTTTTCCGGGAAGAGATAGTTATAATCTTTTAACTGAACTGTTCCTGTTACAACTTTTTCATTTGAAGTAAGGTCAAGTATTGATTCCACATCGCCAAAGGGATCCTGATTTTCATTATAGCCAATTGGATCAGAAATATTCAAGTCCGGTAGTTTTGTATTATCATCCGTAAAACAGACTACATCTTTATCACTGCTGTGATCGAAATAGTAATAAATACCAAAATGTTCCAGGCGGCGATTCAGAAAATCAAAATCTGTTTCCCTGTACTGAACAATAAATTCACTTTTAGGATATTTATTTTTAAGATCAATCTTAGAATCCTGGCTGGTTATTCCGTTCTTTTCAAGAACCGTTTTGATCAGATCATTTATCTCAATATTCTGATAAACCTCATTTTGAAAATTGAGTTTGGTTTTCCAAAATCTTGAGACTAAAACTACTTTATAAAAAACCTCATCTTTAGTTTGACCAAACTGATTAAATTGAGATATTATTCCGTGAATTACTCTTTCGCTCTTATCAGTCCTAATCATTGTGAATGATGCAGACTTATTAAGTATTTTGGAAGAATCCAGCTTCTTTTCATAAGAGGCAAGAACAATTCGGAATTCGAAGAGGCCTGATATTTCCTCCTCACCTTCGAATGAAACTACCCCTACAGTTCCATCCTCCACATCTGCAAAATGCATTTTATAATATGGTTCATTAAACTTATGCTCAGCCATATAAAGCCTCTCAATCAAAATTTAGTTTTAAATTCCATTCAAACTTTTATTGGATTTCCTTTATACAAACTTGTATTTAAAGGAGCCGTCTTTTGCCTTTGTAACTGTAACCTTTGAAGGGCTCTTTCCTTCGGCCATAAATCCTAATAACTGTGATGAAATTTCCGGTGCAAGTTTCCTGTCAATTATTGCATCAATATTTCTTGCGCCTGTTTCGGCACGGGTACAGTTATCAACTATATCATCAATTATTGCTTTATTAAATTCAACAACAAGATTCTGGTTTTGTAATAACCTCTTTTGAATTTTGCCAAGCTTTATTTCGACTATTGGTTTCATAGTTTCTTTACTTAATGGCAGGAATACTATCGGTTTCAACCTGCCTAAAAATTCAGGACGGAAATATTGATTCATATACGGCCGAAGGATTTCAAGCAATTCGTCAGGATCAGTAATTCCCTCATTATACTTTTCAAAAAGAATTTCTGATGCAAGATTAGAGGTCATAAAAATTGTTGTATTTGTAAAATCAATATTTCTTCTGTCAGCATCCTGAAGCATACCACGGTCGAATATTTGCATGAACAAATCCATAACAGCAGTATTCGCTTTTTCAATTTCATCAAGCAGAACAACGCAGTATGGTCTTCTTCGCACGGGTTCACTTAATGCACCGCCTTCGCCATAACCAACTAAACCGGGATCAGCGCCAATTAATCTTGAAGTGTTATGTTCACTCTGGTATTCAGTCATATTAAGTGTAACCATAAATCTCTCATCACCGAATAAAACTTCAGCAACAGCACGCGCTAATTCAGTTTTTCCCACACCGCTCGGTCCAACGAGAAGAAATACACCATTAGGTCCTTCTTCTTTTTTAATACCGACTTTTGCACCTCTTATTACATCTGCAATTTGTTTTATGGCGTGATCCTGTCCTATTACTCTTTTCTTTAAATCATCTTCAATATGAAGAAGAGTTGTCATATCATCACGGGTCATGTTGCCGACTTTAATTCCTGTCCAGGCTTCTATAACTTCGGCGACGGTGTTTGATGTAACCTCTGCAAATACCTGAGGATGTTCAGCTTGCAGTGAGGTTAATTCTTTCCTTACATTAATTATTTCATCGTTGAGTTCGGCGTCATCCTTATTTTCACCGCTGCTTTTAGCAGTAGATTTCTTCATACGCAAATCCATTAGTTTACGGATCAGCTCGCTTTCTTTTGTCCATCTTACTTCGTTTGATTTAATCTC
>Ga0114946_10002922_pt1 | contig 11677 bp, 11 predicted proteins | sample WalLakDeSediment_FD_88676 | JGI IMG/M metagenome (GOLD analysis project Ga0114946, IMG submission 88676) | Lake sediment microbial communities from Walker lake, Nevada to study Microbial Dark Matter (Phase II) - Walker Lake 11/02/13 Deep Sediment | ecosystem: Environmental > Aquatic >...
CGGGCCGCGGCCTCGAGCCGGGTTCGATAACAGATCAGGCAACGGTTGGCCTCCCGGAAGGCCACCCGCCGAAGCCAGCCCTCCAGGTCGTAGGTCTCGTCAACGATCAGGGGCAGGTCCCGGAGCTCGGCGAATTTTTTCATGGCCTCGAGCCGGCGCTGGAACTCCCGGTAAGGCTGGATGTTGGGATTGAAGAAGAAGAGCCGGAACTCGATTCCCTCCGCGGCGAGCGCATCCGCGGGATACACACTGCACGGCCCGCAACAGGCATGGACCAGCGTCCGCATCAGAGCGCCCTCCACAGCGGCGCGCCCAGGCCCCACATGGCCAGCGCGACCAGGCCGCAGACGACGAGGTTCATCACGGCCAGGAAGGTGTTGGCCACGAACAGCCTCCGCTCCCGGCCCTCGCTCTTTCTCGAGGTGAGGATTCCGATCAACAGCGAGACCAGCGAGACCAAGACCCCGGCCATAAGCCCCAGGCCCAGCCATTTCAGGTTCAGGGACTGAAAGCCCGCGGCCGAGGCCGAAAGCAGAGGGGTGAACACATAATTGAGCGGCCCGGCCAGGAGGGAAAGATAAAGAGCGAGATAGACCGGCCGCGAGCGCCGGCTCAGGATGTGGGCGCCCAGCTCCTGCTGGTGGCAGGCCCGGCAGGACCCGTCCGGCTCCAGGAACGAGCCGCAGACCGAACAGCGGGGCTTGATCTGCCGGCGGGTGATGCGGGCGCCTTCCAGCATGGCGTCGGAGAGGTCGGCGCCGGTCATCTCGACCTCGACCAGCTCCGAATCGGAGAGGTTGGCGCCGGTGAGGCGGGCCCTTCTCATCCGGGCCTGATGCAGGTGGGCCCGGCTCAAGTCGGCGTTTGAAAGGTCGGCCTCGTCCAGCACGGCCTGGGAAAGGCGGGCGCCCGAGAGGTTGGCCCCCCGCAGGGAGGCCTTGCCCAGGCGGGCCCCGATCAGGTTGGCCCCGGCCAGGACCGCCCGGGAGAGGTCGGACCCGGCCAGGCGGGCGAAGCTCAGGTCCGCGCCGGCCAGGTCCGCTTCGGAGAGGTCCGCGCCGGCCAGGTCCGCGCCCTTGAAATTGGCCTGGCTGAGCGCAAGCTCTTTGAGACGGGCCCCGGCGAGCTTGGCCTCCTCCAGGTCGGGCCGGACCAGGCGCGAGCCCTCGAAGGAAACGCCGGACAGCTCGGCGCCGTAAAAGCCGCAGGCGATAAGTTCCGCGCCCTCGAGCTCCACTCCCTTCAGGTTGGCCCCTGCCATTTCGACCCCGTTAAGGGCGGCCCGGCTCAGGTCCGCGCCGGCCAGGTTGGCGCCGGAGAGGTCGAGGTTTTGCCAGGAGACCCGGCTTAGCTTGGCGTCCGCGAAGTCGGCCGCATTGAAAGCGGAGTTCAGGATCGCGCTCTCGGAAAGGTCGGCTCCCTCGAACACGGCTTGCTCGGCCGCCAGCTCGCGGGCCTGGACCTTATGCAGGTCCGCGAAGTCGAGCCGGGCCTCCTTGAGCGAGGCGCGGTCGAGTTTCGCTCCCCGGAGCCGGGCCTTGGTGAGCCGGCAACGGTTAAACTCGAGGCCTGAGAGGTCCTCGCCCGTGAGGTTCACCTCCTCGAGCGTGGTCATGGAGAGGCGGGCTCCCCGGAGTTGGGCGGCGCCGAGCAGGGCCGCGGTCAGGTCGGCCTCCTCCAGCGAGCAGTCGTCTATCCGGGCCTTGCGAAGGTCGGTCCTGACAAAGCGGCATTGACTGAGCCGGGAGCGCTGAAACAGGGTGTCCTCGAGCCCGGCGGCCTCGAATTCCGACCCGGCGAGCTCGCAGTCCCGGAACACGCACCGGTTGAGCAGGGCGCCCCGGAACAGGGCTTTGGGCAGTTTGCACTCGCGGAACCCGGTCCCGGACAGGTCGGCAAAGGAGAAATCGGCGCCCGAGAGGTCGCAACCCTCGAACACGGCGTTGGCCAGGCGCTTGCGGGCGAAATCGAGTCCGGTCAAGTCCTCTCCCTTGACCGTTTTCCCTTCGGCGATCGTCTGTTCGATGGTAGCCGGGTCAATCGTCATGGATCATCCCGCCGGCCCCCCGCAAGACCTGAAACCCGCGGCGCTCATCGGGGGCCTGTTAAAGCGCGTTCGACCATTTTACGGGAACCTTCGGGGCTTAATCAAAAAGTCCGGGCGGCGCCGTCTTGGGCGCGGGCAGTCCCAAGTGCTGATAGGCCCGGTGGGTGATCATCCTTCCCTTGCGGGTCCGGTTGACAAACCCGATCTTAAGCAGGTAGGGCTCGACCACATCCACCAGGGTGTCGGCCTCTTCGTTCAAGGTGGCGGCGATGGCCTCGATCCCGACCGGGCCGCCCTGGTAGTACTCGATGATGATGGCGAGAAACTTGCGGTCGAGCTCGTCCAGGCCGCACTTGTCCACGCCCTCGACCTCGAGCGCCCGGATCGCGACCTCGCCGGTGATCTCGCCCTCGGCCCGGACCTGGGCGTAATCGCGCACCCGGCGGAGAATCCGGTTCGCGGTCCGGGGCGTGCCCCGCGAGCGCTGGGCCAGGAGCTCGAGCGCCGGCTCCTCGGCCCGGACCTCGAGCAACCTCGCCGTCCGGATCAGAATCTGGAACAACTCCCCGGCCGGATAAAAATCCAGGTGATGAAAAATCCCGAACCGCTCCCGGAGCGGCGCGGTGACCAGCCCGGCCCGGGTGGTGGCTCCGACCAGGGTGAAGGGCTGGAGCGGGACATTGATGGTTTTGGCATACATGCCCTTGTCCACCACGAAATCCACCTTGAAATCCTCCATGGCCGGGTAGATGAACTCCTCGACCACCGGGTTCAGGCGGTGGATCTCGTCAATGAAAAGGACATCGCCGCGCTCGAGGTTGGTGAGGATGCCCATCAGGTCCGCGGCCCGCTGGAGAGCGGGACCCGAGGTGCAGACCAGGCGCGAACCCATCTCCTCGGCGATGATGTGGGCCAGCGTGGTCTTGCCCAGACCGGGCGGGCCGTGGAACAGCACATGCTCGAGCGGCTCGGCCCGCTCCCGGGCGGCCTGGGTGGAGATCTCCAGCTTGTCCACCACCGCCCGCTGCCCGATGTATTCGCACAATCTGCGCGGCCGCAGGCTCCAGCCAAAGGCCTCGTCCTCCGGCGAGAGCGGCTTGCCCGAGATGATCCGGTCCACCGTCATCGCATCGCCCCGCTCCCCGTCTCCTTGAACACGGCCTGCACGATCTTATCCGCGCTGTCCAGGTCCGGGTGTTTCTTGAGCGCCCGCCGGATCAGGGACTCGGCCTCGCTCCGCTTATAGGAAATCTGGAGCAGAACCTGGAGGGCCTCCTCCTCGACCTCGCCGAGGGTCACCGGCTCGGGCTCGGGCCCGGCCAGGGCCGCGAACTCGGCCACCTTGCCCTTCAAGGCCGCCACGATCTTGTCCGCGGTCCGACGGCCCACCCCGGGCAGATTGGCCAGGGCCGACTTGTCCTCCCGCTCGATGGCCCGGGCCAGTTCGGGCGGAGAGGCCACCAGCGCCTTGAGCACCATCTTGGCTCCCAGGCCCGGGACTTTCGTCAATTGCAGGTAAAACTCCCGCTCGGCCCGGCTGGCGAACCCGACCAGGCGGGGCGTGAGATGAGAGCCGGCCTGGCCGCCCTCGAGGTAATACTGGGTGAACAACTCGAGTTCCTCGCCCTTGCGCTTTCTCAGTTCGTTCTCGAGATAGGCCGGGATCATCAGTTCATAGACCAGGTCCTGGACCCGAAGCTCGAGGCGGTTCTCCAGGACCGCCTCCACCACTCCCCGGAGTCGGCTGATCAAATTTCTCTCCTTGCCGCCATCAGACCGCTTTTCCCCTGGCGCCGGCCGGGACCTGATGACGGATGACATTGGCGTGACAGAGCGCGACCGCCAGGGCGTCGGCCACATCCGCCGGCTCGGGGGGCGTCGGCATTTTGAGCAGGCCGGCGATTGCGCGCTGAACCTGGAGCTTGGAGGCCCGGCCGTTGCCGGTCAGCGATTTCTTGATCCGGGTGGCCGGGTAGTTGATGACGGGAAGGCCGCGGCCGGCCGCGGTGAAGATGATCACCCCCCGGGCGTGACCCATCAGGATGGCGGTGCGGGGATGGCGGTAATGGGAATACAGGGACTCGACCACCACCACCTCCGGCCGGCTCTCCTCGATCACCTGGTCCAGGCCCCGGCCCAATTCCTCGAGCCGTCGCCCCAGCTCCCGGCCCTCGCCGGTCCGGATCACGCCGGCCGAGAGCGCCTCCAGCGACAACCCCCTAACCTTGACCGCGCCAAAACCCGTCACCCTGAGACCAGGATCAATTCCCAATATCACCATCAGCGCCTCAAGCCGAGAGCTTCTCCAGCTCCTCCAGGGAAATGTCAAAGTTGGCGTAAACATTCTGCACATCATCATGGTCCTCGAGCGCGTCCAGCAGCTTGAGCATCTGCTGGGCCTCCTTGCCCGAGAGCTTGACCGTGGTCTGAGGAACCATGCCCACCTCGGCCCGGTTATTGATCCCCCGCTCGTCAAACGCGGCCTTGACCGCCTCGAAATCCGACACCGAACTCACCACCTCCCAGACCTCGCCCTCGTCGTTCACATCGTCCGCCCCGGCCTCCAGCGCCACCTCCATCACCTGATCCTCCCCGGCCTCGGACTTGTCAATGATGACCACCCCCCGCTGATCGAACATCCAGGACACGCAACCGGTCTCGCCCATCTTCCCGTTGTGCCGGTCAAGCAGATGGCGGACCTCGGACACCGTGCGGTTCCGGTTGTCGGTCATCACCTGCACCAGCAGGGCCACCCCCGAGGGGCCGTAGCCTTCAAAGGTGATCTCTTCGTAACTCACGCCTTCCAGCTCGCCGGACCCCTTCTTGATCGCCCGCTCGATGTTATCGTTGGGCATATTGGCCGACCGGGCGGTGATCATGGCCTGCCTAAGCCGGGGGTTGTTGTCCGGGTCCGGACCGCCCAGGCGGGCGGCCACGCTCAACTCCCGGATCAGCTTGGTGAAAACCTTGCCCCGCTTCGCATCCTCTTTGCCCTTTTTGTGTTTGATGCTTGCCCACTTGCTATGACCTGACATTTGAAGTCACCTCTCCTCGCTGGCCGTCTTTGTCCGGGCCAGGGCGAGCTCCTCGGCCCGGAGAGCGATCTCGATCAGACAAAACCGCGAAATGCGCCGTTTTTAACCGGGGAGACCCGGTCAGTCAAGACAAATTGTAGCATCACCGGAGAGGCTTGGCAAGGCCGGGATGGACTTGAAATAGAAGCCGCGATAAGATGAATCCCCGTCCCCGCCGTGGATTGTCCGCTTAACTCGAAGGGCGGGGTGATCTCGGACCATGCCCCGGTCCGGGCGGCGTTCAGGATGTGATCGGTCGGCCCGGGGGTATTGTGTCTGCAAACATTTTCGGCGCAGATCAAGCTATACTTTAATGATGCAGGAGAATGAACCGCCTGATGAAGTTAAAACACCGGATCATCGTGATTTCCCTGGTCGGCTTTGTGCTGGCCGCGGGCTTCTTTTACTGGTTGTATATCAAGCCGCTCCGCAAGCCTTCTCCGCTCAAGCTGGAGGACTCCCGGATCACCGAGAGCATCGTGACCAACCGCGAGCGGGTCCTTCTGATCGGAGCGGCCGGCCTGGACTTTCGGATCGCTCTCGCTCTCATGAACCAGGGCCGGATGCCGAACCTGACCCGGCTCTTCGAACGCGGAGCTCACGGCCTTATCACGGCCGAGCCGCCGCTGGTCGCGCCCGCGGTTTTCACCACCCTCGTCACCGGCCGGCCGGCCGCGGTCCACGGACTTGACAACACCGTCATCAAGCCGGCCTTTCAATACCGCGAGGTCAAGGCGGACAGCCGGTTCCGGGAGAGCCCGACTCTCTGGCGGATAGCCGAGTTCGGGGGGCGCGTGGCGGCGGTGGTCAACTATCCCGCGGCCGCGCCCGCGGAGACCCTCGAGGACGGGGTGTTCGTGGCCGCGGGGATCTCCCCCGGCCGGATTGAAGAAGACGCGGTCCGGCCGCCGGAATGGAGAGAGAGGGCGGAGAGCGCGCCCCTGCCCCGGTTTCCGGCTTATGAAGAGATGATGCAGGAAGTCCAGGACCCACGGGTTGCGCTGGCTTATGATCTCGACCGGGCGGCCTTCTCGATCGCGCTCGAGGTCATGCGGGAGAAAAGGCCGGAGTTGTTGATCGTCGGCTTTTCAAGCCTGGAGTTCATCACCCGGCTTTTCTATAAATACCGCTTCCCGGTCTCGATGGAGCATTATGAAGAATTGCCGGCCCAAGAGCGCGCCCGTTACCGGCCGGTCCTGGAGATGCACTATGAACTCCTGGACCGGATGATCGGCGGCCTGCTCGGCGAGGCCGAGGGCTACACCGTGGTTCTGGTCTCGGGTTATGGTTTCGGGCCGGCTTATCCGCCGGAAAACATTCATCTTGACCTGAACCTCCTGCTCGAGCGGATGGGACGCCTGATGTTCGAGGGACCGACCTGCGACCAGCTCCTGATGCAAATGGTCAAGACCGGAGAACTCAAGCTCTCCGGGCCGCTTCCGGCTTCGGCCGCGGTCTTCATGCTTTGCCAGGAGCTTCAGGTCGAGACCGGAAAAGCCCTGGCCGAGGGCGCGCCCCGGATGCACCCCGCGGAGCTCGCGGCCCTGATCGCCGTCAAGACGGAACTCGCCGTGCCCCGGACCGAGGCCGAGGAGGAGAGGCAATGGGAGCGGATGGACCTGCTTTCCCTGCGGCTCCGGCCCCATCAGCAGAGGTCCGCGGTCTCATGGGAGCACACCACGGCCTTCAGCGTGAGCGACCACTCGAAGCCCCGGCGGGGGATTTATCTTAACCTGGAAGGACGCGAGCCCAGGGGCGTGGTCAAGAAGGAGGAATTCAAGAGAGAGCGCAAGCGACTGGTCAGGGAGCTTCGGTCGTTGCGCACCGAGAACGGGGACCCCTTGTTTTTCGAGGTCAAGTCCAATCCGGCCAAAAAGGGGCCGTATTCGATGATGCTCGCGGATCAGCCCGATATCGTGGCGAGGATCAACCGCGAGGCCCTGATCCAGGACTACGCTTATCGGAAGCCGGGCGAGCGCGATCCCCTCCCCCTGGCCGCGGTCCGGATGATCTTCTCGGACCTGACCGCCCTGCCTTCTCCCGAGGGCTTTTACCTCGTCTCCGGTCCCCAAGGCAAAACCTTCAACCGGGTGGATATCGAGGCCCTGGACCTGACCCCCACCCTGCTGTGGTTTATGGGACTGCCCGTGGGAGCCGACATGCCGGGAGAGGCGAGGAGAGAGCTCTTTGATCAGCCGGCCTCGAAACGCCCGGTCTATTACATAGAAAGCTGGGACCAGATTTTCAAACGGCCGTCCCAATAATCCCTCCCGACAGATAAAGACGGGCCGTCTTGCCGGGAGAGCGGCGACCGCTTCCGCTACCAGCCCTTCCTCAAGGCCCGGGACGCGCTTCGCCCGTCGGACCAGGACCGGGAGAAGGCGGCCGGCAAAAACTTCGAGGAATTAATCAGGCCGGGCTTGACGGCGGCGGATTGTTCATTACCATAGATGGTGGAATGAGGAAGAGGCGCTCAATTCGCTTGTTTTCATTGAGGAGGCCGATCGGACTCGGCTTGGCCGCGATGTTGGGGCTTTGCCTGGGCGCATGGATCGTCACCAGGCATTGCATGGATCGCCCGCCCCCCATTTGCCCCTTCTGCCTCAACACCAACTACCCGGCCCTCACCAGCGCGGCCAACCATTTCTTCTTAAGCGACCAACGCCAATCATGGCAACCGGCCCTGCCGGAGCCGGCCCCGGAGCCGGAGGCCAAGAATCCCCCCTCCAGCGGCCGGAGCCTTGAGCCGATCTCGCTCCGATCATCTCTGCTGGCGCTGGTCAGAATCACCCCGGTCCGCGGCCCCCCGGCCTAAATCCGACTCTCGTCCCGATCATTATCGAACGAAAAACATCAACCATCTGCTCGATCAAGGAGGATTTAGCGATGAGAAGACGGAACTATGCGTTTGTCTTGACGGCGGTCCTGACGCTGGCTGTTTTCGGCCTGGCTGGAAGCGTCCTTCCGGGCGTTGCCATCGTGGCCGGTCCCGCCGAGGATTCCACGGAGCTTTGCCACCATTCGGACCCCTCGGCCGGCAAGTCCGGCGGTTGTTGTCATCAATGCGATTGTGAGTGCGGATGCGGAGAAAACTGCCAATGCGGTTGCGGCGAAGCGGGTGCGAAGTGCGAATGCGAAAACTGCGGGTGTGATTGCGGTTGCGGCGAAGCGGGCGCGAAATGCGAATGCGGGCAGGACTGCAAGTGCGGCTGCGGTTGCGGAGGCGGCAAGAAATAGGCCCGTCAAATAGTTGAGCTGAGCCGGATGCTCGGCGGCCCCGATGAGGGTTTTGCTCATCGGGGCCGCTTTTTTCAAGCCCGGGGCGGACGCGATGTTACGAGCTCAAGCGTCTGCTCGGCGATTTCCAGTTCCTCGTTGGCGGGGATGACCAGGACCTTGATCGGGCTGTGGTCGGCGCTGATCTCGAACTCGCGGTCGCCGGGCTGTCGGTTCCGCGCCGGGTCCAGGATGACGCCCAGCCGCTCGAGCCCGCAAAGCGCGGCCGCCCGGACCTCGGGCGCGTTCTCGCCCACCCCTGCGGTGAAGACGATGGCGTGGGCCTCCCCGAGCGCGGCCAGGTAGGCGCCGATGTATTTCCTGATCCGGTAGGCGTAAACCTCGAGGGCCAGGTCTGCCCTTTCATCGCCCGCGCTCTTGCGGGCCAATAGCTCCCGCATGTCATTGGCGCCGGCCAGTCCCTTGAGCCCGCTTTTTTGGTTGAGCATGGTCTCGATCTCGGAGAGGGAGACCCCCTGGCCGGCGAGCCGGAAGATGATGGCCGGGTCCAGGTCGCCGGAGCGGGCTCCCATGACCAGGCCCTCGAGCGGGGTCAGGCCCATCGAGGTGTCAACGCTTTTTCCCCTCTCGATGGCGGTGATCGAGGACCCGTTGCCCAGGTGGAGGGTGAGCAGGTTGAGCTCGGAGAGCGGACGACCCAAAAACCTCGCCGCCCGCTTGGCCGCGAACTGGTGCGAGGTCCCGTGGAACCCGTAGCGCCGGATTCTCCGCTCCTGATACAGCTCGAAGGGGACGGCATAGACAAAGGCCCGGGGGGGCAGGGTCTGGTGGAACGCGGTGTCAAAGACCGCGACCTGGACCGCCCCGGCAAAAAATTGGCGGGCCAGCTCGATGCCCAGGAGGTTGGCCGGGTTATGAACGGGGGCGAGCGCAAAATTGCGCTTGACGGCCGCGATCACCTTCTCGTCAACCAGGGCCGGCTCGCGGAATTCCTCGCCGCCGTGGACCACCCGGTGGCCGACGGCCTGGACCTCGGAGGCCTCCCCGATCGCGCCGCCGGCCGGGTCGGTCAGCCGGCCGAGAATCCGGTGCATGGCCTCTTGATGATCCTTGATCGGGCCCCGCTCGACCACGCAAAGCGGGGAGTCCCGGCCCGGCCTTGTCAACTCGCAACTCTCCCGGCCCTCGGGCTCGCCGATCCGCTCGATCAGGCCCCGGGCCAGGGTCAGGGTCTTTTCGCCCTCCATCTCGTAAAGCCGGTGCTTGATCGAGGAACTGCCGGTGTTGATGACCAGAATCTTCATCCCCCTCCCGCTCCACAGCCGCGACATCACCCCGGACCTTCCCTCCGGCTTGGCGGTTTTCACGGACGAGTCCGTGGACCGGCTCTGAACTTCGGGTTCGTTCATGCCGGCGGCGCCGGGGCGTGATTTGATATTATCAAAAGCGGCGGTTGATTTCATGCGGCTCGTCGCCGGGGAGCGGACTCGGCCCTTGACAAGCCGGCCCCGGCCTTCTATGTTGTTGATGCGATTCCCGGCGAGTTTTCTTCGCCGAAAAATTTTATCAGCGACGGAGCGAGAGATGAAAATTTTCATTGACAGCGCGGAGGTGTCCGAAATCCGGGAGGCCCGTTCCATGGGCATGGTTGACGGGGTGACCACCAACCCCTCGCTGGTGGCCAAGACCGGTCGTCCGTTCCGGGAGGTGATCGAGGAGATCGTGACCATTGTTGACGGTCCGATCAGCGCCGAGGTGGTGGCCCTTGACGCCGACGGCATGATCCGGGAGGCCCGGCTGGTCCATCAGATTCACCAGAACATCGTGTGCAAGATCCCGATGACGGTGGAGGGCATGAAGGCGACGGCCGTTCTCGAAAAGGAGGGCATCCGTTGCAATGTGACCCTGGTCTTCTCCGCCCTGCAGGGACTGTTGGCGGCCAAGGCCGGGGCCTCCTTTGTCAGCCCGTTTGTGGGGAGGCTCGACGATATCGGCCAGGACGGGATGAACCTGATCGAGGAGCTGGTCACCATCTATCACAACTATGATTTTACGACCGAGATCATCGTGGCCTCGATCCGCCACCCCATGCATGTGGTGGAGTCCATGCTGATGGGCGCCCATATCGCCACCATCCCCTTCAAGGTGATCAAGCAGATGGCCAACCACCCGCTCACCGACAAGGGGATCGCCGCCTTCCTGGCCGACTGGGAAAAGGCCGGCGGGTCTTTGACCTGAAGATTTCCGGGCCTTCATCAGCAACCCCGATCACGCCCGGGAGCGAGCTTTGCTCAGCCAACCGCTCAGAATCGGAAGCCTGGTCATTACGGCGCCGGTGATGCTGGCGCCCATGGCCGGGATCAGCTCCTGGCCGATGCGGCTCCTGTGCCGCCGGCACGGCGCTCCCCTGGCCTTCACCGAGATGGTGAGCGCGGCCGCGGTGGCCCGGGGCCGGATGCAGTCCGACGCCCTGCACGCGCTCAAGACCCATCCCCATGACCGTCCGCTCGGCATCCAGATTTTCGGGGCCGACCCCGCGGAGATGGCCCGGGCCGCCCAAAGTCTGGCCGGGATCGAGGCCGACCTGATTGACATCAACATGGGTTGTCCGGCCCGGAAGATCATCCGCTCGGGCGCCGGCGCGGCCCTGATGCTGGACCTCGAGCGGGCCCGGGCGATCATCCGCGAGGTGCGCAAAGCGGTCGGACTCCCCCTCACCGTCAAGATGCGGCTGGGGTGGGAAGAATCCTCAAAAAACGCGGCCGAACTTGCGAGAATCTGCCAGGGCGAGGGAGTGGACGCGGTGGTCGTCCACGGCCGCACCTGGCGGCAGGGCTTTGCCGGCGACCCGGACCTGGACGGGGTCCGCGAAGTGGTCGAGGCCGTCTCGATTCCGGTGATCGGAAACGGCGGGATCATGAGCGCGGCCGACGCTGAAAGGATGATCGAGCTGACCGGTTGCGCCGGGGTGATGGCGGCCCGAGGCGCCCGGGGAAATCCCTGGCTCTTCGAGGCGATCCTCAAGGGAGGAGATTCGCCGGAGGCCAATCCCTCGCTTGAGCAAAAAGCCCGGACGGTCTTTCAACATCTGGAATGGACGCTCGAGATGATGTCCGCCCGTCAAGCGGCCCTGGAGATGAGAAAGCACCTGTCCTGGTTCTCGAAGGGCATTCCCGCCGCGGCCGAGTTCCGAAGGGAGCTCCACCGCCTGGACTCGCCCGAGGCGATCCGGGAGTTGGTCGAAAGATATTTCCTCGAACCGACAACGCCCGCGGGCGGGGAAGGACGACCTCATGATTCAGAAATGCTTTGAGCAGAA
>Ga0114946_10002923_pt1 | contig 11675 bp, 6 predicted proteins | sample WalLakDeSediment_FD_88676 | JGI IMG/M metagenome (GOLD analysis project Ga0114946, IMG submission 88676) | Lake sediment microbial communities from Walker lake, Nevada to study Microbial Dark Matter (Phase II) - Walker Lake 11/02/13 Deep Sediment | ecosystem: Environmental > Aquatic > Freshwater...
CGACCGACAGCGTATTGGATGTCTAATTGGGTCTGGAAACGGTAAGGAATAGCCTCAGGGTCTCCTACAATCAATAAATAGTAGGGCACCTTCTGCGGATCGGCTGGTCCCGGTCCCGCTCCATGCCGGGTGAGAAATTCTGGTTTGCTTTCACCCGGCCTGTAACCATTTGGTCCGCTGTACTCTTGATAATATTTTTCGTTTATACTCAATGCTTGGCTTTTTCTCCACTGAAGCAGCTCTTCCAACGCTTCACGGACAGCTGGATCCGTGTTATGGGAGAAGATAACCCCCCAACCTGCCTCGGCGAGGTTTTTTGGATCCACGCCCTCTTTGACCCCATAATGACCTTCTGTGATCCTTTGGTGCCACCATTTGAGCTCTTTAAGATTGGCATCATCCAAAGGCGTGTTTGTTGCAACGGCTGCGATCTGTTTGGCGGGCAAAGGAGGGAGCAAATAATTCCCACTGTTGCCGTCAATCCCATTGAAGTATAGAAATTCAGCGCTCATTGATTGTTTCCCTTTTGAATTAAGCTGTTACCACAAAGCTGATGAATATCACATTGCTTTGTAAATTTAGCGGTCATGAGCAGGTTTCTCGATATGGCAGACCGGGGAACAGGCGCTGCCACTCGTCCACAGTCATGTTGCGTTCAGCCGCCTGGCATGCCCTTTCTATGAGCAGCCGGCTGCTTACTTCCCATCTTAAGATGGTCCCATCGCTGTGACCAGAGTACAGGTAATCTCCGCTTGGGTCGTAGATTAAACTGGTCACACTGAAGGGGGAACCATTGAGTGGCTCGGTTAATGGAAAGCCGGCTACAAAATCAATAAGGACAATTTTAAGATCAAGACTCCCGGCGGCCAAGGTTTTCAAATCAGGGCTAAAATCAAGGCTGGTGATGCTGGATGCCATCTCAGACAAATCAATTTGCCGCTTGGAGTTTGTGATTAAATCCCAAATGATAACCTTTCCATTCTCCGTACCCGCAGCCAGTAATCTGCCATCCAAAGAAAAAGCTAACGAAGACAGCCTTTCTCCATTGTGGCTGAACGGGGAATATCTTTGTGTTTGACTTTCTATATCCCAAACAACAATCTCACTGGCCGCACAAGTTTGCTCTCCGTCTTGCTCAACTTCTTGGGTACAAGTGGTTGAGGCCACCATTTGACCATCACTGCTAAAGGTCAAAGATTGTATAGATGATATGGAACCAGATCGCATTGCAACCGAGTGTTCTGGGCTGTCAGACAGAAATTGACTTATGAAGGCTATAGAACCATTTTCAGAGCCAACAGCTACCATTGCACTATCCCTAGAAAGTGCTGCGCTGGTTAGTGGGGCATCAAGTGGGTTATCTAAATTACCTGAACTAAACACCAAGGATCCAGAATTAATTCCAACACTGCGAACGGTTTCGTCAGCTAACATAGCAATTGCAGTTATTGGGTAGGCTTCATTTGAGTACTCGGTGTTGAGGGTCTGTTGAAGATTAATTTCGTGAACCGAAACCATATGGTCAAATCCAGCGCTGACCAACAGAACCTTGCCCTGGTATTCCGAAAAGGCAATGTATTCAACCGGGCCACTATGAAATGCAATCTGATCGATCTGCTGCCGGGTATCAATATCCCAAATGTAGACCCTACCGTCACGTCCGCCCAATGCCAGCAATTTCCCACTTTTGCTGATGGCAATGACATCTTTGTCGCCTACTTGCCTTTTTTCTAGTTGGGACAGGTTAATTCCATCAGGGATATCCCATAAATAGATTCTTTGATCCTTACCCGTCGAAACCAAAAGCTGGCTATTCGGCGTCCACGCCATGCTTGTAACTTCCAATCCCTGCCGGCCAAGTCTGCTAGATTTCCATGTTGCTGTTTCATAGAGGTTGATCACCCCGGATGGAAGTCCGGTGGCAAGCCATTCTCCATCCGGCGACCAGGCAACCTCGTTGATGGCTTGAACATCGGATAATAATCGAATCTTCTCGCCTCGCTGTGTATCGAACAACTGAACAGCAGACCCAGCAGCCACAGCTAAGGTTGCGCAATCAGGGCTGAACGTAAGATTGTTTACCAGATTTGGGGCTTGCTGGCTCCAAATTGGCCCTTTATTGGGGACTCGGTAGAGGCGCACCCAATTATCCACACTCCCAGAAGCCAATAATAGATCTCTGCCTGCCTCGCAGAAACCAAGACCATAAACGTATCCTGAGTGATTTCTTTCCCGCCATAACTCTTCTTCATTTATCAAATCATACAGGATCACCTCTCCAGCGAGGTTACCCCACGCCAAATAACGCCCATCGGGACTGAAGGCCAGCTCTGTGAAGGCAAAACTCTCCCGTTTAAATTCCGGCTCATACATACGACTATTCCAGTCTAGACCGCGTTGGGTCACGGAAAGCAAGTTGCTTCTCGCTTTCAAGCTTTCCTGAAGTTGGATCGCTTCAACACTAATCAAGAGACTCAAATCTGGTTGGCTATTGATATAGGTCTGGGCAAGCTCAGCCAAACCCTCTGAACGGGCACCTAGCTGCGTTTCTGCATTCGCCTGAGCGGTCGCGCGGGCTTGTTCATTAGCAATAGCAACATTTCTCTGTTCTTCAGCTTGTGCCTGTGCCGTAAGAGCCAGGTTCCTTTGGGTCAAGGCATCGGCTTCGGCGGCGACGGCAGTATTTCTTTGACGTTCTGCCATTAAACTGGCGGCTTCTGCTCGGGCTTCTTCTGTTTTAGCTAAGTTTCGCTCCGCTACTGCAGCAGTACTGGCTGCTTGGGCGGTCCTGGCGGCGCTTTCTTGCAGCACAACTGATGTACTTAACGCAAGCGCATTTTGCCGAGAAGTTTGAAAGAAATAAAAAGTGGTTAAGACCAGGAAGATCGCGGCGATCAAGGCGGTCCACAAGAATAAATTTCTTTTCTTCAAAAGAGCAGCCGATTTGGCTTGTTCTTCAGCACGCTTTTTCTCAGCTTCCGCAACTTGTTGAGCTGCTTCTAATTTTAAAGCCTGCTCTCTGCGTTCCAATTCCTGTTTTTCCAGGATGCGTGCTTCTTCCTCCAGGCTTTCACGTAGATATTCGATTTCTCGGGAAAGCATATCATTGCCGTTTGCATCAGCCCATTGCTGTGCATCAATCAACTCTTGCCCATGCAGCAACATGCTATTGGGCTTTCCTTGCGAATGCCAAACACGGGCTTGACGCTGTAATAAATTTAAGTTGTCCTGGAACCATGTTGCATTATTTTTGCGAACAGGATCGATCAAACGGTCATGGGCTAACTCGAACCAGGTTGCCCCTAATCTCTTTTCGGAGCGAACCAGATGAGCGTTTTCAAGCATTTTAATAGCCCGGTTGTCTAGACCGTCGCTATCTTCTTTACCTTTTTGGACCAATCCACGAATCCCCTCACTCGTGATCAATTTATCATCAAACCAGCGGCGCACCCGGTATTCCGGAATACCTAGTGAAGTGGATATTCCGTGGACCTCTGCGTTGTAATACTCAGCTAGGGATTGGTCAACATTCCCGATAGCCAAAATATCTTTTTCTGTGATCGTTTTCTGGTCTGGGGACAATTGCTGCCAAAGATGGAAACACACAACTTGTAGCTGAACAGGCTCAACATATAACCCATCTTGTTTCACAAAACTTCCATCCCATTGTTGGACCTGGACCTGCCGCAGGTCTTTGACGAGTTTTTCAACTGCATTATCGGTGAATTTGATACCCGTCTCTAACACGGGTTGCTGGATGGCTTGCCGAGCTGCCTGAATGCCTAAGAAATCCAAACGAAACCGATTGGCAAGACGTGTAGGAAGGGGGCGGGCAAATGGATCTAGAGCTGCTACATAGTCCTCGCGGATTGCAAATAATGCCCATAGCTTTCGATCACGCAAAGCCAAGCCTAACTGGTGAAAGAATTGCAATTTTCCGGGTTTGTCGGTTGGGTCTGTCGTTAGAATCTCTTCAAATTGGTCGAAAAACAAGAGAGTAGACTCTGGATTATTGTCCTTTTTCAGCCGGTAATCCAGATACTGCTCCAAATTCATTTTGGCTAGTTGATCAAATGGGACTCTATCATTTTCTTCTGAGCTTTCCTCTAAGGCGAGCAATATACTAAAGATATATCTGTTACAATCGCAATCTTCGCGATAAGGGGCAGGAAGCTCCAAGTTCACCCGCATAGGTGGCAGGATAAAAAAACCTTCTTGTTGAAGGGTCGGAATTAAACCAGCTTGTACTAAAGAGGATTTTCCAGCCCCCGAAGGGGAATGTAGTAGGAGGATTCTTTCTGCGATCAATAAATCAAGTAAATCACGCGCTTCTACATCGCGACCATACAACTTTTCACCGGTCGTAAAGGAGCGTGGTCCGACATATGGGTTTGGGGAGACGTTTTGATCGGGCATAATGTAGTTCCTAAGCTTCGCTTAAGTTCCAGTTTCTCCATAATTCTTTTACAAAATCTTCAGCGCTCCCCCAAAATATACTGATATAAGCGTCGTTAAAGTAGTAGCTTTCTAGGTATTTTCGAGCTCGCTCTGGCTCCAAAATCCGTCCCTCCTCAGGTTCTATTTGAGCAGCAATATGCGAATACCGGTCGCGCCTGCTGCTACCTTGTTGGGACAAAATGCCATGGAAGAGAACCCGGAAATTCCACTCATCCATCTGGAACCCAAGAAATAGTAATGCTGTATCGGCTAAAGCACGCCGGACAGCACTTGGTATTAGGTCTTTATTGCCTGTCACACCAATCAGGAACTTGAAATAATTATCCTCTGTTAGAACCATTGAATCTGGCTCATCCAATCGTCCAAAGAGATGATATACAAGTGGGCGAGCTACTGTTGGATGATAGTCTGGTTCTCGATCATAAATTGTTTCGTATTGTTCAATATATTCATTCCAAGGACAAATCATCACTTGCGGATCACGACCAGCTTCTTTTAGTGCTGAGACGAGTAGATTGTCGACATTTGTGGTGATATAAATCGGTAGTGGAAGTTGTGCGAGGACTCGATGGGGGTCACTTGGATTGTTTGCCCAACGTTTAGTTCCAATAACGTCTATCATTTTGGTAAGCGAAGAGCCCTTCGTTTGGAGCTCAGCGGGCAAATCATCACAAAATTGGGTGCGTATTTCCTGTTTCAAATACTCTTCCAGCTCATCTAATGGAAAGCTGCTATCTTGATTTATCGCCAGATATTGGGCGACCTGGGGTAGGGATTCGCGCTCGTGCGGGGCGAGAGGATAATGATAGCGTTCTGCCCAGCGCCGGGCGATTTCTCGCAAAGATCCTAGTAATGGTTCAATGAGTCCAGGACCAATGATGGGAGTGCACTGGCCCTTTGTAATGCGCTTCATCAAGGCAGGCCACTTTTCAAACCCCTGACGGTCGTCGCTGAAGCCAGGTACATACCACACTCGGCCGCTCTTCAAGCGCATGAATAAGGCCGGTAGCCAGTAATCAGGTCTGTTTCGGACCACACCTCTGGCTGCTGCCATGGCCCGATCAATCTGCCCATCTTGTTGTAATTCTCTGAAAAAGACCGGCATAAACTCGGTGATGGTTTGCATGCTGATATTGCCCTGCATAGCAATTACAGCTGGTATCCCAGCCTCCGCCAATCGTGGTCCAAGGGCTGCCAACGGACCGCCTGTTTTTGTTGGCAATTCCGGGCCGGTGGTAGCTATCTCTTTCCCAGCGGACTGGCAAGAAGCCAACACGATTAATCTTGGTCTGTTGGGCAGTTCTTTCAACCGGGTGACAAGTTCAGTGCCTGAAATACGGGCAGCTTTTCCTTCTTGATCCTCGAGCCAAATCCAGGACTCGTCTTTTGCAAATACTCCATGGCATACGAGATAAAGAATATCGGCTGATTCGTTTTGGAGGAGTTGAATAACGTTGTTAATTGTGGATTTAAGGGATCCGGACTGGTTGGGGATCGTCAGAGTTTGAATATCCCCTAAACCAATAACAGCTCGATTCAATTCGCCTGGGACATCTACCGGATCAAGGCCAAAACTGGATAGATTGCTGGGATTGGATACGACCACCAAAGCTTTTAATTGATCTTTGGGTCTTAAGCGTACAGGACGCCAATCCAGGCTGCTGAGATATCGCGAAAAAAGGACATTTTGGTTTGTACACAGGGGGGAGCCTTCCTGAGGATCGCGGAGGGTTTCCCAAAGCAATGTGTGTAGTTCGGGTGCACTTGGACCGATCAGCAGACGAATTCGTAGTGGGGCGTTCAGCGATTGTGCACTGGCAATGACCTGCGCAAATGAGCTCTTAACGCCGTCATCTGAGAAAAGCTGGCTGGTAAGCGCTTCTCCGTAACGTATCGGGTCATAAGCCAATGCGAGTAGTTCTGAAAATTTGAAGTCTGCCTGTGCCTGGTTGCCCTGTTGTCCCAACCGGATGTCTGCATCACTGTCGGGTTGAATATAACGGAAGTCTACCGCATAACCCGTACCGTTATGTTTGTGTAAACCTATTTCCAGATCTGCAAACCCAGACATTTATTGTCCCTACTCTTTGACTGGAATAAAAATATGGTTTTCTACTACAATAGCTTTAATATGATATATAGGACTAATATTATCTCTTAATATTTGTATTACTATACTTCACTATCGATGTTACGTCAATCATTAAAGTTGAATAAATGATCGGGCCAAAGCCGGGAAAAGTGGGGAGAGGGCTGAGATAAAAGGATAAATAATCTAAACCGCGTTTACCCTGGTCCAAGGTAGGGAGGTTGGGTATACTCTCAAAAAGCATCTGGAAACAGTTCAAGGGCAGTCAATGAAGCAAAGGGAAATAAGCGATGTGGGCACACAAAATTGACGCGAGCATAACGTTCTTAAAAACCCGTGATTTGGACCTGACCACAGAATTTTACACAAAGTTATTGGGTTTGAAACTTGTTTTAGATCAAGGGACATGCAAAATATTTCAGACAGGGTTTTCAGCTTATTTGGGATTTTGTCACACGGATGGCGTGACTGGTAGTAATGAAGTGATTATTACTTTTGTGGTTGATGATGTAGACGAAGCTTGTTCGCAATTAGAGAAAGCCGGAATCCAAATAGAAGTCCGGCCCTCGCATAACCCCCAATACAATATTTACCAATTATTTTTCCGCGATCCTAACGGGTATTTAATAGAAATCCAACACTTTCTCGACCCCGCCTGGAAAGGGTAGGGATGTCCTATCAGCCAGGGCGCTCGATACCATACTGGTCATGCATCTGCTAGACAAGCAGAAACAGCCGCATCGATCTCTTCGATCGTTTGGGCAGTAGCATTTCCTAAAGCTTCCCGCACAATGGCCTCTTGGATGCGTCTTCGAGCAATGCGCTGCTCGTCAGCGGTAAAAACCAGGAAGAGAAGCTTGCCCGAGCGAGCCAAACCCAACAAGGCCAAGCCACGCAAATCATTGGTTTGAGTAGCCAGGATCCCAGCTCGCAGACCAGTCTTAATTTGATATTTGAAAGTGACAGTATTTTCGCCAGGTTCAGCTTGGCCAATTCCCAAAAATCGATCATCTTCTCGAATGAGAATGCCCTTGCCAACCAGGGATTCTTCAATTTTCCGGCGTAGTTTTTTTGGTTTTGCTGAAATTTCAGATATCCAAAAACTCGATCTACGCGGTTTTTCGGATGAACGCATCTTCTGCAGTACAGCATCCAGGATAGGATCACCCGTTTCGGTTGTATCCATGAGCTCCAAACGCCCTTTGTCGTTTGAGGCAACCTTGTTCTGCAAGGCTAAGTCCGCTAATATTGCCCCAGCCAAAGCATAATTTAGAGCCTGATTTGCTGACTTGACCACAGTGCCTTTGTCTTCGTCAATTGCCAACAGATAGAGCTCTTCAGTTATTGTTAACATGGCATCCTCCGTTTAGAAAAGGGAAATCCGAAATATCGTGAATTTGCATGATGGATTATAAATCAAATGATCCACTATCCTCACTGATCTTCGCTTTGCATGTCATCGCTTACTACTGGATTTTCCCATACCTCTTTGTGGGCTCTCTCCAACTCATCAGGATATATTTTCGCATAAATTCTAGTAGAAGCAGGTGATGCGTGACCTAATAAATCTTGTACTAAAGCCAGATCATGGGTTTCTCGCAGCATGGTGATAGCAAAAGCGTGGCGAAAGTAGTGGGGAGTAAACGAACCTTTATCTAAACCGGCCATTGTAGCAACATCGTCTACAATATTTTGGATTGAGCGGGTGGTTATCCGCAAGACACGCTTACCCGCACCTTTGTCGTGGCGCGAAAATGCTGGATAGGTCTTTTCTCGTTGGCCACGTTCGAGCCAATACCGACCAATCGATTCTGCTGCAGCGCCATTAAAGAATACCTTCCGCTCCTTGTTGCCCTTGCCGGTAACCACTGCTTTTCGTCCCGTCAAGTCAATATCTTTTGCGCTCAGACCGACTAACTCGGAATTTCGGCAGCCACTGGAGATGAGAAACCAGAGGATTGCCAAATTGCGCATAGCTATGAGTTTCTCGCGCTTGTTATCCGGAATCTTCCACTCGTTCAATACCACAATGATCTTCTCCAAAGCGCCCTTATCCGGTGTCCTGGGCAAGCGGAATTCTCGTCTTTTATTTACTTGCTTAACCGCCATATCATAGCGCAATGATTGGCTGTAATCAGGTCTTATTGTGCCATTTATCACAAGCCAATCTAGAAAGAACTTGGCGCTGGCTATATAAACGCCGATTGTCTTCTTTGTATAGCCTTGACCAGCAAGCCAACCGGGAAACCTGATGAAGTAGTCCATTGAGAGGGATTCTAAAGCGGAATTGAGATGGACTTTTTTAGATTCCAGGAATTGAGCAAAGATATTTAATCCGTTTCGGTAGGAACGGGCAGTATTAACCGAACGCGTTGTGGCAGCATCTTCAGAACATAGATCAAGAGCTGTTGCAATGTCCATGGCTGGTTTAATAGTTCTCCATGCTTACGTTTCGCTTTTCTACAATTATCAGAAACATAAATAAGTTTATCCATAATCTCCCCTGCTGTCAAGTTCATTTGCGATAGAGATATTTTAGTGGACACCACAAATATTTCAAAGGTAACATCCTATTGAAGGTTATTGTTGAGGATCATTCGTGCGTCGAGCGCCAGGCATCCCTCCCCCTCCTGAAATACTTTCATCGGATTGATATCCACTTCCTGAATTTCTGGAAAGTCAGTAATTAGCTGCGCCAACCGTAAAATTGCATCGACAACTTTGACTAGATCTGATGTTCTATGACCTCTCGCACCTAAGAGAACCTGCGATCCTCGTAAGCTCATGACCATATCCCTTGCCTCTTGCAGAGAAATTGGAGCAACCCGAACCGCTACCTCCTCAAAGAATTCCGTGAATATGCCTCCCAACCCAACCAAGACCACTGGGCCAAATTGTTGGTCTTGACGTCCACCAAGGATTAACTCCCATCCGCCTGCAACCATAGGTTGTACTAAGACACCTTCGGGTTGGACCTGAGGATAAGCAAGTCGAATCCGTTTCATCATTTCTTTATACGCAGATGCAAGCGATTGATCATTGCGCAAATTCAGCTGCACTCCTCCAACGTCTGATTTATGGGAGATTTCTTCAGCGATCACTTTAATAGCCACCGGGAAACCTATACTTGCTGCTGCCTGTTGTGCTTCTTCAATGGATGCAGCAGGTACACTCTGAGCGACTGGAATTCCATAATGTTGAAGTACCTCAACTGCCTCTGAGAGCAGCAAATCTCGGCACTCAATTCTGGCCTTTTCGATCAGCTTTCTGACCAAGTCTTGGTTTGTGTCAAATCGACGACCTATTGCTGCTCCTGACTCATGCTGCAACTGACAGCAGTGTCGGTGGCTTATCTCCAAAGCTCTGATTGTTTCAACAACTTGGGTAAAAATTGGGAATGAAAAGTTTTGCTTGAGATAATTTACTTCTGTGGCGTCTGCTGAAATATAATAGGCAACCGGTTTTTGATATTCTCGGACCAATTCCATCAAGCGCTTCAACAATTCCCTACTCTTTATGTGTTCTGCTTGAGAAAGAGATGTGTGTAAAAAAACTACTCCATCTACACCTTCGAGCCGAAGGGTTTGCTCTACAATCCGTGCGTAGAGATCCAGATCAAACAGATCGCCCAAATCCAAAGGATTGGTCAGGCGAATTACGGAAGCTCTGAAATAGCGTTCTATCTCTCTCAAGAATTTCTCGGGAAAGGGAGCTAAATTAAAACCAACTAACTCACAGGCGTCCGAGGCAATTACAGCATGCCCACCAGATCGAGAAATGACTGCGAGGTTCTTCCCTTTCATCGGCGGAAGTTCCAGAATTTTGAGATTATTTCCCAAACTGGTTGCGTCGCGTGTACGAATAATGCCAGATTGCATGAATGCTGCCTCCACCACTTTATCGTCACTGGACAAAGAAGCTGTGTGAGAGGCTGCGATGTTCTGTCCCAACTTCCCAATGTTCGCCTTAAATCCCAAAATTGGCTTTGGTGATCGGCGCGCGATTTCCATTAGTCGCCGTCCATCTCCAATGCTTTCTAAATATAAGAAAATCAGCCGGGTGCCTGGATCATCTATGAAGTATTCCAACATATCTTCGGCATTAATATTCAACATATTTCCAATAGAAACAAGCTTATTTAGCCCAATCCCTTCGTTCGCCATCAAGTTCAGAACACTCATGCCAACCCCCCCACTTTGTGTAATCATCGAAACGTCACCCTTCTTTATAAATTTTCTTAGACGAGGGAATGGGACACATAGACCGTTTTCCATGTTCATTGCGCCAATACAATTTGGCCCGACAAAACGCATTCCATAGTGTTTGGCAATTTCAATTATCTCATTTTCTAACTGTCGCCCTTGGTCACCATATTCTCGAAACCCAGCTGTTTCAATAATTGACCACTTAATACCTTTTTGTCCACATTCTTTCATTACGCCTGGTACTGTATTGGCGGGGGTGAGAATCACAGCTAAATCGACCTGGTCGGGTATCTCAAGCACCGATTGATAGATCCGATGCGTTTCGATGGTCCCACCAGCCGGTCCAACCGCATACACCGCCCCATTAAAGCCAAACTCTATTAAGTTTGCTACAATATTCCGACCTAAATTTGTTGTCCGCTCAGAAACACCTATCACAGCCACACTTTGGGGATAAAATATCGCTCGCATTTCTCCCTCCTTCCATCTGGATTCACCATGATCTTGCCAGTTTGTCGATCAATTTTCGATTAGTCTAGCCACCAAAGAATTGAAAACCTAATATATTGTAATAAAGAATCTTAAAAGGCGGTTGGTTTAGCTGCACTTTGTCACCATCAATAGCTATCCTATCTAATCTTTTTAGGATATTTGTCACTGTCACCCTATGGCTCATTTCGGTATGATCATCCTATAGGCTCTTGTTATAGGGTTGGTGTTACGCGCCTATTTGAACACCTTGACCAAGTGAGGAAGATGATGAAAATCGAAGATCCGCGCATTACCGAATTACGTACGATGAGAGAAAAAGCTCGCTTGGGAGGTGGACAAGAACGAATCAACTCACAGCATGCAAAAGGTAAGCTGACTGCCCGCGAACGGTTGGATTTGCTACTAGATCCAGGTACATTTCACGAGATTGA
>Ga0114946_10002925_pt1 | contig 11672 bp, 15 predicted proteins | sample WalLakDeSediment_FD_88676 | JGI IMG/M metagenome (GOLD analysis project Ga0114946, IMG submission 88676) | Lake sediment microbial communities from Walker lake, Nevada to study Microbial Dark Matter (Phase II) - Walker Lake 11/02/13 Deep Sediment | ecosystem: Environmental > Aquatic >...
CTTAACGATTCCAAACCCCCAGCAAAATAAATCCCATGAGTGAAGCACTAGGCATGATTGAAACCCGCGGCTATGTGGGCAGCGTCGAGGCCAGCGATGCCATGGTCAAGGCCGCCAACGTCAACCTCATCAAGACCGTGCCCATCGGTGGAGGCCTCTTGACCGTGCTTGCCCGAGGCGACGTCGGCAGCGTCAAGGCCGCGGTGGACGCCGGCGCCAAGGCCGCCGCCAAGGTGGGCGAATTGATCAGTTCTCACATCATTGCCCGGCCGCACGACGATCTGTTGCGCGCGTTCCTGGGTGAGGCGCCCAAGGCCGGCAAGTAACCCTCTCCAACGTCAACCCCGCATCAGCATATGGCTCAACAAGCAATCGGCATGATCGAAACCCGGGGCCTGTGCGCGCTGCTCGAAGCGAGCGACGCCGCACTCAAGGCCGCCAACGTCACCCTCACCGGCTGGGAAAAAATCGGTAGCGGTTATGTCACCGCGTTTTTCCAGGGCGATGTCGCCGCCGTGAAAGCGGCTACCGACGCCGGGGCGGCCGCCGCCGCCCAAGTCGGCCAGGTGATCAGCGTCCAGGTGATACCCCGTCCGCACGAGGGATTATCCGGCCTGGGCAAGTGGCTCCAATGATCGAGAGCGGAATCTAGCTTGCCGGGGCAACCTGCGGTTCTCTATCCGGCCGGCTTCATTCTGCACCCTGCACTCGCCTGAACTGTGAAGGTACTCGTCGCCAACATCGGCTCGACCTCGCTCAAGTGGCGGCTGTTCGATTTCTCGGACGGACGCGAAACGCTCCTGCACCGGGGCGGTTTCGAGCGGGTGTCCGATTACGCCGCGGCGATCGACGATTGCCTGGCCCAACTGAAGCAAGCCGGGGCCATTGCTCAGGAGCGCGACCTGGCCGCGGTGGGGTTTAAAACCGTGATCGCGCGGGGCGTGGATGGTTGCGTGCGGCTGGATGATTCGGTGCTGGCGGCCATGGAGGCCTACAACGGCCTGGCCCCCGCCCACAACCCGCCCTACATCAGCGCCATTCGGTTGTTTGCCCGGCGCATGCCGCAGACCCCGCTGGTGGGCCTCTTCGAGACCGCCTTCCACCAATGGGCACCCGAGCCCGCCCGACGGTATGCCGTGCCGGATGCGTGGCACGACGCCGGGGTGCGGCGCTGGGGATTTCATGGGGCAAGCCACAAGTTCATTGCCGAGCGGTCGGCCGAGCTGCTGGGCCGGCCTGACGTCGCGGAACGGGCGCGTCGGCTTTATGTGGAACCTGGCGGTGGCAAGGCCGAAGGACCGGATCTGCGGGTGATCTCGTGTCATCTGGGCGGCAGTTCCTCGGTCACCGGCATCCGCAACGGCGTCGGCATCGGTAACAGCATGGGCATGACCCCGCAAACCGGCCTGCCGCACAATAATCGCGTGGGCGATCTCGATGCCTTCGCCCTCGGGACCATGATGCGCACAGCCGGGTTATCCCTCGACGAGGCCGAACAAGCGCTCTGCCGCGACGCGGGTCTCAAGGGATTGTCCGGCGGCTACAACGATGTGCGCGATCTGCAGGCTCAGGCCGCCCAAGGCAACGCCAGGGCGCGGTTGGCGCTCGATTTCCTGGCTTATGAATGCCGCCGGTGGATCGGCGCTTTTCTCGTGCAACTCAACGGCCTCGACGCCCTGGTGTTCACAGCCGGCATCGGCGAGAACCAGACCTTGCTCCGGGCCGCCATCTGCGCCGACCTCGACGCGTTCGGGATCCGGCTGGATCCCGAGGCCAACGCGGCGCTGCGGGGACGCGAGGGCGCAATCGGCGCCGCCGGCGCCCCGGTCCGAATCCTGGTCATCCCGACCAACGAAGAACTGGTCGTGGCGCGCGAGGTGCGACGTCACCTGGAATCCGCTTAGCTTTTGAACTCATCCGAACGATCAACCCGAAAGACATCTATGGCTCAACAAGCAATTGGCATGATTGAAACCCGCGGCCTGGTGGCCCTGGTGGAAGGGACCGACGCCATGCTCAAGGCGGCGAACGTGGAACTGGCTGGACCGATGACCCAGGTGGGCAACGCCCTGGTCACCGCGGTCGTGGTAGGCGACGTCGCCGCGGTCAAGGCCGCCGTCGACGCCGGCGCCCAGGCCATCAAGGCCATCCAAGGCGAAGTCGTCAGCATGCACGTCATCGCCCGTCCACACGCGGACGTGGAAAACGTGCTGCCCAAAAAGAAATAGCACCATGCGGAAGCAGGGAATGCCGAGGACCGAATGACGGTGGCGCCTCCCGCCTGCCTCATGCGGCCTTCGGCCTTCGGCCTTCCGCCTTACCCATTATGTTCCTGGCCAGAGTCGAAGGGGCGGTGGTATCGACCAAGAAGGATCCCTCCATGCTCGGGCGCAAGCTCCTCATGTTGCGGCCCATGTTGGTCGACGACCAGGATCCCACCCGGTTTCGGCCGGGGGTCAACACCATCATTGCGGTGGACAGTGTGGGCGCTGGCGAAGGAGAGATGGTGATGTTTTGCCAGGGTAGTTCGGCCCGCCTGGCCCCTAACTTGAAGGATGCCCCGGTCGATGCGGTGGTCATCGGCATCGTCGATACCGTCGACGTGCTGGGTAAGACCATCTTCAGCGCCCACGACGAGGCGGTGGGGGACTGACAACGCGCTGTCGGGGCGGCGCTACTCAACAACCTGGTCGCAAACTTTGCCGCAAACTGAATCGAAACGGTCCGGCCCCGACAACGCTCGCGACCCAGTTCGCGACAAGGTTTGGGGAGGATGCCCCCGGACGAAGGGTGCATCCGTCGCGAAAACCGCTTGGCATTGAAATCTCATGAGCACAGCCATCAACGAAACCATGATTCGGGATGTGGTCGAAGAAGTCCTCGGCCGCCTGGGCGGCGGCGCACCCGCCCGACCCGTGCCGACGTCGCCCGCATCCGCCCAACCGGCGCCCTTGGCTCCGGCCGCGGCCACAACGCCGCGCCGCGGCGGCAGACGGTTCGGTGTGTTCACCGATGCCGACGAGGCCTGTGCCGCCGCGCATGAGGCCTACCTCCAGCTTTCCGAGCGTGGTGTGGCCGGACGCAACCAGGTGGTGCGGATCGTCAAGGATCTGTGCGATGCCCGGGCCGAGGAATGGGGCCGGTTGGAATTGGACGAGACCCGGATCGGCCGGCTCGATCACAAGATCGAGAAGCTCAAGGGCCAGCGCGGCATCCCGGGGGTCGAGTTCCTCCAACCCTACGCCCTGAGCGGCGACCACGGGATCACCCTCGAGGAATACGCGCCGTTCGGCGTCATCGGCGCGGTCACGCCCTCGACCCATTCGATTCCCACCATGGCCTGCAACATCATCAGCATGGCCGCCGCCGGGAATGCCGCCGTGTTCAACGCGCATCCCGGCGCCTATCGCTGCGCCGTGCAGGCCGCCCGCGTCTTCAACGAGGCGATCCACCGCGAACTCGGGATCGAGAACCTCGCCTGCATTCTGGAGCCGCCCACCCTCGAATCGTTCGCCGCTCTGTCGAAAAACGAGCACGTCAAGGTCCTCTGCGTCACCGGCGGGCCCGGTGTGGTCAAGGCTGCCATGCAAAGCGGCAAACGCGCCATCTGCGCCGGCCCGGGCAATCCACCGGTCCTGGTGGACGGCACGAGTTGCCTCGACAACGCGGCGCGCTGTGTGGTGCTGGGCGGGGCTTACGACAACAACCTGCTCTGCATCGGCGAGAAAGAGGTCTACGTGCTCGAACCGTTCATCGACCGGTTCATGGCCGCGCTCGAGAAACATGGGTCGGTGCGCCTGACCGATCCCCAGGTCGAACGCTTGCGCCAGGCCGCCTTCGTTTTTCCTCCTGGCCAGGGCGCCGGCTGCCCGCATGCGGTGGTCAACCGCGAACTGGTGGGACGCGACCCGGCAGTGCTGGGTCAGGCGGCAGGGATCAACGTGCCGGCCGGCACCCAGTTGCTCTTCGCCGAAACCGGGGCCGACGATCTGTTCGTCGAGGAAGAACAGATGATGCCGTTCCTGCCGATCGTGCGCGTCAAGAGCGTCGAGGAAGGCATCGCCCTCGCGAAAAAGGCCGAGCAGGGCTACAAACATTCGGCCATGATCCATTCCCACGACGTGGCGCACATGACCGCGATGGCCAAGGCCTTGGAAACCACGTTGTTCATCAAGAACGGCGCCTGTGTGGCCGGCCTGGGCAACGGCGGCGAGGGTTACTCCAATTTCTCGATCGCCACCACCACCGGCGAAGGCATCTGCAACCCGCGCACCTTCACCCGCGTGCGACGCTGTGTGATGGTTGATAAGTTGCGCATTTTCTGACCATGTATTTGGCCCGTGTCGAAGGCAGCGTGATCGCAACGCGCAAGCATCCCAGCCTGCACGGCTGGCGGCTGGTGATTTGCCAGCCGGTCAGCAGCCGGGGCGTGCCCGAAGGCCCGCCTCAGGTCGCCATCGACCCGCACGGCGCCGGTCTGCATCAGCAGGTCATCATCTCTTCGGATGGCGCGGCCTCGCGCCACGCGGTGGGCGACGCCAAGAGCCCGGTTCGCTGGATGATCGTGGGCATCGTGGACGAGCCGGTCTCGGGAGGGAAACGATGAAACTGGGTGCTGTGATCGGACGCGTGACCCTGAGCCGGACCGTGCCGGCGCTCGAGGGGGGGCGCTGGCTTCTGGTAAGCCCGTTCACCCGCGATCATTTTCAGCGTGGCCCCGACACGTTGCCCGGACTCAGTCGCGACCCCAGCCCGGTGGTCTACGACAACCTGGGCGGCGGCCTGGGCCAGACCATCGGTTACATCGAGGGCCGTGAGGCCGCCAGCCCGTTCGACCGGCCCACCCCGATCGACGCCATCAACGCCGCCTTGATCGACAACATCTTTTACCATCCATGCCCAACCTGAACCCGCTGCCCGCCGCGTCGGTCCTCGCGGCTTGAACCATGAAAAGCATCATAAGCCTTAAGGATGTCGAGGAAATGCTCCGCCAGGGCACTGACTTGTCGGCCCTGACCCAGAACGCTCTCCTCACTCCGTCCGCCCGCGATCTCCTGCGCGATTGGGAGGAAGGACTGCACAAGCAACGCCCAGCGCTCGCGGTTAAGCCCGCGGCGAGTTCCGCCCCCGCCCCCGCCGCGCCGTCCCCGGCCATCCATGGCGGCAGCAGCCAGACCGAACTCGAGGCCTATTTCCGCTCGGCAGCCTGCGAGGAATTGAAACAGCAGATCTGCACCATGGGCCAGCGTCTCTGGCAGCGGGAGTATGTGGATGGCAACGGCGGCAACCTCGCCATCCGGGTTGGGGACGGTGTGGCGTTGTGCACCCCCACCTTGGTGAGCAAGGGGTTCATGAAACCGGAGGATTTGTGCCTGGTGGATTTCACGGGCCGACAGTTGCTGGGATCCAAGCCCCGCACCAGCGAGATTCTGATGCACCTGCAGATCATGCAACGACAGCCCAAGGCCATGGCCTCGGTCCATTGCCATCCGCCCTACGCCACCGCGTTCGCCGTCGCCGGGGTCGAACCACCCACCTGCATGATCCCGGAGTTCGAGGTTTTCTGCGCGGTGGCGATCGCGCCGTATCGAACGCCGGGCACCCCGGAGATGGGGCAACTGGTGGCGGACCTGGTGGACAAGCACAACACCATTCTCATGGCCAACCACGGGGTGGTGACCTGGAGCCACAACAATGTGGAAGAAGCCTACTGGCGGATGGAGATCATCGAGGCCTACTGCCGCACCCTCATGGTGGCCAGTCAGCTTGGCAAACCACTGAAAACCTTCACGCCCGATCAGATGCAGGACCTGCTCAAGATCAAGCAGAACCTCGGCTTCGTCGATCCCCGTTACGGCCTCAAAGAATGTGAACTGTGCGACAATGACGAATGGCGGCCGGGCGTGGTATGTTCCGCTCCTCAACCACCAGCCCGCGGCGCCGTCCCCGGCACCGAACCGCATCCCGAGGCCGAAGCGGTCGTGCAGGCGGTCACCAACCAGATCATGGCCCGTTTAGGCAAGAGTTTATGAAAGTATGCATCATCGGCGGCGGCGGCCGCGTCGGTTCCTGCGCCGCATTTGCCCTGCAATGTGGCGGGGTGGTATCCGAGATCCAGCTGCTGGACGCCAACCAGGCCCTGGCCGAGGGCGAGGCCCTCGACCTGCTCCACGGGGCGGCCTTCACGGCGGACCAACGGATCTATGCCGGTGACTACGCGCGTGCCGCCGACAGCGATTTGTTCCTGATCACCGCCGGGTTACGGCGTAAACCGGACGAATCGCGGCTCGACCTGATCAACCGCAACGTGACGTTGTTCACGCAAATCTGTGACCAGGTGAAAGCGGCGGGATTGCGCAAGGAAGCCTTCGTCTTCGTGGTGTCCAACCCGGTGGACATCCTCACCCAACTCGCGCTCCGGCGTTTGAACCATGATTGGCGGCGCGTCATCGGGCTGGGCACCATGCTGGACACGGCCCGATTCAGTTCGCTGATTGCGGCAGAGCTGGGCCTGGCCGCCACGCAGGTCAAGGCGCTGATCCTGGGCGAGCACGGTGATTCCATGGTCCCGATCTGGTCTTCGGCGGCGGTGAACGGCTTGCCGCTGACTGGCCTGGCCGCCTGCACCTCCGCGTTCCAAAACAGCCTGTTCGAACGTACCCAACGCAGCGGCGCCGAGGTGATCCAACGCAAGGGCGGCGCCGGCTGGGCCGTGGGCATCGCCATTCGCGACGTGATCCACGCCATCGCCCTCAACCAGCGGCGGTTGCTCCCGGTGTCTTCGCTCGTGCACGGCGTCTACGGGATCGAAGATGTGTGCCTCAGTGTGCCCTGTTTCGTCGATCGCAGCGGCATCCGCGACCAAGTGGAACTGAAACTCTGGCCCAAGGAACACACCGGCCTGCAGCAATCGGCCCGGGCGTTGCAAGCCACCTTGGGCAAGGTGAATATCTGAGTGGTGAAATCGCTCGACGCCAAACTGGCTGAGATCCGGAGCAACCCCTCCTCGCGGGCCTTCATCATCGCCGATGCCAAGGACGCCGACATGGCTTTTGGCGTGCGGGCCACGGGTCCGAGGTCCTACTTGTCCGCCCGCGGCGAACGCCCCGCCCGTTTCTCGCCCGAGATCTGGACCCGCGACGAGTTTGGCTACCGCAACCTGCCCGAGTTTCTCGACATCATCCGTGAGGTCACCCGGCAGGGGTTGGTGGACATCCTGCTGATGTCCGCCTATGTCAGCGAGCTGCTGGCGATCAAGGAAGGTCTGTTCCGGGATTCGCCCGTAACCCCGGCCGCGCGCGCCAACGATACCACCGACGTCTGGGCCATCCGCCACGGCTGTTACACGGGCGAACCCGCCCAGCCCTTTCGCACCGCCACCATCGATCATATCCAGTGCGGCCAGATCGAGTGCGACCGCACCACCGACCACTTCCCCGGCGCCAACCTCGGCCTCTACTCGGTCACCTTCGTCAACGACCTCGAACAGGACCGCGAGACCCTCCGCTGGTTCAAGGAGTTCCGCGAAGAAGCCGAGCGCAAACGGTTTCGTTACTTTCTCGAAGTGTTCGATCCGAACGTGGCCACCGCTGTGCCGCCGGAAAAGTTGGGGGAATTCATCAACGACCAAATCTTACGCAGCCTGGCTGGCGTGACCGAGGCCGGGCGACCGCTCTTCCTCAAAATCGTTTATCACGGTCCGCGCGCCCTGGAAGAGCTGGCCCAGTACGATCCCAATATGGTGGTGGGCATCCTCGGCGGCAGCGCCGGCACCACCTACGACGCCTTCAAACTGATCCACGACGCCCAGAAATACGGCGCCCGGGTCGCACTCTACGGCCGCAAAATCAACAACGCCGAGCATCAACTCGCCTTCATCGAAATGCTCCGCCTCATCACCGACGGCCGGATCACCCCCGAGGAGGCCGTGCGCGCCTACCACGGCGTGCTCCAGGCCAAGGGCATCACCCCGAAACTTTCCCTCGACCAAGACCTGCAACTGACCGACCAGGCCATGAGCTACAGCGGCAGCCGCACCACCGTCTCCATCCCTCCGAGCTCCCCATCCCCGGTGCCGATCGCCGAACGTTCAACGTTCCCTTCCGACGGGGAGAATCAGAAATCAGCAACCAGGAATCAGCCGCCCCCCGAGCGCTGGCCGCGGCACCCTAACGGCGCGCCCGACTTCGCCGCAATGACCCCCGTTCAACGCGGGGCCTACGACCAGGCACGGCTGAAGCGACGATTCGGATAAGCGTGCGCCCGGGCCATCCCCTAACGCTTGCCGTCAACCCGCGGTGCCGGGGGCGCAGCTTGGTGTGGCGGGTGATTGGGTCTGACACGGGCGACCGGTTGTGTTTCAATTCTGCGCATGCAAACCCTCTCGCGACGTCGATTCCTCTCACAAGCGGGTCTCTCCACTCTGGCCTTGGGCGCCGGAATGGGAGCCTCCAGCCGGGTCCAGGCTATAGCACCTATCTCGCGCCGGGGCCCGGCCCGATTGCGGTTGAGCCTGGCCGGGTATTCGTTCCGTCAGTTCTTTAAGCATAACCAGGGCAAGACGGGGCATACCGGGCCGCAAGCGATTGACCTCTTTGATTTTGTCGATTTCTGCTCGCGCCACGACTGCGACGCCGAGTTGACGGGCTACTATTTTCCGTTGCCAGTGGAGGATGGTTATCTGCTGCGTCTGAAGCACCACGCCCATCTCCGCGGCGTGACCATCAGCGGCACGGCGGTGGGCAACACCTTCACCCTGCCGATCGGTGACCAGCGTTCCGAACAAATCGCCATGGTCAAACATTGGATCGACCATGCCGCCCTGCTCGGCACCCCCCACATCCGGATCTTCGCCGGCAGTCAGCCAGCCGGAATGCCGAAGGCTCAGGCACGCGCCTTGTGCCTGAGCGCCCTCGAGGAATGCTGCGCCGTTGCGGCCACCCGCGGTGTGTTCCTGGGCCTGGAAAACCACGGCGGGATCGTGACCGAACCCGATGACCTGCTCGACCTCGTACGCTCGGTCGACAGCCCTTGGCTGGGGATCAACCTGGACACGGGCAATTTCCGCACGGAGGATCCCTACGCAGACTTGGTGCGTTGTCTGCCGTACACGGTGAATGTCCAGCTCAAGGTGGAAATGCACCCGCGGGGCCAACCGCGCGCCCTGGCGGATCTGCCCCGGTTGGTGAAGATCCTGCGCGACGGCCAGTACCAGGGGTTTGTGGCATTGGAATACGAGGCCACCGAAGATCCGTGGGTCGCGGTGCCGCGGCACCTGCGGGAACTGCGGAACTTGGGGGTCTGAGGCCGCCCCATCGCGCGCCCGACCCGTCACCGCGATCCGCCGCCGAACGTCGGACCGCCCGTCCGTTGCCGTGTTCATCGTTGGGCCACGGAAAAGATGTCTTGCTTGGCGCTGCTGGCTTCTTCTAGGTTGGCGTGCTGGAACGGATGATTTGAGGGATTATTTACTTTGAATGCCGATTTGCTAAAACGAGCCGCCGAAAAGGTGGTCAACCCGAATGTCTTGGTCAATTTGGTATCCAAGCGCGTACGCCAGTTGAATTCAGCCGGTGGGACCGGCAGCCGGCCGCTGCTCTCGGAAACCGCAGGCTGGGGGGCGGGAGACATCGCGCTGGCCGAACTGGCCGAGGACAAGATGGGCTGGGAGATGGTGGAGGTTTTGGTGCCCGAGACAGGTCCGGCCAAACGCCGGACGCGCACCTAAGCTCCCGGGTGACGACGGTGGCGGGGGGCGGTCGCCGGGCATGGCTGGCTTGGCGGCAAAGAGAGAGAAGTGGACTTCCACCCTTGAGGGGTGGGCACGTTGCATGAGTGACATAGTCACCAACTCCACGGCCCGGCGTGACTACCATATCCTGGAGACCTATGAGGCTGGGATTGCGCTCCATGGCACGGAGGTGAAGTCGCTGCGGGCTGGGCGTGGCCAGATCCGCGACGCTTTCGCCCGGGTGGAGGAGGATGAGGTCTGGCTGTATAACGCCCATATCGAGGAATACAGCCACGGCACCTGCAACAATCACGCCCCCAAAGCACCGCGCAAACTCCTGTTGAACCGCTCGGAAATCCGCAAGCTATCGGCCTCGACCGCCATCAAGGGGCACGCGCTGATTCCGCTGCGGTTTTACTGGAAAAACCGCAAGGTCAAGGTCGCCTTAGGGGTGGGCAAAGGCAAAGCGGAATACGACAAGCGGGACGCGGTGCGACGCCGCGAGGCCGATCTCGAAGTGCGCCGGGCGATCATGCACCGCGCCAAACGCTAGCTCGGACCAGCAAACACGTGACACCCGGCACAACTCCGCGCTAGCTTTTACCAGTGAACGCTTTCTTGCGTGTGGTTGGGGTGCTGAACGCGTCGATTTGGCTCGGCGCGTCGGTCTTCTTTACCTTCTTGGTGGGGCCAGCGTTTTTCTCGGATGCCATGATTACCCTGTTAAGCCGGCCGTATGCCGGGGCGGCGGCGCAGATTGTCTTGGAACGTTATTACACCCTTCACTTGGTGTGCGGTTTGATCGCGCTGGGGCATTTGGTGAGCGAAAGCCTTTATCTTGGGCGTCCGTTGTTGCGGTGGTCCTTGTCGTTGCTGGCCGCGATCCTGGTGTTGGGTCTAGTGGGAGGCATGGGGATCCAGCCGCGGCTCCAGCAATTGCATCGCGTGATGGTGACCGCGGCGGCGCCGGAGGAGGAGCGGGCCCTGGCCCAGCGTTCCTTCCGGATCTGGCACGGGGTATCGCAGGCCATCAATCTTCTGGCGATGGCGGGGGTGACCGTTTACGTGCTGCGGATCACGCGCCAGGGTGACAATTCGCGGTATCGGCGCTGACCCGTCGGACCGGTCGGACGCATTACCGGCGGGCGAGGAACCGCCGCATGCGGGTTACGGCCTCCTCGATGCGGTCGAGGGCGGTGGCGAAACAGCAGCGCAGGAACCCCTCGCCGCTGGGTCCAAACGCATCGCCAGGCACGCAGGCAACTTGCTCCTCGCGCAGCAAGCGCAGGGCAAATTCCTTGGAGCTAAGCCCGGTGCCCCGAATGGAAGGGAAGGCGTAGAAGGAACCGCGGGGCAGATGGCAGGGCAACCCCATATCGTTGAAGGCCTTGACGATGAAATTCCGGCGGAGAGCATACTGGTCGCGCATGGCAACGATGTCGGGTTCGCCGTGTTCGAGCGCCTCGATGGCGGCTTCCTGACTGATGATGCTGGCGCAGAGCATGGAGTATTGGTGGATCCGCATCATGGCCTCGATCAAGTCGGCTGGGCCGCAGGCGTAACCGAGCCGGAATCCGGTCATGGCATAGGCCTTGGAGAAACCGTGCAGGAAGATCGTCCGCTCCGCCATGCCGGGCAGGCTGACCAGGCTGTGGTGGCTGCCGTCAAAGGTGAGTTCGGAATAGATCTCGTCGGTAATGACCAAAAGCCGGTGACGTCGGACGACGTCGGCTACCTGCTCGAGTTCCTCCCGGGTCATGGTGCCGCCGGTGGGGTTGGTGGGGAAGTTGAGCATCAGGACTTTGCTGCGGGGGGTGATCACCTGCTCGATCGCGGCGGCGGTCAACGCAAAGCCGTTCTCGGCCCGGCAACCCACGGCCATGGGCCGCCCATGAGCGAGGGCGATGCTCGGCGAGTAGCTCACGTAACACGGCTCGTGATA
>Ga0114946_10002926_pt1 | contig 11671 bp, 7 predicted proteins | sample WalLakDeSediment_FD_88676 | JGI IMG/M metagenome (GOLD analysis project Ga0114946, IMG submission 88676) | Lake sediment microbial communities from Walker lake, Nevada to study Microbial Dark Matter (Phase II) - Walker Lake 11/02/13 Deep Sediment | ecosystem: Environmental > Aquatic > Freshwater...
AGGGCGACATGGGGGCGGGCTACGGGACCTACTCCGCCACTCTCCAGGGTCCCGAGGGCCCGGTGCCCACCGGCGGCAGGTGGCACACGGTGAGCCTCTACCAGCCCGATGGCTCCCTCAAGATTCGGCTCCATGTCTCCATGATCCCGGCCCCCATGCCGGAGATGTAGGCGGTCCGTCCTCACCCGGCCCCGCCGGCGGCGGTGTAGGCCCTTCGCCCTCATCCGCGCCGGCGGGCCCAGGAGACGCTCCCCTCCCCTCACGCCACTCCCTCCGCCGTGCCGCCTTCCTCCGTGAAGAAGAGGAGGAAGGCCACGGCGCAGAGGGCCGTCAGCACACAGGGCACCAGGAACACCCCCGTCCAGTCGGTGCCCAACTCGGTGGTGAAGATCCCCTGGATCCAGCCGGCGAAAAGGCTCCCCAGAAACCGCCCCAGCCCCAGGGCCACGATGGCGATGAGGCTCTGGGCCGAGGCCCGGATGTCCGGGGACGCAACCTTGTCCACGTAGATGAAGGCCGCCACGAAGAAGAACACGTAGCAGAACCCGTGGAGCGTCAGGGAGGCGATGACCAGCCAGGGCGGGGCCCCGATGGCGAAGATCACGTACCGGATGGGCCAGGCCACCACCCCGAAGGCCAGGGTCTTGCGCATCCCGTACTTCTTCAAGGCCCAGGACAGCATGAACGCCATGACGAAGATCTCGGCGAACTGGGCGATGGTCATGACCGCCGGGAGGTTCGCCGGGGAGACCCCGATGACGTCGGACTGGAGGAAAGGCGCCGTCAGGATGTAGTAGAACTCCAGCTCCGTGGAAACCACGAAGGTGATGGCCATGAAGACGGCGAAGGACTTCACCTTCAGCATCTTCACGGATTCCAGGAAGGCCCAGGGGCTCACCCCCTCCTTCTGGGGAGGGGTGTGGGGCAGCGTGAAGGCCTGGACACTCATGACGATGGAGGCCATGCCCGCCAGAAAGAGCATGTCGCCGCCCATCATGAGGGTCTCGCTCCCCTCCCCGGCCCAACGCCACCCCGAGAGCATCAGACCAGCGGCGATCCACCCGATGGTCCCCCACACCCGAATGGCCCCGAACTCCTTCTCCGAGTCCTTCATGTTGATCATGGCCACGGAGTTGGTGAGGGCCAGGGTGGGAGCATACAGGAGGCAGTAGACGAACATCACCCAGGCCATGGCCCCGAAGCTGGTGGTCCTGGCCGCCACCAGGAGGAGCACCCCACCCGTGAGCTGAAGGAACGCGATGAGCTTCTCCGACGAGACGTAGCGGTCCGCCAGCTGCCCCCCGATGAAGGGGGAGAGGATGGTGGCCAGGGGCAGGAGGGCGTAGATGGCCCCGGCCTGGAATCCCGTGAACCCCAGGTCGTCCAGGAGGTACGCCGAGAGGACGGGAGCCCACGCCCCCCAGATGGCGTACTGGAGGAACATCATGATTCCCAAGCGAGTCTTCGCGCTCACATGGCCCTCCGGTTCCGTCGGGCGTCGAAGCCCGACAATGCTTAGCTGATGGGTGCGCCGGGCTCCCGGTCCTCCCGAGGAGCCTTCAGGAGCGAAGCGGATGGTCGGCTCCGAGGGAGACCGGATGCCGGCGCGGCCCCTACACGATCCTCCGTGCCACCGGGTCCCACGACACCTGCCGACCCAGCTGATACGACCGGGTGGCCATGTGGCAGGTGATGGCCTCCTCGAACCCCCGCTCCAGGTTGCAGCTGGTATCGCCACCGTTGCGGATGACGTCCAGCCACTCCGCGACGTGGAGGTGATAGCTGTTGGTGAGGCGCCCTCCCCGGTACGTATAGAGGAGGCCCCGGCTCACGAAGTACTCCGCCGTGGCGGAGGTGATGGCGTCAAGCCCCTCGAAACCTGGCTGGAAGCTGAACATGGGCCTGGAGGGATCGATGAGATCCTCTCCGATCTTATCCTTGTAGCGGGTGCTGGAGCGGTCGGCGGTGACCCTGAGTCCGTTGTCCACCTCCATGGTGGCGTCGTGGCCCATGAAGATCCGGCCCCTCCACCGGCCGTTGGCCAGGGTGGCGCTGTAGACCAGGGTCAGGTCCCGGTCCGGGTACTCCATGACCGCCTGGAAGACGTCGGGCACGTCCCTGCCGTCCTTGAAGAAATAGATCCCCCCGGAGGCCACCGCCGTCTGGGGGATTCCCAGGTCCAGGATCTGGTTTACGGAGTCGTACTCGTGGCTGAAGAGGTCGCCCGAGAGGCCGGTGCCGTAGTCGAACCAGCACCTCCAGCGGAAGAAGCGCTCCAGGCTGAAGGGGTACCGGTTCGGCGCCGGCCCCTGGAACTGGTCCCAGTCGATGGTCTCAGGGCTCCCCTTCTCGTGGATGTCCCACACCCAGGCCCCCCAGGCGTCGTTCCGGTTGGTGGTGGTCTCCACGAGGGTGATGGGTCCCAGGATACCGGCATCCACCACCTCCCGGGCCTTGATGTGGCTCTCGGTCTGACGCTGCTGGTGCCCCACCTGGAACACGACCCCGGAGGCCTTCACGGCATCGTACAGCCGATGGGTTTCCTCCTCCTCACGGGTCAGGGCCTTCTCCACGTAGATGTGCTTGCCCGCGGCGGCGGCATCGATGCACATCTGGGCGTGCCAGTGGTCCGGTGTGGCGATGAGGACGGCGTCCACGTCGTCGCTCTCCAGCATGTCGGCGTAGCGGAGGTACCGGATAGCCGCCCTTCCGGATGACTTCTCCGCCGTGGGCCCCACCTGGTTCACGGCAGCCGCCTGGGCCCTCTCGGCCCTGACATCGAAGACGTCGCAGACCGCCGTGAGCTCGACGTTCAGGTCGTCCTGATCCATGAAGGTCTGGAGCCCGCGATTCCGGGGATTCTCCTGGGCGGCCTTCCACTGGCTCTCGATCCACTCGGGGTGGGCGAATCCCGCGCTACGGACCAGGGACTCCCCCTGCCCCCCGTAGCCGATGATGCCGACCCGGAGCCTGTCGCCGGGTGGGCGGGAGATGGCATCCGGGATGAAGGCCGGCGCCCCCTCCGTAACCCCCAGTTCCTCCATGATGGCCTGGCGCCGTGCGTCCTCTGCCAGCTTCTTCTGGTACCAGCCCACGAAGAAGACTCCCAGGACCGGCACCGAGGCCAGGGCCTTCAGGACGTCCCTCCGGTTGGGAAGCGAACCGGTTGCGGTCTCCTGGACCTTCTCCGTCTCCTTCCCCGTTTCCCTCTGCCTCTCGTCGCTCATGATGCCGCCTCCCCCGTGGCCAGGCTTGGTTCGGCCTTCCTGGCGTGGTGCTTCTTCCATGCGAGTAACCGGTCCAGCCCGATGCGATGGGCCGTGGGGAATCCCAGGACCACCAGGAGGGCAGCCAGCTCGATGAGGAGCTTGTTCACGATGAGATAGCTACCCTCGGCGGGAATGGTGTACTCCATCCCCGGGAAGGGGGGAGCCGCCAGGTAGTACAGGGCAAGGAGGACGATCCCCGCCACGGCCGCCGTCCGCTCGAAGGTCCCCAGCAGGAGGGCCAGCCCGATGAGGACCAATCCCCACTGGTTCAGGTGGTCCACCACGGTCAGGGTCCCCGGGTTGTTGGCCAGGTCCAGGAAGAACTCGGAGAACCAGCCCTGAGACTCCCGGAGATAGCCCGCTGAGGTCCAGTAGGGGTTGGTGATCTTGGCCACTCCCTCGTAGAGGAAGTGCCAGCCGATGAGCACCCTCATGCTCACCAGGGCCCCGAGTTGGAACAGCCCGTAGTCGAGCGACCTTCCAGGCACCTTCTTTGATGCACCGTTCATGGTGTCCCTACCTTGGAGTTGGAAAGGTCCTTTGCGCTCCGCCAGCGGGCCGACGAGAGGGTGTGGCCCAGGCCATCGACCACCAGGCAGGCGCAGTGGGGAAGGGAATCGACGAGGGCCGAGCCGGCCTGCGGTCCCATGACGAAGACCGCCGTGGCCAGGGCGTCGGCCGCCAGTGCGGTGGGAGCCACCACCGACACGCTTCGGCTCTTCCAGGGAGACCCACCGTTCCGGCCGCTCACGATGTGGTGGCGGGTCCGGTCCCGGTCGAAGAAGATCTCGTAGCTTCCGGAGGTGGCCACGGCCCCGTCCATGAGGCGAAGGACGTCGGGGAAGTCTTCCCTCTTGTCCGGGTCCTGCACCGCCACCCGCCAGGGCTGGCCGTCCTCCCGGCGGCCGGCGCTCCGGATGTCGCCTCCGGCGTCGATGAGGAAGTCCGCCAGGCCTTGCTTGGCCAGGACCTCCGCCATCCGGTCCACCACGTACCCCTTGGCGATCCCGTCCAGGGTGATCCCCATCCCTTCCCGGCCGAAGCGGATGGCCCGCCGCCGCAGCTTCACCTCGCGTGCGTTCACGAGGTCGAGGGCCTGGAGAAGGTCATAGTCGGGGGACACCGGGCCCCAGTGCTCCTCGGTCCCGGGCAGCGCTCCCGGCGGATTCCACTCCGGCGGGCCGAACCCCTTTTCAAGCATCCTCCCCCGGAAGAGATCCACCAGAGGCCGGACCGTGGGATCGAAAGCCCCCCGGCTGAGGGCGTGGAAGCGGAGTGCACCCGACACCACCGTCCGGAGCTCCGGCGGCGGATCCCGGAGGGTGCCCTCGGCATTCAGCATGGACAGGGCCGAAGAAGGCTCGTACCGGCTCAGGAGGCCCACCAGCCGCTCCAGCTCAAGGAACGCCCGGCCCACAGCCTCCTCCAGAAGATCATGGGATCGGTGGATGGCCGTGATGGAGACCAGGGTCCCCATGGCGGGCCGGCTCCATGCTACCTTGACGCGGCCGCCGGCCACAGGAACGGCCGCGGCGGACCCGGAACCCGGGTCCGCCCGCTGGAACCCCAGACCCTCCAGGGCGACCGCAATGCGGGCTTGTCGCACGGCCGGGTCTTCGCTTCCCTCGCCTTCGGGCGACCCTGCACCGACCCCACCGGCTCCACCGCCCATCAACCAGGCGGCCTTCTTCCTCCATCGGCCGATCAGGAGAACGCTCCCTTCAACGTCTCCCGGACCCGCTCCAGGAGCGCCTTGGTGGCAAGGATCCCCTCGGCCTCGCTCAATTCGGTCCCTTCGTACTCGATGCCCACGTACCCCCGGTATCCGGCGTCAAGAACGATGCGCATGAGCCGGACATAATCCATCTCCCGCTCATTGCCCTCCTCGTCGAAGGCGTGGGACTTGGCGCTTACGGCTCTGGCGAAGGGCATGAGCTCCCGGACGCCGGTGTACCGATCATACCAATGGTCCTCGGCGATGCGGAAGTTGCCGAAGTCCGGGAGGGTCCCGCATCGGGGGTGGTCCACAGCCCGCATGACACCGGCCAGCCACGATCCGTCCGACGACAACCCCCCGTGGTTCTCCACCAGGATGTTGATCTCCCGGTCCGCGGCGAACTCGGTGAGGCGACGCAAGCCGTCTGCCGCAAGCTCCCGCTGCTCCTGCCGAGACCCCCTGGACTGGGCGTTCACCCGGATGGAATGGCAGCCCAGGAAGCGGGCCGCCTCCACCCACCGGTAGTGGTTCTCCACGGCTCGGGTGCGGCCTGCCGGATCCGGGTCGCCGATGGCTCCCTCCCCGTCGCACATGATGAGAAGGCTCCAGACCCCGTGGTCCTGGCAGCGCCCCTTCAGATCCGCCAGGTAGGCCTCGTCCTCCGCCTTGTCCTTGAAGAAGGTGTTCACGTACTCCACGGCGTCGAGGCCATAGTCCGACCGGGTCACCCGGGGGAAGTCCAGGTTGTCCAGCTCGCCGGCCCTGAGGGTCCGGTGCAGGGACCACTGGGCCAGGGAGATGCGGAAGAGGAGGTCCCCGCCCTCGGCATCCGGCCAGGATGCCGCCCCGGGATCCGGCTCACCGCTGGCACCGCACCCCTGGAGGCTCAGGGAGCCCACACCGGCGGTGCTGAGGGCTACCGTGCGGAGGACGGAGAGAGGCCAACCCGCAGCGGCAGGGAGAACGGCGGCCCCGGGGAGGGCCGCGGCGGCGCCCCGGAGGAAGCGGCGGCGGCTCATAGGGTTGGAGGATGAATCGGACATGGATGAGTCTCCCCCGGCCTAGAGGCACAGGAACCCAGAAGCGACAGCGGAATCATGGGGCGCGGGGAAGAAAAGGGCAACGTGAGGGGGGTCGAAGCGCCCCGACCCTCCCCGCATGGCTCTCCGCCGGCCGGACGGCTGGGAACCGCCGTGTTTCCGCGCGAAGCGCCCGCAGACCCGAAGGCCCACGGGCGTCCGCTTCGCTGAGTCTTCCCTTACGACGTCAAGGCCGGCGTCATTCTGACCTGAGCTGCGCCCCCCGGCCGATACCGCGCCCCCTTGGCGCCGGATCCGTATGATCGCCCGGGGCGGCGGGCCCGGACATGGCTGGATGGGACGCTTCCCCCCGCGTCTCCGCGCAAACGTCTAGGGCGGCGGGCGGCCCCCACCCATCCGCGCACCGCCGGCCCGCTACCGTCATCCGCCCCCACCGCTTCCGCTCCCCCGGTTGGCCCTCATCATCTCCAGCTCCCGCCGCTTCTGGAGGAAGGAGCGGCCGTCGTCCATCCAACGAGGTGCGGGCTTCCCCCACAGGTGATGGTCGAAGAACTGCCGCATACGGATCTGGAAGTCCTTCTGGTTCTCATACTGCCTGAGGCCGTGCGCCTCCCCGGGATAGGAGAGGAGGATGACGTCCTTCCCGTTCCAGCGGAGGCCGTTATAGAACTCCACAGCCTGTAGCCACTCCACAGAGCCGTCGTCGGTCCCGTGGAGGAGGAGGAGAGGGGTGTTCGTCAGTTGTGCATTCTGGGCAGCCGACTGGTCCACGAAGAGATCGAAGTCGTCGTAGGGGTTGGTGGCGAAGCGCCCCTGACCGTAGGTGTCGTAGCGGTGCTGGTTGGTGCCGGAGCTCTTCCAGAGCTGGTTGAAGTCGCTCACCAGGTTCGTGGCTGCGGCTCCGGCGGTGATGGCGGCGAAGCGGTCCGAGCGGGTGGAGATGTAGGCCGCCCCCTGGCCGCTGTAGGAATGTCCGTGCAGCCCGATGCGGGCCGGGTCCACGTACCCCAGCTCCATGACCTTGTCCATGGCCAGCTCGATGGACTCCAGCATCTGGGCGTGGGAGGGGCCCAGGCGGAAGTGGATGTCAGGCTGCATCACCAGGTACCCGCTGCTGACGTAGCCGGCGAAGTTCGGGGAAGAACGGTAGGCCGGCATGGGATAGGAGTGGAGGTTCTGGGAGAGCTTCTCATAGAAGTTGATGAGCATGGGACGTTTCTCCCCCTCCACGTAGTCGTAGGGGATGGCCAGCGTGCCCTGGAGCCGCACTCCGTCGGAGGTCTCGTAATCGAAGAGGATCCTCCGGCCCCAGTTGTACTCCTTCTGCTGGGGGTTGGCGTCCGTAACCTGCACGGGGTTCCTGAAGTCCAGCCCCGAGGCGTGGTAGTCCGGGAAGGTCTCGAAGTCCTGGCGCGTGTAGAGGAGGACGTCGGCGCTGTCGGCCTTCACCGGCCTCCCGAAGCTGGCGTCGGCCATGACCAGCTCCTGCATCCGTCCCTCGGAAACGCGGTAGAAGCCGTCCTTCTTCGTCCACTGGCCGAAGGCCGAAAGGAGGACGGGCCTGCGCAGGTCGATGAGATCCTCCTCCGGATCCAGGTTCACGATCCGGAACCGGATCTCCCCATCCGCGCCCTGCCCCAGGGTAAGGTTGGTCGGACGGGATCCGTCCAGAGGCTGGAGCCAGAGGTCGTACCGATCCTGGAGGATGACGGCAGTGCTGTCCACGGTCCACCCGGCGATGCCGTAGGGAGGCTTCTCGCCCAGGCGGTCGAACTCCTCGTTCACGAACGAGACGGGAGCGCCGGTGGTGAGGTTCAGGTGGTCCCCCCTCCGGACCCGGTACGTCCAGACCTGGCCGTCCTTCCAGTAGAGGAAGTGGTCGCCCCGGGGGCTGAACCCCAGGGTCCGGAGGTGCTTCTCCAGGACCGGGGTCCGCTCACCGGTAACCACGTCCACCCGGTAGTAGTCGGAGTAGCTCGGGAGCCAGTCCGACTCGTAGGCCCGACCGTCCTGCCCCATGGCCACCCGACCGTCTCTGCTGATCTGGACCGATTCCATGGTGGTGTCGGCCAGCTGGACGAAGCGGGCCCCGCCGCCTTCCAGATGCACCACCCCCTGGTAGGTCTGGCTCCGATCCCGATTGGCCCGAACGGCCTGGACCGCCTGGATGCGCTGGTCCCCCACGTGCCAGATGTCCACGTCCGCCACGAACTCGGGGCAGGTCCCGTCCAGGACTTCCTCCGGTCCCAGGGGGCGTCCGTCGGGGCCTATCCGGGTGGCCAGGTTCACGGGCTTCGGCGCCGCTGCCCCGGCGGTGTCGGGGGCCGCATCCTGTCTCCCTCGGCGCCCGGAGCCCTCGGCCGTATCGGGCTTGCAGAGGGTCTTGGGCGCCGGAAGCTGGGGCTTCGCAGCCACGAAGATCCGGCTGGCGTCCGGGGCCCAGCGCATGGGAGCCCTTTCGCTCAGGACCCAACCTTCCGGGAAAACATCCGGGACCCGGCCGGCCTGGGCCGTGGCGGTGACCGCTGCGCCCTCCGCCTCGACGCTGTCCTCCTTCACCGGCCGGGGATCCAGGACCACGGCCTGGGTGGACCGTGAGAGGGCAGGCCACAGAAGAAGGGCGTTCACCCGCTCTACCAGGTCCTCGTCCTCATCGCCCTTCATGACCGCCAGGGCATCGGAGGAAGGCTTGCGCCTCTCGTCTCCCCAGGTGAGTCGGGCGTAGGTCACCTTCCGCTCCGCGTCCAGGACTCTCCGGGCCCGGGTTGTGAGATCCAGAAGGTGCACGCCGTTGGACTCTCCCTCGGGAGTGTCCAGGGTGTAGGCAAGCCTCCGGCCCGCCTTGTCCAGGGCGAACTCGTCCACATAGGCCATGAGATCTTCCTCGCCCGAGGCCAGGTACCGGACGATCAGGTCCGTGCCCTTGTGCTTCGCTGCGTTGTTGGCGGGGCGCTTTTTGAGCACCAGGGCCTTCCCTCCATCGCCGAAGGCGAAGGACTGGACGTTCTCCCACCGGGTGGAGTCCCTGGTCTCCAGGTTCAGGAGCACCAGGGCCCGGGCCGGGCCGGATGCGGCACCCCGAGCAGCAGCACCCTCCGGGGCTCCGCCGGCCGGGGCCGCTCCGGCCCGCCCCCCGGACTCCTCCTTCGGGTTCACGTAATAGGCAACCCAGCGAGAATCCCCGAAGAAGCTGGGGTTGCTTCCCCGGACCACCACGTGGGTCTCGGCCCCGGCGGGGGACTGCCCCGGCAGCCCTGCCAGGGGCTTGATGAAGAGGGAGTCGTCCACCTCCCGCCGGCTGAAGGAGTAGGTGGCCCACCGGCCGTCGGGAGAGAGGTTCGTCGCCCCCACCGAACGCCACAGGGCGTAGTCGTCGATGGTCAGGACCTTGAGGCCCTGGGCCGTTGTGCCCCGAGGCATGGACAGGGCCGCGGGCTCGGGCGCTGCCGACTGCTGCGCCTGCGAAGGGAGCGCGGGCAGAAGCGACAGGGAGAGGACGGCGCCGGCCAAGGCGAAACGCCGTCCGCTGAGGAGGATGGTCTTGCTCATGGATGTGTCTCCGGAGAACCCGATGGAACGGGGCAAGGGATGCAGATGCTCTGGCCGCCCGGGAGGACGAGGGCGTGTGCACGGGGACGCTCACCGGCCAGGAGGATGGGCCCAGGGAGGCCGGCGGGCAAGAGAGCCGGCCTGGGCGATCCACCCCTTTACGGGGCGCATCTCCAGTCCCAGGTTGAGGACCATGCCCCTACTTCGCCCTGGAACCCAGGTCTCCATTCGCCCGGCGGCGCTCCGCCGCCTCTCCTTCTCTCCCCCGGAGAACGCCTCCCTCCTGGTGGCGGTTCACCCGGCAGCTTTGAAGTCCCCCCGGAGCCCCCACACCCAGCTGGTCGGGTTCGTCTATGGGGAGCTGGCCTGGGCCGGGGCCATGGGAGAGGGCCTCCTGGATGTCCTTTCCGAGGACGGAGGCGACCCCAGACAACTTCTTGCGGAAGCCGTAGGCACCGGAGCCCGCCTGTGGGACGTGGTGTGGCCCGGGGAGCTTGTGCCAGGCGGAGGCCCCCTCTCCACCATCTACCAGGGTGAGCGCCCCTGGGTGGTGGTGGGCGAAACCGCCCTGGGGGACATCCTGGCGGCCCCGCTGAACGAGGGGGGCAATCCGAAGTGGTATACCCCTCTGCTGGCCCGGGAGGAGGTCCTCATGGAAGGGTCGTCGAAGGACGCCCAACTGGAGCTCGCCCACCTCTGGAGCTTCCCCGGATCCATGGCGGCCGTGGGCACGGTGCTCTCCGGGGCCCGTCCCAGGATCAAACAAGCGCTGAAGGAATATTTTTGAAGCCAACTTCACCCACCACGAAACCCACGGCTACCCACCACGAAAGCCAACGCTGCCCACCAAGAAGGCCGCCACCGCCACCCCCACAGGAAGCCCCCGTCCCCATCATGAAAGCCACCGCCCCCCACCCGAAGGCGGGGGGCGGCGCCCCACTGCATGACCGGCCGGCTCCGAAAGGGAGCCGCGCTCCCCGTCAGTTGAAGTTGTACCTCACGCCGATCATGATCCGGTAGACGTCAGCCGGACCGGCGGTGCGGTCGAAGGACTTGTCGATGAGCTGGCCACCGATGTTCCTGAGGCGGTACCGGAGATGGCCCTGGGCATCCGCCGAGGGGCTCGTCAGGGGCTGGGTGGTGGTGAAGCGATGTCCAACGCCCCAATCGCTGTTGATGAGGTTCAGGACGTTGTCGATGTCCAGGCGAAACTGCAGGGAGTTCCCCTGCCCCCGGATGTTCCGGACGATGTCCTGTGAGATGGACAGATCGGCACGGTAGGTCATGGGCAGGAAGATGGCGTTGCGCTCCACGTACTGCCCACGGTTCGCCCTCAGATAGTTGTCCTGCTGGATGAAGCTCTCCCAGGCGTCGGCCTGCTGCTCGGCGGTGAAGGTGACGCCACCGGACGTATAGGTCTGGAAGTTCATCTCGGAGCGGTCACGGGGAATGTAGATCAGGTCGTTGCTGGTTCCACCGTCCCCGTTGGCGTCGCCGGCGAAGGCGTAGCTGGCGTTCCCCGCGGTGTATCCATTCCAGAAGAGGGAGATGGTGGTGGGCCCCACGGGAAGAAGCTCCCTCTTGTAGGTCCCGGCCAGGAAGACCCGGTGTCCGGGGGAAGCGAAGGAGAAGCCCACTCCGGGATTGTTGGGATCCCCTGCGTGGGGGTTGTTGTTCCAGGACCCGAAGGCGATGGAGCCGGGGTTCACGGTGTTCTTGGCTTCCCCGTAGCTATAGGCCGCCTTCACGAAAAGCCCGTTGGAGAAGGGGCGCTCCAGCGAAGCCGCCAGGTTCCAGGAGTACCCCACGTTCTGGTTCTTCAGGACGATGGCGCTGGTCACCATGCAATTCGCAGGCAGCCGGTTCCTCTGGGTGCCGCTGATGGCCGGGCACTTGTCCGTGATCCAGCGGGGCCGGGCGTCGGGGCCCGAGAAGCTCCCGTCGGCGGCCGGGAGGTTGGCATTGATGTAGTAGATCCCGTTCACGTCACGGCTGTAAATGAACTCCCCGGTGCCGATGAGGCCCCCCGGGAGCTGCTGGTCCACCGCCAGGTTCGACCGCCACACCTGGGGGAACCGGAAGTCCGGGTTGGTGAA
>Ga0114946_10002927_pt1 | contig 11667 bp, 13 predicted proteins | sample WalLakDeSediment_FD_88676 | JGI IMG/M metagenome (GOLD analysis project Ga0114946, IMG submission 88676) | Lake sediment microbial communities from Walker lake, Nevada to study Microbial Dark Matter (Phase II) - Walker Lake 11/02/13 Deep Sediment | ecosystem: Environmental > Aquatic >...
ACCATCAATATATTGCATTACACAAAGCCTGTCTGTTTGGTTATTGTTTGATAATTTATATAAATATCCTTGGTTTGATTGAAATAATAACGGATGTGATACGCCTGCCCTTAAAATACTTTCCATTATTCCAACGTATCTACTGCATTCATCTTCACCACGAAAAGAGCCGAAAACTTTAACAAAATATTCATCTCTGTCGGTAATAACTATTAAATTAAAATCTTCGTAACCAATAGGAATTATCTTATAATCTTTGTATTCACCGATGCTAAAATCTTTACAAACTTGTTGCAAGAATGGCCTGAGACTACCCTGATAATTTATCCTTTTTTGGAAATTGTTCATTGTTTGATCCTATCAAAAAACCACCCTGATTAAAAGGTGGTTTTATATGTGCTCCAAACTTGGGAGGATATTCGATTAGCTATTTTGAAAACTGACGTAAAAGATAGTTTTGTCGGGCCAAAATAAGAGGAGCCAACACTTCGAGGATTATACCTAACGGTCTTACTGTTTTACCTTCAAGAAGAACGGCATCAATAATTCTTAAGTTACCAAAAGGGTCAACAATTATATTGCTCAAACAAGGTTTTATCATACCGATGTTCCCCACAAGATCAATCAAGGATATCCCATCATTTTTCATTTTATCTAAGGCTTTTACAATATCTCTTAGTTGGGATATTACACGAGGATTTGTTGTATGTTTTTTTTGTAATGCCTCACCTTGTATGAATGGCTGAATCTCAATGCTTTTACCTGTGGCCCTATCACTAACATCAGTTTTTTCTACAATATAATTTCCTAGATAATTCTTACATACCAAATAATCGTGAGTATATTTAATATGTAATTTCTTGCTTGAGAAAAACGATAGTGAGGAGAATTTAATAACTTTATCAATATCATACATATACACTTTACGGTCACCCCCATCTGCAATCTTTTTACCAACTTTTGTTTTATCATACAAATCCATGTCTATAGTATAACAGGTTCAAGCTTATACAAAAAGACAGAAAGTATTGCTAAAGGTAATACTTAAGGCTCCGGGGAATAGACGAAGTTAGAACCTGTTTGATCAAATTTAATATTAAGGTCTAAATCTTTAATAATAAAAGCGCTTTTAAAATCAAGCGCTTTTATTGCTAAGAAAAAGATTATCTGTTTTTTATTGCCCTGCAAATCTTCCTTTTCTTGTTTGCATTCTGGCTGCCATTTCTTCTTCTGTAATGCATCCATTCTCAAGGGCTGCCATTAATCTTTCTTGCTTTGCCTCCATTCTGGCCTCTCTGTGTTGATCCCTGGCTTCATTTCTGTAAGCATGAAATGCTTCTTTTGACATTTCTAATTCTTGGGCAGGCAACTCATCTCCGCCCCTGAATCTTATCATTGATTCCCAGGGTTTTGCTTCCTCAGAAGCAAAAATAGACCCTGCCGACAAGAAAACAATCCCTGCCAAAAGCATCATTCCGATAATTAGTTTTTTAGTCATTATTTCTACACCTTATATCTTAATTCATTATTCGACCTTTCTATATATTAATACAAAAAAGTCGCGCTTATCTTTCATTTAACCTTTCTTTATAATTTCTGAATCGCCTCTCAATTTTTTTAAAACTATCAACATTTATTACCCCTTCCTCCAGTCCACCAATAACAATAATCTCATTTCCTTCTTTTATTTCTGAAAAAACTCGCCTGCCCCTTGTTTTCTCGTTTATTTTCAAACTGACTGCTTCTCCGCTATCAAGCTCCATTATCCAGAAATCATCTTTTTTTTCTAAAATCGTTCCGAAATAGACATTTTCGATTTCAAGACTACCCAAATCCCTATACATTTTTCCGGCTAACGGCAATCTTTCTTGCTCCGCCAATCTAAAAAATGAATGGTGCAACGATGATTTTTCGATTAAAAAACTGCTTAAAAAAATCAAAGCTAAAATTAAAAGCAAAGATATAATAAGCGGCTTCCGATAAATAAAGTGAAACCTCTTTGCGACTATTTCAACTGAAACAACCAAGACAAATACCAGAAAAACAAGATACCAGGGGAAAGATAAAAGAACACTTCTGATTGCCTGAAATCCCATACCGTGAAAAAGCAAAATGTCATTTATTCTTAAAACAAAAATAATCAAGCTGCCAAAATACAAAGCAAGTAAAAGGGCCAAAACCGACAAACCGACAATCAAAATTGTTTTTGCAACAAAATATACCTTAGGCCTCATTTTCAACTCACCTTTTTCAATTTTAGAAACAACCTTTTGGCTTATTAATTTTTCGTTATTTTCTTTTTTCATATAATATTTTTTTAATTTCATTGCGGCCTCTTTTTAGCCTTATTCCTACCGTGGAAACCGGAATTTCTAAAATATCGGAAATCTCCTGATAATCTTTTTCTTCAAAATAATAAAGCACCAATGGCTCACGATATTTTATTTTCAGTTTATTTAAATAGTTTTCTATTTCTTCTTTTTCTTCTTCTCTTTCAATTTCTTTTAGAAAATTGTCCTTTCCGGCAAAAGAGAAAATAATATCTGGGTCAAAAAAAAGAAGAGGTTCTTTTTTTTCCTTCTTAACAATATTTATAAATTCATTATGAGCGATCCTGTAGATCCATGACGAAAACTTTCTTTTAACATCGAATCCTCGGATGTTAACATATGCTTTAATAAAAACGTTTTGCACTGCGTCTTCAATGTTCTCGTAATTATATAAAAACTTTCTTCCGTATCTTAATAATTTTTTTTCGTAACGTTTGGCAAGCACGCCGAAAACTTCTGTTTTATTATCTAAAACAAGCCGAACAAGCTCTTCGTCAGTTTTGTCCTCCATTTTCTCCATTTACTTCTTTTTTTATTATGTTCACCTATATTATATTATACAATATTTTAAAGAATTTATTTCATTTATAAGTAAAAAAACTGCTTTCTGGCAGTTTTTTGTTCTTTTTTTGCGGCTCCCCCGGCTGGACGATGTTAGAACCTATTTGTGTAAATAAAAAAGTCCTGGTTATACCAGGACCTTAAATCAAGAAATGACTTTTTCTCTATAATTTATGGTTCTTTTAGGTTTTTAAGCATAGCCTCAACAATGGTGTTGATATCAGCCATTGCTCCTGTGCCCATTGTCCCGCATGCCAAATTACCTACTTTTGGCCAAATAATGATAAGCTGGTAAATTTTTTTGACCTTCTGTAAGTTTTCCTGTGTGATCGGATTCTCCCACATTCTTGTGTTCATAGCTGGTGCTAGGATAATATTTTTTTCTCTTGGCCAAGCTAATACAATACTAGTCAAAAATTTATCAGCCTTGCCGTGAGCCATATCTGATAAAGTATCAGCTGTTAGCGGAGCAATAACCAGTAAATCTGCCCAATCTCCTAAATCAATATGTGGAACCGGCTGGCCTTGCTGGTATCCATCCTCAGGCCACTCGTCCTTATCGGTCAACACGGGCACATCAAGTTCGTCTCTTCGAAAAAAATACAGCGATCTTTCTGTAGCAATTACTTTAAGTTCAATTTCAGGAATTGCCGCCTTGATATCCAAAACTAACTTTGGGGTAAGTATTGCTGCAACACTTGCCGTTATGCCTAATAGTACTTTCATTGCCTCTCCCTTCTTATGTCTTCTATCTTTTCAAAAAGCATTTTAGGTAATAACTTCCGTGAAACATGAACCGCTTCATCGTCTGAACCAATAATATAAGCGTAGCTATTTGCCCACTCCAAACAGTTGGCTACAATTAAGTCTGCGTCAGAAGATTTCCGGCTTTTTCGGGCAATCTCCTGTAATTCTTCGTCGCTGATCCCCACTTCCAGCTTGAATTTAACAAGCACTCCATTAAATCCCCAATTAGGCCTTATTAAATCAACAAGTTTTTCTGTTTGAACCATTTTCAAAAATAGCTCTGGGTAACTGGATGAAACCTTTTTTGTGGCATCAACCGACACTAATCTATCGTTATTATCTTTAGTAAATACACCGGCAACCTTGAAATCGCTAACAGCTGCCGAATGTATCACTATATCCGGTCTTTCTTCAGTTGCAATAGCTGATTCCATTTTACAGGCCAAGCTATCAAACGTTTTATAAGAAATTACTCTAATGTCTTCCCTCCCCATCTCTACTACTAATCCTAGATTAGAAGTTAACAGCGTGACTTCAGCTCCTTGCATTGCGAAATAGCTCGCAATAGCTGTTCCGGTTCTTCCTCTGAAGATATTAGTTATTGATCTCACCTGGTCGATTGGCATAGCTGTATTGCCGGCTGTTACTAATACTTTCGTCTTTTCTGCCATTTATTAACTTCTCCTTCCTCTTTTTTAATCTGCTAATTTGAGGTTACAAGATTTTAATAAAAAGTCAATCTCTGACTAAAATAACAGGGCGGGGAGACAGGGGCCCTCCAATACAAAGCCGCAATATTAATATAAAGTCACCACGCAGATTTTTTGTAAAACACCAGGCTTATAGTCAAGCTGCAAAACAACGGAAGAAAAGGTTAGAAAAAGTAGTAAATAACGGAAGAAATAAGCATAGCAAGTTCGAACCTGTCAAAAAGGGTCAAAATGAACTTAATTTTGAAGAAATTTACTCAAAAAGTCCGATATTGCTCCCCCTATTGGACACGTTCAGAACTTTAGACTGGAAGAAGATAAGGGGAGAAATGACAGAATTAAGTTTTATATATTAGCTTTCTTCAAAATAAGAGGTGGCTCTCGAGTTGAACTCAAGAGCCACCTTGGCTTCCCTACCGGTTAGAGCGTTACATGACTCATAGGATCACCCCTCCCTTTCGTCTTCTTTCTCTTGCCTAAAACTTGGTAGGCAAAAAGCCAGAAAAAGGCGAATAGCCTGAAGTCGTTGTAGATCTCAACGGTGAACTGACGCTTGTTTTTGGCATATGGACCATATACAAGGTCTTTGGGAAATCCTTCACAGTAGAAATCCATAATGCTACTCTCATCTTCAGGGTCAAAGAGGCCTAAAAAGTCAACCTCTATATCCCGGGGTGAGTTGACGGACACCTTCCAACTGTAGAAGTTGTATCGCAAAATGAAGAATGTGCCGTCATTCAGCTCTATCCGGAACACTGGAAGCAAGACAGACTTTGAGGTATGGGTTGAGATAACTTGTATCTTTTCCCCAATTTCTCTGTATTCTCCAAACGACGTAGCTAATACTTCTGAGATGTTATCACGGATGAATATAATCTGCTTCCAATAACCCGGTGCGAAAATGAGCCCCTTACTTGGCTCGTGAGCGTTAGCCCACTCTTGAAGCTGCACTGGTAGATCTTTCACTGTGTTTTCTCCTTTCCATATTTTATTTTACTAAATAATACCACATATCTGTGGCATTGTCAATGGTTGGCTCCCCCGGCTGGACGACGTTAGAACCATAATTGAGCGACAAAATGATTATATTTACATTCCAGATTTAGGTTCGCTATAATACCGACTTAACGATTTCTAAAAAGTATTTGGCATTCTCTTCGGCTTTTTCTTCTCCAGAAAAATGACCCATATTTTCATGGATTCTCAATTCTGCACCAAGTTCGTTGCTTATATCAACTCCTTGTTGGCAATCAATCGAGTCGTCATCCTTTGAGTGGATAACGATAAATCTATCAGCCAGTTCTTTTACTTTCCCCATATTAAGCGCATAGTCAAAAAAATCAGCATAATTTCCATCCCTCCTCTTTTTATTCTTCTCAAAATTGTTATTAAAAGCAGCTATCAGTATTACGGTATCAACTTTTCGCTCAAATCTGTCTAAATACAAAATTGCCGCTCTTGTCCCTAAACTATGACCAACTAAAATTACTGGTTTTGTGGTGTTTTTGACTTCCTTATCAATAACTTCTAACCACTCATCACTTTGAGGATATTCTCCACCTGGAAAAGCAGGAATTGAATAATCTATTCCAAGCCTATCAAGCTCTTGAGAGATGAGCTGATATTTATTCTTTTTAGGAGAAGAAGTATATCCGTGTATAAAAATTACTTTCTTCATATCCATATCTTACCAGAAAGTAACAAAAAATTCTAACCGTCCACGACGGATAGCTAAATTTTGAGTTCAAAATTGAGTGCTCCGCGGGTAGGACTCGAACCTACAACCCATGCGTTAACAGCGCATTGCTCTACCATTGAGCTACCGCGGAATAAACTTACATTAGCATGTTTTTAATAACCTTTCAATTTTTTAAGAGATTGGTGATCGCGAATACGATCAAGGGCTTTAGCTTCAATCTGACGAATTCTCTCCCGAGTAACGCTGAATTCATTGCCCACTTCTTCAAGAGTATGGGTAATGCCATCGTCTAGACCGAATCTCATTGCCAAAATTTTCTGTTCCCTGGGAGTCAAATCTTTCAAAATATCCTGCAGCCTTTCCCGTAAAAGCATTCTGGCAGCTTCCAAAGATGGAGCTATCACTTTTTCATCTTCAATAAATTCGGCTAAAATACTGTCTTCTTCGCCTTCACCGACCGGCGTTTCCAAGGAAACTGTTTCTTGGGCAATTTTCTGAATATGATAAATTTTATCAACATCTACTCCCATTTCAGAGGCGATTTCTTCGGGCATAGGTTCTCTGCCCAAATCCTGCAAAAGGCGGCGCCTTATTTGTGTATATTTGGAAATAGTTTCCACCATATGCACTGGTATTCTGATGGTTCTGGCCTGATCAGCCAGGGCCCGGGTGATTGCCTGTCTGATCCACCAGGTAGCATAAGTAGAAAACTTATACCCTCTCCGCCAGTCAAATTTTTCCACTGCTCGGAAAAGACCAAGATTACCTTCTTGGATCAAATCTAATAGGGTCAAATTGGGAGACCTGCCGATATATCTTTTGGCAATTGAAACCACCAAACGCAAATTAGCTCTGGCCAAATGTTTTTTTGCCTCCACATCTCCTTTCTCAATACGCTTAGATAGCTCCTTTTCTTCTTCCGCCGTTAAAAAAACAACCTTACCTATTTCTTTAAGATACATTTGGACAGGATCCAGCACGGTTTCCGGCAAAATGACCGCATCTTCCTCCTCTTTTATGTCTAAAAATTCTCTGGATTCTTTGGGTTCGATTCCCCTTTTCTCCAGTTCTTCGTAAAGATTTTCCAGGCCCGATAAATCTTTTTCTATTTCCGGAAAAACGGATAAGATTTCGCCAAAAGTGACAAAACCTCTGTTTTGCCCTTTTTGCACCAAAACATCTATTTTTTCCTGTGTAACCAGATTTTTAGGCCCGCGTTTTACTCTGGCTTTTTTTATTCTTTTCTCTCTCTTTTTTATCTTTTTTGTTGCTTTCTTTTTCGGTTTTTTTTGCTTTTTTTTATTCATGCTTCTAAAAGTTCACCTGATAATTTGTTAAATTCTTGAGCCAAACCATTTATCTTCTTCTGGTCTTTTTCCTTTTCCGCTTTTTTTATATCCCGGCAAATCTCGTTCAGCTTGTTTTTAATCTCCAGATTTTTGATCTCACTCAAGCAAGTCCTGATTTCCTGCTGACAGTCAAAAGAATCCTCTTCTATATCCCCTTTCAAAGAAAGATAATTTACAAAATCAGCGTCTTCCGGCAGATATTTTCCGGTTAAAATAATCTGGGTTCTGGATGAAAAATAAGGAAAGTAATCTTTGGCGATCAAAGACAGATTGGCCGGAGTTTTTAAGATCAAAGAAGCTATTCTTTCCTCCAACATTTCTTTTCTGGTTTTTCTGGGCAGGGACTCTTCTGCCGGCGCGGATTCAGAAAAAGACGGCGCAGGCGCTTTTCCTGCGCTCTTTAATTCTTCTTCAACAACTTCTTCTTTTACATCAAGACGCTTGGCCAGCTCCTGAACCCAATGAGACCTTTCAATCTTGTTGGAGATTCTCTTGATTATGGGCAGGATAATTTTGGAAATTTCCCTTTTGCCTTCCGGCGTCTGGCAGGACCATTTGGCGAAAGCTGTCTGAAAATAGAAATCCAAAATTGATTTTGCTTTTTCCGCTAATTTTTGCCAATCTGAAGGATTCTCAGAAATAATATCGGCGGGATCCTTACCCTCTGGCATAGTAACTATTTTGATATTAAAGCCCTGGTTCTGAGCCAAATCTATGCCTCGTTTGGTGGCTGAATCCCCTGCCACGTCCATATCAAAAGATATATACAGGTTATCGGAATATCTTTTAAGGATCTGCAGTTGATAAGAGGTAAGAGCTGTCCCGGAAGTGGCTGCTACATTTTCGCAGCCTGACTGAGAAAGCAGAATCAAGTCAAGATAACCCTCGACCAAAAAACAATGATTTTTCTTGCGTATTTCCACCCTGGCCCTGTCTAGCCCGTAAAGAACCCTGCTTTTATCGTAAAGCAGAGTTCCTGGGGTATTAAGATATTTAGCCGTATCGTCTGATTTGAAAATTCTTCCTCCGAAACCGATTACCCGTGAATTCAGGTCAAAAATCGGGAAAATGATCCTGCCGCGGAACCTGTCATAAAAAGATCCTTTTTCCGAAGTTAAAGCCAGGCCGGCTTTCTGGATTTCTTCATGTTTGTACCCCCGGGAAAATAAAAAGTCGGACAACCCCTGCCAGACATCCGGTGAATAGCCAATACGCCACTTTTTAACACTTTGTTCCGTTACCCCCCTGGTCAAAAGATATTTTACAGCTTCTTTACCCACTGAACCTTGCTCAAGCTGCCTTTCAAAAAAACAACAGGCCAGCTCGCAAACTTCATAGAGTCTTTGTCTTTCTGTTTTAAGTTTCGGGTCCTGTTTTTTAAGCTCAACTCCTGACCGCTGGGCCAAAAGCCTCAAGGCATCGCCGAATTCAATTCCTTCAATCATCATAACGAATTTAAAAATATCGCCTCCGACGCCACATCCACCGAAACAATGCCAAATCTGCCTGCCGGGCGAAACAAAAAAAGAAGGCTGTTTCTCGGAATGAAAAGGGCAAAGTGCCCGGAAATTTGCTCCGGCTTTTTGGAGTTTGATATAACTGCCGATCACCTCAACTATATCCAGCCGATTTTTAATTTCCTCTACGGGCGAACTTAACATAATTGATGTTTTTTACTTTTCCCATTTGCCGCGGGGCCAAACTGACATTTGCGGAAAAGGAATTTCAATGCCTTCTTTATCAAAGGTTTTTTTCACCCTTCGCCTGAATTCCCGCATTACGTCCCACTGCTTCGACGGCTTGGTTTCTCCCAAAACCTTTATTTCCACGCCTGAATCCAAGAAGTTATTGGGGCCAGGACCCACAACCTGAATAGGTTTTAAAATATCTTCTTTCCAGGGAGATTCTCCGGCCATTTCTTTTCCAACGCGGTTAATAATTCCCATGACCCTGTCTATGTCCTCTTTGTAAGACACGGAAATATTAAGATGGGCCCGAGAATAGCCGTGAGTCAGATTAGAGGCTATCTTGAAAGAACCGTTGGGAATATGCATTACCTTTCCGTCCAAATCGCGCATAATTGTTTTTCTTAAGGTGATATCTTCCACAAAGCCGCAGGTATTGTCCAAACAAACAACATCTCCCACCCGATACTGGTTTTCCATAACTATGAATATGCCGGCTAAAAAATCGCGCACCATCCACTGAGCTCCAAAACCCAAAGCTACCCCTAAAAGACCTGCTCCGGCTAATATTGGACCGATATTCAGGCCCAACTCTGACAGAACCATCATAATAGCCACCAACCAGATAGGTATTTTAAGACCTGCTGTAAAAATTCTGGCCAGAGTTTTTTGCCTTTTCTCAACGGCTTCTTTGACGCCGTTTTTAACACCTCCTCTGACCAACCTCTCAATTATCTTTTTTCCAAAACGACCGAGTATAAAAGCAACAAGCAAAATCGTCAAAACCTTCACTCCGCTTGACCAAAACCAAGGAATCAAGTTTTGAATAATATTTTGATTATCCATATGAAATAGTATAACAAGCTTATATTAAAAAGCAAATATAAGAAAAACCGCAATAATGTCGGCTGCTTAAGATATTCTCACGTCTTATGTTGAAGCAAAGAACAATTATGCCAGACCTTGCTTCAATGACTAAATAATATGTTTTTCCTCTTTAACACTCGTACAGTCGCTTACCCCGTAAAAAACCTCTTTTTTATCAAAGATATTTTTGGCGGTAACGAACCGATTTTGCTTTTTGGCCATCTCCTCGTCAAAATTTGCCTCGGCAGTAAAAACACTGGGGATTGTTTCTGAAGCAATGCTTGTCGGATTTGCAGGATCGTAAATATAAACCTTGCCATCTTGCCGAATGATTATAAAAGTGTGCATGTCGGAATATTCGTCGCTTTTTCTCCAGAGTACATGACCGCTGAAATAAGTAGAGGAAATACCTTCTTTTTGTAAATAGGCTTGGACAAGAGCAGCAATCTCTGCACATTCAGCGCCATTTTCTCCAAAAATATCGCTTAATTTGATCTCTTTGTTTTCTCTGCTATTAAGAATTTTTCGCCGAACTTCTCCCCTTTGCGGATTATCCGGGTATTTTTTTTGAAAATTTTCAGTAAAAGCGCGTAAAACAGCAAATAGTTTTTCATCAATATCAGCTCCTTTTGAGCCCAACCATTGTTTTATTTCTGCCAAATCGTACTCATCTGCAAGCTTGCTGGTTTCTGATAAAAATTGCTCAAAACTCTCGAAATCACCAATAATATTGATCATCTCTCCTGTAGGACAAAACATTCCTTCGCTGCCGATAGGTATACAATCTCCTTCTTCAAATTTGGAAATTTCAAAACAGCATCCAAATAGTTTTTTTATTTTTTCAGCATTGCCGGCCCCTGATTCCGAAACATGGGCTTGTTTTTTTGAAGCTGGCGTTTGTTCTTCCGGATTCAATTGTGGCAAATCTTCATATTTCACCATATTTTTATCCCCTTGAATCATATGCTTATTTAAGGCTTCTTGCGAATTTTTATTCGCATTAAAAAAAGTAAGTTTTTGCGTTGCAAATTAGTTTATATTTTCCTGCTATCATATGCCCAATGCAATACTGCCTGCCTTTGCTTTCTTCGACAAGACCAATCTCCAGGAAAACAATTATTCTTTATCTGAACTATGTGTCTTCTGATTGCTTTCCATCTTTTTATCTGCCTTTGGTCCTCTTGATGTCTCCTCCCCATATAATATCGGCAATACCACTGGAACCATCCCCTGGGATCATCCGGATAAATCCAGCCTTTTTCCCGCCAGACAGATAAGGGCTGACTGGCATTCACTCCAAAAAAATTAAGCCGGGGATCATGTTTTTCTGAACATAATTTCGCCTTTTTAAACCACTCCCGAGGAAATTCCTTTCTGCAGTCAGTCATGTATTTTCCGCCAAAAATGCCGAGTTCCAGCATTTCTTTAGGAGTTAATTCCGGATTAAAGTTTGGGTCAAAATTTTTGCCAGCCGGTTCAGAAAGTTCGTAAACATAATTCTTTTGCATTTTGTCATTAACAGCAACTTTTTTCATCTTGTTTTTTTGGTGGCAATAGAAAAAAACACCAGTTTTTTTGTAGGTTTCGAAATCAGGTCTTCCCGTGTCTTTTTCCAACTGGCGGAGGAGGTGGGATTTGAACCCACGGGCCTCTTACGAGGCACGGCTTTCCAAGCCGTTGGAATAAGCCAGACTATCCGACTCCTCCTCATTGGGCAAA
>Ga0114946_10002928_pt1 | contig 11665 bp, 5 predicted proteins | sample WalLakDeSediment_FD_88676 | JGI IMG/M metagenome (GOLD analysis project Ga0114946, IMG submission 88676) | Lake sediment microbial communities from Walker lake, Nevada to study Microbial Dark Matter (Phase II) - Walker Lake 11/02/13 Deep Sediment | ecosystem: Environmental > Aquatic > Freshwater...
CCGTGGGCGTCCTTGTTGTGCGGCTCGCCGTCGACCACTTCCCGCGCCAACTCGGCCGCCAGGTCGGCATCACCAAGATCCAGGGCCACCTCCGCCAAGGCCAGCCGGTGCTCCGGCGCGTCGGGCGCGCGCTCGGCCGCGGCGCGGAAGCTGGCCCGCGCGCCCTCCAGGTCGCCCGTCTCTCGCTGCACCCGCCCCATCTCGGCAAACAGCTCGGCCCGCGACGGCTCCAGCCGACACGCCGCCTCCAGGGCCTGGAGCGCGGCGGCGGGGTCACCCGCCGCTCGCCGGACGGACGCCAGGTGCCCCAGGACCCCTGCGTCGGTCGGGCGCTCCTCCGCGGCGGCCTCCAACGCCTCGCGGGCCAGCCCGACCTGGCCGTCGGCCAGGGCCGCGCGCGCCAGCTCCACGCGCCATCGACCGTCATCCAGCGCGTCCGCCGCGCGATACGCGCGCACGGCATCGCCCGCGCGGCCCAAGGCGGCGTACGCGGCGCCGAGCTCCGCCTGCAGCTCCGCCACGTCCGGAGCCCGCTCCACGGCCACCTCCAGTGCCGCCAGCGCCGAGCGCTCGTCACCGCCGGCGCGATAGGCGCGCACCGCCAGGGCGTGCACGTCTGCGCCGTCGGCACCCATCGCCCGCGCCAGGCCTATGGCCGCGGAAGCCCCGGCCAGGTCGCCCGCGGCCAGTCGACAGCGCGCCAGAAGCACCTGGTTCTCGGCGGTGTCGGCCACGCTCACCGCGCGCAGTGCCGCCGCCAGCGCGGCCTCGGTCTCGCCGCGGCGGGACCGCAGGTCGGCTTCGGCCCGGGCGGCGCGGGCGGCCGAGGCGCCCTCCGTCATGGCACCCGACACCGCCAGCAGCGCCGACAGCGCGTCGGCCACCGCCTGCTCCTCGGGGCCGTCGCCCGCGCGCGGGACCACGTGCGGCACCGCCCATCCGTCGCCGGCCACGAGCTCGGCCACGCGCAGGGTGAGCTCCGGCTCCTCCGGCAGCGCCGCCGCCGCCCGACCCAACGCGCCCAACGCGCCGTGACGGTCGTCCAGCGCCACCGCCACCTCGCCGCGATCGGCCAGCAGACCGGCGTCGTCCGGTGCCAGCGCCAGGGCGCGATCCAGGGCCTCCGCAGCCGCGGCCGGGTCACCCGCGCCGCGGCACGCCCGCGCCAGCGCCCGCCAGGCAGCCACGGAACCCGGTTGCTCCCGCGTCAGGCCCCGTGCCGGACCAAGCGCCTCCTCGGGCCGTCCACCCGCCAGGTAGGCCTCCACCAGCAGCGCGCGCGCGGCGTGGTCCGCCGTGTCGAGCGCCAGAGCGCGCTCCAGGGCCTGGACCGCGCCCTCGGCATCACCCGCCGCGAGCCGGGCCCGGCCCAGTGCCAGGTGCGTGGAAGGCACATCGCCGGCCACGCGCACGGCGTCGCGGAAGCACTGTTCGGCCTCCACGCGCCGGCCCAGGCTCTCCAGCGCCTGGCCCAGGGCCACCCGCGTGGCCACGTCGCCCGGCTCCGCCTCGGCCGCGCGCCGCAGAGCCTCCACCGCTCCAGCCGCGTCGTTGCGAGCCAGGCGCAGCGTGCCCAACGCGCGCCAGTGTCCCGCCACGTCGGGCGCCAGTCGGGTCGCGGCGGCGTAGGCGTCCAGCGCCGCGTGGTGCCTGCCCCGCGCCGCCAGCCAGTCGCCCAGCGCGGCATGCGTGGCGGCATCGCGCGGCTCCAGCGCCAGGCTGGCCCGCAACGCCTCCTCGGCGCCCGGTCGACCCATGAGCGCCCGGCACTCACCGAGCGCCCGTTGCGCCTGGGCGCTCTCGGGCGCGCCCGCCACCGCCCGCTCGAAGCAATCCAGCGCCCTCACCGCGTCGCCCGTTCGGACCAGCAGGCGCCCAAGCCGCAGCTGCACCTCCGCGTCTCCCGGCCTGGCCGCCGCCATCCGCTCCAACGCCGCGACGGCGGCCGCGGGATCGTCCTCCTCGGCCAGTCGGGCCAGCTCGCTCGCATAGGCAGGCTCGTCCGGCGCCAGCCGCGTCGCGCGCTCCAGCTCCGAGCGCGCCTCCTGGGACCAGCCGCGCGAGGCATAGATCCTGCCCAGCGCGAAATGGAGCCGGGCCTCCGACGGCTCGTCGGCGATGCCCTCCTCCAGCGCTGCCACGGCCTCGGCGTACAGGCCCGCGGTCGCCGCCGTCTCGGCCTGCTCCACCCGCAGCTCCACGTCGCCCCCCGACAGCTCCACGGCCCGGCCGTAGGCGGTGAGCGCGGCGCCGGAGCTGCCCGACCGCCGATAGGCGCGCGCCAGCGCCACATACGCCTCCGCCCAGTCCGGCCTGGCCGCCACCGCCAGCCGCGCGGCCTCCACTGCCGCACCGTCGTCGCCCGCGGCCGCCGCCAGACGACTCCACGCCACCAGGCCGCGTGCGTCCAGGGCGCCGTGCACCGCGGCGGCCTGGTACGCGACAAGGGCATCCGCGTCGCGGCCCACCGCCTCGTAGGCCCGCGCCACCTCGGTCAGCAGATCGGCCTCCTCCTCGCCGGGGCGCCATGCAGCCTCCAGGACGCCGATGGCCTCCTCCGGCCGGCCGGCGCGGCGCAGCGCCTTGGCATGGCACACCGCCAGCGGTACATCGCTCGCCAGCGCCCCGCGCGCCCGGGCGTAGCTGTCGGCCGCGGCCGCCCAGTCACCCGCCCGCGCCAGCAAGTCGCCCAGCCGCGCGCTCACCTCCGGATGGTGGGTGCGCTCGGCCAGGGCCTCCAGGCGCGCCCTGGCCGTCCTGGGGCTGGTGCGCCACTGCAGCTCGGCCAGCCGGACGGCATGATCGGTCGCGTCCGGCGCCAGCGCCACCGCCGCCTCGTACGCCGCCACGGCCCGTGGTTCATCGCCCGCGCGCGCGGCGATCTCGCCGTCCAGCGCCCACACCGCGGCCGAGGACTCGTCGGCCGCGCGCGCCGCGTCGACCGCGGCGCGGGCCTCGTTGACCCGGCCCAAGGACAGCGCGGCCGCCGCCAGGTCGGCCTGCACCGAGGCGCTGGCGGGAGCGAGCCGTGCCGCGCGGCGCAGCACGCCCAACGCCCGCTCGTCATCGCCGGCGGCGCGCAGGGCGGTTGCCAGACGGTGCTGGACATCGCCGTCCTCCGGTCGCAGCGCCGCTGCGCGCGACAGGTGGGCCACCGCCTCGTCCAGGCGGCCCACGGCCAGGCAGGCCTCGCCGGCCCGGCGCGCGTAACGCGCGGCCGTGACGCCCGGAGCCATGTCCGCCGCCCGTGCCCATGCCACCAACGCCTCTTCGTGCCGGCCCTGGGATTCGTGCAGCGTCGCCAGCGACTCCAGCGAGTGGAGGGCGGCCCGGCTCTCGCCCGGCGCGGCCTCGTCACCCGCGTCGGACGCCGTCTCGCCGGCGTCCGCGGCTGCCACCGCGTGGCCTGCACCGCGCGTGGCCGGCGCTGCCCGCTCGTCGGCCGCCGGGGCGACCGTTCGATCCGGCCCCAGAGCGGGCTCCCGATCGTCCCGGGGCGCCGTGGGCCCCAAGCTCGCGGAACGCGTCACCCGCCGCAACTCGGCCAGCGCCGTCGTGCTTGCCGGCGCCAGCTCCGCCGCCCGCCGCGCGTGTCGCGCGGCATGGTCATCCGCGCCCGCGGCCCGAGCGAGCCGGGCCAGAAGCACGTGGTCGGCCGGCCAGTCGCCGTCCAGGGCCACCGCGCGCGCCAGCACCACGCGGGCCTCCTCGGGCTCGCCGGCCCGCGCCAGGGCGCGGCCCAGCAGCGCGAGCGCGGCCGCGTCGTCCGGCGCCTCGCGCACCGCGGCCGACAGCAGGCCCACGGCCCCGGGCACATCGCCCGCCGCCAGCCTGGCCCGAGCCAGATGCAGGGCGTAGCGTCGCTCGTCGGGACGGAGGCGGTGCGCCTCCGCAAACGCCGACGCCGCCTCCGCCCAGTGGCCCAGCTCGCCCAGCACCTGGCCCAGAGCGTCGTGCCATTCCGCCTCGTGCGGCCGTGCCGCCACGGCCAGGCGCATGGACGCCACACCCTGGGCTGCCTGGCCCAGCTCGGCCTGCAGCTCGCCCATTGCCTGCAGGTGGGCCGGCTCGGCGGGCGCCAGGCGTCCGGCCGACTCGTACGCCGCCAGCGCCTCGTCCACGCAGCCGCACGCGCGATAGGCGGCGGCCAGGGCGGCCTCGACCGGCGCCCGCCCGGGCGCCAGCTCGCGCGCTCGCACGAGGCACGCAAGCGCCTCCTCCAGGAGTCCCGACTGCAGCAGCGCCCGTCCGTAGTGCAGCTGGTAGCGCGCCCGGTCAGGCTCCGCGCGCACGGCGGCCGCCAGGTGGTCTACCGCCGCCGCCGCGTCGTCCTCGGAGAGCGCCGCCAGTCCCCGCTCGAACAGCAGGTCCGCACCCAGCCGACAGAGCGCCGCGTCCGCGGCCTGGAGCGCCAGGTCGGCCTCGCGCTCCGAGTGCAGGGAGCGCAACGCCAGCGCGCGGTTGCGCTCGCGAAGGAAGGTCCGCACCCACTCGGCCAGCGACGGCTCGGCGTCCACGTCCCAGCGCTGGAAGAGCCGGTCCGGATCCACATCGTCCGCCCCGTCCAGCGCCGCGCGCAACGCCACCTCGGCGGCGTCCTCGTGGCCGGAACGCAGCAGCGCCTCGCCCAATCGGAACAGAATCCGCGCCGGCAGGTCACCCGACCGCGCCACGAGCGCGGCGGCCAGCTCCTGCCCGGTCGCCGGGCCGGCCGGGCCGGAGTTCGGCTCGCTCAGGCAGCGCGCCGCAAGCTCCGGTCCGCCGGGCAGCGGCATCAACGCCAGGAGGAAGGCCTCCGGGTCGGCCGCCAGGTTGTACACGTGCACCAGCGTGTCGGCACGCCGCCCGTCGCCCAGATCGCCGATGCGCTCGGCCAGAAGCCGCGGCTCGGACGCCGATCGCTCGATCAACCGCCCGGCCGCGCAGTGCTGCGCCAGCAGCGGCTCCACGAACTCGAGCGCGGACCCGCGCGCCACCACGGCGCCGGTGCGGATCATGTCGTCGCGGGTGACGCCCAGGCCCATGGCCACGGTGTCCACCTCCACCATGCGCCCCTGACCCAGGCCGTCCAGAGCCACGTCGGCCAGGGCGGCCCTGTAGGCGACGCGTTCGGCGCCGGGCACGCCGGACAGGACTGCCTCCAGCAGCCGGTCCAAAACGTGCGCCCGCCGCCACTGCTCCGGCGGTCGATCGCGTACGGCCGCAAGGAAGGCCGACAACGCCAGCGGCGCCTGCACCGCCCGCGCCAGCGCCGGGTCCCGGCCCAGCCAACTCGCGGCCGTGGCGGCCGGCTCTGCGGTCAGGACACGCTGCACGGCCTCGCGAACCACGCCGGGCGCGAGCGGCTGCAGCGTGGCCACGGGCACGTCCTGGAACCAGGCGCGGAACGCGGGCCAGTCACCGTCACGACAGGCCAGAACCACGTTGGGGCCGGCCCGCCCGCCGGCGCGCAGCAGCAGCTCCAGACCCTCCAGCAGGTACACGTCCGTCACCCGGTCCAGGTTGTCCAGGAACAGCGAGGTGGCCGCCACGCGCTCCGCGCCGGGCTCGTAGCCGACGGCGGCAGCCACCGATCTTGCCACCAGGTCCTCGGCCCCCTCGCCGGCCCCCGCCGTCGCCAGGTCCACGTACACGGGCACCGGCAGCGCGCCCGGCACCCCGCCGGCGCGCTCCGCGATTGACGCCACGGCCGCCCGCAGCAAGCTGGTCTTGCCCGCTCCGGGCGGACCGAGCACCACGGTGCGCGCGGCGGACAAGACCGTCTCCAACGCGTCCGTCGGACCTATGTCGGTAGCCACCGAGAGCGGCAGGAACCCCTCGCGCAAGCGCTCCAACACCACGTCGTCGCGCAGCGCGTCCAGGTAAGCCACGGCGGCGCGCCGCGAGGCGTCCCAACCTTCGTCGGCGTGGCCCCCTGCCGTGCCGTTGCCTTGTGTGACCACGGGCCTCTCCTCCCCCGCCGGGCGCTAGACCATCATCCAGTAGGCGATACCGCACAGCGCGACACCGACCAGGCACAGGAACGCGCCCACGCCCATGGCCGTGCGGATCAGCTGGTTGACCGCCTCGACCAGCTTGGTGGACGCGTCAATGATGGGCACCACGCCCACCTCGGTCAGCGCCCGGGCGTGCAGGCGGTCGGATTGCGCCGAGATGTTGCGCAGCGTCCGCTGGTACTCGCGCGCCATCATGGTCCACAGCCCGGCGGCGCACGCGGCCAGCCCCATCAGGAACATCCCCATCGCCATGCCTTCTCGGACGCTGAGCGCTGGTAGCTCGACCATCAGGCGTGCCTCCCGTGTCGCTTGCGGGGCCGACCGACCGGCAGGAGCACCCCGACCCCCTCGCCGCCGCGCCGTTCCCCAACGGCTTGCCGACGGAAGCGGTGCAAGCTTCGTGCCACGCCGCGATGGGCGCCGCGGCCGGGTCGCGACACCGCGTGCCGCCGCCGCGCGCGGTGTTTTCTCGCGCCGGCTGGGGAAAATGACCGAGCCCGGCGGCGCCCGGCGGCGCGCGGCCCGAAGGGACCGCCACCGGCGGGCTCACGAGGCGGACAGGTCGAACTTCTCCACCCTGTACCTCAGCTCGTCGCGCGTCAAGCCGAGGAGCCGCGCGGCAGCGCTCTGGTTGCCCGCCGTGCGCTCGAGCGCCTGCTCCACCAGACAGCGCTCCCACATGTCACGCGCCGCCTTCAGGTCGAGCCCGTCAGGCGGAAGCACCGCGGGCAGGCCCGCCTGCGCCCCGTGACCGTTGGTGGCGGCCGGGCCGACGCCGCGCACGAAGTCCGGCAGGTGGGCCACGTCGATGCGCTCCTCGCCGGCGGCAAGGATCACGCCGCGCTCGATGGCGTTGCGCAGCTCGCGGATGTTGCCCGGCCACGCGTAGTGCATCAGCGCCCACAGCGCCTCGTCGCTGACACCCGACACCGTGACGCCCATCCGCTCGCGCATCTCGGCCAGGAAGAGCTCCACGAAGTAGGGGATGTCCACTGCCCGCTCGCGCAGCGGCGGAAGCTCGACGGTCATGACGCACAGGCGGTAGAACAGGTCGTGGCGGAACGTGCCCTCGGCAATGGCCTGGGCCACGCTGCGATTGGTGGCCGAGACCACGCGCACATCCACCTTGATCTCCTGTTGGCCGCCGACGCGGCGGAAGCGGAACTCCTGCAGCGCGCGCAGCAGCTTGGCCTGCATCTCGGGCGGCGTGGTGGTCAGCTCGTCCAGGAAGAGCGTCCCGCCGTGCGCCAGCTCCAGCAACCCCCTCTTGAGCGCTATGGCGCCGGTGAAGGCGCCCTTCTCGTGCCCGAACAGCTCGCTCTCCAGCAGGTCGCGCGGGACGGCCGAGCAGTTGAGCGACACGAACGGGCCGTCGGCGCGCTTGGAGCGCTCGTGCAGCGCCTGGGCCACCACCTCCTTGCCGGTGCCGCTCTCGCCTTCGATCAGCAGCCCGGCGTCGGTCGGCGCAAAGCGCTCGATCACGTTCTCGATGGACCGCATGCGCGGCGTCTGGCCCACGTACCAACTGACCCGCTCGCCCTTGCGACCGATCTCGCGCAGCGCGCCCAGGGCGCGCCGCGCCGCCGACAGCTCCAGACCCGTCTTGGCCAGATGGACGAGGTCCTCGGGCTCGGTGGGCTTGACCGCGTAGTGGTAGGCACCGCGGCGGAGCAGGCTCACCGCCAACTCGGCGCGATCGTGGGCCGTGGCGATCACCACCGGCACCTCGGGCGCCACCGTCCTCAGGTGGTCGAACAGCGCCTGGCCTTGCGCGCCGGCCGCGTCATCGCGGCCCAGGCCCAGGTCCAGGAACACGAGGTCGAACACGCGGCCGTCGATGGCGCGCCGTGCGGCCGCGGCGTCGGCAGCCGCCACCACCTCGTGGCCCTCGCCCTCCAGCGTGCGCACCATCAACTGGCGCGGCAGAGCCTCGTCTTCGACCACGAGGATGGTCCCCGTAGCGTTCATGGTCCGCCTCCCGTGAGCGCCACCCGCGCGCCCCGTTGAAGCCCGTGCCGCCCGGTCATGGCGCCAGGGCGCGCCTACGCCAGGCGCGGCAACCACACGCGGAACGTGGTGCCGCGCCCGGGCTCGGAGTCGAAGTCGATCTGGCCGCCGTGGGCCAGGACGATGTGCCGCGTGATGGTCAGGCCCAGGCCGGATCCGCCGGCGCTGTCCGACACGAACGGCTCGAAGACCGTGGCCTGCAGCTCCGGGCGAATGCCGATGCCGGAGTCGGCCACCGCGACCAGCGCGCCGGCCACAAGGCGCTCCTTTTGCTCGAGCGTCACGGACAGCTCACCGCCGCCGGCCATGGCCCGCAGCGCGTTCTCCACCAGGTTGCCCAAGGCCCGCTCCAGGCTCGACGGGTCCGCCGACACGCGGAGGTCGTCCGCCAGGGCAAGCGCTACCGTCACGCCCTGGGCCGCGGCCTGCTCGCGGCAGCGCTCCACGACGCTCCGGACCAGGTCCGCGAGAGACACCTCCGCGCGCCGCAGGCGACCCGGCCGCGACAGCGCCAGCACCTCGTCCACGATCCGCGTGGCGCGCTGCACCTGAGCCAACGACTGCACGGCCGTCTCGTGAACCGGCGCGTCGGCCGCCAGATCCTCCACGAGCGTCCGCAAGCCGCAGTAGGCCGCCGCCAGAGCGCCGCGCAGGTCGTGCGACACGTGCGAGACGAGCTGCGCCTGGAGGCGCAGCTGCTCGGTGTGCCCCGAGACACGCCGATCGGGCCCCGACAGCACGGCATAGCCGGACCCCACCTCCAGGCCGGGCACCCACTCGACCACCAGCTGGCCCTCTCCGTCGGCCGGGCTCCCGAGCACGGTCTGCCGCTGCCCTCTCGCCCACGCCGCGGCCAACGCCTGCTCGGCGGCCTCCGGCAGCGCCACGATCTCCCGCAGGTCCGGACCGCGCAGCGCGGCCGCCGAGCGGCCCAGCATCCGCTCCACCGCCTGCGTGCCGCCCGCCACACGGCCGGCGGCGTCCACGAAGAGCACCGCCGCCCCCGTGGCCTCCAGCGCCGCCAGCACCATCGCGTGCGTCTCGCCGGTGGCGACGTCAGGCTCGCGCGCCGAGTCGTCTTCGGCCGGCGCCGCCGGCCCGTCCCTGGCGGAGCCCTCCGGGCCGGCGGCGGGCACGGCCGGGGCGACCGGGCGCGCCAGGGGCAGCAAGGCGATCTCCAGCCGCTCGACACCTTGATAGTCGAAGTGGGCGTCCACCTCCACCCATGCCGGCGCTCCGCGCGCACAGCAGAGCGCCAGCGCGCCAAAGCGATCGCGGCCCAGAAGCACGACGTCGTCGAAGCGCGCCGCAACGGCCGCCCGCTCGGGCTCCGGCCACAAGTCGCCAAGCGGCCGGCCCACGAGTTGCGCCGCCGGGCAGCCTACGAGCTCGACCATGGCGTCGTCAGCCTCCATCACGATCCCGGACCCTAGGGCCACGCTCATCCTGGCCGCCGTGGCGACCGGTTCATCGGGTGCGCGTTGATACGCGCCGCTGGTGTCCATGTGGCAGCCTCCGTGACATTGGGTCCGTGCCGCGGCGACGCGCCCGGCCCGGCCGTACGCCGCTCAGGCCAGCAGCGTGCCGCCGCTGGGCCGGCGCGCCACCAGCACCGTGGCCGACCGCTCCCGGCCGGCTCCGTCACGAACCTGGCCCTCCACCAGGTGCAGAAGCAGCCAGTCCTCGAACGCCATGGCCAGCTCGCCGCGGGCAAGCAGCCACGCGCGCGGCGGCTGGTCCCGCGCGTCCGGCTGCCCCGCGCCGCCCCAGCCGGGCACATGCGTCGCACCGTCGGCATCGGCGGCGGTGTACGCGGCCGCGTACACCACCCCGCCGGGCTTCACGGCACCGCGCACGGCCGCGATGAGGCGCGCGGCGCTGCGCGGCGGCAGCAGGTTCGGCGCCCCGTCCAGGACCGCGAACGCGTAGCGCATGGCGGGCAGCGCCGGCGCGGTCGGGTCCAAGCGCAGCACGGCACCCACGCCCGCCGGCGGCGGCGGCCATTCTACCACGCCCGACGCGCTCGGAACGACGACCTCGACCGCGAAACCGTTGCGCAGCAGCCACCGCGCCCGGTCCTCCGTCAGGGGGCCGACATAGAGAAGGTCGCCCCGCGGCGCGGCCGGAAGGTGGCGCTCCAGGACGCTCTCCGACGGCAGCGCCCAGGCCGCCCAGGCGTCGGGCGCGGCGCCGGGGCCCGGGTCCGGCAGCCTTCTGCGGGCCCGGCCCGCCGCCGCCCCTCCTCGGGTAGGCATGAGGGAAGTGTACGGCGCGGAGGCCCGCGCGGAAAGCGCGAACGTTGGGCTCATCCCGCGCCACCGGTCGCCGTGGCCGGCGCCATCGGCCGGCGGGACGAACGTGGACGGGTGCCCGCGGCCGCCTTGCCCGCCCGCACCCCTGTGCTATCGTTCGCCGCATGCCGGCCGTGCTGCTCGTCTGGGATGTGCTGCGCGAGCTGGAGGACCCAAATGCCATCGTGGCCTCGCTGGTCGCTTCCGGCCTGTGTCCCGTGGTGCTCGCGGTCGACGGCGCCTCCGAGAGACAGCCGGGCGGGCTTGGCTGCGACGTGGTGGTGGATGCCTCCGGCCGGCCCGAGTGCTGGCTCGAGAGCCGGGCGCTGCTGCCAACCGCGGTGGCCGCTTGCGGCGCGCCGGCCGGCGCGACCTTCCTCGTGTGCGCCGAGCCCGGCGACGTGTCCGCCGCCATGGAGGTCGGTCTGCGGCCGGTGCTCGTCCTGCAGGGACGCACGCTGGAAGGGGTCTTCGGCTCGGCCGAGCCCGCCCACAAGGACGCGTGCGTGGCGCCGGACCTGGACACCGCGCTGCGCTACGTGACCGAGGAGGCGGCCCAGGACGCGGCCCTCGGCGCGTTCCCCTACGGCGAGCGCGCCACCGCCGAGACCCGGGTGCAGGCGCTGGTGCCGTCGCCGCGAGACCTGGCGGCGCTGTTTGCGCTGGTCATCCTGGCCGGCGTGGCGGTGGCGCTGGGCATAGCCTACCTGCTGCAGGAGGTGTACCAGCGCGTGCACCTCCCGCCCATCGCCTACTGGCTGACGCTGCAGTTCATCCCCCAGGCGCTGCGCGGCGCGCTCTTCCTGGCCATAGGCGCGCTGGCCGGCCTCATGGTTCGGCCCACCTTGTCGCGGCTCTCGCGCCGCTACCGCGCCCGGCACGTCTGACGCGGTGCCCAGTCGGCTCGACTGGCGCGTGGGGGCGGCGGGCGCGGCGCCGCTCGTCCCCGAGCCGAGCGGCCGGGCACCGGCGCGGAGCGCTCGAAGCCTTCTGGCGCGGCTCGTGCTCGTGGCCCTCTACACGCTGGCCCTGCTGGCGGCCGCCGTCGTCGGCTTCCAGTTGGGCCACTGGCAGGACGCGCGCGCGGCCCGGGCCGGCGGCATCGTGAACCAGCTGCTGGTGGAGGATCTGGCATGGGCCCAGGCCGATCGGGCGCTGTTCGACTCCACCCTCGACCCGCTGCGGCCGGAGCACAGGCAGGCGTTGCTCCAGGCGTTCGCGCGTACGGCGCCGCGCAACGTCCGCCACCAGCTGGTCGACCTGTCGTTCCAGCCACCCGATCGCGCCACCATCACCGTGCGCGTGGAGACCGGCAGCCGTGGTCCCGGCGTCACGGCGCGCGAGGAGCGGCGCGTCTACCGGCTTGCCGGC
>Ga0114946_10002929_pt1 | contig 11660 bp, 9 predicted proteins | sample WalLakDeSediment_FD_88676 | JGI IMG/M metagenome (GOLD analysis project Ga0114946, IMG submission 88676) | Lake sediment microbial communities from Walker lake, Nevada to study Microbial Dark Matter (Phase II) - Walker Lake 11/02/13 Deep Sediment | ecosystem: Environmental > Aquatic > Freshwater...
CCGGGTACAGGGGCGTCTCGGTGGGGCGGCGGGGGCGATAGACCCGGCCGTGACCAGGCGCGGGCCTACGGGCTGGGGCGCGCGGGACCGGTGGTGGCGGTGGTCTCCACGCGGGGCGTCGGGATACGGACGGGAGCTGGGCCATGCCCGAGCCTGTGCCCACCCCAGGGGCGAGGCCATGGCGCGGCGGGGTAGGGGAGGAGTGCTGGTCACGCCGGCCCCCCCTACGGGAGCGTCGGCGGACCTGGCTCGGAATGGGAGCGCGCGCGAAGGCTCTCGTTTGGCACACGCGTGGCACACAGCGCGGAGGCGCTGTCACGTGGAGGCAGGTGGGGCTTGTCGTTGTAAACTGCCCGGCTTGCCGCCCACGCCAGCGGTTGCCACGCTCTCCCTGGATGCGCGATATTTGAGTTGTGACTTCTGCCATCGGCCCAGCGCCTTGGCCGCAGTCACCCCGGCGAGTTGTTGCGATTGCATCCGGGTCACCAACCTGCTAAACCGCTCGGGGGTCCCGCGCGGTCACATTCACATGTGCCGCACGGGACCTTGCCGTTTCGGGGATGCGCTTCGGGCGCATTTCCCGAGGGGGGAGCGGCTGTCGACCTGCCTTGCGGCAGGCTTCGGCGGCGCGGAGTGCGCGGATGCGCTTCGGGGCGGCGGGTTTCGGGGGCCAGGAGGAATCGCGGACCGGGTCCACCGGATTCCCGTCCCCACTGAACGAGGAGCGCACCATGACCACCCCGACAGGCGGCTCCCGCCGCACCCCCACGCCCCGCATGCAGATCGAGAATCACGGCTTCGATCTGGGGTACCGCCCCGTCTCGAATGCCGACTTCCCCGGACCCCTCGAAGCGATCCTCAACGGCGTGTCGGGCCACCAGCGCCGCGAGATGCTCCGCGACATGCTGGCCGGTGAGCACCGTGACGACCTGATTGCCATTCTGGGGCCTGTCTCCGACGACCTGCTCGTGGAGCGCGCCGAAGAGGCTTTCCTTCGCACGCTTTCGAACTCTGCGGGCCCCACCTGGCTCGGAGGCGAGTACCTCCCCCGCCGCGGCGTTTCCGAGGTGGAGATCGCCCGCGTGGTTCTGGCCTCCGTGCTCAGTGATGTGATCTCGCTGCGGGCACGGTGGAGCGGCGGCCGGTACCACTATCGCATGGTCGACGAGTATGGCTCCAACTTCGTGCTTTGTCGGAAGACCTCCGTACGCCCTCTCACCATGGCCCAGGTGATCGAAGTTCTCGAGACGGTGGAGGGTGACATCGAAACGAACGGCCAGGGGATCGTCGTCTGCTGGTGGGAGCAGCAGCGGGAGTGCGGCGATCGCCTCGAAGACTGCACCGCCTTCGCCTGGGTGGAGTCGGAACTCTACCCTGACCTTGAGGCGTGGTACGAAGCGCATGGTCGCGCGTGGCGGGAGGCCTCGGAAAGGGAGGCATAGCACCCGCCGGACGGGGCCACGGAAGTCCACGGAAGTCATTGGCTGATGATGGTGCCCGGCAACGCGGCCAGGGTCCGGGCCGCTGCCATGAGCCCCTCGCGGCAATCCCATGTGAACCCTTCGTTCCCAGGCCTCCGTGCTCGATCTTCAGCTCGGCCTGAGCTACCGTCGAGTTTGCGGAAGAGCCCACTTTGGGAGAAGATGTGGGTGGTTGCCGGACGAAAGATGGAAGGCATCCAGGATTCCGTTCGAGATGGTGGGAAACATGCACTTCGCCGGGGTGGTGAAACGGTAGACACAGGGGACTTAAAATCCCTTGGGAGGCAACTCCCGTGCGGGTTCGAATCCCGCCCCCGGCATTTCTTCTCCCTCCCCTCCAGCGCTGCCCCCCCCGCCTTCCCCCCTCCCGCCTTCCTGCCCCCGCCCCCGGCCTTGCCCCTGCCTTCGCGCCTTCCTTGTCCCCGCCCGTCGGGCACGCCATGACCCGTAGAACGCTGCTCAAGGGGATGGCCGCGGCGGGAGCGGCGGGCCTTGCCCTGGCCGGTGCCGGCCTCGGCGCCGCAGCCTGGTACCGCAACGCGGGCCCCAACCGGTACTACGAGGGCCCGGTGCGCCACAACTTCGACGGGACCCGGCTCTTCCTCCCCGGGGCTCCGGAGCCGCGGGGCATGGGAGACCTCCTGCGCTGGCAGATGAGCGGCGGCCGTGAGGCCTGGCCTGACCGGTTCGAGAGCCCGCATCGCGATCACCCCCCTCGCCGGGTGGATGGATCTGATCTTCGCATCACCTACGTGGGCCACGCCTCCTTCCTGGTGCAGGTCGGGGGTCGGAACGTGCTCCTCGACCCGGTCTGGTCCGACCGGGCGAGCCCCCTGGCCTTCGCGGGACCGCGGCGGGTCAACGACCCGGGGATCCGCTTCGAGGACCTCCCGCCCATCGACCTGGTGCTGGTCACCCACAACCACTACGACCACCTGGACCTGGCCACCCTGGAGGCGCTTCGCTCGGGCCATCGGCCCCGGTTCGTGACTCCGCTGGGCAACGACGCCATCATCCACCGGCATTCGCCGCAGGCCGCTGTGGAGTCGCTGGACTGGGGGCAGGCCCTCGAACTCGGACCTGGCTTCCGGGTGCACCTCGAGCCGGCGGTTCACTGGTCCGCCCGGAGCTGGCACGACCGCTGCCATGCGCTCTGGGGAGCCTTCGTTCTCGATACGCCGGCGGGACCCCTTTACCTCGTGGGCGATACGGGATTCGGCGACGGCGGCACCTTCCGGGAGGTAAAGCGCCGACATCCGGGGATCCGGGTGGCTCTCCTCCCCATCGGGGCCTACGAGCCCCGGTGGTTCATGGAGGGGCAGCACGTGAATCCCGACGAGGCCGTCCGGGCCCTCCTCGCCTCCGGAGCCGAGGTGGCGCTCGCCCACCACTGGGGCACCTTTCAGCTCACCGACGAAGGCATCCTGGACCCCCCGGAGGAGCTGGCGTTGGCCCGGGTCCGTCACGAAGTGCCCGAGTCCCGCTTTCCGGTCCTGCGGCCCGGTCAGGTGTGGATGCCATAGATCCGGTCGTGCCCCGCGGGAAGGAGCTCGCCCTCCCCGGACACCAGGTCGGCCAGCTCCCCCTCCGCCGCCAGCCGTTCCAGCTCCAGCCCGGTCTCCAGCTTGGAGAGGCGCCAGGGCACGAGCACCCCGGTGTCCAGCGCTTCCCGGAGCGCCTCCTGCAGACGCGTCACCACGCGTACCGGGTCGGTTACACCGGGCAGCGCCTCCACCTCCACCTCCCGAAAGCGTACCCGGTGCCCCAGCACGTCCAACTGCACCGTGTCCAGCGTCACCTCCGCCACCGCGGCGCCCCCGCCTTCCAGCGGCTCCACGCTTCGCCGCACCCGGCGGGTCTCTCGCACCTGGAGAGGCATGAGGTCGTCGATGGATCCGTTCACGGGGATCCCGGCGCTTCGGAGCGCCCGCTCCACCCGGTGCCATCCGGCTTCGTCGTCCGGGACCTCGATCTCGAGGCGCCGCGTCACCCCCTTCGCATCCCCGGAACCCGGCTCGGGCTTGGGAGCCCCCTTGAGGGTGAGGAGGGAGCGGGGCTCGCGTGCGTCGCCGTGCCCGTGCCCGCCCCCGTTGCCGTCGCTGTCTCGGTCCCCGTCACCGTGCTCCTCGGACACCGTCCGGCGCCGGAGGGCCAGCGGTCCGTGGGGACCCTCGTGGATGTGGGCGTCGGGGAGCTGGAGGTAGGCGTCCCGGATCCGGCGGGTGGGGAGTGGCCGCAGCCCGAACCCTCCGATCTCGCGGAGGGCCTCCAGCGCCCGCATGGTCCCCTCCGGGTCGGGTGTGCGGATCGCCAGCTTGGCCTCGATCTCGGTATCTTTCATGTTGCGCCGCCTCCAGGTGACCGTGGACCGGTGCTGCGGAGGTCCACGCCGATTCGCGCCCGTGCTTGCCGGTTGTGGCCATCGCGGGGGCTGCCAGCTTCCCTGCATCCTCGCCCAAAGGCACCGCGGCGTCCATCCTCCCGCTCCAGCCCTCCCGCTCCATCTCCCCTCGCTTCCGCTCCCATGCCCGACCTTCTCCCCGGACTCGCCGACGCCCGCGCCCTTCTCCAGGCCGCCCGGCGGGTGGTGGTGGTCACCGGCGCCGGGATCAGCGCCGAATCCGGGGTGCCCACCTTCCGGGGCGAGGGAGGGGTCTGGGGGCGCTTCCGGGCCGAGGAGCTGGCGACCCCCGAGGCCTTCCGACGGGACCCCTGCCAGGTCTGGGCATGGTATGATCACCGCCGGCTCGCCCTGGCAGGCTGTGCGCCCAACCCCGGGCACGAGGCCGTGGCCCGCTTCCTCCTGGGCCGCCCCGACGTCCACCTGGTCACGCAGAACGTGGATGGCCTCCATCAGCGGGCCCTGGCGGCCCTGGGGGCTTCCGTTCCCCATCCCCGCGTCCACGAACTCCACGGGTCCATCGCCCGGCTCCGGTGCGCCCGCCCCGGGTGCGACTGGTTGGCCGAGGATGCGCGGCGGGTAGAGGCGGACCGCCTCGAAACGCTCCCCCGGTGCCCCGTTCCGGGATGCGAAGGGCTTCTTCGGCCCGACGTGGTCTGGTTCGGCGAGATGCTCCCCGAAGCGGCCCTCACGGCATCCTTCGAGGCCGCATCTCGCGCGGATGTGGCCCTGGTGGTGGGGACCTCGGCCCTGGTCCACCCGGCGGCCTCGGTGCCCCTGGCCACCCTCCAGGGTGGGGGCGTCCTCGTGGAGGTGAACCCCGAGCCCACCCCCCTCTCCCGCCATGCGCGGTGGGGCCTCCGGGGACCGGCCGGGGCGATCCTCCCCGCGCTCCTGGACCCGGCCTGACCTGACCCGGCCGACCTGATCCGGCCTGACCTGATCCGGCCTGACCTGATCCGGCCTGACCTGATCCGGCCTGGCCGGGGGGCGCACCGCCGCGAGGAGCTTCAGCCCTGCGGGGTCTCTCCGAAGACCTCGTGGAAGGCGTCGGCCCCCTTCCGGGATCCCACCATGATGAGCCGGCTCCCCGGAGCCAGGACGTCCCGCGCCCCGGGGGCCTGGACGATCTCGCTCTCGATCTCGAGGGCCACCACGTTGAGCCCGGTGCGGGCTCCGATCCCCGATTCGCCCAGGGTCTTTCCCTCCAGGGTCCTGGGGACGGTGATCTCCAGCAGTTCCACACCCTCGCCCAGGAGGACAAGGGGGCGCCCCTGGGCCACCGAACTGATGGTCTCGATCCCCAGCGAATCGTAGCTGAGCACCAGGTCCGCTCCGGCCCGCTTCATGGAGGCGATGTTCCGCGCCCGGGTCACCCGGCTCACGATGCGGAGATCGGGGTTCAGCCGCCGGCAGTAGACGGTGAGGTAGACGTTCGTGGCATCGTCGTTCGTGGTCAGGAGAACGGCCGGTGCATCGTGAAGCCCGGCCTCCTCCAGGAGCTCCCGGTTTGCCGCATCTCCCGCAAAGACCTTGTCGGCCAGGGGCTCGAGCCGCCGGGCCAGCGCCTCGTTCTTCTCCACCAGGTGCACCCGGATCCCGCGGCGCCGGAGGGCCTGCGTGGCGGCGCGCCCCACCTTCCCCCCGCCCATGACCAGCACCGGGTTCCAGTTGGTGTCGTAGATGTAGAGGAGCTCGTTCAGCTCCGCCATCTGGGCCTCCGTTCCCACCACCACCGGCACGGACTGGTCGGAGAGCCGGTGGTCAGGGGTCACCGGCTGGAGTTCGGCGTTCTCCCAGATCCCCACCATGCTGAGCCCCAGGAGCTCGCGGAGGCGGGTCTCGCGCACCGTCTTCCCGGCCAGGGGGGTGTTGTGCACGGGAAACTCCGCCACGATCAGCCCGTGGACACGGCCGATCTCGTGGGTCTCGGCGTGCCCCGCGTTGAGCCGGCCGGCCAGCTGCTCCCCCAGCTGTCGTCGGAGCGGGGCCACGTGGTTGGCGCCGGCGAGCTCCATCACGTCCACGGCGTCGTCGGAGGAAGCGATGGCCATGATGGGAACCGAGTCGCTCACATCCCGCACGGTGAGGATCACGCTCGTGTTCGTGACGTCGTCCAGGTTGGCCAGCACGAGCCGGGCCCGCTCCACGTGGGCCCGCTCGAAGGTATCCTTCGCATCCACCTCGCCGAAGATGACCGAGACGCCCTCCGAGGCCAGGCGGCCGGCCCGGTCCGCATCCGGCTCCACCATGAGGTAGGGGATTCCCAGGTTCTCCAGCCGTCGGATGGTTCCCTGCACCAGGGTGTCGTCGCCGGTGAGGATGACGTGCCCGGTCAGGGCGTCCTTCACTTCACGGGGCGCCTGCAGGCGGAGCGAGGCCTGGAGCCAGGGGATCGCCACGTAGTTCAGGAAGATGTACGGGAGGACGATGAGGAGGAGCACGACCCCCGAAAAGAGGACGAAGATGCTGAAGGTCCGCCCCAGGTCCGTGTGGAAGACGATGTCGCCGAACCCCAGCGTCGACATGGTCACGAGTACCCAGTAGAACCCCGAGATCCAGCTGTGGGTCTGCCCCTCCACGGTCCGCATGAGGAACTGGAAGACGCCCGAGTAGGCGAGCATCACCAGGAGGAGAAAGACCAGGAACTTGAGGAAGGGGGCCAGGTCCTTCCGCGTCTCCTTCTCTCGGAGGAGCACGGTGAGCTGGGTTCCCAGGGTCTTGATCACGGCGTCCGGGCGATGGAGGAGGGAGGGCCGGGGAACGTGCGTTCGGGGATCCGAACGCAGTGCCGCGCCGCCGAATCCCGCTTCGAACGTGTCATGCGCCCCCGCAGTGAACAAGGGGGGTGGGGCCTACTCGTCCTCTTCCGACTCCAGCGTGAGGCGGGGGATCTTCCGTACCCCCTTGAGCGCCGACCCCCGGCCCGAGAGCGACGGGTTCGTCATGAAGTAGCCGTGGGCCGAGAAGGCCCGGCGCTTCGGAATCTTGCGCTTCCATGCCCCGCCGGCCTGGAGCTCCCAGCTCTGCACGTTGTCCTTCAGGTTGGCCATCATGATCTGATCCAGGATCTGGCGGTGCACGGTGGAGTTCTCCACCGGCACCAGGAGCTCCACCCGCCGGTCCAGGTTCCGGGGCATCCAGTCGGCCGACGAGAAGAAGACCCTGGCCTTTCGCGACGGCATCTTCTGCCCCGCTCCGAAGCAGACGATGCGGGAGTGCTCGAGGAACCGCCCCACGATGCTCTTGACCCGGATCGTCTCCGACAGCCCCGGCACCCCGGGGCGCAGGCAGCAGATCCCCCGCACCACGAGGCGGATCTTGACCCCGGCCTGCGAGGCCCGGTAGAGCGCATCGATGATGCCGCCATCCACAAGGGAGTTCATCTTGGCCCAGATGGCCGCCGGTCGACCCGCCCGGGCGTGGGCGATCTCGTCCTCGATGAGGGCGTAGAGGCGCTCCCGGAGATCGAACGGGGCCACGGCCAGCTTCGTCATGGCCTCGGGCCTGGCGTACCCCGTGAGAAAGTTGAAGAGGCGCGACGCCTCCCGGCCGATGGTCGGATCGCTGGTGAAGACCGACAGGTCGGTGTAGATCCGCGCCGTGACCGGGTGGTAGTTCCCCGTGCCCAGGTGGGCGTAGGTCCGCATATGCTTCCCCTCGCGGCGCACCACCAGCGAGACCTTGGCGTGGGTCTTGAGCTCCATGAAGCCGAAGACCACGTGGACCCCGGCCCGCTCCAGGTTCCGGGCGAAGCGGATGTTGGCCTCCTCGTCGAAGCGGGCCTTGAGCTCCACCATGGCCGTGACGTTCTTCCCGGCCTGGGCGGCCTCGATGAGGGCGCGGACAATGGGGGAGTCCTCGCTGGTCCGGTAAAGCGTCTGCTTGATGGCCACCACGTTCGGGTCCTCGGTGGCATCCCGCAGGAACTGCACCACCACATCGAAGCTTTCGTAGGGGTGGTGGACCAGAATGTCCTTGCGTCGGATGGCGGCCATGGTGTTTCCGCCAAAATCCCGGATGCGCTCCGGAAAGCGGGGGACGTACTCCTCGAAGGTGAGGTCCGGGCGGTTGTCCACGATGAGCTCGGCCAGGTCGCCGAGTCCCAGCAGGTCCCCGGCTTCGAAGACCTCGTCCGGCGCCGTGCCCAGCTCGTTCACCACGAAGTCGCGGAGTTCGTCGGACATCCCCTTTGAAACCCTGAGGTGGATGACCTGGCCCCGGCGTCTGCGCTGGAGCGCCACCTCGAACTCCCGCATCAGGTCCTCGGCCTCCTCCTCGATCTCCACATCCGAGTCCCGGATCACCCGGAAATAGGCCTTTTCCAGCAGTTCAAAGCCGGGAAAGAGCCGGTCGAAGTGCAGCTCCAGGAGTTCTTCCAGCCGGAGGAAGCGGGTCGACTTCCCGGATCCGGGCGTCCCGGCGCCCCCACGGGTCTGCCGACGCCCCTTGCCGGGGAGGCGGACGAAGCGCGGGACCTGCGAGGGAATGGGAAGAAGGGCCGTCATGGTCCGGGGGAGTCCGCCTCCCCGCTCCGAACGCAGCGAGAGGACCATGGCCGACCCCAGGTTCGGGAGAAAGGGGAAGGGGTGGGCGGGGTCGCAGGCCAGGGGCGTGAGGACCGGAAAGATCTGGTCCTCGAAATGCCGGGCCAGCCAGCTCCGATCCGCCTCTGAAAGGTCGCCCGCGGAGAGGACGGTGAGGCCGCTCGTTGCCAGCTCCTTTCGCAGGGAACGCCAGCGATCCTGCTGGCGCCGCATCAGGTGGCCTGCGCGCTCCGAAATGGCTTCCAGCTGCTCGGCCGGGGTCAGCCCCTCCTGGCTCTGCCGGGTGACGTCGGCCCGGACCTGGGCCTTGAGCCCGGCCACCCGGACCATGTAGAACTCGTCCAGGTTGTTGGCGGAAATCGAAAGGAAGCGGAGCTGCTCCAGAAGGGGGTGGGAGGGATTGTGCGCCTCGTCCAGCACCCGGTCGTTGAAGGCGAGCCACGAGAGCTCGCGGTTGATGAACCGGCCAGGGTCGGCCAGGGGGTCGGCCAGGGGGTCGGCCAGGGGGTCGGCCAGAGGATCGGCGTGGGAGTCGGCCAGCCGGTCCGCCCGGAGAGCCAGACCGGGGTCGGCGCCCGGTTCCGCCCAGGCCTCCGCTTCCGGGTGCGCCTCCCCCTTGGGGGCCGGGGCCTCCGGTTCCCCCATCCTCTTCACCTTGTCCTTCGCCACGCCTGCCACGTCGTGCGCCTCCCTGCGGTGTTCAGTTCGCGCGGCGGACGTTCGATCCGCGCGTCTTTACCTCTGTGTTACGATAAGCAACAGACATGCCGTTCGCATCCGATCGATCGTAACAACATCGGCGTCCCATCCAGGACTGGAGGTCACCCCGGAAGCGGGGTGACCACGAGGAGTGCCGTGATCAGGAGGACCAGGATCCCCAGGATCGCCTCCAGTGACGCGGGGATCCGGAGCTCGCCCGGATCCGGGCGCTCTGCCAGGGAGGGGCGCACCTTCCGCCAGTTGTAGAGGCCGAGGAGGAAGGCGGCGCCGGCCAGGGCCAGCTTGATCAGGAGTACCCGGCCGTACCCGGTGCCGAAAAGAGCCATGGGCGTCCCGAGCCGGGCCCAGTTCGAGACCATTCCCGAGACGATGAGCACCGCCACCGCCGGGAGGGCTACCCGAGAGAACCCGTTGACCAGGAGGGCCAGCCGAGGGGGGGCATCTTCCCTGGCCTCCGATCCGTCGTCCAGGTGCCGGAGGGCAGGGAGTCCAGCCGCCAGCAGCGCCACCAGCCCCCCGAGCCAGAGTCCCGCCGCCAGGACATGCAGGTAGGTGGCCGGAGCCGTGAGCACCCGGGGCTCCACCGTCCACGCACTGCCGCCGAGCATGGGCGCCAGCGGAAGAAGAAGCGCAGCGCCGGCCACGATACTCCATCCCCGGGCCCGGTCCTCTCCACCCCGGACCAGGACCAGGCCCGTCACCGCCAGCCCCGCCACCACCAGGTAGACCCACCATCCCGCTCCCCAGTGGGTCTGGAAGAGCGTGGGCACGAAGCCCTCGGGTCGGGCGCTGGCCTCCACCAGGCGCAGGGGGAGGGCCACCACCAGGAGCCCGGCCCCGGCCCAGGCGAGGCGCCGAAGGGGCGCAGCCGCGGCCCGGCCCAGTTCCGCGAGTCCCGGCTTCCGGGCCAGGGGAACAACCACCAGCTGCCGGAACCCCACGCTCCCTACAAGGAGGATGGCCCCCAGGAGCTGCAGCCACCGGATCACGGTCCCGGCGGTCAGGAACGGATCGGCGGTCTGGACGAACGGGACGGACATCATGGAACCTCCGGGGCGGGGCCGTTTCCGGATGCAGGCGGCACCCTGTACCCTACGCCGCCCCACCTCCTCCTGTCCAGCAGCGCGCCAGCCCGACGTCGGGTTGATCCGCAGATGGGGGACGCTACCTTGCGAGATGATCCGCATCACCTTTCTCGGCACCGCCGCGGCCCGTCCCACCGTGACCCGGAACGTCAGTGCCCTGGCCCTCCAGCGCGAGGGCGATCTCTGGCTCCTGGACTGCGGCGAAGGGACCCAGCGGCAGATGATGAAGTTCGGAAGCGGGTTCGGCCTCCGGGGCATCCTCGTCACCCACCTGCACGGCGACCACATCCTGGGTCTGACGGGCCTCCTCCGGACGATGGCGCTCCAGGGCCGCACCGATCCCCTCCCCATCCATGGACCGCCCGGGTCCCTCCCGGTGCTCGAATCCGTGATCCACCTGGGGGGGCGGCTCACCGCCTTCCCGGTTCCGGTGCACGAGATGGAGCCGGGAGAGCGCATCTCCTGCGAGGCCGAGGGCTACGCCATCGAGGTCTTCGGGGTGAGGCACGGTGTCTCGGCGGTGGGGTACGTGCTCCGTGAACACGAGCGCCCCGGCCGCTTCGACGTGGAGCGGGCCCGCGAGCTGGGTGTGCCCGAGGGTCCCCTCTTCGGGCGGCTGCATCGAGGGGAGGTCGTGGAGGTCGAGGGGCGCACCATCGGTCCCGACGAGGTGGTGGGGCCCCCGCGCCCCGGCCGCAGCGTGGCCTTTACCGGAGACACCCGCCCCTGTCCGGAGACGGTGGCGGCCGCCGAGGGTGCCGAGCTCCTGGTCCACGATGCCACCTTCGCCTCCGACGAGGCGGACCGGGCCCGCGAGACCTTCCATGCCACCGCCGCCGAGGCTGCCCGCATCGCCCGGCAGGCCGGGGCGCGCCGCCTGGCCCTCACGCACGTGTCTGCCCGTTACTCGGCCAACGCCTCGGCGCTGGAGCGGGAGGCCGCCGAGATCTTTCCCGGGGCGGTGGTGGCCCATGACGGCCTGACCTTCGAACTCCCCTACCCGCAGGATCCATGAATCCCGACACCGAATCGAGCCTCGCCCGCGGACCCGGCTGGGAGGAACGCCGTGACCTTCGGTCCGTGGCCCAGGACCGGTGGGAGGTCCGGGCAGGGGAGTGGTCGGCGCTGGATCTGGCTCGCCATGTCTTCGGCCCCGAAACGGAGGTGCGCCTGGCGACGTGGCCGTCGCGGGCGCCGTTCCGCGGCATGCTCACCCTCCGGGTTCCCTTCCGGTCCATGGTGGATCACCGACGGCGGGAGGGGGTCTTTCTTGAGCTCGTGGCCCGGGATCCGGTTCTGTCCCGCGTGACCTTCGTCTACGTCTTCGAACCCGCTCCCCTGCGCGTCCACCCATGACCTTCCCCCATGCCGCCTCGCAGGACCCCGCCTCGCAGGACCCCGCCTCGCAGGACCCCGCCTCGCAGGA
>Ga0114946_10002930_pt1 | contig 11660 bp, 5 predicted proteins | sample WalLakDeSediment_FD_88676 | JGI IMG/M metagenome (GOLD analysis project Ga0114946, IMG submission 88676) | Lake sediment microbial communities from Walker lake, Nevada to study Microbial Dark Matter (Phase II) - Walker Lake 11/02/13 Deep Sediment | ecosystem: Environmental > Aquatic > Freshwater...
TCCAGACCTCGCCCGAGTACCGCTTCACCTTCGACGCCGCGCACGTGCCCAACATCCACGTGCTGGCCGTGCGCTTCACCGGCGCCACCTACCAGGAAGCGCCCTGGAGCCACATCGTGGCCCTGGACGCGGACACCCGCGCCCTGGACGTCGCGGTGCGGCCGGACCGGGCGCGCTACGCTCCGGGTGACGAGGTGACGCTGACGGTGGAGGTGAACGGGCCGGACGGGCAACCGCGGGCCGCCAGCGTGCTCCTCAGCGCGCTGGACGCAGCCGTGGAGGATCTGCAGGGCGGCGGGGTGGGCGGCGCGTTCCGCAGCGCGCTGTACCAGACCGTGCGCTCCGGGGTGCTGCGCACGTATGCGTCGCACCAGGTGCCGTTGAGCGCGCCGGGTGCGGAGGGCGGCGGCGGCGGAGAGGGAAGGGGCGACTTCCGGGACGTGGTCCTGTTCCAGGAGGTGCGGACGGGCCCGGACGGCAGCGCCACGGCGTCGTTCCGGGTGCCGGACAACCTGACGTCGTGGTCCGTCACGGCGCTGGCCGTGACCGACGACCTGTTGGCCGGAACGGGGTTGGGCGCGGTGGCCGTCGGCATGCCGTTGTTCGTCGACATCATCATGAACCGCGAGTACCTGACGGCCGACAGGCCCCAGGTCAGGCTGCGCGCCTTTGGCGAGGTGCTGGCGGAGGGCACCGAGGTGGCCTACGAGCTGTCGTCCGACACGCTCCTGGCGGCGCCGATCCGGGTGAAGGGGAAGGCGTTCCAGGCGGTGGACGTGCCGCTGCCGGAGCTCAAGGAGGGCCGGCACGAGTTGCGCGTTGCCGTCACCAGCGGCGACAACCTGGATGCCGTCATCCGGCCGCTGACGGTGGTCCCGTCGCGCCTGGTGGCGGCCCGGACCCGGGCCTTGGAGCTGGCGCCGGGCGAGGCGCTGCCCGCCGACCTGACCGCCGACCGGCCGATGGAGGTAGTGGTGGCCGACGCCAACCGCGGCCGGTACCACGACGACCTGGTGCGCCTGACCTGGGCGTACGGCGACCGTCTGGACCAGGTGGTGGGCCGCTGGTTGGCCGCGCGGCTGCTGGCGGAGCACTTCGACGCCGGCGGGTCCGCCGCGGCCGCCGCGGCCGGATCCCGGCCCGAGGTGTACCAGACGGCCGAAGGCGGCGCGTCGCTGCTGCCGTACGGCGGCAGCGACCTGACCTTGAGCGCGCGCATCGCCGCCGTGGACGCAGCCGCGCTCGGGCGCCAGGGGCTGGTGCAGTTCTTCACGGCCGAACTGGACGACCCGGAGTCCGAGCCCGAACGGCGCGCCGACGCGTTGTCCGGGCTGGCCGCCCTGGGCGAGCCGGTCCTGCCCGCCATCCAGGCAGCGCTGGACGCCGACTCGCTTGCAGCGCGGGAGTCGCTGGCGCTGGCCCTGGGTGCCGCGCGGCTGGGTGATGAGGACACGGCGCGACTGGTGTACCGGCGTCTGCTTGCCGACCTGGGCCAGCAGCGCGGCGACCAGGTCCGGCTGGCCGTTGGCACCGACCGCGACGACGTGCTGGAGGCCTCCGCGCTGGCTGCGTGGCTGGGCGCGGTGCTGGGTGAGGCCACGGCGCCCATGCTGTACGAGCACGTGGCCTCCGACCGTGCGGACGAGACCGTATTGACGCTCCTGGAGGCAGGCTACCTGGGCGCGGCGCTGCCACGGCTGGCGGCCACCCAGGCAACCGTGGCGTACACGCACTTGGGGTCGCGGCAGGAGGCTACCATCGCGCCGGGCGCCACGCTGCAGCTGCGGGTCGCGCCGGAGGAGCTGAAGGCGCTGGCGCTGGAGGTGAAGGAGGGCCGGGTGGGCGTGTCGCTGACCACGCTGGTGCCGCTCGACGCGGCGCAGGTGGGCTCCGACCCGGACGTGCGCGTGTCGCGCTCGTACCGCGTGCAGCGTCCAGGCGCCGCGGCCGGATCGGGGCAGGCTGCCGCCGCTTCTCCCCAAGCGGCCGCCGCGGACGCGAGCGGCGACGTCACGCGCCTGGCGGACGGCGACCTGGTGCGCGTGACGCTGGACTACGCGCTTGGCCGCTCCGCGGCGACCGGCTGCTACCAGCTCACGGACCTGCTGCCCTCCGGGCTTGCGGCAATCACCGCGGCGAGCCGGCCGGACGCCTACTACGAGGGCGTGGATCCGGAGCTCGTGTTCCCGTATCACGTGGTGGGGCAGCGGGTCAGCTTCTGTGTCTACCGCGACGGCAAGCAGGTGCCGGTCAGCTACCTGGCGCGCGTCTTGGGCAGGGGCGCCTACGTGGCCGAGCCGGCCCTGCTCCAGTCCCTGCAGGTGCCGGAAAGCAGGGCCGTCTCGGTGGCGGGGGAGGTCGCCGTCCAGTGATGTTGCGCGGCGCGGCGACCCGGCGCGCCGCGCTGGTCACGGCATGGGCGTGGGGGCTGGCGACGCTGGTCGCCAGCCCCGCGCCGCCGGGCGCGGCGGGTGAGGCGCGCCCGGTCGCGCCGGCCGCGCCGGCCCTGGCGCAGTGGTTCGACGAGCGGTCCTTTGCCGTGGCCCTCGCTCGCGCCGGCGCCCGGCCCGCCGAGCCCATGACGGATCCACGGGTTGTGGTCGTGCCGCACTACTGGCCGGCCGGGCACATGATCGCGGCCGCGCTCCGCGACTTGGCGGCAACGCCGCCCTCCAGCCGGGCCGGGATCGCCGCCAACCTGGCCGCGGCGGCAGACACGCCGGGCTGGCGCCGGGTCGTCCTCCTGGGCCCGGACCATCCCCGGGCGGGCCCGCGGGTGGCCTACACCGCCAGCGCGGACTGGGCCACGCCCTACGGTCGTGTTGCGGCCGACCGGCAGGCCGTGGCCGCGCTCAGGGCCACGGGACTGCTGGTCGACGCGCCCCGGCTGATGGCGCTGGAGCACGGTGTGGCTGGCCTCCTTCCCGCGCTGGCGCGACTGCTGCCCGGCGCCGCCGTGGTGCCGCTGGCCGTTCGATCCGACGCCAGGCAGACGGAGGTGGCCCGCCTGGCCGCGGCCGTGGGCGCGTTGCTGGAGCCGACCACGGTCGTGGTGGTCTCGGCCGACTTCGCCCACGACGTGACGCCGCGGCAGGCTCGGATCAACGATGCCCGCAGCCTGCGGGCGCTCCGGTCGCTGGACACCGGAACCGTGTTGGGCTTTGGGGACGCCCACGTAGACGCGCCGGCGGCGCTCGCCGTCGGCATGACCGTGGCCCGCGGGTCAGGCGCCACCCGCTTCGTGCTCCTGGAGCGCGGGGACGGAAGTCACCTGCCCGGCTACTCGGGCGGCCCGGTCACCAGCACCATCAGCGGCTACTACGGTCGGCCAGGCGACTGACGGCGCGCGAGGCGGAGCGACGCGTGGTGGCGGCGCGCCGACCGGGCGGTCACTGCAGCGCCCGTCCGCGCGCGGCCAGGGCGGCCAGGCGCCCTTCCGCCTCGGCCAGCCGCTGTCGCTCGCGCTCGATCACGTGGGCCGGCGCGCGCGTCAGGAAGCCTTCGTTGGCCAGGTTGGACCGCAGTCGTTCCACATCGGCGGCCGCGGCGGACGTCTCGTCGGCCAGGCGGGCCCGTTCGCGATCCAGGTCCACCATGTCGGCCAGCGGCAGCCAGACCTCCACGCCCTCGGCCACGACCGCCGTCACATGCGGTCCTTCCGGCGGCAGCGCGGATGGGCGGATCACGAGCGACGCCGGGTCCAGGCGCGCCAGGAACGCCAGCAACGGCACCTGCTCCCGCAGCTTCTCCGCCCTGGCGCCGGCGGAGACCGTGGCGCCTATGCGCCGGCCGGGCTCCACGCCGTATTCGGCGCGGGCGTTGCGCACAGCGCGCACCAACTCCTGCAACAGGCCGAAGTCGTCCTCGGCCGCGGGGTCCGGCGGCAGCGGCTCGGGCCAGCGAGCCATCATGAGCGCGGCCGGCGCGTCCTGCGCTCGCGGCAGGTGCTGCCACACCGCCTCCGTGACGAACGGCATGAACGGGTGCAGGAGCACGAGCGACCGATCCAGCACCAGGTGGAGCACCTGACGCGCAGCGGCCGCCGCGCCGGGATCGTCGCCGCTCAGGCGCACCTTGCAGGCCTCCACGAACCAGTCCGCCACCTCGCTCCATACGAAGTCGTAGAGCTGCCGGCCGGCCTCACCGTATTGATGGGCGTCGAACAATCTGGTTGCCTCGGCCGTCACGCGGCCCAGCCGCGACAGGATCCAGCGGTCCGGTAGCGACAGCTGCGACCGCAGCGCGGCGAGCTCCTCCCGCGGCAGCGGTTGGAAGCCGGGCTCCAGGTTGCCCACCACCATGCGGCCGATGTTCCAGAGCTTGTTGGCGAAGTTGCGGCTGCCCTCCAGCCGCTCGTCCGTCAAGCGCATGTCGATGCCGGGGGTGGACCCGGTCACCAGGGTGAAGCGCAGCGCGTCGCAGCCGTAGGTGTCCACGAGCTGCAACGGGTCCAACGCGTTGCCCAGGCTCTTGGACATCTTGCGCCCCTCCGGGTCGCGGACGAGCCCGTGGAGGTACACGGTGTGGAACGGCACCCGGCCGGTCATGGCCAGGCCCATGAAGATCATGCGCGCCACCCAGAAGAAGAGGATGTCGTAGCCCGTCTCCAGCACGCTCGTGGGGTAGTAGGTCCTGTAATCCGGCGTCTCGTCCGGCCAGCCCAAGGTGGAGAACGGCCACAGGGACGAGCTGAACCAGGTGTCCAGCACGTCCTCGTCCCGCTCCAGCGGCACGACCTTGCCGTAGTGCGCTCGCGCGGCGTCCGCCGCCCCGGCCTCGTCGCGCGCGGCGAAGGGCTCGCCGTCCGGTCCGTACCAGACCGGGATCCGGTGGCCCCACCAGAGCTGGCGGCTGATCACCCAGTCGCGGATGTTCTCCATCCAGTGGTGGTACTCGCGCGCGAAGCGCTCGGGCACCAGGCGCACCTCGCCGCTGCGCACCGCCTCGATGGCCGGCTCGGCCAGCGGCCCCATCCTCACGAACCACTGCGTGGAGAGCATGGGTTCCACCAGGTCGCCGCTGCGCTGGCTGTGGGCCACGGCGTGCTCGTGCTCCCGCTCGCCCACCACCAGGCCCAGCCGCTCCATGTCCCGCCACAGCCGCCGGCGCGCCTCGAGCCGGTCCAGGCCGGCGTACGGCCCGCCCTCGGCCGAGAGCGTGCCGTCCGGCTCGAGCAGGTTGATCATGGGCAGGCCGTGGCGCAGGCCGATCTCGTAGTCGTTGGGGTCGTGGCCGGGCGTGATCTTCAGCGCTCCCGTCCCAAACGCGCGGTCCACGTAGGCGTCGGCGATGACCGGGATCCGGCGCTCCAGCACGGGCACCAGCGCCGTTCGCCCCACCAGGCGCGCGTACCTGTGGTCGTCCGGGTGCACGGCGACCGCGGTGTCGGCCAATATGGTCTCGGGGCGCGTGGTGGCCACGGGCACGAACCCGCCGCCCTCGAGCGGATAGCGAAACGTGTACAGCGTGCCCCGCACGTCCAGGTGCTCCACCTCCACGTCGCTGATCACGCTGCGCAGCGTGGGGTCCCAGTTCACCAGGTAGGTGCCGCGGTAGATCAGGCCGCGGTCGTAGAGTCGCAGGAACGCCTCCGTCACCGCGCGGCTGAGTCCCTCGTCCAGGGTGAACCGCTCGCGCTCCCAGTCCACGCTGACGCCCAGCCGGCGGTGCTGCTGCGTGATGCGGTGGCCGTACGCCTGACGCCATGCCCACACCCGTTCCAGGAACGCGTCGCGGCCCAGCGCCTCGCGGCTGGTGCCGGTCTCCGCCAGCGACCGCTCGACCACGCTCTGCGTGGCGATGCCCGCGTGATCGGTGCCGGGCACCCAGAGCGTGGGCCGGCCGCGCATGCGCTGGTGGCGGACCATCAGGTCCTCCATGGCCGCGGTCAGCGCGTGGCCGGTATGCAGCTGGCCCGTGACGTTGGGCGGCGGCATGGACATCACGAACGGCTCGGCGCCCGGTTCCGCCTGCCCTGAGGCGATCTGGGTCTCCGGCTTGAAGAAGCCCTGCGCCTCCCACCAGTCGTAGAGCCGGCGCTCGTGTGCGGATGGGTCGTAGTTCTTTTCCATGGGGCGGCTCCGGTCAGGCATGCACCGGCCGCCGAGACGCCCGTGGCGCACCGGCGGCCGGCGCGGTGGCGGCCCGGGCGCCCGGCTGGTGGCGCCCGGCCTGCGTCGGCCGCGACCTCAGTCCGCGCCGCCGCCCGGCGGCTCCGGCAGGTCGCCGGCCCGGATCTGGTCCGGTCCGACCACGCGCTCCGCCCTGGGCCGCTCCTCTATGGTGACCCTGGTCATCACGGCGTCCTTGGAGAGCGCCCGCACCACGTCCATGCCCTCGATCACGTGGCCGAAGACCGTGTACTGCCCGTCAAGGAAGGCGGCGCCCTCCGGGTCCTTGATGAAGTAGAACTGGCTGCCGCCGGAGTCGAACTCCTGGGAGCGCGCCATGGCCAGCGTGCCGTAGCGATGGTTGACCGGCTTCTCCGGGTTGAACTCGGCCGGCAGCCTGTAGCCCGGTCCGCCGCTGCCGGTGCCGGTGGGGTCGCCGCCCTGGACCACCCAGTTCTCCACCCGGTGGAACGTGAGGCCGTCGAAGAAGCCCTCGCGCGCCAGGAAGACGAACGAGTTCACGTGCGCCGGCGCCAGATCCGGCCAGAGCTCGGCGATGACGGTGCCGCCCTCGGTCTCGATGGAGGCGAAGTAGGCCGTGGTCTCCGGGTCCAGCGCCATGTCGTCCGGCCGGGCGTACGGCTGACCGTCACCGGGCAGCCACAGCCCGTCGGTGGGCGTGTCGGCGCCGGCCGGCGGCTGAAGGTCCGGACCGTCGGGCGCCGCTTCGAGCGGCTCCGTTGGCTGGTCCGCGGCCGGTTCCGCGCCCTCGAGCAACTCCGGCGCCTCGGCCACCGGCGGTGCGTCCAGCGTGCCGTCCGCCCTCTCTCGACCCACCAGGAAGCCGGCCGCCAGCACCACGGCGAGCACCAGGCCCAGTGCGGCCACCATCACGACCGGGTTCTTCCAGGGCGAGCCGCCGGCCGCGGCGCGACCGCCCCCGCCGCGCGGCGTGTCCTTGCGGTGCGGCCGGCTGCGCTCGGTGTAGCGCTCGCGCTCTCTTCGTGTCATGTTGCGTCTTCTCCTTGTGTGGTGGGTCGACCGAGGCGCATCACGCGCGCGTTGTCCATGCCGCGCGTGGCTGAGGTGGTGTCCAGCAATCGCCTCGCGCGCGTCACGACGCGCGCGTAATCCAGGCTCCGGTGCGCGGTGACGATCAGCACCAGGTCGGCCTGGCCGAGCGCCAGGTCGTCCAAGGGGACGCTCCGCAGCACCTCGCGCTCCCGGCGGAACGCGCTCTGGCCCACGTGCAACTCCTGCACGAAGGGGTCATGGTAGCGCACGACCGCGCCGCGCTCCAGCAGCAGCTCGATGATCCGCTCGGCCGGCGAGTTGCGCGCATCGTCCACGTCCGGCTTGAAGGCCACGCCGAGAAGCAGTATCTGGGCGCCGCGCAGGCAGCGCCCGTCCTTCTCCAGCGCCCGAGCGGCCAGGTCCAGCACGTGGTGAGGCATGTTGCCGTTGATCTCCGCCGCCAGCTCGATGAACCGGGTGGAGAAGTCGTACTCGCGTGCCTTCCACGCCAGGTAGTGCGGGTCCACCGGGATGCAGTGCCCGCCTACGCCGGGCCCGGGGTGGAACGGCATGAAGCCGAACGGCTTGGTGGAGGCCGCGTCGATGACCTCCCACACGTCGATGCCCATGCGCTCGCACAGCAGGGCCAGCTCGTTGACCAGGGCTATGTTCACCGCGCGGAAGATGTTCTCCAGCAGCTTGGTCATCTCCGCCGCGCGGGGCGTGCCAACCAGGTGCACCTCCGGGCCCAGCGACCGCAGCACGTCGGCCGCCAGGGCCGCGCAGCGCGGCGTCACACCGCCCACGACCTTGGGCGTGTTGCGCACGGTGTGCTCGGGCACGCCCGGGTCGATGCGCTCGGGGCTGAAGGCCAGGAAGAAGTCGCGACCCGCGCGCAACCCGCCTGCCTCCAGACGCGGGCGCACGACCTCTTCCGTGGTTCCGGGAAACGTGGTGCTCTGGAGAACCACGAGGTGGCCGGGCCGCACGTGCGCGGCAATGCCGTCCGCGGCGGCGAGAACAAAGCGCAGATCCGGCGTCTTGTACGCGTCGAACGGCGTGGGCACGCACACGAAGAGCGCGTCGCAGCGGGACACGGCATCAAAGCGGTCGGTGGCGGTCAGACGGCCGGAGGCCGTCAGCGCCGCCAGACGCTGCGGCGGCACGTCTTGGATGGGGCTCCTGCCGCGGGCGATGGACGCCGCCTTGGCGCTGTCGGTGTCGATGCCGGTCACCGCGAAGCCCGCCTCCGCCAACGCCACCGCCAGCGGCAGGCCCACGTAGCCCAGGCCGATGACGGCCACCGTGGCCGAGCGGTCGGCGATGCGCGCCTCCAGCGGCCCATGGTCGGCGCCGGCGCTTTGAGCCCGTTCGTCGGTCACGTTCGTTCTCCTCGTTCTCCAGGCGCGTCGGATGCGAACTCCAGCCGCCACAGGCCGAACAGGCCGAGCGCCGCCGTGCCGGACACGACCAGCCACGAGGTCGCAATGTCCGCCACGCTGACGAAGAAGGCGAGACCACCGGCGGCGCACGCCAGCAGGTAGATGGCCAGCGCCGATTCGCGGTGTGTCAGGCCGAGGGCGACCAGCCGGTGCGACAGGTGGTCCATGCCGGCGGTCGTGAAGGGGTTGACCCGCCTGCGGACGCGCGACACCACGACCAGCGCCAGATCGAACAGCGGCACGGCCAGCACCAGCACCGGCACCATCCACGTCGCGGCCACCGGCTGGCCTGGGAAACGCAGCTTGATGGCCAGCGCGGCCAGCACCAGCCCCAGGAACAGGCTGCCGCCGTCGCCCATGAAGATGCGGGCCGGGTTGAAGTTGTACAGCAGGAAGCCGACGCACGCGCCCAGCACGGCCGCGGCCAGCGGTGCCACGAGCTGCTGGCCGTTGACCAGGGCGAGCAGCATGATGTAGGCTGCGGCAATGGCGGCCACGCCGCCGGCCAGGCCGTCCATGTTGTCCATGAAGTTCAGCGCGTTGGTGATGGCTACCACCCACAGCACCGTCACCGCCAGGTCGACCGCGGCGTCACCGCAGCATTGCACCCGCACCCCGGTGACGACCAGCAGGCCGACGGCGGCCAGCTGACCGGCCAGCTTCACGGCCGGCCGCAGCGGACGGCGGTCGTCCCACAGACCCAGGAAGCTCACGAGCGTGGCGGCTATCAGGATGCCCGCCAGCTGCGTGACCTCGGCGCGGTCGCCGAACAGCAGCAGGGCGGCCACGGCCGCCACGTAGATGGCCAGGCCACCCAGCAGCGGCGTGGGGCGTTGGTGCAGCTTGCGCTCGGCGGGGGCATCGGTCATGCCCGTTCGCCACGCGGCGCGCTGCGCGAGCGGCGTGCCGCCGATGGCGAAGGCCAGCGCGCCGGCGAAGATCAGGACGACGGTGAGCATGGCCCGTTCTGTCGGCGCCGCGCCTACGGCGCGTTGCCGCCCTCGGTCGGCTGCCGGCCGGCGGGCCGGGACAAGGGGCAGTCCATCTGCTCGGTGAGCTGCACCAGGCCCGGGTCGTCGGGGTCCACCAGCAGCCCCTGCTCCGCGTAGGCGCAGGCCGAGGCGGTGTCGCCGGAATCCCGGAACAGAAGCACCAGGTTGCGCAGCGTGGGCAGGTCGCTGCCGGCCAGCTCGAGCACTTGCAGGTTTGCCTCTATGGCGTCCGCGCGCTTGCCCTGCTGCCCCAGCACGAACGCCAACCCGCTCCAACCCACGGCGTCTCGACGTCCGTCCCGTGTCTCCACGTAGCGGCGGTAGTCGGCCTCCGCCGCCTCCCAGTCGCCGGCGTCGCGGTGGACGGTGGCGCGCAGGCGGAACGGCCGTCCGTAGCGATTGTCCAGCGCGACGGCCTCCTCGATCCTGTCCAGGGCGGCCTCGTCGTCACCGGCCAGGAACGCGCTGGTGGCCATCTCCGTCCGCAGGCCGGCGTTGTTGGGGCTGCGTTGGATGGCCCGCTCAAACCACGAGACCGACAGCTGCAGCCGCTCCAGTCGCTCGGCGGCGGCGTAGGTCCGCTCGCCCCACACCTGGAAGGCCCGGCCCAGGTTGGCGTAGTGGTCGGTGTTTAGGGGCGACAGCCGCAGCGCCTGCGCCAGGACCTCCGTGGCCTCGTGGAAGGCCCGGTCGCGGGCTTCCACGTGCGGCTGCAGGTCGGCGTGGTCGTACTCGGAGAAGCCCTGACGCACGTCGTAGCCGGCCAGCGCGTCGTCCAATGCCTGCGCCCGGCCGTCGGCGCGCTCCAGCAACGCCTTGCCCTTGAACAACAGGTAGTAGTCCTCGCCGCCGTCCAGGGCCAGCGCGCGATCGTAGGAGTTCAACGCGCCGTCGAAGTAGGCGTCGGCGGTGGTGCGATCGCCCTGGCCCAGGTAGCTGTTGGCCATGGCGTGATAGCCGGCCCAGCCCTCCTTGTAGTAGATGTCGGCGCGCACTTCGTTGACGTTGGTGACCACCGCCAGCAGGATGGCCGCCGCTCCCGCCGCGCCGGCCAGCAGCGCGAACGGAGCCCTGCCGAGCCGCGACGCGGCCTCCGGTCGGGGGCCGCGACTCGCGAGCAGCCACGACCAGCCCAGCATCAGGCCGAGGATGGTCAGGTAGTAGAGCGCCAGCAGCGCGGAGCTGGTGGCGGCGCCCGCCGCCTGCCCGGCGCCGCCGCCCAAGAGCACCTGGTGCGCGACGGCGTACAGCCCGGCGCCGGCCAAGGTGACGAGCGCGTAGCGACCGATCCGGCTGCCCGTCCCGGCGCCCGAGCCTCCCGGCCGCAGCAACGCCTCGCTGACCAGGATGAGCGAGCCCACGGCCCAGGTGAGACCGAACAGCCACGCCAGCACCATCATCTCCTGGGCCCGCAGCGGCGAGGAGGAAGTCAGGCCGCGCACCAGGAAGTCGAAGGCCATGGTGACCAGCAGCACCAGCATGACATACGCGCCGGACGCCGCCAGCTCGCCTGCCTGATCGCGCTCGGCGACGTGTGCCGTCCGCCTGGCGCGCCGGCCGCGCTTGGGACGCGATGACGCCTGACCTTCCGGTGCGGCCGCCCGCGCCGTCGCCGGGCCGTCGGCCAGCAGCCCGGGCCGCGCGTGCTGCAGGCCGCCTACCACCACCAGCAGGCCCATGAGGGTGAAGAACAGCAGGCGCGTGGCGGCAATCGCTATGCCGAAGTGGATCTCCACGAAATGCGCGGCCACGGCGGCGGTCAGGCCCAGCACCAGCAGCCGGCCCGGACGCTCGACGATGGGCGCCGCCGACAGGGCGCGGGCAAAGACGTAGGTGACCAGGCCGGCCATCATGCCGGCCGGCAGTGCCACGCCGAAGAACGTCCAGCCGCCCGACCAGATCGTGAACGCGGCCACCGCCAGGGCGCCGCCGCCCAACCAGAAGGCCAGGAACACGTTGCGCTGGCGGCGGCCATGGACCAGGCCCAGCCACTGCAGGGCGTGGGTGAAGAGGGCCGTGAACAACGCCAGGTACACCAGCAGCCCCAGGAGCCCCGTGGTGACCAGCGCGTCCAGGGTCTCGTTGTGCGAGCGATCGGGCGA
>Ga0114946_10002931_pt1 | contig 11658 bp, 9 predicted proteins | sample WalLakDeSediment_FD_88676 | JGI IMG/M metagenome (GOLD analysis project Ga0114946, IMG submission 88676) | Lake sediment microbial communities from Walker lake, Nevada to study Microbial Dark Matter (Phase II) - Walker Lake 11/02/13 Deep Sediment | ecosystem: Environmental > Aquatic > Freshwater...
ATGAGTGTATGTCAGGGTCGTTGCGAATGATGCGTATCTCGTAGGGGTACCAGCCGTGGCTGCGGTGGTAGTGCGCGTAATCGCCCCAAAAGTGCCTGTACCGTAATAAAAACCCTTCCACCTCCTTGTCGTTGAGGTAAATGAAACAGGCCTCCTTGATGTTGTCGAGGTCTTTTTCATGGATCACCTCGTCGGCCTGGAGGTAGATCAGCCAGTCGCCCTTGCAACGTGCTTTTGCAAGGTCTGTCTGGTGCGCGTGCTCCATGCCCCGCGGGTACTTCCCGATATCCCATACCGTGTCAATGATTTTTACCTTGTCGCTGTCGATGGATGCGACAATCTCGCGGGTGCGGTCACCCTCATCGCCTTTGCCTATGGCAACAACAAACTCATCAACAATCGGCAAAACCGACTCGATCGCCTGCCTCAGCGGGTAGTAGAGCTTGTCGGCATTGCGTGCCATCGAAAAACCGCTTATCTTCATAGTTCATCAATTAATAATGAATCGTACGGAGTTTTTATTACAATCGTTTCAGGCAAACACCTGGTGCGTTGTCATTCATACCTTGCAAATACCTGTTATTGCCCATGCCTGTCAGTTTTCAGCAGGTTGGTCTTCTTCTCCAGGATCTTGACGGTAATATAATAGAGCAGGGCCGACCCGAAGCCAACTATCCAGTATATCTCAACGTGTTGCAACGAATGGGTAATATATTCACCGAGGCCACGAAATAGAAGGAAAACCGCAAACAGGTTCAGGATGCCTGACTTTTCCTGACGGATCACCTTGCGCAGGCTGAACCTAAGTAATGGTCTCCTGTATTTTTTAAAGTTGGGGATAAAGGCAGGGGTGCTGCCTGAATATTTGAGATAATCATTGCCAAACTTTTCAATCAGGAATTCTTCCTCTGCAAACATGATCCTTTCGTAATACAACCAGAACACCAGCATAAACGCCAGCATGAACCAGCCATTCTGCGTCAATGCGGCTACACCCAGCCAGATGATAAAATTTCCCAGGTATAGCGGATGCCGGCACAACGAATACATCCCTGTGGTGTTGATCGATTCGGCAATTTGTCCGGCATGGGTGTTTCTTCCTGATGTTCTGTCGGCAGTATAACCAATGGTGATGGCCCTGACAAGGAAGCCGGTCAGGCAGACAACAAAACATGCCAGTTCGAAGATCCTCACCGACATGTCATCAATCGGGGGATTTTTCATTTCCTTCATTACGTAAAGGATTAACCCTGTGATCAGGATTGTCAGGGGCAGATAACTTCTGTTCCTGAAAAGGAAATTCCCCTGCCTGATGAGTTCATGTCTTAATGCCATCTTGTCCGGGTTGTATGATTGCTGGTTTTAGGGTTTTCTCACATGCCGGGATTTCCGCGGAATCACCCCCCAAAGTTAATTGATTTGGATGAAAGTTTCAGCATTTCATGGCAGCCAGGGCGGGATATATCCGGCCGGGCGTTCCCTTACCCCGGGTGTTTCGGGCAGGAAGCTTATGTCGATGGGGGTGACGCCATGATTGTCAATGGCATAGGCCAGGGACTGGTATGGTCCGAATACCAGTTTCAACGGATGTTTTTGGTTGTTGAAGTTAATGGTGAGATGGATGGTATCGGTTTTTTCCGTGAATGACTGGCCATATTCCAGGGGAAATTTTAGCCTGTCGGCCTTCGGATGGGCAAAGAACAGGTAAAGTTTCCCGCCGTCGATCCGGGCGCGGTATGGCGGAATGCCTGTTCCTTGTGGCGTTGTGCCGGGCTGTGGGGTTTGTGGTTGAGCCGTTTCTGTGCTGCCGGAGTTTCTTCCTCGCGTCATGTCGGTTTTCTCAGCAAGCATTACCAGGGGTGGTTTTGCCGGTGCGAACCTATCTGACACGTTGGGCAGGGATATTAATTCTTCCAGCCGGGTGTTCCATTGTGCATCGGCCGGGGTACCTGCCTGCCGCGGTTCTTTTTTCAGCGCGACGGGCAATCCTTGCCGGGCAAGATCTGTAATGCGTTTCAGGGACCGGATGTCGATGTGGTTCACATCCACCCAGAGGCTGCTGAAGCGGGCGTCGCCCACCTTCAGGGTGTTGTTTTCCCATCGGGCCAGCTCCAGGAACTCCCTGTTTATCCAGGTGGGATGGTGTCCTGCCAGTTTGCCCGGATAATAGGTATGCCGCATCTCGTAATGCCCCCATAGCCAGCGCATTTGCAGCTGCCGGGGCAAAACGCCGTTAATCCTTGCGTCTTCTGTGGGCAGGTAAACGGCCACGTCGGTATATGGACTGCCTTTTTTCATGATCGAAGATACCCTGGTCAGGTAGCTGTTGAATGCTTTCATCTCTCCTGCAAGCTTTCCGTCGGGCCCGACATGCACGCTGGCATAGAAGCTGACGGTGTCGTACCCATTGGGGTTGTGGGGTTTGCCGTGCCATATGATGTGGTTTACCCCGTTGGCGAACAGCGCGTCGGCCACCAGCTTCAGGTCGGCGGTCTGCTCCTCGCGCAGGTGGTCGCGTGGCCAGCCGTACAGGCAGGTGAAGGTCTCGGCGCTGACGACCTTTTTCCCGCTGAGCACAGCGGCGGATGCCGGTATCTGGTTGTACTCCGGCTCATACAGCATGGCCTCACCCTCGGGGATGGCGACACGCGCGTAAGCCGACAAGATGTCGGCCGGTGCCCCGGCACACTGCGCACGTGAATGGATGCCACGGCCTGCCAGCACACGGTCGAAGGCCTCGTAAAAGGCGATCACCTTGTCAGAGATCAGCGACATATAATCATAGAGGTGGTGCTTGTTTTCCTCTTCATAGACAGACTCCATGATGGGTGTAATGTCGTATCCAAACCTGTCAAGAAAAGCTTCTGCGAAGCCATCGGCCCACAGTCCACGGGTTCTTACCTCCCAGCTGTCGACAAAATAGGATTGTGACAGTCTGACCGGCGGCTGGGGGAAGCTGTCGAGCATGCGGTTGAAATAGGACATATAGTTAGAGGGATTCAGATGATCAACCACATACCCTTCGACAGGGTATTCCCACGATGCCCTGATCTTCTGTCTTTCGGTTTCGCCGAATGTCTGTGAGGCCTGCCCGTAGGTGACGTATGAATCGCCAAAGGGCCAAAGGGTACCCATGGTCAGGTCGCACACCAGCCCTATGCTGTCGGCATAGCTGATGGCATAGGCAACCATCTCCTGCCACTGCGGGCTTAGCCAGGCCTGCCGCGGGGTATAGGCCGTGTCAAGCCGGGCGTCCATGCGGTTCAGCGGATAGACCCAGGCGATCTCTACCCCGCCGAAACCATTGGCCTTCAGCCAGTCGAGGTTGTACCGGATGTCTTCTTCCTTCATCTCGGAGGCAAACCACCAATACCGTGCAAATGGTTCATGGATGAATACCGCAGGCGGCTCACCCGTTTCGTGAACACGTTCAATACCACAACCAGCCATTGTGCACAAGCACAACAGCAGGATCAAATGCCTCTTCATGTCTTGCTTTTAAAAAAAGTGCTTCGTCCTGTTTTTTTTCTTTATATGTCAAACTTGTTGGAGCTTTCCCCTCAGACAAAAGAATCGATCAAAGGTCATGCACCATTGGTTTGAACCGCAGAGGCCGCAAATTGATGCGCAAAGACCCGCAAAAACGCTCTGCGCTCAGCGCTATCTCTCCCTCTCTCCCTCTCTCCCTCTCTCCCTCCCTCCCTCTCTCCCTCTCTCCGTCCCTCCGTCCCTACCAACGATATCTCTCCCCCCTCTCCCTCTCTCCCTCTCTCCGTCCCTCCCTCCCTCTCTCTCTCCGTCCTTCCCCCTAGGCGCCCAGCGCCTTCAGCGCTTCATATACCAGCATGGCGGGCCACACGATGGCCTTGAGCACACCGAGCACTCCCATCCAGAAGCCGGTGGCGGTGCCAATATAATATACAACGGCCCCAATAAATCCCAGTCCATATACAGCACTGGCTGATCCGTTGCCATGGTCACTTTTCATGATTTTTTGGTTTTGGTTTTTAATTGATTGATTAATTGGTTAACCGGAATCATCCCGGTTGTTTTATTTTAATCAGGAGTTAAAGGTTATACGGCGGTGCACCTGTCAGGGCTCATAGATCATCTTTCTGGTCATGCCGCCATCGATAATCAGGTTGATGCCACTTACAAATTCATTTCCCGGTGCGGTAAGGTAGAGGCAGCCCCGTGCGATATCTTCGGGTTTTCCGACCCTTCCGGCGAAGTGCTGGTCGTGGTCTGTATCGCGCAGGTCGTGGTAATTTTCCGTTTCGATCCATCCCGGGCTGATGCAGTTCACCTGTATATGATCGGGGGCGAGGGAGGCGGAGAGGGCGTGGGTGAGTGCGATGATGCCGCCCTTGGAGGCTGCGTAGGCTTCTGAGTGCGGTTCTGACATCAGTGCGCGCGTCGATGCAATGTTTATTATGGAGCCGCCCCCGCCGTCGCGCATGAACCGCGCCGCCGTCCGCGAACATAGAAAGACGCTGCGAAGGTTCGTGTTAATGATGTGGTCCCATTCTTCCGTTTCGAGGGTGTAGGGTGAAGACCACCGTGAGATGCCGGCATTGTTGACCAGGATGTGGATGCCGTCGTATTTCCCGGCGGCTTCCAGCATCATGCGTCTGATCTGGTCAGGATTGCACACATCGGTTTGGATAAATGTCGCTTCATGGCCTTTTGCGCAAAGGGCTTCCGCAAGTTCAACGCCCCAGTCACGGTTCTTTTCGGCAATAACCACCCTGGCGCCTGCACCGGCGTAGGTCTCTGCAATACAGCGCCCGATGCCACGCCCGGAACCGGTAACGATCACTGTTTTCCCGGAAAAATCCATCTTACTCTGTTTTATCTGCTAATGTAGTTAATTTGTCATTTCACCCAGCACGAAACAGCGCATTTATTTATTTTTTCGTGGGATGGGTCAGCAGCACTATTTACAGACCGCTTCCCAGCCGCAACCCAACCTGGATGGTCCTCGGCAAACCCGGGCCGTATTGTATCCAACGGCAAAATTATCTGTAAATAATTAAAACATCAATCTCTAATTGTAGTGATTTTAAAAAAATGCGTAACTTTATATGGTGGTTGCAACAGAAAAAATCCTGGTGATTCTATTTTTGTGTTTATAATTGGTCGAAAGCCGATCGAAGCGTAGCGAAGATCCCGATTCATCGGGAAGGTAGAAGGTCAAAAGTCATTTCATGTTGGATAAATTATTGTAAAACAGTATAAAAGTATATTGCATGAAAAAAAATACCCTGATGATCATGATCCTTGCAGTCTTGATTGTCTTCACCCATTGCAAGAAAGATGACAAAGAGGATCCGGACGACCGGTTTACGCTCCTTACCACACCAACATGGGTTGCCGACAGTTTGCTTGCCAATGGGGTAGATGCCAGTGGTCCCGGCCAGCTGCTGGAGGATTTCAAGGGGGAAGCCAGGTTCAATGCGGATGGAACCGGGAAATTCGGGGAATACACCGGGACATGGAAGCTGCAGACCGGCGATACGGAGATTGTTATCCAAACGGATGCACATCCTATCCCCATCACGGCGAAGATTGAAGAGCTTACCAAAACCTCCCTGAAGATCTTCACGGGTTTTCCGGATCTTTCTACGGGACAGCTCGTTACGATTCCGATCAGGATGACATTTAAGGCACGATGATGGTTACCGGGCGCATGCTGATGGCGATCTTTATCGTCGGCTTGTTATTTGCCATTCATTTACAGCCTGTTCTGGCACAGCCAGCGGCGAGGATCGGGGGCAGGGTATTCGACCGTCAAACGCTGGAATCCTTGCCGGGTGCCACTGTAATTTTTGCCGAAGGGCGCGGAGTAGCCACCGACGACACAGGGCATTATCATTTCGAGTTGCCTGCTGGCAATTATTTGATCACTTTTCAATATGTGGGATACCGGTCGGTGACCCGTCAGTTATCGGCTGTTTCCGGAGGTGAATATCGCCTCGACATTGGTTTGGAACCCTATGTGACAGAGATCGAACAGGTGGTGGTCAGTGCCGGGCGGGTTGAGCAGCGGCTGTCGGAGCTTACCGTGTCGATGAGCATCATCCGGCCGGAGGCCATTTCTTCCAGCCATATTACTAATGCGCAGGAGCTGATGAACAAGTCGTCGGGCATCGAGGTGCTCGACGGGCAGGCTTCCATTCGCGGGGGCAGCGGCTTCAGCTACGGTGCCGGCAGCCGCGTGATGGTGCTCATCGACGGCTTGCCCATGCTGTCGGCCGATGCCGGTCATGTCAGGTGGTCGTCGCTGCCGCTGGAAAACCTGTCACAGGTGGAAGTGATCAAGGGCGCCTCGTCCGTATTGTACGGCTCATCGGCACTGAATGGCATCATCAACTTCCGCACGGCGGAAGCCACCAGGGCCGGACGTACCGCTTTCCATGCCGAAACCGGTGTGTTTGGCAAGCCGGGAAATAAAGATTGGATATGGTGGGACAGCCCGCGGATGTTTTCCAATATGTCGTTGTCACACATAAAAAGGATGGGAAATACGGATGTGAGCCTGGGAGGTTTTTTTCTGCATGATAACGGATACCGCAAGCTGAATGACAACACCATGGGGCGGCTGAACATGCGGCTGAAGCACCGTTGCACCCAGGTGTCCGGGCTCATCTATGGCCTGGCCATGAATGGCACCATTGCCCGGAAAATGGACTTTATCCTTTGGGAAGATGCCCATGCCGGTGCACTGAAGCAGCAGATATCCACTGCGCAGCAGCTCACCGGGAGCAACTTTCACATCGATCCCTTCCTGAGCCTGAACACCGGCGGCAAAGTCAGCCATGAGCTCAAAACAAGGATACAGTTTTCCAGCAATAAATTTCCGGATGGCGGGCAGAACAACAGCGATGCACGGTCGGTTTACAGCGAATACCTCCTGGGGTTTGTTTCTTCCGAGGTGCTCAGCATCAACACCGGGCTGACACAATATGCGAGCAGCATCACGTCGAATTTTTACGGGGATCACCGCGCCTGGAACGGTGCCATATTCTCTCAGGCAGATGTCACTCCGCACGACAAGCTGAAGCTGGTGGCCGGCCTGCGGGTCGAATACAACACCCTCGACGGGCAGGCCGACAAGCTGGTGCCTCTGTTACGGACCGGCATCAACTACCGGCTTTTTGACCTTACTTTTATCAGGGCCTCCTACGGACAGGGGTACCGGTATCCGTCCATTGCCGAGAAACACGCTGCCACCACCCTGGGTGCTGTGAAGATCTTTCCCAACCCCGCTGTCGGGCCCGAATCTGGCTGGAACTCCGAAATCGGCGTGAAACAGGGTGTGTGGTCAGACCATTTCGAAGGGCTGATCGATCTGGCGGTGTTCTATTCGCAAAACAAAGACATGATAGAGTACGTGTTCGGCATACATTCCGATCCGTTCAGCGATCAGTTCGGGCTTGGTTTTAAGTCGACAAATATCGAGCACTCAAGGGTCTACGGATTTGAACTGGAATTCCTTCTGAACACCCAGCCTCGTTTGCTTAACTACACCATCAACGGAGGATATGTATTCATGTACCCCATCGAGTTTAATCCCGTTACCAACAAGAATACTGGCAAACATTTGAAATTCAGAAGAAAACATGCATTCAACCTGAATGTCACCACCAGTTACAGGGCGTTTGAATTTGGCCTGCATGCCTATGCCAGGTCAAAGATCCTGGATATTGATGATGTGTTTCTGAACCCTGGCACCAGGGAAGATATATTGCCGGGATTTTATGACTACTGGACCGAAAACAATGCGGGGCACTTCCTGGCGGATTTCAGCGTGGGGTATAAGATAGGCATGCACTATAAGTTGTCTCTTGCCGTCAAAAACCTCACCAATACCGAATACATGGGGCGCCCTGGCGACATTCAGCCACACCGTCATCTGAGCGTCAGGTTTTCAGGGGTGTTTTAGTCTGACTTTTAAAGCTGCCTTTTGGGGATGATCATGCTGTGACGGGGCTTTGCCTTCATGTCCGTTCGGCTGTGCAGTATTGCAGCACCAGGCAATAATTGGGATAAGGCCCATGTGTCAGGGTCAGAAACACATCATCAATCTAATGATGACGGAAGGTTTTGTTGGTGCAATCGTATTATTTTGCAAAGCATTAAACAGTGATATTTTGAACCATCCGTCGAGATGCTTATCTTTGCGTGGTTTATAATTGAGAAACAGCCATGGGCGCTAAAATTCGTGTGGTGGTTGGTTTATCGGGCGGTGTTGACAGCTCCGTGGCGGCTTACTTGTTAAAGGAACAGGGGTATGATGTAGTTGGGGTATTCATGCGCAACTGGCATGATGAGTCGGTCACCCTGTCGGGCGAATGCCCCTGGGTGGAAGACAGCACCGATGCCATGATGGTGGCCGGCAAACTCGACATCCCTTTCATGGTGCTGGATTTCAGCGAGGAGTATCGCAAGCGCATCGTCGACTATATGTTTGCTGAGTATCAGGTTGGGCGCACCCCCAATCCTGATGTGCTGTGCAACCGCGAGGTGAAGTTCGACCTTTTCCTGAGGGCAGCGGAGAAGCTGGGTGCCGGCTTTGTGGCTACCGGTCATTATTGCAGGAAGGCATCCCACGAAAAGGATGGAAAGACCATATACCGTTTGCTTGCCGGGGCTGATCCCAACAAGGACCAGAGTTATTTCCTTTGTCAGCTCAGCCAGGCCCAGCTGGCCAGGGCTGTGTTTCCCATTGGCGGGCTGCTGAAGCCCGAGGTGCGGCGCATTGCCGGGGAACTTGGCCTGGTGACGGCAGAGAAAAGAGACAGCCAGGGTCTTTGCTTCATTGGCAAGGTGCATTTGCCGGTCTTTCTGCAGCAGCAGCTGAAGCCCAGAGAGGGCGATACAATGCTGGTTGCGGCAGAGGTTTCCGCCGCCCTGGCCGGTGGCCCGCCACCCGATGGCCCGCCAGAACACTTCGACAACAGCCTCCTCGACAAGATTTGCACGGCCGTTGCCTACTCTCCGGAGCAGGGCAGGGTGGCCGGCAAGCACAATGGCGCCCACTACTTCACGATCGGGCAGCGCAAGGGGTTGAATGTGGGTGGTATGGAGAGGCCGGTGTATGTGATCGCGACGGATACGAGGCAAAACATCCTCTATGTTGGAATGGGGGAAGACCATCCCGGGCTTTTCCGGCAGGGCTTGTTCGTTGCTGCTGACGATGTGCACTGGATCCGTGAAGATGTGCGCCTGGCTCCCGGCAGGCATGCCCGCTACCTGGCCCGCATCCGTTACCGGCAGCCCCTGGCCAAAGCCACCCTTATCATGCGCGAAAAAGGCCTCTACGTAGTTTTTGATGAACCGCAGAAGAGCATAGCGGCAGGACAGTTTGTGGCCTGGTACGACGGAGGGGAGTGCATTGGGTCGGGGGTGATCGCTTGATTACCCGCAATCCATGCGCAGCGACCTTGTTGCCCCGTGACGGACTCCTCCGCGCCTAATCAGGCATCGCTTTTATTGCTGCAATGATCAGCCTGATCAACCGGTGGCGCCTCTTCTCCTTGTTTCAAGAAACAATACGAGCAGTTTGAGCAGCAGGAACTGCAGCGTCTGAAAGAAAATGATGGCGGCGCCTGCCGGAATATTCAGGCTGTAGGCCGACATCAAACCGGCCATGGAGCCTGTGATTCCCAGGATAGCCGCAAGGGGGATGACCCTGGTGAAATTGCGGGTAAACAGCATGGCGGTCATCTGGGGAATGGTGAACATGCTCAGCACCAAAATGATGCCAACGGATCGTATGCTCAACACAATGGCCAGCCCAATGAATACCGACATCAGGTAGCGGTAGAAGCGAACCGGGACGCCCATTACCGTTGAGAATTCAGGGTCGAAGGCCGTATGAAGCAATGGGCGGAAAAAAACCAGGAAAAATATCATCGTCAGGACGGTGAACGCAAGCAGCAGATAAATGTCTGCCTTTCCTACGGCAAGGATGTTGCCAAAGAGAAAACTCATCAGGTTGGGCGTATAGCCGGGCGTCATGAACACAAAGATGATCCCAACGGCCATTCCGAACGACCAGATGATGGCGATGGCGCTGTCTTCCCTTACCTTTGCCCGCGATGAGACCCATTCAATGCCCACTGACGAGATCACGCCGAATACTGCAGCGCCCAGGAAAGGATTCAACCCCATGTAATAGGCCATCCCTATCCCGCCAAAACAGGAATGGGTGATGCCGCCAGCAATGAAGACGATCTTTCTGGAAACGATGTAGGTGCCGATCATGGCGGCCAGAATGCTGGTGAGCACCGCCGTGATGATGGCGTTTTGAAAGAACTGGTATTGAAGGATCGAAAGGAAGTCACTCATGGCTATGGGCTTTGAGAACCCTGTGCGGGATGGGACCATGGGCAATGATGTCGACCGGGCAGTTATAGACCTTCAGCAATTCTTCCGAGAGCTGGTTGGATGGATGATAATGCAGGGTGCCGTTCACACAGGCGATGGTCTTGACAATGGGTGAAATGGTGCCGATATCATGAGAGATCAGAATGATGGCCATTTGTCTGTTCAGCTCCTGCAGCCACCTGTAGAGATCCTGTTCGAAGCCTTTGTCGACAAAGGTATTTGGTTCATCGAGTATCAGAAGCCCGGGCTTGTTGATCAGTGCGCGGCAAAGCAGGGTCTTTTGCAGCTGGCCGCCCGATAATTCTCCGATTGGCCGGTTGGCATTGGCCATAAGACCTGCCTCGGCAAGCATATCATTCACCCTTTGTTTCTGCTGCTTGCTAAGATGCGGAAACCAGGGCCTGGGCGCTTTGAACCCGGAACTGACCACCTCCCTGACCGTGATAGGGAAGCTTTTATCGATCTGCGACACCTGTGGCAGGTAACCTGTTCCCGGCCGGCCCCCGGGAAATTTGACGGTGCCTGAAAAAACCGGCAGCAAGCCCAGAATGACCCTGATAAGGGTGGTCTTTCCACCCCCGTTGGGACCGATCACCCCGATGAAATCTTCCGGATGTACCTCCAGGTTCACACCCCTCAACACGATATCGCCATCATATCCCGTGCTGACATCCTTTAATACAACCAGCGGTTTTTCCATCTTCTCGTCCTGATTTTTGTTTACACTTATGCAAACCCTGGCGGGGTTTTCTTTCCTTGTTCATGGCCGATTCTGGAGACGCGATAAATCGACGTCTCTACCAAGACAATCCCTCTCTCTCCCTCAGTCTCACTTCATATACTCCCGCATGTGCCCGATGACCTGATGCATAATTTGGAGGTAGTCGTAACCTTCGGGCCTTATCTGTGCCATCTTCGCCCCGGTTTCTTTGCTGATCAGCTCAGCGCTGCGCATGTCGTATTCGGCCTGGATAAAAATCACGGGGATATGATGGTCACGGGCATCGCGGATGATCCGCTGCAACATGGCCGGAGAAGGCTCCTTGCCCTCATGTTCTATGGATATCTGCGTGAAGCCATAGTCGCGCGCAAGATAGGTCAATGCCGGATGGTAAATCATAAAGCTGTTATGTGTAAGCTCCTGTGGCAAGTGGCGGAATTCCCTGTCAAGCTCACCAAGCTCAGCCATCAGCACGGGGTAGTTCTCAGCAACAACCTCCTCAAGGTCAGGGTAGACGCGTACAATGATCTCTTTGATGTTGGGCA
>Ga0114946_10002932_pt1 | contig 11657 bp, 8 predicted proteins | sample WalLakDeSediment_FD_88676 | JGI IMG/M metagenome (GOLD analysis project Ga0114946, IMG submission 88676) | Lake sediment microbial communities from Walker lake, Nevada to study Microbial Dark Matter (Phase II) - Walker Lake 11/02/13 Deep Sediment | ecosystem: Environmental > Aquatic > Freshwater...
GATGGTTTCTTCAAGCTGCATGGTCTCCAGTAAAAGCTCCAATTCTCCGGCATCGAACCAGACCCCCGAGCAGTCCACGCAATAGTCGAGTTCAATCTGCTCATGCTCCACAACTATCATCGGGCTGCTGCAGGCAGGACACTTCATGGGGTAATCTCCAAAAGGTGTTAATCGAAAGTGTAGACAAAGAACGAAGCTATGTCAAGGAAAGTACGTGGATACTGGGTTGGTGTCAAGCTTTGAAACTACAAGACCTCCTCATAGACTTTCAGTGTCTCCCTGGCCGCAACTTCCCAGCTAAAGGACTCTTCGATCCTTTTTCTCGCTGCCTCGCCCATCCTTTGTCTTAGAGGCCTATCTGCGAGAAGGCGCTTTATCGCTGCTGCCAGCGCAGGGGGGTCTGCCGGGGGCACCAGCACCCCAGAACCATCTGATCCCACTATCTCGGGCAATGCACCGGCTCTACTTGCTATGACCGGGGTGCCGCAGGACATAGCTTCGGCGGCAGGCAATCCAAAGCCCTCGTAGAGGGAAGCGGTAACTGCAATCTCCGCCGAGGAGTAGAGTCTGACCAGCTCGTCTGTGTCCAGAGTCCCAGTGAAAGTAACTCTGTCGGCGATCCCTAGCTCCTGTACTAGCTTGGCACCATAGCCGTTGCCGGGACCCTGGTCACCGACCACACTCACCTTCACGTCGACCTCGCCCGTTAGTAGTTGCATTGCTTTCAATAGATATGGAATGCCCTTGTTCTTGTCCTGAACCTTGCCCACTATCACCAGGCTATTGGGCTCTTTCTCGACGTAGTCGAGTCTCCTGAAAATGCTGGTATCGATGCCGTTATGGACTATTCTTACTCTGCCTTTGCGTAGTTTGAAGGCTCGAATCGTATCCCCTGCCGATGTTTTCGATACCGTTATCACCCTCTCCATTCTCCTGCTCACGATGCCCTGCATGATGAGGAAGGAATAGAATAGGGCCCATCTGAGCCTGCGCCGCCAGGTCTCGGACTCGGCTAAGGCAGCCGCCAGATCGGCGGTTATGGGGTGATGTATCGTGGCGACGATGGGCACGCCCAGGCTCTTCGCCAGCAGCAGACCATAGCCCAGCGTCTGGTTGTCATGGATAATGTCAAACCGCTCGTGACACATGATGTCGCGCAGCCTCAGATATGCCCTAATGCTGAAAGTAAATATATCGGGGAAGAAGCCGATGTGTACCGCCGCGGCTTCGCAGAGATTAATGGGGGTGAACATGCGGAGAGGGCTGGACAGCATGGAGAAACCGTTTGTCTCATATAGATTCAGTGCTTCGAGCTTGTGCAGCGTCACCCCATCGGGGGGTGTGAGATAGGGGGGGCCTGAAATCACGCTGACTTCGTGGCCCAGTTCATAGAGGGCTTTGGCCAGGTAGTATACGTACACTCCCTGGCCGCCGCAGTACATGTTGCCCCTGTAGGTTAGGAGGCATATCCTCATTTGCGCTTTTTATATGCGATGCTGAGCAACTTGTCAAGTAGGGACGAGGTGACCTCGCCCCTACGCCAAGAAACCGATGAAATACTATCTAGATGAAAATCAACGTAAATCCACACGGTTACGCGGCTACAATTACACCCAGGCAGGTGCTTATTTCATAACTATATGCACTCATACCAGGGAATGCTTATTAGGTGAAGTGGTAAACGGTGAGATGCGACCAAACGAATACGCCAACATTGCGAACGCCCGCTGGAATGAAATACCGGTTCATTTTTCAGACGTGGGAACAGACAGCTTTGTCGTTATGCCAAACCATATCTACGGGATTATCGTATTAAGCGATGATTGTAGGGGCGGGGTAACCCCGCCCAGTTGGGTCACCACGCTCGATAAAACGGGCACGGAGACCGTGCCCCTGCGGAAGCGTACATTGGGCCAAATCGTCGCATATTTCAAGTATCAAACAACCAAATCGATCAATCAAATTCGCAGTACATCCGGAGTGCACGTATGGCAACGTAATTATTACGAACATGTGATACGAAATCGAACCGATCTTGGGGAAATCAGGGAATATATTGTTAACAACCCCATGAAATGGGAATTCGATGGGGAAAATCCCGATAACGTAGGGGCGAGATCCTAGTACAGACGCTATCCGTTGTAGGGGCGAGGTGACCTCGCCCCTACCTGTCTAAAAACAACCACCTATTGGCCCAAGGCCTCGCCCCTACTCTACAACCACCATCGCCTGCCCCAGCGTCTCGCCCCTTATCTCGGGCTTGTAGTAGGAATACGCCTCAGAGGTGACGCCCTTAGCCTTGACAGGATACACCGCCTTTACATCGAAGGTGAAAGCCACGATGTCTCCCGGCAACATGTTCTCGATATAGAATATGACCTTCCGCCCAGCAATCTCGTAGCGCTTGATCTGCCCGTCTTTCTCGACAACATCAGCTATAGAATCGGTGACCGGAGAGAAACCGGTGGGCACCGACACATCGAGAACCACCATTCCAGCCTCCATATCTATGGGAGGAGCGAACTCAAGCTCTACCGATACCTCAACCAGATCGTTCACCTCGACCTGAGTGGTATTGTAATCAACCTCTATCTTCAGGATTTCCTCTCCCTGCTCTGCTTTGGGGAGGTTGAACCTCTCGACTATCTGAGCTATGGCCTCCCCCCTCCCCTCAACGCTTATCCCAACCTCTCCATTTATGGGAACCTCCACTATCTGAAGGACATCGAAGTTATCCTGCGTTATTCTGAGCTCCTTTTTCTCTCCCCCAGCCTCTATGCTTATCGTCAAGTCAACATCAGCCCTGGCGTCGGTGGCATACTCGGTGAGGGCCTGGAGGGCAACCACTGTATCCTGCGTGGAGCCGTACCCCCCGTAAGCATTTCTCTGAGACACCAGCCACTTTGCGGCTCGCGAGGCATTGAATGCGTCGCCATGTTTTATCAAGGCAAGAGTGGCATAGCCGGTAGTTTCGATAGCAACACTCCTGTTGGGCATCATCGGTCCCCGGGGCATGATATCCTCACCCTCTTCCCAGGGGAGTGGCTCAACCACATCACCCCAGTGCAATCCGTTCTCATCCTCATGTGCAAGCTCCATCAGCATCTCGTGGGCGTCACCGGCGCGGCTGCTCCCGGCAAGCCCAAGGGCATAGGCTACAATCGCCGTAGTATAGGCATCCTCTATCCCGTCAAGCTCGCCCTCCAGGAAGTCAATCGCCCTGACAGAAGCGACCTGCTCCCCCGCCTCCAGCAGAGCTATGGCAACATATGCTGTGAGAGCATTCTTACCCTTGAGGCCACCCATTATCTCCTCATGACAGATAAAGCCAACTGTATCAAAGGAACCATCGGCATTTTGATGAGAGATGATCCAATCCTCAGCCTCATCCAGTATGCTGTCGTCGATGTAAATCAGGTCCTCAGCTTGGGAGAAGCACTTCAGAACGAAGGCAGTGAGGAAAAGGCTGCCCTCCTCGTCACTCTCACCGAAGGCGGAGAAGCTGCCGTCACTGTGCCGGTAGGTAAGCTCCCTTTGATAGCCGGTTATCATCAGTTTCTCTGCCTTGGCCATTATCTCCGGCTTGAGTTGTCCGCTCTCTTGAAGGTACCTGACGATATACGCATCGGGTGCAAACATCATCATGTTCTGCTCCCCGCAACCGAACGGCATCTGGAGAAGACCCTCCAGCCCTTCAATGGTCTGAGTCAGATAGCTGGAGGTAACCGCAACATAAGCCCTGCCGGAATCCTCAACCACAATCAGCGGTATGGAGGTGCTCACAAACTCAGTGTCTCCAGCAGAAAGCACAAGGTTTTCAACAATCTCCCTGGCAACGCCCTCCGGCTCGACTATGAGCGTCTTAATCACGGCATCTGCGGCCTCTTCGCTCCTGGCGATCACCTTCACCTCGTTGATCCCGAGCTTCCTTATCCTTATTTTGAACTCCACGCCGCCAACTTCATTCGCCCCTATCTCAACTATCTTCCCCGGGACGTCCAGCAGCTCAAACCAGTCGTCCTCCTGGATTTGCACCAGAACGTTCTGGGAACGATCCAGGTAATTGTAGACAGCCACACTCACGGGGAACTCCTCGCCCCTTATCGCTGAGTAGGGCAGATCGACCTTGATGAAGAAAGGCTGGAATGCCACAAGCTGGGTTTCGGCGACACCCAGACCTTTATCCCTGGATAAGGCTACAGCGCGCAGCACCCAGGTGGTAATAGTGTCCGGGACTTCCACCTCCAGCGTGGCCTTTCCCTGGGAGTCGGTATAAATCTCCTCCCAGAGCCAAGTCTCGGGGAAGTATTGCCTGACCCTTTCAACTTCGGCAAGACCTTCTCCATTCAGCCCTTTGTCTGCGTCCAGGGCGGGTGCTGGAAAAGGCGGCATGCCTCCATCCTCCATAACCTCCCCCGCAGCGAAAAGCCGCACTACCCCATCCCAGAAACCCAGCCCCCCCTCTTGTTTATACTCCTTCCCCTCCGGGACCTCGTTGTTGCTGAGCACTACCACCCCGGCATCCTCGAAAATGTCCCTGGCCCCCTTAACGTTTACTCCTGTATATATCGAGAACTCGTGAAGCTCCACCTGCGGTTCCATATAGAGCCTCTCAAGCTCGTCAAAGACCTGCTGCAAATTCAACCGGTTCTCAGCAAGGATGAAGACCGACTTATCCACCGCAACAATACCAACCTTCGATTCCCCTTCGGTTTGGATATTTATCTCGATTCTGTCACCGGGCCTGGTTTCCTCGTCGCTGAACTCAACTTTCACGCTGTGAGGATACTGCGCCACGACCTTGAACGGCAAATAGTCCGCTGCCACCTCGCTGTTAGGCAGGATTTGATAGACCAGGAGTTTGGATGAAGGGGTCATCTGGGGGGTTGTCACGAAGGATATCTCGTCGCTGCTGGTGTAATCGGTGAAGACCACCTTGTCGCGGGAGACAACCTCATAATAGAAATTGGCAGCTTCCTCGGTAGAGTAAACCCTGAATATGATTTGCTCGCCTATTTGAGGAATGCCCTCACTCACCTGCTCCACATGGATGAAGTTCCCTGTCGGGGAGTAGCCAGCTTCAACGACCCTGGAAGCCTGCGCCGGCTGCACTGACGAATTCGGCGTAAGTTCGAAGCACTCCAGTATCATGGCCACGCTATCTTCAGGAGGAGTCACCTCAATAAGCGCCTTGCCATTGGTGGTATCAATGTTTATCTCCTCAGTGCCAGCTTCCTCCAGTTCTTCGTCTATATAGATTACCGATACGTTTACTGCCGTTTCCACGGGCTCGTTATCGGGAGTCTCAGTGATTATCAGGAAACTGAAAGGCAAACCGGGCTTGAAAACCGAACTCTCGGGGATCAACTGGATGTTGAGAGCCGAACTGGAGACTGTGAGCAACTCGCTGGAGCTTTCCTCGTAGCCCGTGGCATCCTCTCTTACGGTGACATCAAGCATGATGTTGCCTAGTCCTCCTGCTGCAGGGACGCCGGCAACATAGCCCACCGCAGGGAGTTCAAACTCCGCCTCTCCATCTATAGACGTGGTGAAAGTAGCGTATTCCTCCCATTCACCGACGTATCTCGAGGCCGTGATTACAAGCTCCCCCTTCACCGGTTTGCCGAAGCTGTATTCCGCGACTACATTGCCCTTGATGGGCTCGCTGACCAGGAACCATTCCCTTGGAAGCTCGACCGCGACCTCATACTTCGGCAGCACATATTCCTCGACCCGCACATCTAGCTGAGTGTCGCCATTTTCAGATGAGGCGGTTATCTTCCAGACCCCCAGGTTCGGTTCCCGAGAAATGGGCAATTCCAGACTCGCCATGCCATACTCGTCCGTATTCAACTCGCTGCGGAATATCTTTATCCCCTTGGCATCGAGGACATCGATGGTGACAGCCTCGCTAGTCGGCCTAAGCTCAGAATCCAGGGTAATCGCCCTCATATGGATCGTTTGACCGGGTTTGTAGATTGGCTTATCGGTCTCCAGGAAAATGAGAGGGCTTCTCTCAATTCTCACCTCTGCCTGATCCTCAAAACCTTGCCCTCTTATCCTGATCGTATATTCGCCTTCTTCAATGTCGGGAACGTCGAACTGTATCGTCCCCTTACCGTCTATTCCGCCATCGACCCGAAGGACTTCTTGCCCATCACTGAGCAAGGCTACCTCGACCCTTCCTGATGTTAGACCCTCCTCACCAAAAAGAGCCAGGGAAACAGCTTCCTGGCCCCCAGCTTGTAAAACTCTGGGCACTACCGCTACATAGCTTTCGACCGCCTCCGCGGTTCGGGTACAGCCGGGCAACATCGAGCCCAGAAGGGCCAGAATAAATACGACTGCAACTGCTACAGATATCTTGGAACGCATAGTTCACCCCCCGTGGTCTGTATTAATCGCCTTCTAATATTTATTGACGCACGTGGAGGCAAAAAGGTTCCCGTAGCCTCAATCAGCTTTACAAAACAGGGTAGCCTAGAGAGGATGCTTCAACCTACCTATAGATGCCGTTCGTGGTGAGCTCTTCGGCTTCGCTCAGAACAGGCTTGTCGAACCATGAACGGCCCTTCGACAGGCCTGTCCTGAGTTTATCGAAGGGGCTCAGGGCAAACGAATTAAACTCCGTTTTCGAAGTCCGTCGGAGCAAGTGGTGGGGTAGGTGTAGCGCAGCGAACCCCCCTGCTCATTATAAGTCACTTGTTAGCGGTCTTCCCAGCACCGGATAGAGCAAGCTCCTTTTCCCTACCCGATGGCTGCTTCTTGACCTCGACTACACACTTGAGGTCCCGGTTGTAGCCGCACTGCAGGCATCGCTCGTACCAGCCACTATAATCTTTCTCGAGGAATATATCTCCTTTGCACTTCGGACAGCTTTTTAACCTCCACATCTCTCCATCGCCCCCCTTTCGCCTTTTACCCAATCAACGTCCTCCCTCACTCCCCCCCGCTTACTATGCGCAATTCTACGCTGGATAGTACTCTCTGTATGTGACTTTTGTCTCACAAACAGCGTTAAGCTAAGAAAACGACTTATGCAGCATCGTCGGGTACGACAATTGACAAAGCCATAGAAAAGTGCTATCTTTAACAAAGCCTCGGGTGGGTGAACCAGCAAGAAGAGTTCAGTCCGCAAGAAGGGAACGAGTAGGAAACCAAAGTGACCGGGGGCGGGCAGGACTAGAGAGGCTGGGAAGGTTACCCGGGGCGTTTTTTTGTGTCTCTGCTCCTGCGTTGAGTTTTCTCCTCTTCCATCAAGGCAATAAAGGGCAAGTTCCGGTATTCCTCTTGATAGTCCAGCCCGTAGCCCACCAGGAATTCATCAGGAACCTCAAAGCCCACATAGTCCAGGTGAACGTCTGCCAGTCGCCGTATCCGCTTGTCCAGAAGAGTGCAAACCCTCAGGCTGGCTGGGTTACGCGCCTTCAGGTGATTCAGCACGAGACTCAAGGTCATTCCCGTATCTACGATATCCTCTACCAGAAGGACATGGCACCCTTCAAGCTCTATACCAACATCCATAGTGACCCGCACTGCTTTCCCCCCTTCACCCCCATAGTATGAAATAGCCATGAAATCCACATCTGCCGGCACCGTGAGGTAACGCATCAGGTCAGCCATAAAGCAGAAAACCCCCCTCAGCACTCCTACCAGCACGGGATGATGCCCTTCGTAGTCCTGCGAGACCTCCTTGGCCAGTTGGCTCACCCTTTTCTGAATCTTGGGAGCACTGAACAACACCCGCCCCACGCCACGGGTTTTCACCCCCGCCAGTGGTCCATGTCCGTACTTGGCCAAGAGACTATCATAATCCCGACGAGCAAGGAGCTTGATATTAACCTCAGGATATAGTTCACGAAGACGGCGCACCTTGCGGTTCTTCTCCGTTGTGAGTCCGGGCTTCAGGGTAGTCATCTCGACATAGATATCCAGGGCAGGCAAGTAGAAGTCGGGGGTAAACATCTCGGCGGCCTTTCCCTCCCATTTCAATACAAAGGAGCGCGGCTCGTAAATCCACTCGATCTGGTAGAAGTCGAGGAGCCGCGCGAACTCCTCCTCGCTAGGATGGGCAAAAGAAGCTGGTTTGACCTGCAACGAGAGAGGGGTGAGCAGAGAAAAAGGTTCATCCTTGGCTTCCATCAACTGCTTTTCTGTCTCATTGAAGCGTCCCAACTCCAGGACTACCCCAATGAGGTTGGCTACACTGATGAAGAATTGCTCCTCCACTACTGTGAACTCGCGCTGAGTACGGCTGTACGCCCGGAAGATGCCCACTACCTCTCCCTTTATCTTTACAGGGACACTCAGTATGGATACGATTCGTTCCTGCCGGGCCAGTTCTTGAAACTGTATACGGGGGTCAGTAGCCACATCGAATATCGTCTCTACCCTGCCTTCCAGGGCTTCGGTGAGGCTCTTCTCCGCTTCAAGGAATCCCTTTCTGAGATAGCGCTCGCTAAGGCCTTGTGACGCCGCGTGAAACAGCCTCTTCCTTTGCACATCCAAGAGCATCAAGGAGCAGCCCTTCACCCCCAGGGCCCGTGCCGCGGCTTTTACCAAGAAGCGAAGCTTCTCACTCGTGGTAATATCCGAGTTAAGTGCTTGCGCAATGTCGTCCAGAGCCTTATTGAAGCCCAGTGCCTGCTTGCCCATCATCGCTCCTCTGCAACATCCTTCGTTTCGATCAGTCCTATAACCCATCCTTACTGAAGCAAATGCAATTATAGGGGAAGGATGGGTCAGAGGCAAACCTCCAAGAATATCGGGCATCCGGCCGCAAGTCACAAAAGACCTATGTATAAGAATAGGAAAAGCTCGGTTCCAGGCAGCGAAGAAGATGCTCATCGTGAAGTCACCTCACCTGAAAGCCAGACCAAGGGGTACTTCAAGCTATTGACAGCTTCAGCTACTGCTGATAGGATTTGTGAAGGCGTGAGTTCCTGATTGAAGCGCAGCTTTTTCTCCATTGTGTAATCATAGCGAAGTCGTGAAACATGTGTAAACGTTGGGTCATACTGGCTATCGTTCTAGGTATCCTGGCCCTCGTCGGACCAGCCACCGTCGGCTGCGATCAACTGATCCTCGCCCCCGAAGAGGACACAGTCGCTGAGGCCTGGGTTGCAAGGTATGATGGCCAAACAGCCGACGATGACGGTGGCCAAGCCCTAGCTCTGGATGGGTCGGGCAATATCTATGTCACCGGCTATAGCTGGGGCAGCGATACCTCCAGCGACTATGCAACCATAAAGTACGACAGTGATGGCAACCAGCTCTGGGTCGCACGTTACAACGGGCCAGCGAGTAGCGAGGACTGGGCTCTGGGCGTGACATTGGATGACTCAGACAACGTCTACGTCACCGGCTGGAGCATTGGCAACGATACTGAATCAGACTACGCCACGGTTAAATACGACAGCGATGGCAACCAGCTCTGGGTCGCACGCTACAACGGGCCAGTAAGCGGCCATGACCTGGCTTATGCCATAGCTATAGATTATTCAGGGGACATCTACATAACCGGCTGGAGCCAGGGCAACGGTACGGAAGCAGACTACGCCACCATAAAGTACGACAGTGATGGCAACCAGCTCTGGGTCGCACGTTACAACGGGCCAGTAAGCAGCGAGGATAAGAGTTATGCCATAACCGTAGATGCTTGGGCATATGTCTATGTCACCGGCTGGAGCCAGGGCAACGGTACGGAAGCAGACTACGCCACCATAAAGTACGACAGTGATGGCAACCAGCTCTGGGTCGCGCGCTACGACGGACCGGTAAGCGGTGACGACAACGGCCATAACATAGCTATAGACAACTGGGGAAACGTCTACGTCACAGGATGGAGCACTGGCAACAACACGGAAGCAGACTACACCACCGTGAAGTATACCAATAACGGCGACCTAGAGTGGGTCGCGCGCTACGACGGGCCGGCGAGCGGTGAGGATAAACCTTATGCCATGGCTATAGATAGCCGGAGCAACATTTACGTAACTGGCTGGAGCCAGGGCAACGGCACTGATATAGACTATGCCACCATTAAGTACGACAGTGACGGGAATCAACTCTGGGTCGCGCGTTACGACGGGCCGGCGAGCGGTGAGGATTCCGCGCGGACAATAGCTTTGGACGGCTTTGGCAATCTATATGTCGGGGGTTGGAGTCGAGGAGATGGGGTTCGCTACGACTATGCCACCATAAAATATGACGCTGACGGAAATCAACTCTGGGTCGCGCGCTACGACGGGCCGGCAAGCGGCCATGACAAAGTCTATGACATAGCTGTGGATAGCGTGGGCGATATCTATGTCACCGGCCGGAGTTCCGGCAACACCACTTACTATGACTACACCACTATAAAATATATCCAGCAATAGCAGGTCCCTTTTCGCTTTTGTGAAAACAGCGGGCTCTTGTTCCCCTTCACAAAACATCCGTTTTGCTGATTTGGATCATCGCAAATCTCGCAGCCGCCGATTATACTGAGTCATTGACAGCGTACGCTCTCTTGCGCTTCAAGTAAAAATACGCGGCACTCTGACTGGAGTCGACATGCCACTATATGCGCGTTGCAGAACCCCCGCTATGGGCATCATGCCCCATACTGATGTTGAGAAAGCATTTGCCTACCTGCAAGAATTATCGCAGATACTGAGGCACAAGTACGGCCTGTGAATCGCAAGTATCGTTGTTCAGGTGACAAAAGTCATATACAGCGGTAGCAGCGGCATCTAGAATCGTAGGCAAGTTTCCGTGGTTACTGAAAAGAAGAGCGGAGGTCTGTTGTTACTAACCGATTGATTGCTGAGACAAGTTCCTATTTGCTTTAGCATGAGATTGAATGTAACAAGAAATCAAATAAATGGAGGTGACCAGATGGCAAAGACATCCGATAATCTCAAAGAGGCGTTCGCTGGCGAGAGCCAGGCGAGCACGATGTACCTGGCATTTGCGCGCAAGGCGGATCAGGAGGGGCATCCCGAAGCCGCCAAGCTATTCCGCGCCGCGTCGGCAGCAGAGGTGGTGCATGCGCGCAATCACCTGCAGGTCATGGAAGGGGTGAAATCCACCGAGGAAAATCTGAAGGAAGCCATCGCCGGCGAGAACATGGAGCATGTAAAGATGTATCCCGAGTTCATCGAGCAGGCGAAGAAAGAGGAAAACCCGAAAGCAGAGCGCACCTTCGACTGGGCGCGCAAGGTGGAGATAATTCACGAGTCGCTTTACAAGTCAGCTCTGGAGGCACTGCAAAGTGGTAAGGCCGAGGCGAAGGAGCACTTCGTCTGCCAGGTGTGCGGGTTCACCGCCGAGGGCAAAGCCCCGGACAGGTGCCCTGTCTGCGGCGCCCCCCAAACCCAGTTCTCGAAGGTGGACTAATAAGGCCATTGGCAGGCCGTCCCAGTTGCAGTAGTGTGGGGATAACGCAGTGAAACCCACCACCACTACTTTAGACGTGGTGGGCTCCTTTTCCACTTCACGCACCTTACTGACTCTAGAGGACATTATCACTGAGTTACAACAACGCGAGCACATAATCCGTGTCAACTCACATAAGAATGTTACCGGAGGTGGGTTGCTCACTCATTTAGAAATGTTACCGAAGGAGTGCCACCTCCTCTCGTTTAGTTGCATTGGCGGGGTTCGGGTGTTGCCAC
>Ga0114946_10002933_pt1 | contig 11656 bp, 10 predicted proteins | sample WalLakDeSediment_FD_88676 | JGI IMG/M metagenome (GOLD analysis project Ga0114946, IMG submission 88676) | Lake sediment microbial communities from Walker lake, Nevada to study Microbial Dark Matter (Phase II) - Walker Lake 11/02/13 Deep Sediment | ecosystem: Environmental > Aquatic >...
ATCTGGTGCCGGCGGGGCTGCTGCTGGATCAGGCGCTGGTAAACCTGGGCTGCACCGTGGTGCCGGGCGGTATCGGCAACAGCGGTCTCCACCTCAACATGATAGCCGATTTAGGCGTCACCGGCTACGTGGGTACGCCGAGCTTCTTGATGAGCCTCATTCAGAAAGCAGAGGAAAATGGGCTGGCTTTCAAAGATCATTTCCAGCTGCGCCGGGCCCTGGTCACGGCCGAACCCCTACCCCCTTCCCTACGCCAGACATTGACCGAACAGTACGGCCTGACGATTGGCAACGGCTACGCCACGGCCGAACTCGGCTTCCTGGCGCTGAACGTCAGCGGCGGGCTGGCGATGCAGCTGCTGCCGGAGCCTATTGTGCAAATTGTCGATCCGGACAGCGGGCAGACCGTTGGCCCTGGCGAAGCGGGCGAGGTGGTGGTCACCAACTTCAGCCGCTCCTACCCGCTGATTCGCCTGGGCACTGGCGACCTGGCCCTGAATCTGGACCCCAAACCTGGCCACAGCCGTCAGGAAGAGCGGGCCATTATCCTGGTCGGCCGCTGCGGTGAGGCGGTCAAGGTACGGGGCATGTTTGTCCATCCTAACCAGCTGCGCTTCGCCGTAGGGCAGGTGGCCGGGGTGACCGCGGCGCAAGCTGTCGTCACCCGGCCAGAGAACCGGGACGACCTGCTGCTGCGCATTGCCCTGGCGGCGGGGGCTGATGGGGAGACGGCCGCGGCCCAGCTGGCGGCAGCGGTGCAGGCTACCTGCCGGGTAAAGCCGGACCAGGTAGAAATTGTGAACGATGACAGCCTGACGGCCGGTCACATTGCCATTCAAGACGCGCGCGACTGGCAGTAGGCGGCGGCGGCGCCGGCAGCCAGACTAAATTGAGAATTGCTGTGCGAAATATCGTTGCCGACGGCCGTCGACTGTGATACCATACCCTCCCGGTGACTGATTAGACGCAATGGAGTAAAGGAGGATTGTGTGGTCTACGACTGCACCGGCCGTCAACCAAATACAGAATCAAATCCCGGAAAACTTCCGGTGTTCTGGCCATTTCATGAACCTGATCCTGATCGATCAGGTTTTTTTATGCCCGTTAACCAACCCCCATGGCCACCAACCCCACCCACCCTCTCTATCTCTATCTCCAGCTCTGCCTCTATCTCTACCTCTGGCTCTCGCTCTAGCTCCCGCTCAGCAAAGGAAAACAGATGACCACTATTATCTTGCCCGGCCTGGTTGACGTGCACACCCATCTGCGCGTGCCCGGCGGCGAACACAAAGAGGATTTTGCCACCGGCACGGCCGCAGCCCTGGCCGGCGGTATTACCACGATTCTGGCCATGCCCAACACCAGCCCGCCCTTGATTGATCCGGCGGTGATTGCCGCGACACGGCAGACGGCCGCGGCCACCATTCGCTGCGACGTCGGACTCTACGCCGGCGCCAGCCCCGAGGCGATTGACCGGTTGCCCCAGCTGGCGGAAGGTACCGTGGGGCTCAAAATCTACCTGAATGACACCTTTGGCCCTTTGCGGGTGGAAGATTTGACCACCTTGCGCGCCTGCTTCCAAAGCTGGCCGCGGGACAAGATGATTGCGATGCATGCTGAGGATCAAAGTGTGGCCGTGGGCATCGGTCTGGCGGCCGCTTATGACCGGCCGCTCCATTTGTGCCACATCAGCCGCCGGCAGGAGATTGAGCTGATCGCCGACGCCAAAGGGCGCGGGCTGCCCATCACCTGCGAAGTGGCCCCCCATCACCTCTACCTGACCCGGGCTGACTATGAACGGCTGGGGCCTCTGGCTGACATGCGTCCCCGCCTGGCCACCGCCGACGACGTGGCCGCTCTGTGGGCCCACATCAATGACACCGTGGACTGCATTGCCACCGACCATGCCCCCCATACCCTGACGGAAAAGCGGTCGGCCACGCCGCCACCGGGCATTGTGGGGCTGGAAACCTCGCTGCCGCTGATGGTCACGGCCGTGCAGGACGGCCGTCTCACCATCGAACGCCTGATCGAATTGATGGCCACCAACCCCCGCCGCATCTTCCAGCTGCCTGTCCAGCCCGACACCTGGGTCGAACTGGAGCCGGAGGCGCGGGTCACCATAGAGAACAAGAATCTCTATACGAAGTGTGGTTGGACGCCCTTTGACGGCCGTCAGCTGTATGGCCGGGTGAACAAGGTCGTCTTGCGTGGTGAGGTCGTTTGCGAACAGGGCACCGTCCTGGCCCATCCGGGCTATGGTCGCCTGGTCGAGTTAGTCGAGTAGTCGAGTAGTCGAGTAGTCAGGTAGTCGAGTAGTCGAGTGGTCACTGGTCAGACGCTGCCGGACTACCAGAGTATCAAACTGAATGAATAATATAGGAGAAAACCATGACCCAATTACCCCCTCTGTTTAATTTGGACGAGATGCCTTCCAAACATGAACCGCCCTACCCTGGCGTGGGCAACGGGCTGACCGGCCAGGACATTTTGTCCGTCAGTCAATTTAACAACGAAACCATTGATTTTATCTTCAGCCGCGCCGTGGAAATGCGGGAGATGGTGGCTAAAATAGGCGCCAACGACCTGCTTAAAGGCTTTGTGCTGGCCTGCCTCTTTTACGAACCCAGCACCCGCACCAGCTCCTCCTTCATTGCCGCCATGGAGCGGTTGGGGGGCAGTGTCATTCCTATTACCCAGGGCGTTCAGTTTAGCTCCGTGAGTAAAGGGGAAACATTGGCCGATACGGTACGCACCCTGGAGCAGTATGCCGACGCCATTGTCCTGCGCCACCCGGAAATCGGCTCGGCCAAAGTCGCCGCCGATTACGCCAGCGTCCCGGTTCTGAATGCTGGCGACGGCGCCGGTGAGCATCCCACCCAGGCGCTGCTGGACCTGTTCACCATCCGCGAGGAATTAGGCCGGCTGAATGGCCTGAAAGTGGCTATGGTCGGCGACTTGCGCTTCGGCCGTACCGTCCACTCCCTCACCAAGCTGTTGACCCAATATGACGTTAGCCTGCGTTTTGTCTCTCCCGAAATTTTGCGCCTGCCGCTAACCATCATGAACGACGTGATTGACGCCGGTCTCAACGTGCGCGAGACCCATGACGTGGCTGACGTCATCGAAAATGCCGATGTCCTCTACGTGACCCGCGTCCAGAAAGAGCGGTTCAACGATCTGGCCCAGTACGAAGAGGTGAAAAGCCATTACGAAATCACGCCCGAACTGCTGGAGCGGGCCAAAGAAAAGATGATTGTACTGCATCCCCTACCCCGTGTCGGCGAAATCCATTACGCCGTGGACCACGACCCGCGCGCCGCCTATTTCCGCCAGGTGCAGAACGGCATGTTTATCCGCATGGCTTTGTTAGCGGCCGTTTTGGGCAAAGCGTAAAAAGACTCGGGCATAAGGGTGCAGCCGGTCTGCGCCCTTATGTCTGTTCCAGATCAGTCGAATCAGGGGCGCCTGGCTCGTGTAGGGGCGTTGATCGCTTGAGCACCACTTCCCCTTGCAAGGCGGGCCAGCGTCCCTGTTTCTCATCATAAAAGGCCTTGATTTGAGCAAAATCAGCCTCAATGTCGCCGCTGGGGAGCAGCGATCCCCCGACACCTAGCGTCTTTGTCCGGTAATCAATGTAGCCAAAGGCAATGGGCACCTGCGCCCCCAGGGCCATGTAATAGAAGCCGGTGCGCCAGCCCGGCGACCGGCTGCGCGTCCCTTCGGGGGCAATGGCCACAATCATACTATCCCGCTCGGCAAACAGATTAACCACCTGCTGCACCAGATTGGTGCGCGAGCGCCGGTTAACTGGCAGGCCACGCAGCCGGCGCAGCAGCCAGCTCAGCGGCCAGAAGCGAAAGAGGCTGTCCTTGCCCAGCCAGTTGAAGCGGATACCGCCGCCATACATGATCAGCAGGGCATACCACAGATCCCAGTTAGAGGTGTGGGGGGCGCCGACCATGACGTATTTCTCTGTGGGGGGCAGATTCAGAACCAGTTTCCAGCCGGTTAAGCGCAGGAAAAAGAGGGCGATTCGCTGGGAAAGGCGAACGCGCCGGGAGAGGTGCGGTTGTTGTTCAGGCATGAACAGGAATGATAAAAGGAGGCTGACTTTTTGGCAATACCAGTTTAGGAAATGGTCATTATTTGGTTAGCTACTTGCCGGCCACAGTCAACTGGCGGATGTTGCGTTCCCAATCTAGCTGCCGTACCTCTTCTTCTAATGCTGCCCGCCGGGCCGGATTCAGGTTGGTCCGCTTAAGCTCCCGCCGGCACGTGGCCAGCCGTCGCTCCAGCTGGCCAGTTTTTTGGCCGCGCAGCGCCGGGTCAAGCAGCAGTTCGCCGAAAAAGGGAGAGGTACGGCCGCGCACGGCCGTTACCAGTAAATTGTCGCGGGCCCGGGTCACGGCCACGTAAGCCACGCGCCGCTCCTCTTCCAATTCCGCCGGATCGCTGCTGTGGCCACCCTGGCTGACGTTAAAGTAGACCACGTTGGGCCATTCCTTCCCCTTGGCCTGGTGAATGGTGCTGAACACAACGCCATCAGTCGGTTCCGGCGCCGGCCGTTCCCAGCTCGCGCTCCGGGCCACTGCCTCGCGGGCGTAGGCATAGAAGTCGGCCGCCTGGGGAAAATTGGCGGCCACGGCAAACAGGGTCTCAAACAGAATGGCATCGCTCTCCTCATCCAGATCGGCCGACGGCCGTGACTCTCCCCGGTAAAAGGTTTGCAGGCCAAAAGCGAGATCAACCTGGTAAACCAGGCTGGTGGCCGACAGCTGTCCGCTGCGCACCTGCTGCTGCAGCCGGCGCAGGCTGTCTACAAATTCTTCCAGCTTTTCCAGCTGCCAATCAGCCATGTCGGCCATCAGGGCCGTCTCGGCCAGCTGGCGCCAGCTGGTGATGCTGGCCACAAACTGGTTGGTCAGGTATTTGTTCGGCCGCTTAAGGACGCGGGCCATCTGTTCGGCGGCGGCCGTGTCCGGATCAAAAATCAGGTTGAGATAGGCAAACAGATCCCGCCCCACCGGGGTCCAAAAGAGGCGGCGCAGATCCACGGCCGTGTGGGGCACATCCTGTTTGTCCAGAGCCAGCGCCAGCGGGTATTGGTAGGCGCGGTAGCGGTACAAGATGGCGTAGTCCGACCAGCCGCCGAATTTCTGGGGCATCTCCTTGATCCAGGCGGCCGTCAGCTCCGCCTGCTCCCACAAATCGGCGCCCACCCGCACGAACAGGAGCCCCGGCTGGGCCTCCAGACGCGGCCGAATCGCTTTGTAGACACGCAGCTGGTTATGCTCTATCAGCCGGCGAGAATGGCCAACCACCGTGCGGCTGGAGCAATAATTGGTCTTGAGGACGCAGTCCACGGCCATGGGGAAGCGCCGGGTAAAATCAATGATGTGGCGCACTTCCGCCCCCCGCCAGCCATAGATCATCTGGTCATCATCACCGACCACAAAGACGTTGTTCTCCGGCAGGCTCAGCAGTTGCAGCAGGAGCAGCTGGGACTGGTTCAAATCCTGGAATTCATCCACCAACAGGTAGCTGTACTGCTGCTGGTAGCGGCGGCGAAAATCGTCATCCTTGAACAGCAGGCGGGCGGCCAGGTAAATCATATCGTCGAAGGTGAGCAGCTTGTGCCGGTTTTGCAGTCGCAAGAAGCTGTCGAAAATGGGGGCAAAGGCCACCGGTATCTCCTCCACATTAACCACCCAATCGGCCAGCGGTAGCAGCTCCGTTTTCGCCCGGCGCAGCGCTTCCAGGAAAGGTTCCAGCGGGTCGCCGCCACGTTTAGCCGGCAGCTGGATGTGGGCGTTGACCGCCTGCCGCAGGAGCTGGCGCATCTTCTCGTGAACGGCGTCGCCATCATAGCGCCAGCCGAGCGTCTCGCGCAGCATCTGGTAGCCCAGGGCGTGAAAGGTGCGCACCTGGACGTGGCTAACACCCTTCTGCTGCAGCCGTTCGTTCATCTCGTCGGCCGCCTTTTTGTTGAAGGCCAGAGCCAAGATTTGCTCGCCGGGGATGCCCTGGTTCAGCAGGTGAACGATCCGGTTGGTCAGCGTTTTCGTTTTGCCCGATCCGGCCGGAGCCAATACCCGGATCGGGCCGCGCAGATGGGCCTGAGCCGCCCGCTGGTCATCATCCAGATCGGGGTCAAGCGGATAGGGGTCGGCCAGCGGGGTTAGCGGGGAGGGGGCGTAGGCGGCGGCACGGCCGCTTCAGCACCATTGAGCATGACCAGTGACGAAGCCAGCAGGGCCAGGAGCTGCTCTTGCAGCAAGAAACGGATAACGCCGCTGAAATCATCGTGCACGGCCGTGGGCGATACCATTTTCTGCCTGTATGTGTCGTAGGGCAGCCGGGAGAAGAAGCAGAAGCTGCGTCGGGCATACCAGAGGGGAAAGATGAGCCGGTCCACCACCATTTCCAGCCGCGCCAACAGGGCGGGATAGGCCAGGTCCTGTTCGATAAGGGGCAGCGCCTGGGGATCCAGCGGCTGTTCGGGACGCCATTTGGAGAGGGTGATTAGCTGGCAGGCGGCCGGGCCTTTCCCGGCGGCGATGAACTGCTTGACCAGCGCCGGGCTGATGTCATAACAGGCCAATCCCCGTCCCTGCTCCCGGTAAGCGGCATACTGCGCCCAAAAGGAGGTGAAGGCAGCCGGAAGGGTCGTCGTCATAATGCCCCACGGGCAGTGCCAGGCACGGGGCTAAAGATCATTCATGGTCAAACAGAGTCTTGGCGCCCCCGTGCCTGGCACTACAGGCTATCTAAGGCCGTCATAAACCGGGCCAGCTCCGCTTCGGTGTTGTAACAGTGGAAAGAGAGGCGGATGTGCGGCCGTCCTTCTTTATCTAGATGCTTCACCACGAAGATATTCTGCCGGGCCAGATCGGCGACCAGGGCATCGGTGGCCGCCGCGTCACGGCCGGAGGCAAAGGTGACAATGGGGCCATGGGCGTCCACCGGCGTGACCACAGTATAGTCGCGATCGGCCAGCTGGCCTATGGCCCGCGCTGCCAGGTTGCTGGTGTGCTGATCAATGGCGGCCATCTCCAGCTCTTGCAGCAGGCTCAGGCTGGCCAGGAGACCGAACATGCCCACGGTGTTGGGCGTACCGGCCATAAAGCGCTGCGCCCCCGGCAGCGGCGCCAGATCGTAATCGAGCCAATGGAGGTAATTGACGGTGGCATTGGGGCCAATGAGGCGGGGCTGCAGCTGATCACAAATCTCCTGGCGGACGTAAAGGAAGCCAATACCCGGCGGGGCCAGCAGCGACTTTTGCCCGCCGGCGGCCAGGATGTCAATGGCCATAGTCTGCACATCCAGGGGGATATGGCCAGCCGCCTGAATGGCATCCACGGCAAAAATGATGCCTCGTTCGCGGCAAAACTGGCCAATAGCGGCTAGATCGGTGCGGTGACCGCTGAAAAACTGGATGGCGCTGGCGGCAATCAGCCGGGTCCGCTCATCAACGTAGGGCTCCAAAGCGGCCAGGGTCAGGCCGCCGCCCACCGACGGCACCAGCCGGGCCTCGACCCCATCCTGTCCCAGGCTCAGCCAGGGGTAAGCATTGGAGGGAAACTCCATGTCGGCCAAAATCAGATTGTCGCCGGACTGCCATTCGATAGCTTGAGCCACGGCGTTCAGCGCCGCCGAGGTGGTGGTCACCGGCACAATTTCCTCCGGACCGGTAGCGTTGATAAAGGCGGCAAAGTCAGTCATGAACTGGCCAAACATGGGCATCCCATCCTCCATAAAATGGCGGCTGGGGTTCTGGGCCAGCTTATCGGTGGCCCAGTGCATCCGGGCCTGGGTGCGGGCCGGAATGGGGGATATGCTGGCATGGTTGAAATAGATATTGTCCGCACTTAGCGGGAACTCGGTTGGGCGTAAATGGGTAATGTCATACATAGTCCTAACTATACTGCGTATGGCTAATTCCGTAAATGGCTCCGGGATTGTGTTATACTCGCCGGCATGATGACTGATCCGCTGAATGCACCACGGCCGTATCGCGTGGCCACTACCCTCTGGGATTTAATCCTTTACCTGCTGGTGGGGCTGGGGCTGTTCGCCGCCGCCTCCCTGCTGGTGGTCTCCTGGTTTGGCGACCGGCCGCTGCTGCTGACGACCGGGGCTTTACTGGCCAATTTTCTTGCCCTCAGCGCCACCTTTTACCTGCTGGGCATCCGCCGCCGCAAGGTCACCTGGGCTCAGCTCGGCTTACGGCCGCTGCGCTGGCAGTGGCGCTGGGTCTGGTGGGCCATTGGGCTGGCCCTGATCTTCATTCCCCTGCGCGGGGCGCTGGGGCTGCTGGTTGAACTGCTGCTGTCAGGCAATCTAGACAGCCTGGAAGCCCGCTCCGACCTGCTGCTGGGCGGCGGCGCCACCCTGCCCGCCTTTCTCATCACCCTGATTGGCGCCGGCCTGCTGGTGCCTGTAGCCGAGGAGCTCTTTTTCCGCGGGCTGCTGCATAACTGGTTCCGGCAGCGGCTCTCCCTCTGGCCGGCGGCCTTGTGCAGCGGGGCCCTCTTCGGGCTGGCCCATTTTGACAGCATGGGCGTCGTGGTGGCCAGCTTTATTATGGGCGTGGTCTGCGCCATTGCTTACGAGCAGACCCGCTCCATTCTGCTGCCGATTGGCATTCACGCCGTGACCAACAGTACGGCCGTGCTGCTCCTCTACGGGGCCATGTGGGCGGCCGAATTTTTGCCGGTGTAGGCGTAACAGCGCGCCGGGATTACTTTGCCCGATGAGGGCCTCAACAACAAGTGGAGGGTAATGGTCATGAATTCCGCCGATCAAAACGAAAATGCAACCAGTCGGAGGCCGCACGGCTACGAGCAGGCGCTGGCTTACTGCCAGGAGATGATTGCCTGGTACGAACAGGTCAAGCTGCGCCAGCGGCTGGTCTACCAGGCGGCGCAAATCGCCATTATTGTCTTGAGCGGGCTGACGCCGATTTTGATCCTGATTGGTGATATTCCCCTGGTCTGGCAGGCGCTGCCCCCGGCGGTGGTCACCATCCTGGTCGGTCTAAGCGGCATCTTTCAATGGAAAGAGAATTATCTCCGCTTCGCCTACACCTCGCAGGCGCTGCAAAGCGAAAAGGTGCGCTTTGAGACGCGCACTTCCGGCGACTATCACCGGCAGCTGAAGGACGAGACAGCCCTGGAGCGGTTTGTGACCCGGGTGGACAACATCGTCATGGGTGAGGTGGGGGAGTGGCGGGTGCTGATGCAGGAGACTGTGAGCAGTAAGAGTAGTGAGTGAGGGGAGCTCGATCATACTGAACTGGTGGAAGACGGCCGTGGGCATCTTTGTCAGTTGTTGGGCCGGTATACACCGTTGAGTAGGAGGGCAAAAAAATGAAATTTGCGGCATTCGATTTGGAAACTGCCAGAATTGTGCCGGACAGCATTCCAGATAATAAGGCGTATCCATCACTTGGGATTACATGTGCTGCCCTGGCTTTTAGCGATACAGATGATCTGATCGTCTGGCAGGGCGTGCCCCAGTTAAGCCAGACTGAATGCCAGGGAATCGTGGCCGATCTTCAGAGAGTCGTCAGCGAAGGCTACACCCTGCTTACCTGGAATGGATGCAGCTTTGATTTCTCCGTTTTGGCTCAAGAATCAGGTTTGACTGAAGCATGTGGCCAACTCGCGCTGAATCATGTTGATCTTATGCTGATTGTTACCTTCACCAAAGGCCACTATCTGGGCTTGGATAAAGCTCTCGCAGGCGCGGGTATCAAGGGAAAGATAAAAGTATTGACCCTTTCGGACGGCACCAAGTTGGCTGATATGAGCGGATCACTGGCGCCTGAACTGTGGGCAAAGGGTGAATACCAGGCGGTATTGGCCTATTTGCGTTCTGATGTGTCACAGTTGATCGGGTTGGCCAAGGCTATAGAAAGCAGGAAGTCAATTCAGTGGAAAAGCAACAGTGGCCGAATCCAGTCAGTTCCCATAAACAAGTTCCTTCTGGTAAAAGAGTGCTTTACCATTCCTGAGCCGGATGTATCGTGGATGAAGAACCCACCTTCTCGCTCCAAATTCACAGCCTGGATACCCAGGTAAATGGCATCAAGGCCGCAGAGAAGTGGGGAGAATCTTGTGGTTTTGGTCATCATCTGAGCAGTAGCAAGAGCGTCGCGGTAGCATTGGCCCCACCCCGTTAGTAGTCGTCTACTACAACCAGCAGTTCTTCCTGTTGCCTCAAAAAATCCCGGATCTGCCCCTCAGTGGGCAGGCTGTCGCGGACACCCAGGGTCTGAATGGCCAGAGCCGCCGCCGCCTGGGCATAAGAGAGCGCTTCGGGCAAGGGGAGGCCACGAGCCACGGCCGTCAGAAAAGCGCCGGCAAAACAGTCCCCGGCGCCGGTGCTGTCCTGCACCGGAACGGCAAAAGCGGGAGAGCTCACCAGCTGCTCCTTGTTGGCCGCCACCACCCCCTTCGCTCCGGCGGTAATTAGCACCAGCTGCGGGCCACCCGCCAGCAGCTCACGGGCCGCAGCCGGCAGATCGGCGTCAGGCAGCATGCCGGCCGGGACAAAAAGAATATCCACCAGCGGCAGCAGCGGGGCCAGACGCTCACCGGGTAAACCAGCAGCCGTTTCCGCGTCGACCACCAGCAAGCCGCCTGCCGCCCGCACCACGGCCGCCAGCCGGGCCACCTGGTCGAGATCATAAGCGGTCGTATAAACCAGGCGGGCGGTCGACAGATAAGCGGTCAGGGCGGCATCCAGCTCCAGCCGGTTAAAGGCGGTGGGCACAACCAGAATCGACTTCTCACCCGAGGGAGCCAGCAGGATAACGGTGTAATTGGTCGTCGTACCCGGCTCCACCAGCAGGTGGCTGGTATCCACCCCAAAGCGGTGCAAATCCTCCTGCACCAGACGGCCGTCAGCATCATCACCAACCCAGCTGACCATGCCTACCTGCAGCCCCAGCCGGGCGGCCGTGCAGGCCACATTCCCCCCCATACCGCCTGGCCGGCGGCCGATCAGCTCGGCCAACACCTTATCGTCGTAGCCGGGCAGCCGGGGCAGCCGCAGCAGCATATCAACCCAAGATTTGTCAATCGTTATCAGATCCACAGCGTTATCCATCCACCTGCCATTGATTCAAATCGGCGTCTGGCATTCAAAACGGGCTAAAGCACGTTGATTCATGCCGCCGGTAACGCGCTTCGGCGCGTTTGCCATTTCAGCCTGTGAATTCATTCATAGGCGATGGCCTCTGGTTGGCAATTGATGTTATTATACTGAGCGGTTTACAGTTGGGAAAATGGACAGGCTTGTAGATGAAACTAGAAGGTAAAGTTGCGTTGGTTACCGGTGGGGCGCGCCGCCTGGGCAAGGCGGCCGCGCTGCGTCTGGCAGCGGAGGGGGTGAATATCTCCCTCCATTATCATCAGTCGCTGGCGGCGGCTCAGGAAACGGCCGCGGCCATCCGTCAGTTAGGGGTGGCGGTCACGCTCATCAGCGGCGATCTGGCCCAGGTCAGTGCGGCAGAACGGGTGGTGACCACGGCCGCCGAGGCCTGGGGACGGCTGGATATCCTGATTAACAGCGCGGCCGTCTTCTTTGAAACCCCCTTAGACAGCCTGCAGGAGGCGCAGTGGGACCGGCTGATCGATACCAATCTCAA
>Ga0114946_10002934_pt1 | contig 11654 bp, 7 predicted proteins | sample WalLakDeSediment_FD_88676 | JGI IMG/M metagenome (GOLD analysis project Ga0114946, IMG submission 88676) | Lake sediment microbial communities from Walker lake, Nevada to study Microbial Dark Matter (Phase II) - Walker Lake 11/02/13 Deep Sediment | ecosystem: Environmental > Aquatic > Freshwater...
AAATAAACCAAGTGGTGAGATCCTTTATTGAAGTGGAAGTAACTGGAAATGGGACGGATATGGTATATCTGGGCGGTATTGACAAGACGGCCGTAGTAGTGGTTTCTGTGACGATCCTAAAAAATCACACCATCGCACCGTTCGCAGTAAAATTTTTAAGCCAATTACTTGAGAATTATACGATCGACGGAATAATAACCGCAAGTTTCGATCAATTGATATTATTTAAGGAAAATTACACTCTGGGCGCATTTTCGGTGGCGATACCGTTGGTCATGGATATAGAATCGATACTCATGAGTCTTATAGGAGAATTAGTTCCGAGTTTAGTAGGTGGGCTATTGGATACGAATTCTACAGCGCTTTCCTCGGGCATTAACCCATTAGGACCTATTGGATTAATGTCACGTTTCAGTCCTATGGCTCCTTTATTAGCCGTTCTCAATAATGCTCCAACCTTACAATTAATCGCTGCCCAAGATAACGGGGGCGACCCGATAGGCGATCTAATTGGCGGGTTGATAAATGATTTAATTGGTAGCCTCGCAGGAGGGTTGCTTGGCTCTGAAATGGAGTTTATTATTGGATTAGACGTACAAGTGTTCCCAGGGCATTATACAAAGTTTACCATCACCTTAACCGATTTTTACATTGATGAATTTTTCATTAGTATCGGATTAGGAAAAACCGATATGACGTTACAGAGCAAAAATTACCTCGGACAATGGGAGAATATGGTCGGATTCCAAGTAGATAACTATTTTGATATAAGAGCTGGTAAAAGAGAAAATATTGCTGTTTCATTGTTAGTTTATGAAACTGATGCTTTATGTAATTTTATGTATACATTTCTGACCGATTTCTTTGACGAGAACAGTACTAATATAGTAGATCTCAGAGCCACCGGTTCGATGACCTTGAACCTTACGGGACTGTATATGCCCGATTTGAAAATTGATTTCAAATTAGAACAACTAAATCTAGGATTAAATGGTACGGAATTAATTCAAGGTGTCGTGGATATGGTATATGAAATTAATTTGAACGATGGCAGGAAAGGATCGCCAGAATTATTAAACCTCTGGGCGGGCCCTTTGAATAATATTCCTATTATCTCTCAAGGCCTTGATATTAATAAATTATTTTCTATGGGCGCGATTTCCATTGAAGAAATTTCCGAGACTTTTTATGGTACGAATGAAAAAGGAATAGGCACGGTACGCATCGGAATTGAAGCAATCAATTATATGATGAGTGTGGATATTAAGCATTTTATGATCTCAATCTATGATAGGCATCCCGATGAAAGTCAGGCCACCAAACTGTTTGATTTCATCATCGATGATGGGAACGGACTCAATTATGGTACAAAGGGTAAACTCGATATTACTATCCTCGTACATAAAAGCGAGCAGACCGAGATATGGATCAATAATTTTCTCCAAACTCTAGCCTTAGATGGCTGGCTTAACTTTTCTGCGAAAGTAGAAGTCTTTGGATGTATGATCGAAATAAAACAAGATTATATCCCTGCGTTAAACCTCACTCGGCTTCCCATCGATATTACCACGCTGTTAGGGGCAATGATGCCGTTTTCAGCGCCCTTTATGAACCATATGGGGCCGAAAATCGCACAAGATTTTGATATGGATTCTATTATCGGTCCGGATTCGAATGTCCTTAATTTCGGAATAGGCGCAATAAAAATCGGGGATTATGACAAAAATGTTGGTCCCTTAAATTATACGCACCCAATATTAGATCTGCGGGTTGATTTATGGATCAAAACGATGTTTAATATGTCCATCAATAATCTTGAATTAAATCTGTTGGATGGAGACTTATATCAAGCATTAGTGGTGAGGGCAGGGCTAGATTACGAAGCCGTTTCAAAAGAGGCGACTATTGCTAGTGTCCGCTTAACCGATGGAGCAGTTATCCTCGACAATTGCTTTCGAAACAGAGTCGATGGTGAGGGATTACCTTTAAGAGATCCCAATATGCCGTACCTTGTGAATACGTCTGCAAGTTATCCGAGAAAGGAAAATGTGACAGAGTTCGATGTGGATGTGATGTTTGTAAGAGACTTAGATGATGTTCTTGCGCTTGGTAGAACGGATGGGCACGGTTTAACACCGCTTGAATTCAACGCTACAACCCATGGATTTAATGAAACCAATTATATAATGCTGCAAGAAGGTGCTCTAAATAATGTCTCAATAGCGGTTGAGCTCTATAATAAATCTCATGGGACATGGGCTACGAGATATCCGCGGGCGTTCTGGAAAGCGTTAGGAGGGCCATATTTTCCGGTTCAAAAGTTCGGAGTAGAATATGGAGCATTCCCTGACCATTACTATCTCTATCATCCTTATTATGCGCCATTAGTGAATTTAATGCATAAAGCGTTGGCATTACTCGACGAAGAAGGTATCGCTGCTGATGAACAAGTGTTAGCTGATTTGATTAGTGGTATAGCAATCGGCGGGAAAATGGAGGTATCGATGTTTTCCTTGAATATAAATATGGATCTTAACAACCCTAAGATAAATGCTCTATTTGAACCTATTTCTAGCTTGTTCTTGGCTACAACAGCTTATTCAATTAAAGAATATGTACGTTCTGTTTCTAATCCATTAAAAGCTCACCAACATCCTAGGGAGCAAACTATGGAACGAATGATGGCTGCCAGCGCTCTCGATGATCTTTTAGGTGACCTAATGGATATAAGCTCTATTCCTCTTGATATCAATGATGTCATAGGAGGGCTTTCATTTCCGGGGATCGCTGATAGAACGAACCATGTTTTTAATCCCTCCGCTAAAAGTCAAGGCGGGGATTCTCGCTGCTGGGATGGTGAGGAGAGATGGGCGCATCAAACAGAATATTCAATGAATCCGAATAATATGCCGGGTTATAAGGGAGGCCTTACAGATCCCTACTTTACCGGAGTATGGGACGATGATGTACAAGAAATATATTGGTGGAGAAATAGCGCTTTTGTTCCGAAAGAGCTGTTTGTGAAGGATTACGGCTATGAATGGTTCAAGACAATAACGCAAAACTGGGCTGAATCTATTAATAGTAGGAATCCTTTCTTTGAAACGAGATATACCGATGGTGTTAATCGATATATGAGAGGAGCTCCTATCGAAGATCCTGAGGAATGGCCTTTATTGTATTCAAAAGGTGCATTCAACGGTAGATGTAAAACCAGCGTATTAACCCTTCATACGGGATTATTGACACAATTTCCCCTTGGAATTCTTGCGGCTAGAATGGCTTTGTGGATTGAAGACCCGTATAATCCTTGCAAGTATATGCCTATGGCCTATATGTGGGTAAGCTCTTCGGTGATGATTCCTGGTTTAGATGAGATCATCACTCATCCTCATGTTAGGGCTAATTTGGATTATCATTTATATGTTCAAGGAGAACCAAATGAATATGGCTATACATGGGAAACGGTTAACCAATCTTATTTTGAACATGGAACATTAATACCTCCTGATGATTATAATGAAAGTGATTGGCAAAAACGCATTGATGTCGTAGTAATGGGGCTCTGCACTGTAGGTACTAATCGTTCTCACAATGGTTTAGATCCTGGTATGCAGATTGACCAGTATGGAAACACGCATAAAGATGGATGGGTTATTAATTTCAATATTCGTTTCTTTGAGGGTTTAGGCTCTCATGAGTTCTTCTGGCAGATGATTTCCGGGGGCTTTAATATTCACTTTTTAGCTCAAGGAGAAATTAATGTCTCTCTATTCGGATATGAATTTTATAACCTCTTCATCCCGTACGATATAGCTCAACTGGGAGATGCCTCTCGATTCGCAGAAATATGTAAGAGTTATCAGACAAGTGAAGGAGGAGGAGGTTATGGAAATTGGGGCTTGCCTGGCAGTGACGGAACGGTTACAGGAACGATTCATGAAGAAGAAGATATCAGCGAATACTGGCCCCATTACCTTCTGAAAGCTCCTACCTTAGAATTTGGAATTTCCTTACCTCTTGATGCGATCTTAGATTTCACATCCTTTTTGGATTTTGATTCTCTTATGGATGGTCTTTCGGGGATTTCAATATCTGGTGGGGGGATCGTTCTTAATTTCGAATTACCAATCCTAAACCCGGTCCCGCTAGTCCTTTGGATTGAATCTGTGTATATTGAATTACATATCGTAGTAGGAGGAACCACAACCACACCTCCATCGGATTGGAGTAATCCTTATGTAGTTCCTATTCATAATAGTTTCAATATTCCGTTAATTGATTTAACGGGGGCGGGGTATGGGGGTTACAATCCTAGCGACCCCTTCGATTTTAGGTATAATTCGTATCATAATTGGTATGTCCCGCATGAAGTTGTGCTGGCGATCTATGGGGTCGCTCCTCTGGAGGGAGAATTGTTCGGACTGTTATGGGCGTATCTGACTAATCAACCTATATGGTTAAAAGTCGCAGCCTTAGATATTGACACAATTATCCCTTCTCCAATGGGTTATAGATTTAGATTGGATATTGATCTCGGAGACATGAGTGAGCCTATGCTTATACACCCTTCTTAAATTTAAAATTCTTTATTTTTTTTTTTCTACTTATTACTTATTATATATATTTGTTATTTATTATCTATAATCAGACACTTCTCTCCCTAAAAATGAATTGCTCTAATATAATCTAGAGATATGTTATGTAAGCCCGATTTAAATGCTCTATTTTTATATTTAATTTTCTACTGTTGTTAGAAAATTTTTATTGATTGCTCGAATTGCCCCCCCTTGACAACTTTTCAACAAATACTTTTTAACAAATACTAAATACTTTTTAACAAATACTAAAAGTAAACATTTTTTTAACAAATATCGTGGAAGCGGCAAAACTTCTTACTAAACTTGACAAAGAAGATCTACGGATATTAATGGCAATCGAGATTGGGATGAAACGTTCTGAATTTGTAACCGTTAATAATATTAAGTTCTATTCTCGTTATCCTATTGAAGAGACCCTATTCAGATTAAAAAAGGTTCATAAATATGACTTAATTATTCGAAATTCTGCGGAATATGAAATTGGTTATACTCTCAATTCAATTGGATATGATTTATTAGCTCTACATGCGTTAGTGGAAAAAAAGGTCATAAGCCAGTTAGGCCCTCTTGTAGGTAAGGGAAAAGAATCCGATGTTTATAGCTGTATGGATGATAATGAAAATATTTATGCCCTTAAGATATTTCGGATGGGAAGGACCAGTTTTAAGCAGATTAAAAAGCTTAGGAATTTTATAGGCGAAAGAAAACATATATCATGGCTTTATATCAATAGACTCGCCGCAAAAAAAGAATTCGAAGCTTTAAAAAAAATCTATCCCCTTAATTTAGATACGCCTAAACCGATAAGCTATAATCGGCACATTATCGTTATGGAATATTTAAAAGGAAAGGAAATAGTATATTATAAAGATATTTCTGAGCCCGAAGTAATATTTAATGATATAATAGACCAATTAAGGACAATATATAAAGAAGCTCACATGATCCATGGTGATCTGGGAGAGTTTAATGTTATAATAGACGAAGAGGGTAATATTCTTATAATTGATTGGTTGCAATGGGTTCCAAGCGATCATCCTAACGCAAAATCTTTATTGGAAAGAGATATTCATAATATTTGCGTTTATTTTTTGAAAAAATTTAAAGTTGAGAGCAATATAAAGGAGATATTATCCACTTTTTATGAGGACTAATAATTTTTAAATGTCTTTTTCTTTTTTAAAGCATTTCCTTGAAAAATTATATCTTCTAAAGCATTATTATCAATGTAGCTAAAATCCATCGTATAGGTATTGATGAAATTTAAAAGTTCATCCTTATTGATTTTCTTTCTAAGAATAGACAAACAAAAATAAGAGTGATCTTTTAATATTCTGAGAGATTCTTCAAGTCCTTTAAAAATATCGGGTAGGTTTTGTAAGGAAGTAAAGGCAAATAAACAATCATAGCTTGAATCTTTAAAAGGTAAATGTTCCAAATCAGCTAAGAGGATATTGATTTTTTTTTTAGCGTTTTCATTCTTAACAAGCCTATTATTCTTAAAAATCCTTACCATTTCCCAAGAGATGTCGACACCTATATAGTTGAAAAATAGCTTATTTTTATGCAAAAACTTCTCTATTATGTATTGAAATAAAAGACCTGTCCCGCATCCCGCATCTAAGATTATTTTATCCTTAAGTAAGTCCTTTTTTATTACTCTCTTAAATTTTTGCAGTTGTATTTCCTTATATCTTTCATTATAGAAATGCGCAGTTGAATTATATTTATGTATTATTTCTTTTTTTTTATCGGGACTTTTCAAAACGATATAAACCTTATCTTTAAACCTTTTAAAGAAAATGATTTTAAAAAGGTTTTAATTTAAAAAAAATTTTCTTTAACTATTATTAAATCAATTCAAATGATACTAAAAGAAAGGTATTAAAATTTGTCAAGAAATAGTAATGACCATGTACAATTTAAATCTAAGAATCCCCTTCATATACTTCAAGCCGCAGAAAATTCTCAGATCTTACTTAGATTAAAAGACGGAACTGAATATTTAGGGTTTTTAAAAGAAATTGATGCTTACATGAACATGATTCTCGAGGACGCAACAGAAATAATGGACGGGGCCCCAGTGGCTAAATACAACGAGATTTTCATTCGAGGAAATAATCTTTTGTTTATCAAACCTGATGCTTCGGCCCTTAATTTCTAGTAATTTCTTCTAAAATCCTTTAAAATAAATAAACTTAATTTAAGGATAATTCTTTAGTTTTAATTATTCCATTTAGATTCATTTAAAGATAATAAAATCGAATGAATTCCAAGAAACAATCAGAAAAAAACTTAATTTCTGTTATAGGATATGGTACATTCATCACTCGAAGATATTGGAGCGATAAAAAGAATGTAGATATAGTTCATGTAAAAAATTATTCTCGAATTTTTCCAGAAGGGAACTGGTATCCCTATGTTTTAAAATCTGAGGGTTCTTCATTCTGGGCCTTGAAATTCGATATAAATGAAGAAGAATTAGAGCAGTTAGATGTTTATGAAGGAGTTCCATTGGGGTTATTTGAACGTGTGAAAATCGAAGTTCTATTATCAAATCAGAAAAAAATTGAAGCATATATTTATGTACCGACTGAGGAAACTATAAAGACTCAGAATTTATCGCTCAGCCAGGACATACATGATAGATGGAAAGAAGAAATAAAAAAATACCCTAAAATTATGAGTAGATTCCCCAAATTGATTGATTCATAAAATTGATTATAAATGTATTAACTTCAATAAAATCTTGTTATTCCTAATCACCGCATATGATGCGGGATTCGGCTTTCTCTTCCCTCTATAATTCGAAGATGAGAAGATGCTTAGTAATTTATTCTTAAAAAACCACCGGTATCCTTCTGGAAAGCATTCATGAGCTCTAATGACATATGCTAACTTATTTCTTTCCAAAAATTCAAGAAACACATCTTCCCCAAAAAATTTTACCCCTGGTCCCCTATAATTCATTACAAATCCCCTTGCTTCTGGTTCAGGGTCGTTCCACATCATTTGAAATACACTATGTTCTATTCTTTCTGCGAGTTCATCGCTTATATCGGCGGGTTTCATACCTTTTAGTCTATCTAATATTTCAAAATCCTCGGGAACACCGCCATGCAAACAAAGAAATTGATTATTAATGGTTGCACACAGAGGTAACGTGATGTAGACGGAAATAATATCCGAAAAAAAATCGTCTTTCACTTCGTAATCATTATACATCTCAAAATTTTTTAAACGCTCCTGGACATAATATTTTTCCAGAAACTTTTCAAGAAATCCATAATATTGGTTCATTGCGATATCTTCATGATTCCCCTTCAATAAGAATATTCCTTCTTTATTCAAAATTTTTAACGCTAAGAGAATTACTAAGCATTCTAATTGATGTTCTCCCCGATCAACATAATCCCCCAAGAATATTACAAATTTAGGGTTTCTTTTATCAATAATTTTTATTATCTCTAATAAGGTGGGAAGATTTCCATGAATATCTCCAACAATTAAAGCATGTTCTGACTCCTCAAGATTTAGTTCAATTAGGCGATCCTCTTCCTCAAAAATCTCTTTGGCTAATTGTAATATTCTAGAAAATTCTAAAAGCCTTAAGGATGCGATTGATCGAGGGTTTTTGATTAATTCTTCTAGGAAGAGTCGGGTTATTTCTCTCATTCATTATCCATTATCAAATAAATATATAAAAGATTAAAATTTAACTCTTTCAAATTAAAAAAACCGTGTTCTAAAAATATCCTTAACTAAATCATTATAAATGTAAAAAAACTAAATCAATTTATATAATCATTATTACTATTTTATGGAAAAAACACGTGTCAAACAACCAACTCATATATGTAAAAAAGTTAATAAAAGATTTTGAAGAAGGCACACATCAAGAACAATCTGGAGTAGTCTATACACCAAAAAGAATTGCGGATTTAATTGTCGCTAATATTTTTCAAATTCTCTTAATTGAATTTTTAGAAAAACATAACATTAAGTTGGATTCGAAAAACTTTTCATTTGAAGGTTTAAATCGAATTTTAAATCAAAATTCAGAGATAAGAAATAAATTAGAAGAAAAAATAAAACAAATAAAGATCTTAGACCCTGCTTGTGGTTCTGGGAGATTTTTAGAGTCAATTGGTGATTATTTGCTCAAACTCTATTCCTTATTTGATGATTATGATTCATTTCAATCCAAAAAATCTATTATTATGAATAATCTTTATGGTAATGAAATAGATAACTCTGCGTGTTATATATCCAAATTAACCGTTTTATCTTGGCTTTATTCAGGAACAAAGACTAAATTACCTATATCCTCAAAGAAAATCAAAATCCTTGACAATGATAGTATCGATGAGAAGCTTGATGAAATTGGAATCTCTTTTAACATCTATAATTTAGATTTTTTATTTGAATTTGATATTAATGAGACAGATAAATATGATGTTATAGTGGGAAATCCTCCGTATATAGATAATAAAAAGATTAAAGATTTAAACTTAAAAAAGAAACTATATAAGAGATTTCACTCAGCATACAAATTGTTTGATCTTTCCATCATATTTTTGGAGAAATCATTAGAAATTTTAAGAAATAATGAGGAAAGCTATCTTAGTTTTATTATACCAAATAAGTTTTTATCTGCGGATTATGGCGTGAAAATAAGAGAGATCTTACTTAATCAAACAGAGATTAAGGAAATTGATAATGTCTCCTCTCTAAATATATTTAAAACAGCCGCCACTTATCCGATAATTATTTCTCTAAAAAAAACGGCATTAAAAAGAGAAAATGAGATTATTATTAAAAATTTCGAAAATTTCGAAGATTTTATTAAAGCCAAACCACTAAAGTTCGAGCAATTATCTCAAGGAATGATAAACAAATTACCCTCGAAAGTTATCCCCATTTCTGGAGATATTAAGATGATTCAATATATTTATTCCAATTTTAAAACGATTTCAGACACTTTCCCCAATGCCAAAATAATTTATAGACCTTTTGGATTTCTGAAATGGGCAACTCATTTCGGTAATATAACAACAACAACAACAAATAATGATGATTTAATAATTCTAGGAACAGGAAATCTTGGAAAATATCATATAAAATTTAAAAAACCAATTAAAATTGCCAAACAAGAGTTTAACGTCTCATATTTTCAATATAATTCTAATTATAATGCTATTTGGCAAGAATTAAGTAAAGAAAAGATATTAATCCGTGAAATTGCTAAAGAATTAACTTGTATATACGATCCTGGCAACTTTTGTAATATAACCGGATTGTATATTATTACAATTCCTTCTTTGAATACAGACGAGTTATTTTGCTTTCTATCGATAATGAACTCAAAAATAATGAATCTCGTCTTCACTACTCTGTTTAGTACATTACATATGTCAGCGGGCTACTTGAGATTTAATGGGAGTTTTTTAAAGAGATTACCTATGCCTAAAGAGTTTCCTAAATCACTCTCCTGTTTAGGAAAAATTAATACGTTTCTATTTCAATTAAAGTATGATTTCCCTTTTCTCCCTTTTCTGAATATAAATCTCAAATTGGAGCAAATAGATAAATATCAAAAATTTTTTAATAAGTTGACAGATTCATTAGTGGATGTATTATTTTTAGAAGGTTATGCTGATAATACCATTCCATCTTATGAATCCTTAAAAAATTTGTTATATTCAGAAAATGTTTTCCCAAAATTTGCCTATAAATATAATTTATCTTATTTTCTATTGCCCAAATTTAAGACTTATCAAGAAGAGGAGATAGTTTCAATTTTAGAGCGAATATCTTATATTAGAGCGACTATATTAGAGCATATTAGAGCGAATATATAGGATTTATTATATTTCATATAATTATATTAACGAAAAAAATATATACTAATTCATACTTTTTATATATTAATATAACTAATTTTAATAAATAAGGTTTGATATATGCAAGAGATAAAAAACAAGTATGAACGGAATATTATAAAACTCGGAAATTCTAAAGCTATTACATTCCCTCAAGAATGGACTAATAAAGCTAAATTAGAGGAGAAATCCGTGGTGAGCCTTTATCCAATAGATAAAAATACCCTTATCGTTCGTACAAGGGATATGGAAGACGTAAAGGTTGTTTTTGAATTGGACTCCAAAGAATGGCCAGAAAAGTTAATAAAACAAGCTATAATCTCAGCATTTAAGCTAAATACAGATGAAGTTTTAATAAAATATGATAACGAGAACCAAAATTCTCTATATAAGTTATTGATCGATTTAAGAAGAGAAATCATTGGATTTGACTTTAAAGATATTTCAAATAATAACCAATATAGTATAAAATTCTTATTAGATTCTTCTAAAACTAATTTTTTAGATGTACTTTTAGATCTTGCGAATGTCTTTCACACTATAATCTCAGATTTTATTTCTGGAGTCTCAAACAAAAATAAGGATTTACTCCGTGATGAAATCGATAGGAAATATTCTTTAGGAAAACGAATTTTGATTACAGGTCTTTCAAATTATCCACTATCTAAACAACAATCCCCTATTATAAGATTTTTAGGGAATAGGGTTGTGTTATTGTATATACGAGAATTCATAAATCAAGTTCTTAATTCACCAATCCCGGATATAAGCATTGCAGGAAAATATCTTGCTCTCTTAGGATCTATTCCAGAATTACTAATTGAGTTTATAAGATTTTATCATGAAATAAATTTAGCAAAAATTTCTCGATTTCATGAGCAACTATCAGAATTACAAAGTAAATTAGATGCAATTGAAGATACAGTGGACCAAAAATGCCATTTGGGAAATTTAATTCAATATTATTTGAATAGCTTTATTAATTTTTTTGATATCGCAATAACACGATTAGTAGAGGCTCAAATAGGAATTACGTAACCTATTCTGAAAGGTTTTTTTTAACTTAATTATTATTATAATTAATTATGGAAATAACACATGAGTTAACATTATTTAAATTATATCCTAATCTTAAAGATCGAGTTCCATGGGTCCCCATTCTTACTAATAT
>Ga0114946_10002935_pt1 | contig 11653 bp, 8 predicted proteins | sample WalLakDeSediment_FD_88676 | JGI IMG/M metagenome (GOLD analysis project Ga0114946, IMG submission 88676) | Lake sediment microbial communities from Walker lake, Nevada to study Microbial Dark Matter (Phase II) - Walker Lake 11/02/13 Deep Sediment | ecosystem: Environmental > Aquatic > Freshwater...
ATTAAGCTTTATGAAACCCGGGGATTCTAGCCTGGTCTGCTCTGCTAATTTTTGTTTTACTCATTAATACTCTTCTGCTGTGAATTTATACAATCTGCCTGCGGGTTAGTTCGTAGAAAGCCCCCCGGTCGGCAACCAGGCTTTCATAGGTGCCTTCCTCGACAATGAGTCCCTGATCCAGCACAATAATACGGTCACAGTTGCGGATTGTCGATAGCCGGTGGGCGATAATTACCCTGGTGCATTTTAAAGCCGTTAAACTCTCGGCCACATGTTTCTGGGTAATATTGTCAAGAGCTGAGGTGGCTTCATCAAAAAAGACCAGTTTCGGTTTCGCCACCAGAGCCCGGGCAATTAATAGACGCTGACGCTGCCCACCGGAGATGCCCCCGCTACCTTCGCTGATCATCGTATGCATCTTCATCGGCATAGCCCTAATATCTTCAGCAATACCAGCCTGGTTCGCCGCCTCCCAGGCATCCTCCAGTGTTTTCCAAGGCGCGGTAATAATAATATTAGAAAAAATATCACCGGGAAATAGTTTGCCGTTCTGCAGGCAGACCCCCATCTGACGGCGTACCGACTGCAGATCCAAACCGGATAAATCATGACCGTCGAAATAGACCGCCCCTTTTTGTGGCTCTTCAAAACCGAGCAGTACCCTGAGCAGAGTTGACTTACCGCAGCCCGTGTGTCCTACCACACCAATATACTCACCAGAACGCACTTTCAAGCTCAAGTTGTCTAAAATAGCTGGCCCTTCGGGGCTATAACGGAAAGTGATACTGTTTACTTCGAATCCTCCGGACAGGGCACTAACAATCCTTTTATTTCCACTGTTCTCCGGCACTGCCGCCAGAATCGGTTCAACCATCTTGAGCATGGGAAAAATATTGGCCGTCGTCATGGCAATGCCACCAAGGGCTAATATAGCCGAACTGACTGCCCCATAGGCAATTGTAAAAGCTATGTAGTCGGCTGGCGATAGTCCGGCTGTTCCGGCAAAAAAGTAGAGAATAAGGGCGCCACCAAAGGTGAGTAGAACCGATATGGCGCTGTTGATTCGCAAAAGCAGCGGTGGCGCATAAGTAAGCCTGCCGATAACTTTGTATGCAGCGGCCCAGCGGGCAAAAGCCCTTTTTTCAGCCCCGGCCAGCTTGATCTTCTGCACTCCGCTGAATAAAGCAAATACCAGGCCAGAAAGTTTGGCCAGCTGCCCATAGATCTTTCTTGATATGGACAACTGAACTATTGTGGTCAAAATTGAAAAGAGCAGCATAGCCAGAATAATAGCCAACCCAGGCAAAACCAGCATGGGGGCATAGCCGATCATCTGGAAGATGTAAATAAAGGAAAAAAGCGCCGTCAGGCCGGTAGTCAGAACTGTATTGGTCAACTTCGACATTAAATTGCCCAGGTTGTCATAACGGCTGCTCAGTTCACCTGAGTTAAAATCCTTGAAAAATGTGGCTGGCAAGTTAAAGATTCGCATCATCGCCGCCACCTGCAGTCCCTTGGTTTTATCTTCAAAACGGGCCAGTAAAATTCCCCTGGTAATATTAAACAAAATGCTGCCCAGGGCAGCGCCCAGCAGTAAAAAAGTTACCGGTAAAACGTTACTTTTTACTCCGGAGGGGATCACGCTGTCAAAAAGTTGCTTATTGATATAGGGCATAAAAAGGCCGAGCAGAGAGATTAACAGGGAGATGAGCAACACATAGAATATATCAACCTGGTCGATAATTCTAAGCAGATAAAGACCCAGGTCGGACAAGCTTAGTTTACGCGGCGGTAGAGGCCGGTAAAAACTGAATGCTTCGCGCTCAAGCGCTGCAGCGCTCTTTTCATTGACTTTCACATTAGTTGCTGTGTTCGGGTCGCGATAGTGATAGCCCCAGTAGCGGCCCGGTTTAATCACTACCAGGTCTCTGTCACTGGTAGAAGCTAGATAAACCCCCTGGGCATCTTTCCACCACTGACCGACTAACTCCACCCGTCTGCGCATAAAGCCGGTAGTCCGTAAAATGAAGTCAAATTGTTCATCAAGGTCAAGAATACTTTCCGGCACTGCCGGCGCTTTTACGCCATAGAAGGATAAAACTTCTTCCAGGGCGCCCCGGGCAGCCGCCTCCTTTTCTGCAGGTAGCACTGTCCTCGGCGGAACACCGATAATTGAAACCAGGTCAGCGAATGCAGTCTCAAACATCTCCTGATCTTTTCGTCTGCGCTGCTCTATTTGTTCTTCAAATACATTAAACCCCATTAATCAAACCTCGCCTTTTAAATCTGATCATGCATCTTCAAGCATTCCAAACCAACTACAAAATCTTTTATCCTGGTTCAACTTAAACAGGGGCGTTCCAGAAGCATTGTCCATGTGATTACTATTCGCTGCTGATCAGGGCGGTATATTTTTCTGCCTGTCCAAAAAGTTCTTCATGGGTGCCGCGCTCCACCGCTTCACCGCGGTCGAAAACGATAATCTGATCGCAATCACGAATTGTCGAGAGGCGGTGGGCAACGATGATGCAGGTGGCCCCTATGTTGCGGATATTGGCCATTACTTCCGCCTCTGTTTTAGCATCGAGTGCACTGGTAGCCTCATCCAGAATTATTAAAGTTGGCTCCTGAGCCAAAACCCGGGCAATCTCAAAACGTTGACGTTGCCCCCCGGAGAAATTCTTGCCACCCTCTTTGATCATATGGTCGTAACCACCGGGGCGCTCGATAATCGTTTGATGAATACCAGCATCACGCGCCGCCAGGATCACGGCAAAATTCTCGATGGAACTGTCCCACATGCGAATATTATTAGCTACCGTATCTTCAAAAAGAGTAATATCCTGGTCAACCATAGCCACGGAACTCTTAAAGCTGTAGTGGGGAATTTCTTCGCGCAGTCGGCCATCAAAGCGTATTTTGCCACCCCAGGGCTGATAAAGCCCGGCGATAAGTTTCGCCATTGTCGATTTCCCGCTACCGCTTCCACCGACAAAAGCTACGCTGGAGCCGGGAGCGACAGAGATCGAAAAATCTTTAATAAGAGGTTCGGCAAGGCGGTTGTAACCAAAAGTAAGGTTGTTGATTTCTAACGCCCCACGCAGTTTCGGCTCAATCTTTTCATCTTCAATTCCAATTACGTCAACTTTGTAGTTTAAAACATCCTGCACTCGTTCCATTGAAGAACGCATGGTTATAAAACTATTGCCCACATCAAGAAGCTGGTTGACTGGAGTCATAAAGGAACCGAAAAACCCCTGGAAGGCAAGCAGCATACCGATAGTAAAAATTCCATCAATGATCAGGTAGACTCCCAGCATCAGAATTACTATGTTAGTCACCTGTTGCAGGAAAGTAGGGATAGCGGAAAAGTGCAGGTTAAACTTCTGCATTTGCACCCTGGCGTTATGCTCACGGGCATAATAACCAACCCAGCGTTCAAAGAAGCCACTCTCAGCGCCAGCTGCCTTGATCGTTTCGATCATCTCAATGCCGGTCATAGTTGTTCCGGCCAACTTACCCCCGGTTGCCATAAAAGAACGACTGAGATTAACCTGCTTTTGGGCGCTGTAGCGCATCGCCGCCAGGTTTAAAATAGCCGCCACCAGACCCACAATTGTTAGCAACAGGCTGTAATTAACCATCACTGCCAGGTAAAAAAACAACAGCAGGATGTTCATTAAGACAGGGGCCAGTTTGCGGACAAAAGTATTGGCGATTTGCTCGTTTATAGCCTGGCGGGAGGCAATATCACCAGCAAAGCGCTGGGCAAAGAATTCCACCGGCAGGCGCAGTACGTGCCACATAAACTGGGTGTTGGCGGTGATGGCAAAGCGACCCTCTATCTTCAACCAGTAGACCGCTTCGATTATGGTCACCACAAAGTGAAAGAGCACCGCCAACAGCATGGCCCCCAGGAAAGGGTAAAGCCATTCGGGGTTTGTACCCGACAGAATATTATCCATAAAAATTTGCGAAAATAGCGGGGTGATCACACCAATTGCAGCAATCAGTATCCCGGTTAAGATCACAAAAACGAAAGCTGAAAAGGTGCCTTCCAGTCGTTTGGCGGCAAAAGCGATCACACTCTTCGGTTTTCCTTCCGCCACAAACTGCGGGCTCGGCTCAAATTGCAGCACAATTCCCGTAAAAGCCCGATCAAATTCGTCTAAAGGCACCACAACAGTGCCTCGGCCCGGGTCGTTAATCACGGCACCCTTTTTAGTAAATCCGTTTAGGACTACAAAATGGTTAAAATTCCAGTGTATAATAACCGGAAGCTTTATTTCGTGTAGCATTTCTGGCTCTGCCCGATAACCTTGAGCCTCCAGACCGTAAGTTCTGGCTGCCATCAAAACATTTTTGGCACTCGAACCGTCACGCGAGACACCGCAGTCAGCCCTGACCTGCTCCAGAGGAAGCCACTTGCCATAGTAAGCGAGTATCATGCAGAGGCAGGCAGCGCCGCACTCCAACGCTTCCATTTGCATTATTACCGGTACTTTAGTTACTTTAGCCAATGGCAACATCCACCCTGTTTATCTGAGAATCAGTTCATACGGTTTTCTTTCGCGTACCACTATAAGCAAATGGTTATATGAGCCGGAGGCTACTTCTATGCCCTCACCCATACTGCTCGACCAGAGCAGTTCGCCGCCTTTGCGTAAGAGCCTGACCCGCACTTCAACCGGGTTGCCGGGCGGCAAAATCGGGGCAATTAACTGCAGGCTGCCAAAGCGTTTAAGCAAGTCTTCTTCATAGACCGGACCATCGCCCACACTTTCAATCACACCCCGGATATAGCCGAACTCTTCACGGGGAGCATATTCGGGTGAGACCTGCACACTCATCCCCTCGGCCAGTTTCTGAGAGGCGGCCAGGGGCACAAAAGCGTAGATTAGATCACTATCGTGTTGCTCTTCGTAGGCTACACCTTTTAGCTGAACCGTGTCGGGGATAGTCCCGGTAAAAGCCCATACCCCCGCTGCCAGGAGCAGAGCAAAAAGACCGAGCAGAAGCAGCCATATCCCCCCACCGGTCACCTTCATATATTCGTTTAGCTGTTCCGGTGAAGAGATCTTTTCCAGGGAACTCTTTCTGAAAATACTTTCTTCCATCGTCCGCTGCACCCCCTGTCGGCCTGCTCAAAGTCTTTTTCGTTTAAGACTTTCTTTTCTATTTCACTTTTATGTCGATTATCCTGCATAAGAAGGAAATAGATGAACTGCTTGCAAAGCTTATTCTAAGAATGCTAAATTAACCCTTCTCGATTCATATAAATAATTCCTACTATGAAATACTCAAGAAATCTTTTCATCTTTAACTCCGATAGGCTTGATAAAGCAAAGCTGAGAGCATAAAAGTGGAACAACGAGGCAAACTAAAGAGTCCTGTTTTTGGCATAATGAAACCAGCGATGACCTTAAAACCTTTTACCCGGAAGTAGGAAGCTGGTATGATAAAATCGCTTTAACTTGATACACAGTTTTGAAAGAAAGGGGAATTTGTGCAATGGAACAAACATCTATAAAGCCATACCACCTGTTCAACTACGAAGAACGTACTTACCTGATCAACACAGAGGAGATGACTGCTGCCATTATCGATGAAACCGTAGCCAGGGCATTGGAAAAGATTCGTATGCAGCCAACCCCAATGCTGGGGCACGGTATCGCAGAAGAACTGAAAAAACTTGGACTGCTATCAGACGGTAAGGAGAAGACCCCAGCGGTGAAAAAGGAATATCTTATAGTCAATCTGTGCCTTTTTCTTACACAATCCTGTAATTTAAATTGTGTGTACTGCTATGGCGATGCGGGTGCCTACGGCGCTGGGGGCAATATGGATGAGAAAACGGCCTATCAGGGAGTTGACTGGTTGATAGAGCAGTCAGGGAAGAGGAAGCAAATATACGTTGGGTTTTTCGGCGGTGAACCTTTCCTGATGTTTTCTTTGATGAAAGCCATTGTACAATATGCCAGGAAGAGAGTTGCCGAAGCCGGAAAAATAGTGAGTTTTTATGCTACCAGCAACGGAACATTATTTGATGATGAGGTTATTAACTTTATCAAAGAAGAAGAGATATCGATTATCGTTAGTTTTGATGGCCCCAGGGAAATTCAGGATGCACAACGGCCCTATGCGAATGGAGACGGTTCGTATGATGCTATAGCGCCTAAGATAAAAAAACTACTGGCTGTTGTTCCGAAAACACCAAGTCATGCAGTGATAGTTGGGGATACAGACCCGAAACTCGTAGAAGATGCTCTGCTGGAAATCGGGTTTACGGAATTTTCTCTCGTTCCGGCATCGCATTCCTTGTTCACAGATAATCTTATTAGAACAGGGCAGACAAGAGACACCCTTCAGTTTATTCAAGAGCTGGAAAAACAGGTGAAGATATGGTTGGACAGTATCCGCAGAAGAGATGTCCTTGCCCTGAAGAGGCTTGCGAGCAAGCGCGATTTGTATCAAGCGATGCTTTCGCTGTTACATAACATCAAAAAGCAGCATGCTTGCGGCGCTGGTTTGGGAATGATCGCCGTATCATCGGTGGGTGATGTATATTTGTGCCACCGTTTTGTGGGTCAAGACGATTACAAACTCGGTAGCATTTTCGAAGGCCAGTTAAATCGGAAGAAGTATCAGGAAAACTCCACAATTAATAATCCGCTATGTTCTGTCTGCTTTGCCAAGTACTACTGTGCCGGTGGTTGCAAGCATGACAATGCCGGCTCTTGCGGTTCTATAGCAGCGCCAGCGGAGGAAATGTGTCGATTGCGATGTCGCAAATTGGAATTAGCCGCAATCATCGTCAGCAACATAACTTCGCAGGATAAGGCGTTCCTCATTGAGCAGGATGTTTTTCCACCGAAACCGTGTCCGTTAGATTTCTAGCACGACGACCATGCAGCCAAGAGCATAGTTTGCTCTTTAGAAGCTTCCATGGAACGAAGGCTGCCATTGGTTTACTCTGTGGACGGTACAAACCAAAACGTTGCTTAGGCAATTCACCCAACAGATTTATCATCATTTGCGACCGTATCTGAGTCGATATTATACTTGGACGTGAAACGCTCGACGCGGTGGTTGTGGAGTGGGGTATGTGGAATAATCTCTGTACTCGGGGGCGCAAAAAAAATATTGTTTTTGTAATAAAGCAACTACAAATCAGAGGTAACTCCATTAAGAAATTGCATCCATACGTTATCTGAATAGCCGGGAAATACAAAACCTTTAAGTAACTGCTTGTCTGCCCAGCCAAGGCTGGGCAGACAAGCAGTTACACCTTTTATTGTCTTTATTCAGGACCCCACCATCGTTCTACGCAGCACACGTCTCCACTAGATAGACCACCAACTATTTGTTGCAGGTCGTCTTCTGTCAAGTGGGCCGCCGCCTCCCGGAACTCATCGCCTGTGAAATCGTATCCCTGTTCTATAGTAAACGCCATACGTGCCTCTATATCTTTACGCTCACTAACCTGTTTCGCAAACTCTTCGTCTGTCTTCATGCGTTCTATGAATGCTTTTACTGATTCCTTGCTCATTAATACCACCTCCTTCTAAACTGTTATTAGGGAAGAATATGCCTTTCTGCTGTGATAATAATACTATGCGATTTGCGGAAGGTCAAGACAATACAATCCTGGGATAAGTATGGGTGGAAGTCCTTGATACAAGAGGTAATCTGTTGCCTCCTAATAATACCTTCCGCTTCCCTGCCCAGGGCATCACCGGCCGCCCCCATAATATTATTCTATGTGTTCCGCAATAATCACGGGTTGAAATTATATATTCGGGTAGGTTGCATTATCCCAGGAATGAATCAGTGGCGGAAACGAAGAAAAATGCCCGGCTCTGCTCAGCTACGATGATATGAATATTCTTTACCACGAACTTTAAGCGAAGCATCCAACCTGTATCCTCTAGCTTTATTAAGTAGAGGTGGCAGCCACGATGCCATGGATAAGTTTGTTGCCTTCCGGGGACGTGAACCGATCATTGAACCACTGCTTGAACAGCGCGGTTTACAATAAGGTAAACCTCAGAGATGGTGGTGGATCATGAGGTGCTATCAAATTTTTAATCAGGTAGGCCGAGGTGATGTACAGGTTTATTCATTTTTTGTTGTTATTTTCAGAGCCAGCATGGTCAAGTCATCTGAAGCAGGCGTATCCTGAACGAAATTGCCCACAGCCTCTTTCAGATGATCAATCACGCTGCGCACATTATCCCCTTTAATGCTGTTAAAGGAAGCAAACATACGTTTATCACCGAAAAGTTCGCCCTTTTCATTCATAGCTTCGTTTAATCCATCGGTGTAAAGGAAAAGCAGATCGCCAGGTTGAAGGGTTATTTTTTGGGCCTGGTAGCTAAAATTTTCCATTCCGCCCAAAACCAGGTTTCTCTTGACATTTAAAAATTGGCAATCCCCACCCTGTTGTGAAATCAGGGGCGGATTGTGGCCAGCGCAAACATATTCAACTTCGCCCGACTCCGGATCTAAGATGCCCATGAAAACAGTGACAAACATATCTTCAACATTGTCCGAACAAAGCAGGTTGTTGGCCTGGTTAAATATTTCAGCCAGCGGACTGCCTTGCAGGGTCTGATTTTTTAGGATCGTCCTGGTAATCACCATAAAGAGTGCAGCTGGAATACCTTTACCTGAAACATCGCCTATACTAAAACAGAAACGGCGGTTATCGAGTGGGAAAAAGTCGTAAAAATCGCCGCCCACTTCCCGGGCTGCTTCCATTGTGGCGTAGAGATCTAAGTTTTTTATTTCCGGATAAGGCGGGAAGGTGCGCGGCAGCATGCTTGATTGAATCTTGTTGGCCACCTGCAGTTCACTCTCAATCCGTTCTTTCTCCGCTGTCGTTTTCTTTAAGTTGCTAATATACTCTTTCAGATCGTCAGTCATCTGGTTGAAGGCTCCGGCTAACTCTTCAATCTCATCGCCTGTCTTCACCGTCAGGGTATAATCTAAATCGCCCGAACTAACCATCTTTACTCCATCGGTCAACTGAAGTAGCGGTTTTGAGATGCGGTCAGAAATAAAGTATACCATTATTAAAACAATTAGAATCACCGCAACAATAGTGATGATCAGTTGGTTCATCAACGCAGTGGCGGTGCCGAGCAGTTCTTCCTGGTAGAGTGAAACCCCCAGGCTCCAGCCCGGCGTAGCAGGTATGGGGTTAAAAGCGGTTACCAGGCGATCGCCGTTCGGTCTGGTGTAGGTAAGCACACCCGTCTGACCCTTAATCATCGCCAGGCCCACCTCAACCAGGCCCTCATAACCGAGCGGTGCAGAATCAAGAAAATTTAGGCTCATACGCAGCTCTTCATTGGGGTGGGCAAAAAGCAAACCGTTTTTATCAACAATGTAACCGAAACCATTTTCACCTATTTTAATCTCGGCGGCAATTCCTGAGAGGGTCTCCAGCAAAACCGTTGAGGCCAGCACCCCGAGCTTTTCATCTTTTTCATCGAACACCGCCCAGGCCACAACGAATATTTCTTCGTAGGTGCTGCGCGAAATCATCGGGTCACTAATAAAGTGGTTTTCCCCGCTATTAATGATTGCCTGAAAATATTCCCGGTCGGCAATGTTGCCAAGGAGGTTATTGGTGGTGATAAAATTGCCTTCCCGGTCGGCAAAGAAGATCATTTCATAATCGGGATTTATCTGGTCAGCATTGGTGGTCAGGTATTCCTTAATCTCTTCAAAATCGCCGCGGCGAATAATATCAAGGCGCGAAATAGTCCTGACCTCAGCTGAATAACCGTTAACCAGCCGGCTCATTTCCGAAGAACGGGCTACTAATATCTCTTTACTCAGATCCTCGGTTAGCGGAATTACAGTGTCGCGGACCTGCAGATAGGTAAGAATACCTAGCAGCGACAGTAAAATCAACAAAGCCAGGCCAAACCAAACCAACAGTTTTACCTTGATTGATTTCAATTGTTTCCCCCCGTAAGCTAAATCTTAGTAACTACCCAGTGCTTCGTCGCGGTCGCTAAAAATGGGGAAAATGGCTGTGAAACCGGCTATTTCAAAAACTTCATGAACATGCTCACGCAGGCTGTTCAGAACTATTTTTCCTCCTGCAGCCTTGGCTTTCTTGGCCGCCATTAGCAATACTCTTAACCCAACACTGCTAATATAATCAAGCTCGGCGAAATCAAGCAAAAAGTCCTTTTCGCCGCTTTCCAGTAAACTGACCAGTTCTTTTTCAAGATCTGGTGATGAACCGGCATCGAGTCTTCCTGAAACTTGAACAAGATTAATATTCACATGCTTCTTGCTGCTAATTTCCATCATTGTTTCCTCCTTTGCTATTCGGCCGGAATATTTTTTTTCAGAGTGAGGATGTTAAATTCTCCCACCCGTTCATAACCTGCATCATCGGTTAGTTTAAGCACCAGGTGAATACCCAGGCCTCCAGGTTCCAGTTCTTCGAGCTTATCGCTAAATGTCGGAGGCGGAGCTTCCAGCGGATCGAAAGGCAAACCATCGTCAGTTACCGTAACAGTCAGGATGGAACCATTCTTTTTAATCCCGATTTTAATGATGTGTTCGGCATCATCTGCATAACCATAAGAGATAATGTTGGTGATAACTTCTTCAAGAACAAGGTTCAACTCAAGCCCGGTTTTAAGGGGCAGCTGCTCGCCCTCGGCAAAGCGCTCCAACTCTTCGGTCAGCCTGCCGATTTCACACATGCTATTTTTTAAAACAATCAAGAATTCAACCCTCCCATGCGCTGCTGCTGATCAAGTCAGCCTGCTAGGTGGTCCTTAAAAACAAAGCATATTCTCGTATCTATCACTATAGGCATCTAATTTTACCTTATCAGTAAGTAAAATTCAAAGTAACTGCTCGTATACCCAGCGAAGGCTGGGACGTTCAGCGGGGTGTTATTGACGGCAAGGCAACAAGAGACGTTCTAAACAACTACAGAAGCCCTACTTGCTTCGGCTGGAAACAGCGGAAGCAAGGTAAGCCCGGTGCGGAAAAACCGCACGCTGGGTTTGATGTGGCGGGAGCTGGAGATAGGGTAAGGTAAGGATATTGAGGCACTGTCAACCGGAAGGGACAGTAAACGGACTAGGCTTGCCTAAGCTATTATGCCAGTTCTCGACCCGAAATAAAACAGATCCAAATAGGCCAGCAATAGAAATCATAGTTTTTCTTTTCTTTTTCACAGGCATCACCTCTGGTAAAATTCGTTTTCAGAAAGATTTTATTTAACTTTCACAAAGTCGTGTGAAACACCGCCAGACAAAGGACTATGTTTGATTGGCAATCCAACAACTTTAACGCCTGATGTCTGCTTCGTTTGAATATCCTCTGCTTTCCCAATATCCTTCGTAGGTCAGGTCATCTGAAATTTCTATTTTATTTACCCAGCGGGCCCATTTATAGCCTGCCTTGTCTTCAGCAACAACGATGAAGGGAAAACCGAGTGATTCAGGAAGGCTTACTCCATTACTTGAGTAGGCCAGGAGCAGATCTCTTGCTTTTATAGTTTCAAGGGGCATAGATGTTGTATAATCATCAACGCAATGAAAGATCACGTTACTGTTTTCATTCAGAATCTCTGCTTCGTTTAAAAGATCCATGATTCTGACCCCTTTCCATAAAA
>Ga0114946_10002938_pt1 | contig 11650 bp, 13 predicted proteins | sample WalLakDeSediment_FD_88676 | JGI IMG/M metagenome (GOLD analysis project Ga0114946, IMG submission 88676) | Lake sediment microbial communities from Walker lake, Nevada to study Microbial Dark Matter (Phase II) - Walker Lake 11/02/13 Deep Sediment | ecosystem: Environmental > Aquatic >...
ATGTTGAAGCATTTAGGAAACATGTGGCAGCTAATCCCGGGAAACTGAACGATTGGGCGACCGAAACTGAAAAAGGTGATAGCGAGCTGTTTAGCCCCTATTTCCAGAATGTCTTTGAAAGAGCCCGGGAAGATGGGGTAATCCCTGCGGATTCGCCCCTGGAAGGTTACTGGAGCACGCTTACCGAAGTCGGGGAGGCAACTGGTCTAAACGTTGTCAGGGTAGATGGGATTGACTGCACCAACGTCTGGGATTTGACCAGGGCTGAAATAGAAGGGAGGAAGCAGGTTCTACAGGCAATTGAAGCGCTTCGCCGCTACCAGCCCGGTTTTGAAAATGCCAAGTTAAGGACTATCGGTTCTTCCATTGGGACCAGGGAATCACGTAAAATTGTTGGACGCTATTATCTAACCGGTGATGATGTACGAAACCAGGCTGTATTTGATGATACTATAGGAATTTTCCCTGAATTCCTTGATGCCTATGGGATAGTAATAATCCCTACCACCGGCCGTTATTTCCAGGTGCCTTACGGGATTATAGTGCCTGAAAAGGTAGACAATTTACTGGTAGTAGGCCGCTGTGTGGCCGGAGATCAGGTGTCTCATTCGGCTACCCGGCAAATGATGTGCTGTGCTGTCACCGGCCAGGGGGCCGGAGTGGCAGCAGCAGTGGCAATCAAAACAGGTCAAACAACCTCCACCGTAGATATTCAAACAGTTCAGAAGCAGCTGGTAAGGCAGGGCGTTAGAATAAGGTAAGTTTATTGAACAAGATTTGTAAGCAACCTGTTCGGGTTAATCCGGGCTTTGTGCGTTTTATACAAAAGAAATAGTTTTTTTCTGTGATATAGACAAAGGATATTTGCAAGTAAAATTTAACTGTTCAATAACTATGTTATTGCTGTAATAACTATATTGTATGAGGAGGGTAATTTATGAAAAACTTTAAAGGTAGTCTTTTTTATCTCGGTTTACTGGTATTCCTGGTATTTGCAATGCTGGCCTTCACCGGCTGCGGCGGTGAAGATGCAGTGGATGAGCCTGATGGTGTAGACACAGATGATGAAGTGCCTGGCGAAAGCGTACTGCGGGTTGCCCTGCAAACCAACCCCAACACAATTGAGCCGGCAACGGGTGATACCAGGACAGCTTCCAATGTGGCCTGGAGCATCTTTAATTCGCTGGTCTGGCTGAACGACGAAGGTGTAGTTGTCCCTTCGCTGGCTGAAAGCTGGGAGATTTCAGATGACGGCCTGGTTTATACCTTCAAGCTGCGTGAAGATGTAGTCTTCCACAATGGCTATCCCTTTACTGCTGACGACGTTGTATTTACCTGGGAACGCGGTCAGGGAAGCGATATTACTTACCGGGAAGATTTTCTTGCCATTGCTGAAATGGTGAAAACTGATGACTATACGGTTGAAGCAAGGCTTGATGCTCCCAACGCTTTCATCCTGCTCTTGATGAATGAGCATTGGGGCATTTTATCCCAGCAGTATCATGAAGAAGTGGGTGAAGAAGGTTACCTTCAGAATCCTGTAGGAACCGGGCCCTTTAAATTTGTAGAATGGCGCGCAGGTGACAGGATTGTCCTGGAAGCTTTTGAAGATTACTGGGAAGAAGGGTATCCCAAGGTTGATCGAGTAATTTACCGTCCCATCCCCGATACGTCAACCCGCTTTGCAGCCCTGGTCAATGATGATATTGATATTGTCAGCAACCTTGGACCGGAGCAGGCCGACGCTGTTGTTGCGGCTGACGGAGTATCGCTGGTAACCTACGGCCAGGACAGGGTTTACTATGTAACATTTAATAATATGAGCACCGGTATAGGTACCCCGATCGAAGATAAACTTGTCAGGCAGGCAATGAGCTATGCCATTGATTACGATGCCATTATTGACAGGCTCTTTGACGGGTATGCAGAAAGGGTTTCCGGTTTTATTATTCCCGGTAACCTCGGTCACGATCCAAGTGTAACTCCATATCCTTATGATCCGGATAAAGCTAGAGAACTGCTGGCAGATGCCGGGTATCCCGATGGATTTGCCATTGAAATGGCAGGGCCGTCTGAAACCTACACCAACTTTGAACAGGTCCTGCAGGCTGTAGCAGGTTACTGGGCAGAGATCGGTATAGATGTTGACCTGCAGTTTATGGAATCTGGAATGTTCTGGGACCTGCAGGCAAACCGCGAACTGACCCCATTGTTTGGTGACAGCTGGTCTTCAAGTACCGGTGAAGCATACCCGCGCCTGATCGGATCTGTCGGTGGCGAGGACGCAAGTTATGCAGCATGGCTTGACCCGGTGCTGGTAGACATGGTAAAAGAAGTTGAAATGACAGCTGACTCGATTGAGCGGGCAGAGGTTTATACCCGGATCCTGAAATATATGTTCGAAGATCCGCCCTTTATTTATCTTTATGCGCCTACAGCTTTTGAGGCAATTAACGACCGGGTTAAGAATTACAACCCCCGGATTTCTGAGCAGTATTACCTGAAAGGTGTAAGTGTAGAGTAATAGATTTCCAACCGGCGATATTGGAACCCCGGTCTCGAATCGAAAAGGGGTGCATCAGGTAAAACAAAAGGGGAAGCATATTGAGATACTTATTATCAAAGCTGCTTTACTCCATTGCCCTGCTGCTGGGAGTGCTCTTCCTGGTCTTCCTGCTGCTGCACATCACCGGAGATCCGGTCAGCCTGATGGTATCGAGACATGCGACTCCTGCAGATATTGAAGCGCTGCGCGAGGAGTTGGGCTTTAACCGCCCGCTTCTCGTGCAGTTTGGCGATTTTTTAACCAGCGCTATCCAGGGTGATTTTGGCAACTCATTCCGCTACCGTCAACCGGCGATGGACCTGGTTATACAGAGAATACCGGCCACCATTGAGCTTGCTTCAGTGGCGCTGCTAATGGCGATATTGATGGGCGTTACCATTGGCATCCTTGGCGGTTCAAACCCAAACACTATTTTAGACAGCATTGCCAGGGGCATTGGTCTTCTTGGACAGACAATACCCACCTTTTGGCTGGGGTTGATCCTGATTATTATTTTTTCTCTTAACCTGGGTTGGTTTCCCTCTTTTGGCAGGGAAACCTTTACTTTTCTCGGTCTCACCCTGCCCAACAAGTCAATTATCCTGCCGGCGTTTGCTTTAAGCCTGTTTACAACAGGCCAGCTGGCAAGGTTTACCCGTTCTGCTGTAATGGAAGTAATGAACGAGGATTATGTAACCACGGCCCGCAGCAAGGGGCTTAAAAAGAAGCGGATCTATTTCAATTATATCCTTAAAAATTCTGCCATACCCCTGATCAGTATTATCGGGGTCCAGTTCAGTTACCTTTTAAGCGGTTCTATCTACATCGAAACTATTTTTTCCTGGCCAGGGCTGGGCAACCTGTTGGCTGAAGCAGTCAGCACCCGTGATTTTTTCCTGGTCCAAGCAACAGCTTTTTTTACCAGCCTGGTAGTAATCGGGCTGCAGTTTTTTACAGACCTGATCTACGCTTTAGTTGACCCCAGGATTCGCTACAGGTGATCGTGATGAAGGATAAGGACAGAGATAAATTTAATAGTGAGTTAACCGGTTTACTGGTTGATGAAGAAGAAGATCGCAGTATCCGGGCCAGGTTGTTTTACCTGTGGCGCCTGCTCTGGCGGGATAAAGCCGGGCTGATTGGCCTGCTTATTTTCGTGACCATTATTGTTTGTGCAATTTTTGCTTCTGTTCTCGCTCCCCATGATCCGCTGAAACAGGATCTCTATGCTTCCAGGCAGCCCCCGGCATGGACAGAGGAAGGCAGCTCAGAGCATATCCTGGGAACCGATAACCTGGGGCGGGATATATTCAGCAGGATAATTTACGGCAGTAGGGTTTCTATCATGGTTGGGTTTTTAGGAGTCTCCATGGCCTTTACGCTGGGAATTATGATCGGTTTAATTGCCGGCTATAAAGGCGGCAGAACTGATAACATAATCATGACCCTGACCAACATGGTGCTTGCCCTGCCCTACCTTGTTTTTGTGGTCTTTATTGCTGCTATACTGGGTAGAAGCCTTTTGAATGTTGTCCTTATTTTTGGCTTAACCGATATCCCCATTTTTGTCCGGGTTACCAGGGGCGAAGTTTTGCGTCTGCGGGAAGAAGGCTACATTGAAGCTGCAATAAGTATCGGGCAGAAGACGCCGGTGATCATATTTAAGCATATCATGCCCAACCTGCTTGGGCCACTGGTTACCCTTGCTACTTTCGAGATGTCGGCTATGATTTTTTATGAAGCCGGTCTCGGTTTTCTCGGTCTTTCGGTGCCACCAACCGTGCCGAGCTGGGGCAACATGCTGGCCGAGGGCAGACAGTACCTTACTGTATATCCCTGGATGTCAATTTATCCCGGACTGGCAATTGTGATTACCGGTTTTAGCATGAACCTGTTCGGGGACTGGTTAAGAGATGCCCTGGATCCTCGGCTGCGCCGGATGAAAAAATAACTTGTAAAGCAGGATGGTTGAGTTGAAACCTTTGCTTTCTGTAAAAAATTTATTCACCCGGTTTGACACTTTTGACGGTTCTGTTTACGCGGTCAATGATGTTAACTTCGATCTTTACCCGGGTGAGACACTGGCCGTGGTTGGTGAAAGCGGCAGTGGGAAAAGTGTGACCATGCTCTCACTGTTGGGTCTGCTAGCGGGGAGTGCGGAAGTAAAGGGTCATGCCTATTTTAGTTCTGCCGACCTGGAAACAGATCTGCTGGCAATTTCTAAAACTGAACTAAACAGGCTGCGGGGGAACAGGATCAGTATAATATTCCAGGATGCCCTGCGTTCGCTGAACCCGGTTATGACTATAGGAGAGCAGATCAGTGAATCGCTGCTTACCCATAAGGAGCGGGAAGAAAGAAGTGCCGAGTTAAAAGAAGAAGGAGGCAGGTTGCGGGGAAGTAAAGTAAGTAAAGCTTTCCAGAGCACCCTTCGATCATTTAACCCGGTTATGACAGTGGGAGAGCAGATCAGCGAATCTCTGATAACTCACAAGGGTTATAACAGGAAAAGCGCCTATAAGCGGGCTATAGAACTTTTACAGATGGTTGGAATATCCCAGCCGGATAAACGATACCATGCTTATCCCCATATGTTTTCCGGTGGGATGAGGCAGAGAGCGATGATTGCCATCTCTATTTCGTGCACGCCCGATATCCTGATAGCCGACGAGCCGACGACTGCCCTGGATGTTACCATCCAGGCCCAGATTATTGATTTAACCAAACGCCTACAGCAAGAACTGGGAATGACAGTAATTTGGATTACCCATGACCTGGGCGTTGTCGCAGGCCTGGCTGACAGGGTAATGGTGATGTACGGCGGGACCGGAGCAGAAGTTGCTCCCGTTGACCGCCTCTACGAAAGCCCCTGTCATCCCTACACGGAAGGTCTGCTGGGGGCGATCCCGAGCATAGCTGAAGACGGAAAAGAGCGGTTGGTCAGTATCGAGGGTGCTCCACCCGATCTTTACCAGGAGCCGAGACACTGCCAGTTTGCCTGGCGCTGCCCTTACGTTTTCGAGAGGTGTTGGCAGGAAATACCATCCGGTTATAAAGTGGCCGAAAGCCATATTACCAAGTGTTTTTATGACATGCAAAAAAAAGAGCCCAGGGCAGAGGTTGAAATAATTGGATAAATTAATCAGGGTAGAAAATATTACCAAGCACTTTGACCTAAAAAGCAGCTTTTTGTCCTTAGGGTCTTCACCGGTGGTCAAGGCTGTTGATGATATCAGCTTTGATGTCTATAAAAATGAAACCCTGGGGCTGGTCGGTGAAAGCGGTTGCGGTAAGTCAACCCTGGGCAGGGTCATCCTGCGCCTGATTGAGCCGACGTCAGGGTTTGTCTTTTATGAAGATACCAATGTCAACCAGCTCAAACCGGAGGAACTGCGCCGGTTTCGAACCAAAATGCAAATTGTTTTCCAGGATTCGTATTCTTCGCTAAACCCGCGCCACAAGGTGGGCGAGATCATTGCCGAGCCGATGACCATCCATACCAATATGAGCAGCCGAGAGATAAGAGAACGCATCCTTGAATTACTTAGCCTGGTCGGTTTAAAGTCGGGACATGCTTCCCGTTTCCCTCACGAGTTTTCGGGAGGCCAGCGGCAGCGCATTAATATTGCCCGCACTTTAGCTCTATATCCCAGTTTTATTGTGTGTGATGAACCAATATCCGCCCTCGATGTCTCCATCCAGGCCCAGGTGGTAAACTTGCTGAAAGACCTGCAGAAGAAGTTAGGGATCACCTACCTGTTTATTGCTCATGATTTAAGTATGGTGAAGCATATTTCAGATCGGATTGCAGTTATGTATTTAGGCAAGATTATGGAACTTGCAACCAGCATTGGTCTTTTTACCAACCCGCTTCACCCTTATACCCAATCACTTATATCCGCTATTCCCATCCCTGATCCCAAGAGAGAACGCCTGCGCAAGCCCATAGTCCTGGAAGGGGAAGTGCCCAGCCCGGTCAACCCGCCTTCAGGTTGTGTCTTTCATACCAGGTGCCCGGTGGCCGACGATTTGTGCAGCCGGGAAGTTCCCGAATATCGCGAAGCCAATCCCAACCACTTCGTTGCCTGCCACTATGCTGGAGTACGCAAAGCAGCAGAGATCGATCACCTCTAATCAAGACTTTTGTATGAATAACGGCCATTAAAAACAGAAGCAGGGGGACGGAGTTACTGCTTCACGTACTTGATGGTTTCAAAGGTTGCATGTTCTTATTATATGGATACATATTAATTTTGCGAAGCGTGAAGCAGTAACTCCGTCCCCTTGCTTCAGGGTTCGCTTCATTCTTTTCTACCATTTAATCGAATTACTATGAAAGCTTGCTAAACAAACGGGCAAAGATGCTCTCCCAGTCGCAGTTGACCCAGTTTTGCACATTGAAATTCATAACTATTTGATGTATAATTTGTATGAAGGAGATGGTCGGCATGCGCACAACTTTAAACCTTTCTGAAGAGGTAGTTAAGGAAGTTGAAGCTCTTTATGGCTCAGGAAATCGATCCAAGGCTGTCGAAAAAGCCCTGGAAGAAGCTATCCGTCACAAAAAATTGCAGTCATTTATGAATTTAAAAGGCAAAATAACTATTGATGCGGAAGCCGTTAAGAAAATAAGAGAGGCAGAACTGGGCGAAGATGAAGAAAATAGTTGATACTTCAGTGTGGATCGAATATTTTAAGAACCAGGATGTAGTAGCCGCAGCAGTGGACAAAGATTTACTTGAGGGAAGTATTTACATGGTTGGGCCTGTTATCTCAGAGTTACTGCAGGGAGCTAATACAGAAAAAGATTTCCGATCTTTAAAAAGTAGTATTGGCGGAGTTCCATTTATTGAAACCAACTTATCTGATTGGAAATTGGCAGGAGAGATATCTTTTAAGCTGCGGAAAAGAGGGATAACAATTCCAATCACAGATTGCCTGATTGCTGCCATTGCATTTAATCATGATGCTATGGTTATGACCCTTGATCGGCACTTTAGGCATATACCGGACTTGAAGCTGATAGATACAGGGGTAGAGTCTGATAAACTGCGATGAACAAAACTATCCGCATCAACACCTTACCTGACAGCGTTAAGTCTCGGTTTCTTCTCCAACCTTAATGTAAGCATTACCGATTACGGAACAGGCCCTGCTTATTATTTGGAAAAACAAGCTCGGAGGGACCGGCCATGGCTAAACCTGGTGAAAGCATTGTTAAGGGTTTTCTGGAAGGCAAAGGGCTGACGGTAATAAAAATACCGGAAGGCGAGAAGAAAACTGTTGACTTCGAAGTGTACTCCGCGGCCGGGCTGGTTTTTTATTTGGAAGAAAAAACTTTGGATTTTACGCCGCCGGCCTGGAAAGATATCGATCCTGTTTATAATGCGATTGCCAAGCATGTCCGGGAAGCCGGAAAGCAATTTAAGAGCGTCAATCCCGAGCGAATTGTCCCCAATGTTTTGGCCTTTACAAACAGGAACCCGGCAAGAGATATAAATTATCTTTTTGGGGCTTTGACCGGGCATGTGATTACGGCCGGAGGCAAGATGCGCAGGCTGCACCGGCCAGGCGGGATGGAAAGTGATCCGCCGCTGATTAATCTCTATCTCTGGTTTGATGATGAGCAGCTGTCCGGTCACATCTGGGCTGAAAACGATCCGGATACTGAAACTAAGCTGGCGGCAGTGCTCGGTTTGGAGTAGTTATGAGAATGGCACTTCATTTATAGATATCTTTCCTGTCGCCTACTTGAACTACAACTATGGTTATACGATAATCTTCTATCTTGCATAAGAGCCTGTAATTGCCAATTCTGTATCGCCATTTTCCTTTCTGATTACCCAGCAAAGGTCTGCCAATAGCTCTCGGGTTGATCTGCCCGGTAAGGTTTTTCTCAATGTAGCTGACAATCATGGCAGCAGTTTTTTTATCCAACTTCTTCAGTGTTTTAAGGGCAATTTCAGTAAACTCTACCTTCCAACCCATTAGAAGCCCAGTTCTTTCTTAACTTCTTCCAGAGTGTAAGTGGTCTGTGATTCAGCAACAGCTTTGTTAAATGCCTCTACATCAATCTCATTTTCAATCATATCAATAACTGCATTTCTAACTAACTCAGAAACTGAAAGGTTATGAAGAGAGGCGTATTGTTTTATCAGCTCACTATCTCTTTCGCTTAATCTTAATGATATGGTTGTCATAGTTATATCCCTCCTGCTGTAATACATAGTATTACGCATTAGTTAACTTGTCAATACCGGGTCGGTTATAACCTGGGGTATAACAGAATCATAGATGGGCCTCTATATGTTCTATCTGCTGTTAGATGCTGTTTCTTGTTGATTGATTTACTGCCATGTTATAATCTATCCATTGAGCAATAATTTGTTTCCGGCTTGAATGTTTTTCGCATAAGCATACTTGGGGGGTAATTATGACCAAAGATATTTATCGACGATTGCAGGAACAGCTTAACGGTTACTCTGTCGGTTTTCCCGCTACCGAATCTGGGGTGGAGATTCAAATCCTGAGGAAACTGTTCAGCGAAGAGGATGCTGAAATATTTTCAGCACTTAGTCCGGCCCTTGAAAAGCCGGAAGAAATTGCAGAAAAGCTGGGCCGCCCGCTGGATGAGCTGAAAGAAAAACTAGAAGATATGGCATCAAGAGGGCTGCTTTTTCGTTTAAGTAAAGACGGGATGATTCGCTACGGGGCAACTGCATTCATTCATGGCATCTACGAATTTCAACTTCCTCGGATGGATCGGGAGCTTGCTGAGATGGTCGACCGTTATCTTAACGAGGGTATGGACAAAGCGTTTATTGGAATCAAAGGCACTTTTCTGCGCACCATCCCTATAGCGCAGTCGATTGATCCTCGGCACCAGGTGGCATCCATTGATGATGCAGCAGAGATCATCAGGAAAGCAGGGAAAATTGTTGTCGCTGACTGTGTCTGTCGTAAAAGTAAAGATGTGCTGGACAGATCCTGCGGTGCCCCGCTGGAAGTCTGTCTTCTTTTCGGCTCAATGGGGCAATATTATCTCGATAATAAAATGGGCCGGGAGATCAATGTTGAGGAAGCAATAGGTATTGTTTCCCGTGCCCAGGAAGCGGGCCTGGTAACCCAGCCGGCCACATCCGCGAACCCCTCCGGGATGTGTAATTGCTGCGGCGATTGCTGTGGGGTGTTAGCTTCAATTAAGCGCGATCCCAACCCCGGGGAGCTTGTTTATTCAAATAATTATGCTGAAGTTGATTCGACTAGTTGTATAGAGTGTGGCGAATGTGCTGAAGTTTGCCATATGGAGGCGATTTCCTTTGAAGGTGGCAAACCAGCCGCAGTATTGAAAAACCGCTGCATTGGTTGCGGCGTATGCGTTCCGCGCTGTCTTGCAGAGGCAATTTCACTAAAGCCAAAACCGGAAGAAGAGAGGCGCAAGCTGCCGGAAAACAGTTTTGAACAGATGATGACGATGATGAGAATACGCAGCGAAAACTAATTGCGGGCCGCTTCAATCTCTTCTTGCAGCCAAAGGCAAAAGTCTTCTAAGCCCTCACCTGTTTTTGCGGAAGTCTTAATGATTTTAAGCTGGGGGTTAAGCTTTTCCGAGCGCTCTTTGAGGGCTTCATAATTGAAATCTGAATACTCAAGGTAATCGGTTTTACTGACCACTAAAAGGTCGGATACCGAGAACATCAGGGGATATTTAAGTGCCTTGTCATCACCTTCGGGAACGCTTAAAACCATGGCCTTTCGGGTCTGACCGAGATCGAAATCTGCGGGGCAGACCAGGTTGCCTATATTTTCTATCAGGATCACATCTGTAGCGCTGAGATCTATCTTTTTCAGCGCTTCTTTGATCATCGGGGCATCAAGATGGCAGGAACCGCCGGTTCGCAGCTGCACTGCGCTTACGCCTTCTTTAGCCACTTTTTCAGCATCGACCTGTGATTCAATGTCTCCTTCTATCACTGCAAAGTGATACTTCTCCTTCATTCGACGCAGCGTTTCGATGATTAAACTGGTCTTTCCTGCGCCCGGTGAAGCCATAATATTTAACATGAAAACGCCGTTTTGCCGCAGCTCTTGCCGGATCTCTGCTGCAAGATCATAATTATCAGATAGTATTGTTTTTTTAATGTCTATTAAGCGCACCTTATCCATTAGATCACCCCTATACTTACGATCAGGAATTCATTGCCCCCGGTTACCTGTCCCCTGCGGCCAGAACAAAGAGGGCAGACCGGATCGCCCTTTCTTATATCTGCAGAAAAGATATGGGCACAGCCTTCACAGCGAAAAGTTACCGGGATTGTTCTAATCATAATCTTCGCCCCTTCAGCCATGGTACCCTTGCTGAGGTAGTCGAAATAGCGCTGCATCCATTCTTCGGTAATATCACGCATTTCTCCTACCTGTAGCTGTACTGAAACGACCTTTTCTGCATTGTTATCTTCGGCATGTTTTAAAACAATCTTAAGCAGTGATTCAGTAATAGCCAGTTCGTGAATATGGCTCACCTCCAAATTGAAGCTCTTCAAATGCCTGGTAAAGTAGTTAATGAGTCGTCCCAGGGTTGTTCGTCATTGTTACAGTCACTAAAAAAGAGGTGTTTCCTGCTCTCAACTATTCGTTCGATCTTACTGAATAAGGCTGTTTTATTTCTCAACGTAAGTTATATATCCAAGTAGTTATTAGCGATCTTGTCCCATGAAAAGTGCTCCTCCGCCAGGTTGTGGGCTCTCCGGGCCAGATGGGCCCTTTCACCACCAGTTATACCTTCCAGGTGCCCAAGTACAGCATTGATATTGGCGGCCAGGCCGGGAATAAGATTCTCGTCCAAAGTTAGATGTTTTATTCCGACTGCAGTAAATATATCCTGGAAATTTTTCTCATAGATATCAACCACATCTGCGAAACCCGAATGGTATGTCTGCACCGGCAAAACCCCGCAGGCCAGAGCTTCAACACCTACCAGGCCAAATGCTTCTGGGAAAATAGAGGGCGCAACGGTAACATCAGCGCAGGGTATCAGCAACCTGAGCTGCTCATGGTCCATAATTCCAGTGAAAATAACCTGCTGACTGATGCGATCTTTACAGG
>Ga0114946_10002939_pt1 | contig 11645 bp, 8 predicted proteins | sample WalLakDeSediment_FD_88676 | JGI IMG/M metagenome (GOLD analysis project Ga0114946, IMG submission 88676) | Lake sediment microbial communities from Walker lake, Nevada to study Microbial Dark Matter (Phase II) - Walker Lake 11/02/13 Deep Sediment | ecosystem: Environmental > Aquatic > Freshwater...
ATGATGGACTACGGCGTGCAGGGCATACCGCATGTCGTTCTGCTCGACCGCGACGGGAAGGTTCGGTACGTCAAGGTGGGTGCTGCGGATTACCAGAAAACCGAGCGCAAGATACAGCAACTCCTGGCCGAGTGATCACGAGAACAGAGCATTCGGGGTGGCTTTTGCCGTCGGCGTGCGAAATCCACGCAAAGGTACTGGGACGCAAAGACGCAAAGTGTATTCCCCGGGCGTTGTTGGTGATTGAGGACGTGAATCGTTCATCGTGATGAGTGAAACTCGGAGCCATCTCTGTACAGACTATTCCCCCTCGTGCTTCCGAAAAACAACGCATGAGTGGTGATGATCGAAGCGTCATGCGAGAGAATACGACGCTGGACGCTGAGGGTATGAGCAAGTAAAAGAAAAAAAATCGAGACGCTTACGTGATGGACTCGCCGGCTGCGGAGAATACGCTGCGTATTTGAACGAGCAACGCGAGGACTTCGCGTACTGCTCCTTCGCCCCCGCGAAAGCGGGAAACGAAATGCGACGCCATTTTCGCAGATGGATGTCCGTTCGCAGGCGTTGCGGCAAACCCGACCTTCTTCAACACCGATACATCGAGCATGCCGTCTCCCATAAAGGCGATATGCTCGTCCTCGAGTTCGTAGCGGGTTTTAAAATCTTCGTAGGATTTCGTCTTATCGTATTCACCGTGATAGATATCTTGTATGTTCAATTCCCTGGCTCTCTGGAGTATCAGCTCGGACGAACCTCCTGTGATGATGCCGAAACGTATACCGATTGCTTGAGCGGAACGGATGCTGTCGGTGTCCATCATGTTGAACACTTTTGCTTGCAAGCCGTCCGGCGGAAGTGTCGCGGCACTGTCAGTCAGTACACCATCGACGTCCAACAGAAACGCCTTGATCTGCGAGAGCCTCGAAACGAGCTGTGGATTGAGAGCATTGAAGATGTGTGGATGCTGTGCCATTAGTATCAACGTGATTACTGAATTGTGCGAAGCGTGCGATCAATAGCCAGAACGCCGCGGAGAAGACGCTCGAGATCGTCCAAACGGAGTTGACTGCCTGCATCGCTGAGAGCCCGGGCGGGATCGGGGTGCGTTTCGAGAAACAATGCATCTATACCGACGGCGGCAGCAGCACGCGCCAGTGGTGCGATGTATTCGGGACGACCGTCGGATTGTCCGCCGCGACTCGGAATTTGCACGGCATGCGTGGCGTCCATGACTACGGGATAGCCGAGAGCACGCATCACGAGCAGTCCCCGCATATCTACGACCAGATCGTGGTAACCGAAACAACTGCCTCGTTCGCACAGAAGGATGTTTGTATTGCCTGTTGAAGCGACTTTTTCGGCGGCATGACGCATATCCTCTGGTGCGAGGAACTGTCCTTTCTTGATATTCACCGGTTTTCCGCTCTCACCCGCCGCAAGCAGAAGATCGGTTTGTCTGCAAAGAAACGCGGGAATTTGCAGCATGTCAACGACGGCGGCTGCGGCCGTAACATCGTCGACTGTATGTACATCGGTGACGATGGGCAATCCGCTCGTATCCCTGGCTTCGGCGAGCAGCGACAATGCCACATCGCGATGCAAGCCGGTGAAGCCCGATATACTGGTGCGATTCGCTTTTTTAAATGATGCCTTCAGTATGGCAGGGATGTTCACTCGTTCAGCTATTTGTGCGATGAATGTCGCGGAGCGCAGCAGCATGTCACGCCCTTCGACGACGCAGGGGCCGGCAATGAGCGCGAGCGGTGCGGAAGCACCGATGGGAATTCCAGCCACGTAGACGCTTGTCATGACGTTGCGCTCCCTTCGACTCCTGCTTCAAGTCGTGCTGTCCTGTCGGCGATGATCAGTTTTTCCATCACCTCATCGATATTGCCTTCCATGATATCGGATAAATTGTAGAGCGTCAGACCGATACGGTGGTCCGTGAGGCGGTTCTGCGGAAAATTGTATGTACGGACTTTGTCGGAACGATCACCGCTACCTATCATGGATTTGCGTGTGGCCGATATTTCCGCGTTCTGTTCGGTCAATTTTCCCTGATACAATCGGGCACGAAGGACTTTCATGGCTTTCATGCGGTTTTTCAACTGCGAGCGCTCGTCCTGGCAGGTGACGACGGTGCCCGTCGGAATATGAGTGAGACGTACAGCGGTTTCCACTTTGTTGACGTTTTGTCCACCTTTACCACCGGCACGATAAATATCAATCTTGATGTCCTGATCGTTTATCTCGACTTCGACGTCTTCGGCTTCGGGAAGAACCGCAACCGAGGCGGCGCTGGTGTGTACCCGTCCCTGTGCTTCGGTGGTGGGGACGCGTTGAACTCGATGGACGCCGCTTTCGAATTTCATTGTTCCGTACACTTCGTTTCCCGAGAGGCCGAAGGAAATTTCCTTGAACCCTCCCGCAGCAGCTTCGCTGACGGAAATGATTTCAAGCTTCCAATTCTTCAACTCGGCGAATCGGCTATACATACGAAAGAGATCGGCTGCGAACAGTGCGGCCTCTTCGCCGCCGGTCCCGGAACGGATTTCGACGATGACATCTCTGCTGTCGTTGGGATCCTTCGGAATCAGGAGAAATTTCAGTTCTTGCTCGAATTGTTGCAGACGCTCTTCGAGTTCATGAAGTTCCTCCGCTGCGAATTCCCGTAGTTCCCGATCGGATTCATGCTCTATGATATGCTTGTGTCCCTCGATATCGCGGCGGGTATTCCGATAGCGCTGCCAGGCAGTGACCAGCGGTTCCAAACGGCTGCGCTCTTTGGCAAGGCGTCGGTACAATGCCTGGTCCGCAATAATCTCTGGTTTGGCAAGTTCCAGTGCGAGTTCTTCGTATCGCGCGACAGTTGAATCAAGTTTATCGAACATTGCGTAATGCAGTCACGTGCAAATTCATCCAAAACGAAATATACGAAAAAGCCTTTTCCGTCGTGGTGCAATTCGATCTCCGTCACATCGATCGCTTCAACTCGTGCGCTCGCCGGATCAACTAGGATACGTCCCCGACGCGTTCAATCAGTCGCCGGAATGCGCTGCTCATGCGCGACGTGTTCAGTGTGAGAGTCGGACTGCGGCAACAGACCGTTCAAAGCGATTGTTTTGATTCGTTGTCGAATGCTGTTGAATGAATACTCCCTCGGGGCTCTCGCCCAGAACTGCAATAATTGGCGTATGCCGCCGAAGACGAAATTGCTGTAGATTCGCGGATCGATATCGGCCCGGAACTGCCCTTGTCTGATACCGTCACGTACAACTTCTTCACCCATAAGGAGGAAGTCCTCATAGTACTTGACGAAAGCCCCGGTACCCTCCCGAAGCAGGAGATAATGCTCGTTGACGAACACCTGAGCGAGTGCGGGATCGCGTGAGAAAAGCGCGAACAGACGATCGACGATGTCTTCCACTTTCTCCTTCGGCGTTTTATCGCTTTTATTCACCACCAAAACGAGTTGGTCCCGTATGCGCTGCCAGATTTGATGGAACAGATGATGGAGTATACTTTCTTTATTTCGGAAGTAGAGGTAAACGCTGCCCGTTGCCACACCCGCTTCCTTGGCAATGCTTGCGATTCTGGCACCATGAAAGCCATCTCGCGCGAACACGCTCACGGCTGCATCAGCGATGCTTTTCTCCTTGTTGCCTGTCCTGCTTCTCATACGGTTCTCCACGACTGACATGAATCATGATTCAAGATATGCGGATGCTTGGCAAGCGGCAAACGCTTTCCCGCATCATTGCGCGAAATGTCAGTACGCCGCTCGGTCGGTGAATTGAACACGATTCCTCCGGGGATCACGCTTTCAGGAGGGGAGAACTGCGGCGCACGACATCTGCCGCACTCGTCGTGCAAACTGTTCATGCAAAACTATCGCCGAGAAGAACACCGCGAAGGCCACGTTTGCAGCCGGGGATGTTTTTACCCTTGTACATTCCATCCGTCGCTCCTATTTTTCCTGTTGCATGCAATTGAAACTCAGTCCGGGGGGCGACATGGACAAGGAACTAGATCAGTTTTTCGAAGGCTACAACATTAGCGGTACGGAGGACGAAGAGGTCTATCTCAAGCAATCCGAACAAGTATCCGGACAGTTCGAAGAAAAATTCGAACGTGTCGGACACAAGTTGCGTTTTGCTCAGGATATTCTTGCGTTATTCCGGTACTTCATGGACGATAGCGTCGCGTGGCAGCGTAAGACCATCGTGGTCGCCGCGCTTCTGTACTTCATTTCGCCCATTGACGCCATTCCCGATCTTGTACCTTTCGTAGGATATCTCGACGATTTCGGCGTCATCATCGCGGTCACGAAATTCATGTCTCATGAACTCGCGCCGTATTACATTGCTTCCGCGGGCCCGGAGGAAGCCGGGCAATCGTGAGAATGCTGTTTGCTTACCGGGTGCTCGACGGAGCACGGTTTGGCAAAGGCACGCGAAAGCCTCAACGCATTATTAGAGACTATTCACCGTTTCGGCTTGGACATGTCTGGCCGGACGAACATGTTTTCATCTAGGGAGAATCATCATGACACGCACAGTCACATTCGACGAGGCGGTGCAAGCACTGCAACACCACTTCGGTTACCCATCGTTCAGGACCGGACAGGACACAATCGTCAAGGCTGTACTGACGGGACGGGACACCATTGCCATCATGCCGACAGGCGGTGGAAAATCCATCTGCTATCAGATTCCGGCAATACTGCTCGACGGCCTGACGCTTGTGGTTTCGCCGTTGATCTCGCTCATGCAAGACCAGGTTGCAGCGTTGGAACGGGCCAGGATTCCGGCGACATTCATCAATTCCGTCATCGACTATCGGGAAATGCTGGCACGTCTCGAAAAAGCGCGAAGCGGCTGGTACAAGCTGTTGTATGTCGCTCCTGAGCGTTTCGAGAGCGCGGTGTTCGTCGAACGGATCAAAGGCGCGCGCATAGACATGGTGGCCGTGGACGAGGCGCATTGCATTAGCGAATGGGGACACGACTTCAGGCCTAGCTATCTCCGCCTTAAGGATGCGGTTGCTGAATTGGGTCGTCCGCAAATCGTTGCACTCACCGCGACGGCCACACCAGATGTGCGCATCGACGTGCAAACGCAACTCGGTTTGGACAATCCCGAAATCATCGTGCGCGGGTTCAACCGCGAGAACCTGTCGTTTCGCGTTATCAGGGGTATGAACAAGCGCGATGAGATATTTCGACTCTGCGCGAACGGAGACTGCGGTATTGTCTATGCCGGCACGAGGAATTCTGTAGAGGAATTGGCGCGGCTGCTTTCACAGCATGGAATCGAAGCCGAGGCCTACCACGCCGGGCTGGACTCGCATGATCGAGCGAAAGTCCAGGAGCGTTTCATGGCTGGAGCGACGCGTGTAATAGTCGCCACGAGCGCTTTTGGTATGGGGATTGACAAACGGGACGTCCGCTTTGTGATACATCATGATATGCCGTCCACTATCGAGCAGTACTATCAGGAAGCCGGGCGGGCGGGTCGCGACGGAAATGAGAGTAGCTGCATACTGCTGTATCATCCGAAGGACAGATCGCTCCCGGAATTTTTCATCAGAAGCACCTTTCCCGACAGGGGAGTGATTCAGAAAGTGTATTCGCAACTGCACCATTTCGCCGGTAATCAAATGGGGCAGACTTGGACGGGGTTACTGCCCATGACTCCTTCGGCGCTAGCCGCCGCAATGGGAGGTGTAAGCGAAGCCGCAGTTCGCGGTTCGTTGGACGTGCTGGAGCGGGACGGCTACATACGTAAACTATCCGAACGATGGAGTGAATCCACAGTGCGTTTCCTGCTCGATCACGAGACGTTGCGGCGTTGGTTGATCGATAGTGCTTCGGCTATGTCGCAACCAGTCATGATAGCATTACTCCGATCCGTAGGGTCGGAGGCCTTTCATGAACCCGCTGCTGTGTTTCTGGATGAATTGGCCGATACACTGGAATTGCGCGTTGACGATGTCCTTCCCCTGTTGAGAGAATTGCATAACGATCGCATCATCGATTTCGTTCCTGGACGAAAGGGTTCCGGAATAGCGCTTCTCGGGCCTCGCGTTCCGGCACAGGATTTGAACATCGACTTCTCCGCTATTGAGCGACGCATGCGACATCAGCTCGAGAAATTGCAGGCAATGGAGCATTTCATTCTGGGTACGGCGTGCAGACGCAACATGGTGCTCGAGTATTTTCAGGAAACTGACATCGATGGCGTCTGCGGTAAATGCGATACGTGTACATCCACCGTGATAACATTCGAAGACGAGGAAACGCTTCGCGTGCCTGAGGAGAGCAGAAGCCATATTCTGCATTGTGTTGCGGAAACCGGAGGACGTTTCGGCCGACTCACAATTGCGGATATTCTGCGTGGAGCGCGAACGCGACGCATCACGCAATACAGATTGTTTTCGGCTTCAAGCTATGGACGTCTGAGGCATTACGATAAACGCATCGTGCTCGACGCCATAGATGGAATGATTGGAATGGGGTTGCTGGCCAAAACGGACAACATGCGTCCGAGCGTGTACATTACTGAAACAGGCCAGGCCTCTCTCGGCGTTGACGTTGCACCGATGGACCTTCCAACTCCGGAGGAAGCTGCTGCGGTTGAAGTGGAGAATCTGCACTTGTATGAAGCCCTTCGTGCCGCCAGACGCCGTGTAGCCGCCCGTTTGAATGTTCCGTCGCACGCCTTGCTACCTGATCGCGTTCTTCGGGCAATTGCGAACAGCGTACCACGGAATCGTGAGGATTGTCTTGCCATCGAGGGGATGGGGCCGGTGACATTTGAAAAATGTGGGCGGGAACTGCTCGCCGCCATAGAGGACGTTTTGCATGAAGAACTGTTGTCCAAAGCGATGTCGGACAATGTAGATGTTCTTCGTGATTTACCCGCTTCACTGAGAGCTACATGGGACTTGGCTCTCCGGGGGTTATCGCTTGCGGACATAGCATCACAGCGCGGCGTGACTGATGGCACTGTGTCGAATCACATTTCCGAAATACTTCGACGCGGAATGCGCTTATCTGTCGATGCTCTCGTTCAGCCGGACCATCAGCGACAGATTCGCGGCGCTGTTTCCAAGTTGCGTGATGCAAACCTGAAGCGCATCAAGGCGATTGTGGACGATGCAGTGAGCTTTGCTGAAATACGCATCATGCTTGCTGTAATCGAGCAGGAAAAACGCAAGTCCTGATGTTTCATCAATTTCGAGCCGAGAATAACAGGGTTGCTTTCATCACGAATCGTGTCTCCGGTGCGCCGCCGCTCCGGCGACACGACAGTGACGGTATGCTACGCAGTGATAGAGCCTCCCTGTCGCATATAATCTCGCACAGTCTCGCAAAGCGGAATTCCCAGTGAAAACAACGGCAGTAGTTCTGTATATGATTGCATAGTAAGGATTTGCGAGATATTCATTGCTTCAATGTGTACCCATGTACTTGGAAACAATGGCCGGCCGCAGCTCCCGACCCGGCAGTTCTCCTGCCTGAGAGCATGCTCGTGGGCGGAAAAGTATTCAGACGCAGCGTCGCCAAGCGCGATTACTTGCACGAGCACTCGATGCGCCGATGCCGACGAGAGTGATCCCTCCGATGCACTCGTCTGGGTGCTGCGAGGGCGAGCCGAGATCGAACGCATGCTTGCAGCACGACTTCTCGGTACCGAACTCATGGTCACGTACGATACGTAGAACTGCCGGAAACACGACGACGAATGCTTGCTCCACTGGGAGAAACTGATGGAGGAAATGGAAACCTTGAACCGGAATCGGTCTCGCTCATTGTTTGAGAGCGAATTCTCGAATTGGATACCAGTGCCTCGCCGTTGCAGAAGCGTGTTTTCTGCCACCCGCGCGGGCTCAGCGCGCGAGAACCATGCGTTTCGTCTCGATGTGCGTCGGCGTTTCGAGACGGTAGAGATACACGCCGCTCGGCAAACCGTTGGCTTCCACGATCACCGTGTACCGACCGGCGGCCTTGTGACCCTCTTCGAGCACCCGGACCATCCGGCCCAACACATCGTGCAATGTCAGCGAGTAATCCGTCGCCTCGCCAAGTTCGTAGCCTATGGTTGTCGACGGGTTGAACGGATTCGGACGATTCTGCTCCAGGCGCGTCGACATCGACAATGTACGCTCGTGGTCTCCACCGATCGACACCAACAGATTCGCGATCGGAAGCAACTGCGAGCACGGTACCGGCGTCCACTCGTCGTCGTAGGCCGTCACCTCGATGTACACGTTCCGGCGCGTGATGCGGTTCTGCACGCGGAACACCCACTCGAAGGTCTCCGACTCGTTGCGTTCCAGCGTCAGATTCATCGTCTGGTCCCGCGGATTCGGCGAACTCGCGTCCAGCTCCAAGTCGTCAGGCGGGAAGCTGATGATCAGGCGTCGGATCGAGCCGACCCCGAAGCCGCGATTCGTTATCGTGTACCGCACCGTGAACGGATTCGGTTCGACGCCCGTTCCGGCAGCATTCAAGCCCAAGGAATCCGGCATCTCGATATCGCAGTCGAAGCGCGGCTGTACGCCAGGAATTGCAATTCTGCAGAATTCGGTCACAGGATATTGCGAGCTTTCTCTAAGGTATTTATCAGTCACCTCGAAATATATATCCGGGTTGACATCGTAGCGGTACCGCTTCGTCCAGCGCACCATCCATGTCAGTTCCGGAATCGGCTGCCCGACCACGTACTTCGGCATCGTCGAGGGTGTGAACAGACGCCAATCCGCCGACTGCGTCGGAGGATCCAATTCCATATCCGGCGGCAGAATGATGCGGCCCGACACGTCCTCCGCGTCCGTGTTGCCGTTGTTGACCACCGTCAGGCGAACCGTGAACGGGTTCGGAACGTACGTGTCGAGACCCTCGTCGAAGGTCAGCGCGGACGGGATGTAGCAGCGTGGTGAGAGAATGGGTGCCTCTAACGGTGGAATCGTCACCAGCACCTCGCAGAGCGACGAATCGGCGTTCTCCGTCTTCACCCACACCGCAACGACGTACTGCTTTTCGACGTCCGTGACCGGGTGCCGCACGTTCCACGACACGCTCCCGCTCTGATTCGGGAACAGACGCTCCGGAAGCAGACGCTTCGTGTGGATGTCCGGTATGTCCGGTGTGGCGAGTTGGAGATCCTTCGGAAGCGTGATCGTCGCGTACACGTCCTCGGTCGGCACCTCGCCGGAGTTCGTTACAGTCACCGTCACCGGGAACGGCATCGGATCATAACGCAGGGTCACGCTGTCCGCTGTGATGGTCGGAACGTCGATCACGCAGTCGAGTATCGGATCCGTCGACGGGATCTCCACCTCGATGCAGCAGATCACCTCCTCGTGGTTGTCGTACTCCCCGATGATGCATATCCGCGTCGAAACGTGCGATGTGCGGCTTTTGGCCGTCAAGTGCCAAGTGATCTCGTGGAAGTTGCCCTCGGCGATGTCCTTCGGCGAGCCGACCTGCACGTCCGTCATCGGCGTGACCAACTGCACGTCGTCGGGATCGTACGTGATCGTATACCGAGCATCGAGCGCCTCCTCGTCGCCGCTGTTGACGAAGCGTGCCGTCACCGAGAACGGGTTCGGTGTGTAGTCCTTCAGCGCTCGCTGCCAGACCAGTTCGACCGGACCGTCCATCGTGCATGTCACGATCGGCGCTGGTGGGTATATGCAAATCTCTCCGGATTCGATGATCGGGATGAAGCACCCCAATTCGAAACTCGCATTGATCGCCTCGATCTCGCAGCACGTCGTGTCCAGCGGATTGCTCGCGTGGAAGGTGAATTCCATCAGCAGCCCGGATCCGTTAATCAGAACATGGTCCGTCACCTGCACGAGCACTCCCGTCGCCACGGGCGTGATCGATATCGGCATCCCGTCGAGCAGCGAACCGGGAGGCGTCTGCACGCTTTCGAACTGCACGCAGCTCTGATCGAACTCGAGCGTGAACGAGAACGGATGGAACATTTCGCCGCTGATCGGCGTGATCAGCCGCAGCGGAATCTTTATGTCCGTATCGCCCTTGCCCTCACCCTTGCCGAGTTCCATGTACAGCTCCGAGAAGCTCGCGGAATCAAGAGGCGCTTGATATGTTCGCATCTTCAAATCCGTACCGTTGCAGAAGTCGACGAGTTGCAGCTCCACCGTCCGCATGCCGCCGTCGGCGCAGCCAGGTTGGTACGAAATCACGCATTCCTGGACGCCGTGGAACATGATGGTCGATATTTCCTGGTAGATCGCCGTCAACTGACCGGGATTCGGCGAAAGATAGAACTTGCCGCCAGTCAGTTGCGCCATCAGCTCGAGGTCCGTCGAGTTGATCGAACTGCCCAAACCGATGGTGAAGATACGGATGCGGTGCCGGTTCGCCAGCGCGATCACCTCCGCCACCGTGCGCGTCGAGGAGTTGTCCTCGCCGTCGGTCATCACGATCACCGCGCGGCACTGGTTGACACCGTCGTTGATCACCTCCAAAATACCCGAATAGGCACCATCCCATACCGCAGATCCACCTGATGCGGGTAAGTCATCGATAGCAGAATACAAAATCGGCTTGACAGTGGTCATTGTCTGGCGCACCGTGATGACGTCAGTAAACCAGAGGACGGCCGCCTCGTCGAAGTGACCGTCCATCAGATCGATGAATGCGTGGCCGGCGGCTTTCGCGCCCGCATGAGCCGCGCCTGCCATCAGAGTAGACGCATCGAAAACCAGCGCGATCGAGATCGCGCAGCGCACCATCGGGTCGGGACACCAGAGCATGAACCCCTTGACCTCCACACCGTTTTCGTACAGCCTGAAATCCCGCCTGGCGACGTTGTAGACCGGTTGACCGTCACAGCCGACCGTGAAGTACAGCTCAATGGTCGGCCAGTTGACCGTCACGCGCTTGAACGTCAGCAGCGGCTGCGCTTCGGTGACCGCGACGAGACAAAACGTCGATACAATTGTCAGGATACACATTCTGAGTAAAACTCGACTCATGACTACCTCACTATATGCTTGTACGGCGTGGGTGGACGTGCAATCTCATTTTTTTTTCAAGGAACGGTTAATGCGGTCTGGAAGCAGTGCGTGATGAAACCGCCAAACAGCTTCTGTCAATCGTGTTCGTCCGTTCTTACAATACCTATTATTAATAACACATTAGAACAACAAAAGTTACAAAAATGAAAGTATTTTTCGTCGGTAATGGGTTAATCCGCCGCACGATCGCTTCCGTGATGTTTCCTGCGTGAACATTTCCGGCCTGAGAAACGAGCACGATGCATCGTGTACCATGTACATCTCCCGGTTGTGCGTCGTTGAAACTTTGAAATTCCAAGCATTTTGCTATAGAAGCGTCATAAGATGAAATTTCCTGCGTGAAAACAAAGCAACTCAATACCATTACCGGGATTTTCAGAACAACTTCGAATATTGCACTGAGGGGTGCGGCCGAATGGCCGCACCCCTCAGTTGCGTTGTTTCGTCGTGTTTCCTAGCTCACGCGCGCGGGATCAGCGCGAGAGAACCATGCGTTTCGTCTCGGTGTGCGTCGGCGTCTCGAGACGGTAGAGATACACGCCGCTCGGCAGTCCGTCGGCTTCCACGATCACCGTGTACCGGCCGGC
>Ga0114946_10002940_pt1 | contig 11643 bp, 13 predicted proteins | sample WalLakDeSediment_FD_88676 | JGI IMG/M metagenome (GOLD analysis project Ga0114946, IMG submission 88676) | Lake sediment microbial communities from Walker lake, Nevada to study Microbial Dark Matter (Phase II) - Walker Lake 11/02/13 Deep Sediment | ecosystem: Environmental > Aquatic >...
TCGTTCGTCGTATTTTTGGGCGAGGGTGCATAACCGGTGCCCCGGCTTGCATCCTTCGCATGGATCCTTGATGGTGCCCCGGATCTCCTTGCAAGTGGCGCACATTGGCATTATTTTCCCTCTTTCTCACAATCCGGGCAAACTTTCACCGGTTCGGTATTCGAGCATGGTGCAAATATATATTGCGCCTTCTGCCATTCTCGTGAGTTTATAACCATCCATGCGAGATTGCACCGGGGGCACCGGTGGACGCGCCCTATCTCCATTACTCGCTCGCCCCCTTGGCCGGGCACCGGCGGTTATTGTAGTACTCCCACGTGCACGCGGCGCAATCCCGCGTCCCGCCGTATGTCTCCCGTGAGCATTTGGGCTCGCCCGCTTTCTCGCGACCATGGCCGCCTCCGGCCGGGGACCAGCCTTCTGTTTTCTCCCCGCGTCCATGGTCATTCGAGGCGGACGAGCCCGGCTCTATCCATTGCTCACAATCCAAGCATTGAAATTGGGGCTCCGCCAATTTCTTGCCATCCCGGTAGGATCTAAACATGCGGCGGGTATGGGGGCATTCCTCCTCGTCCTCCGGGCAGTACCGGCGCAACCGGCACCCCAAGCACTCGAATAGTGGCGTCTTGAGCCGGTGGCAATAGGGCGTGACCTCCCCGGTGAGTTTTACCCACCCGGCGCGGTCGTGGTAGATGCACCGGTGGAATCCCCAAATGTCGTTCAACATCGCGTTCAACGCGTCCTTGTAGGCCCGCTTTAACCGCCTCATCTCGCGGAAATTCTTGCGGGTCCACCGTAGCCGGTACTTGGTCTCATCGTTCTTTTCGACCAGCCGGCGATTCTCCTCGTTCAACCGGTCGATCTCCGCTTCCAGATCGCCGATCTCCTCCTCTAAGTTATTGATCTGAACGTGTAATTCGTCGTAACTACTCATCGTTTTCCACCTTGCCTTCCAACCGGTCTTGACACTCCTTGCAGGTTAGCACGTCCGCGTTGGTGTCCCGGTGGCGCTCCCCGCCATCGATCTCGGTGATCATCCGCCCCATGCCTAACCCGCTCGTGCCGAGCCCGGAACCGCATAAAACACACTTCTTGCGGGTGATTCGGATGATCGCTTCGCCCATGCTCCCACCGTGCTCGTGGACAAAGGACATGAGGGTGTTATGTCGGTCCGCTTGCACGGACACGGTGAACCGGCGTCCCCGGTGGTCCTTGTTCATTTTAATCCATTCTTGGTCGTTTGCCATGGTTTTCTCACCTATTTCAAGAACGCGTCGAACCCGGCGGGTGCCCTTTTCGCCGGTTTGACCTTTTTGATGCTTTTCAAGGCGCCGTTCACCGCGACCGCCATTCCAGTACCGGCCGGGACGACCCGGATCGCCTTGCATTGGGCGCAAGTTAGGGTCCCGTCGGGTGCCAGCGTCCACGAATTAAACCCGCACGAGGCGCACTTCCCACCGGCGCCCCGGTCGAATAATTGCTTGCATTCTAGACACTCAAACACCTCGCCCCCGACCGGGATTTGTGTCGCGTGGACACAAGAGCCAACGGTGGTCAACGGGCGGGGTTCGGCGTCCGGGCAATTTAGAGCGATCATTTGGGTGCAATTCTGCCCATCCCCGTAGTAGATCGGCGACATGGTGACGTGCTTGGCGTGGCAAATGCCGCTAGCGTGCTTGGCGAGCCTTTCCAGCCAACGACACCCGGCGCAATTCTGTACTGCCATGGTGTATATAGCCGCGAGACTACATATAAACCCCGCGTGGTAATCGATCTCGCGGCGGGTTTATAAATGATCGCCGCGATGGTCACGTGTCACGCGCTGGTCTCATGGTTTCATGGTCGTTTTCTCATTCGCGTTGGGCACGGGGGTCACCCCGGCCCATCCTTTTTTTGCGCGTGTCTCCACCGGCGGGGCGGGGTTCAAGCACCCTCACGGGTGCTCCCCTCCTTGTCTCCCCTTTCTCACATCACATCGGCCACGGCACGCCTTGAAAGCCCGAACACGTAGGCCTTCATGCACGCCACCGCGTCGAGCAAATCAAAATCGTGCTCACGAGATTTAGGGATCCCGTGCCCGAAGTGCCCTAGTTGATTATCAAAGTCCGTGTAGCCCGAGGAATGCTTGTTAGCATAAAATGTCGGCTCTTGTCCTTCCAAGCCGAGCATGTTTGAAATATGTGTTTGTATCCGCTGGTATTTCTCGCCGGTGCTTTGGATCTTGATAACGGGCGTGTAGAATTGAAGCGAGCCCCGTTCCGAGAAATTTCGCTTGATAAACACGTCTAGCACGTCCGCGTATGTTTGAGCTTGCGCGAAATTAGACTCACACGCCCACTTGTTCACCCGCCACTCCAAGATCATGTTAGCGATGGTCTCCGCCGCCGTGGCGGGCCCCTCGCGGATGGTGCGGAAGTCAAAGAAATAATACTTCCCCGCGTGCGCCGCCCCGACGACCACGGCGATACCGTGGGACTTGGCGCCGCCGGGGTCGATCCACATGGACACCGACGCCCGCCAAGCCGTCGAGCGGCACCGGTCCACGAGGTCTTGAACGTTGTAAAACCCCGGCGGGGGCATCTCCGCCACCCGGGCCTTTGGAAAGTACTTCCCGGCGGGGTTCGTGGCGATTAGGAAGTACTCCGCCCAAAAATCGTCGTCCGATTTACCCGCCTCGGCCATCTCGAACCGCTTGCGAACCAAGTCCTCGATCTGGTAGCGTTCGGGATAGACGGTCACGTATTTCTCCCGGTCTTTAACCTCCACGTGGATATAGGTCACCTTGTAGGTCCGGCCGGATGCCGGGTCTTGCTCCTCCCGCTCCCGCCATTCCACGATGGTATCCTCGATGGGAGGCATGGCATTCGCCGCCGGGTATCGGAGGTTCCTCCAAGCCGGGTTCTTTTCAAGGAACAGGTAGATGTCGTTCTTATCGTCCCACCCCTTCACCGTACCGGTCACGATGATCTTCCCCTTCTTTCCCACCGCGGGCGTGAGTTTTTTATTCAAGATCATCTTAAACTTGCTCATTAATTTCTCGGACAGCGGCTCATCTTGCGGGTCGTCGATGAGAACGATATACGGGTGAGCCCCGGTGATGCTACCGCTCTTAAACGACGTGCATCTCATCCCAAACTTCGCCCCGACGCCTTGGTACGTGAAATATAATTTCTCTTGCGTCTTGGGCATGTGGTCGTCGATTACATACCCGTAGAACGATAAAATCCGCTCGTTCTCCGAGAGGTTCTCGACCACGTCCAAGAACGTTTCCTCCGCCAAGCCGGCGTCCCAAGCGATGTTTAGAATCCCCGCCCTTGCAAGATCGGGGCGCTCGCACGCGTAGTAGGTCATGTAGCCCTTGTTGAACACCGTGGTTTTCAAGTGGTCACGCCCGATCAGGATCCTAACCCGCGTGTCCCGTTCCATGTCCTCAAGGACCTTCTCGTGAATGTCGCCTAGGGGCACCGGGTCGTGATACTTGCTTGGATCGTGGTAAAACTCCCATATCCAATAAAACGGGGTGAGCCGGGGGATGCCAGGTTGCCACTCTTGTTCCCGCGGGTTCCACCAGCAATTATCTATCAATTCAAACGTTTTTGTCTCCGGGTTGTAATGCTCGCCCGCCCACTTGCGGGCCGTGAAGGCGGGCTTATCCTCCTTGCCCCGCGGCTTGGCCTTGGAGTACTTCGGACCGGTTTTAGTGATCTCCTCCACGATCTGCCGCTCGAACCCTCGGGCCTTGTGGTCCTTGGGCGGCAAGGGCTCCGGGTCGTCCCCGACCTCATCAAAATCTTGGATCTTCCCCGCTTCGAGGTCCGCCCACCGGTGCACCATGTCAAGCGGTAAATATCCCTTCCCATCATTCCAACGGGCGGTATCTATCCCTATTCTCGCTAGTTCCGTGGACGTGGGAGCGTTAAACTTGCCAAGGTCCGCTAGGCGCTGGTAGTGATACCGGAATGCCTTTTTAATCTCGTCGGTCGGTTCTAGATGCCTTTTTTTCATTGCCCGGTACGCGCACGTCCGCATGTTATCGCACGTCCAAAATGGGGGGCGTCCGGTGCGCCGGCGCTTAAGCGGGGGGCGTGCTTCTACCATGCTTACGTTGTCGTTAGGAACCTTTATATATGTTTATAATGTGTTCTAATGCAAGTATAACGGTTTTTGATGATCGGACATGGCAAAATCCACCAAGAACACCGCCCCGGCGGCCGCCCCGGCGGTCAAGAAACGCTCGACAGGCATTTTCTCCCGCTCGGTTCACGGGTCCGTCACCATCGTGGTAACCAAACTCGCGTTCATGGGGCGTGTCATCGCCCAAGTAGAGGCGGAGGGGCTCCGGTTCCTCCAAGCCTTGATAACTCCTACCCACCAGTTACACCTCGTGTTCCGAGAGCGCGTCAAGCGCGACACCCAATCCACGGAATGAGGTAAATGGCGAGCCGTAGCCGGCAAGCCCGCCCACCTAGGCGCCCCATTGCCATGGCGGCCACCTCCTCGGGCGGCGACAGTACCACGGGCGCGGATAACGCGTTTGAACCATTCATGCAAAGGTGGGCCCGGGGTGCTGGCAATCAGCAACCGGGCGACCAGATTGGTACATTAGTCCCCGCTATGAACATGGTTCACCCGTTGGAATTATACGCGTCATCCTTCACTCCAAAGGGCGCGTTCCTCACGCGGGTTATCCCGACCAACGCGTTCCGCTCCGGGTGGTATTATGTCCCGGAGAAAAAGAGCAAGGTGCCCATCGACGAAAAACTCCACGCCAGGCTTAACCGGATCAAGAAAAAATACAACCTAAAGCAAGTGATAATCAACGCGGTTATCACCAGCGAGATCTTTGGGCGGTCCATCGTTTATAAACGCAACATGGCGCCCGTGGGTATGGCGGCGGACTGGCAATTATTCGTGACCCGGATCCCCGAGGGGTGGATAGATTACAACACCGAGGACGGGACGGTGCTTTCCTACAATCCTCTCGTCCGGTTCGGGCGTGCCACCAAGCAAATCAACCTAAAACCCTCGGAATGTGTCTTATTCATGGCGATGGTGGATCCCGAGGGGAATGGCTACCAAGGCATCCCGACCTTGCTTTCCGCCTACCGGTCCATAGTCCGCATGGAAAACATCAGCGAGGCTTATGCGGACCTCATCACCATGCGCGGGTTAGGGCTCGTGGACGTGCTGGTTAAAGGCGCGGACACCGAGGAGGACCTAAAGCCTTATGTCGAGAAATACAAGGACCCGTCCTCCTACCGTGCCACGGTCCATAACGACCTCGTCGAGATCACGACGAACGAGGGTATCCGGGGCGCGTTCTCGCTCGACGACGTGCTAGGACGATATACCAAGGAGGTCTCCTCGGCATCCGGCGCCCCCTCGATGAGAATGGAGGGTGTTCAAACAGGGACCGTGACGGGCTCGGAGACCGACCAAGACAACGTAGCGGAGTTATACAGCAACCTCCAAGAGCGTTACGAGCCCTACATTCTCAAACTCTACAAGATGCTCGACCCGACGCTCGACACCACCGCGTTCGAGCTAGAATTTCCCATGGATATTAAATTGGACCGCATGAAAAACACGCAAATATTCAGTACAGAAGCGGGTTCGGTGATGGCCGTCCCCGATCTCCTCACCGTGGACGAGGCAAGGGACCGGCTCGGCTACCCGTCCATGAAGGGCCCCCGCGGGGACATGACCATAGCGGAATTAATGGAGAGCCTTAACCGGGAGGACGAGGAGGCATTTGAATACCCTAACCCCGCCAAGAAACGCACCAAGAAGATCGACGAGGCGAACACGGGCGACGAACCATCCGCGGAGGGCAAGGTGAAGGAGAAGGCGGATAACAACCGTGACTGGCAATCTCGCTATGCTAACGAGCGGTTCTATACCGATTCCAAGGATTGCTTCGACCGCATTAATTTCGACGATAATTCGGACGAGGAGGTTAGCGCGTTCGTCGAAGCATGTCTCGACGTGGACGATTCCCGCCTTCCCATCGGTCTATCTCGCTCGGACGTGCTCGCCGAGGGCTTGGTCGGGTTCAACCTCGACGAGCGGGACAAGGACCGGTTGGCAAGGATCCTCACCACGGCGGGAGATTCGACCCTTTCCTACTCGGAGATTAACCACGTCTTGAATGAAATAACAGGCTCCGGCAAGTCACCAAATTGGATTAGCAAGCATCGAGGAGGTAGATAAATAATGATCGATAGACTCTTGGACAAACTAGCGACACAAGACGCTCCCGTTATCTATATCTCGGAGAACGGGGACCGTGAGACAATCCCGGCACTCGACGCACGTGCCCGGTTGATTCAAGCCATGGAGGGTGAGGACGAATGAACCTAGGCTACAAGTGGGACGTGCCCGACACGATCTCTATCGGCGCTTCGGCCTTGGGTTTAGATGCTCTTGATTTGTATATTTATGACCAAGACCTCTCCACGGACCTAGCGCTGGCAAGCCTCTCATCCCCGCCATCGGTTACCTACTTCCACCTCGACGCGGCGGGTACTGTGATCGCCGTGGCGCCCGTCACGCCGGATTGGTTTTTTCTATCCCCGTGGATCCGCGTGGAGGTGCCCGCGCCGTCCCTCGACCTTCTCGCCGCCGGCCACGTTATTATTATCGCGTTCGGGTCGTTCGAGATAACCTTCCCGGTGATAGGTGCTCGTGAGATCATCCCTCTTGCAAAATTAACCACGTTTCTCGGCGCTGGTGATGCTGATATTACCGGGCTTGAGGATTCGATAGATGAGGTCGTGGATTCCGTGTCGGGAATGGATGAGACCATGCGCCGTGTCCTTGGGCTAGTGCATGAGAACATCCTTGTCCATAACGTGCACGATATGGATGGCAAGCACGTTTCCTCGATGGTAGCGACCTACCCGCGTGCTATCGACGTGGAAGGTGGTGAACGGGACGATCTATCGACCTACACGCTCGGCGACCCGGATGATCAGATCGACCCGCGCGGGTGGGTATGGGACACGCCCACGCGCGGGCTACCTCGAAACGGGGAGTTTGTCGAGCCCGGACCGGTCGCCTTCGACGAGGGGCGGGCTCTAATGCTTGGTATCGTGGACGGGGTTTTTCCCGCTCTACTTGTCCTCGGCACACCAGCCGGTCTTGAGATTCCGGTGGCGGACCTCCTCGGACTCCGGTTCGGCTTTGATATATCCCGCGAACAACCTTTGCCACCCCCGGCTTTCCCCCGGCTAACGATAGTATATGAGCCCGTTGGTAGCACCGTAACCATGCTCACCGTGGTTATCGACGAGACAGGGATCCATGGTAGCGGCGTGACATTGCACGCGTGGGACAATCCCCTTGGTGGGAAACACCGTGTCGAGATCGAGGTGGTCACTCCGAGTACTTTCCGGGTTCTCCTCGACGGGGTGGCGTCCAACATCGTGAATACCGACATCGCCTTTGAAGGGGCCGGCCGAGAGGACCTCGGCCGGTTCCTTTTCTATTCCGATCCGGGCGCCTTGACCTACTTGGCAAATTTCAGTCTCCGGCAAGCCCCGTTGGGTGAATATGACCTCGTGATCGAGTATAACGAGAACGGGGGCATAGCATCTCACAAGATGGCGAGGAGGGAATAGGATGACCTTTGTATCGCTTGGCCTAATCACCGGGACCGTGGAAACATTGGTCGTGAACGAACCCATCACGGTCCACATGCCGTTCGCCGATTGTCGCCCCTCTTGCGTGCGGACCCGGCACGAGATCGCCATGTATCGCGGGGACGTGCTGGCACAACCGGTACAGGTCTTGCAAGATGGCGCCCCCTTTCCCCTCACCGGCGCCGTATTGACCTTCACCGTGCGCCGTATCGACACGTCACCGGTGCTCATCCAAAATCACCCCGTCATCACCAACGCGGCGGAGGGGCGTTTCACGATCACCCTCGCCCCGGAGGACACCGAGGGCTTGGAGGGAAACGTGAAATACCAGTACGATGTTGAATACCGGGCGGGCGAGACCGTCCGAACGCTGGTCAAGGACCGGCTCCTTCTCAAGCCCGACATAACATACTAGGAGGCATGAATCGTGATAGCCCAAGACGCCGTGATGCTTCGGAACCAGCCGGTCGCCCGTGAGGGTGTCTTGAAATACACCGATGGTAGAAAACTCAAGAAGTGGGAGGACCTTCGCCGGAACATCGGAAGGGTCGTCCCGGTTATCGACGAGCACCCGGCCAAGAATAACGGCAAGGATGGGCTCGTGTCGGGGCGAGAGAAGCGTTGGGGTTATGGGCTCATCAAGTCTTGCCCCCGTGGCGAGAAACAATTATGCGCCGATCTGGTGCTCTTGGATGGTGCGCCCATCAAGGCCGGCTACTCGATAGGCTACCCGTATCTCCACGTCGAGGAGGCGGGCACTCACGACGACGGGGAGTATGACTCGGTGCAATCCGGGCTGGTCGTGGACCACATCGCCCTCACCGATGGTCCGCGGGACCACAAGGGCTTGATGGTCGCCCCGGACAGCGAGGAACCTAAACGATTCTCGCCCGGCGCGGATTCGCTGTTTGATAGCGGAGGAGTATATATAAGCCATATCGGCTATGACTCATTCGTGGTGCAACCGGACGCAGGTAGTGCTGGTCTCGACGCGAGGGACGCGGCATCGATCATCGCGATGCTCCGCAAGGATAATCCGACCGCCGGGGACGAGGAATTACTACCGCGAGCACTTATAATGCTCCAAAATGCTGACCGGTTGATTGCATCTAGCAACAAACGAGGTTCGGACACTTTGCCGAAGGACAAAGAGACCGGCGAGAAGCCGGTGGACGAGCAAGACGAACCCGAGGATAAGGACAAGGATTCCTTGATCGCCGAGGTCTCCCGGCTCCGCGCGGAGAAAACCACGCGGGACAGCATGGAGGGCCGGCTACAATCCTTGGAATCCGAAGCCCGGTTGGCCCGGGACTCGGCGGAGAAGTACCGTTCGCTTTACGAGCGGGAGATGTCGGGGATCATTCAAACGAAGGTGGACAGCCTTCTGAATGACCACGGCTTCGACTCCACCGAGTTTGACGGCAAGCACGCCGAGTTTATCAACGGCGCGCTCTATGCCGCGCAAAGGGTCGCCCGGTCCCAAGGAATCCCTCGGACCGTCGCTAAGGACACGAAACGAGCGCAACCATCCCGCACGAAGTCGATAAATGACTACATCTACAATTTCGACAGCAAGCGGATGGAATTGCACTCCGAGGAGGAGGATTGAATAAATGTCATTCAGTTACGCTGACATTCGGACGATAGACAAGACCGGATCGGGCGTCCCACATCCAAGGGGCACCCTTTTCGACTTGTACGACGAGGTAGGGGACGAATGGCACGGTCCGGGCGTGATCGTGGAAGTGGCGGGCAAGGTCGCGGCCCGCGGGCGAGATCACTTCCACCTCACGATCTGTAACAAGGACGACCAGCCAATCGCCCTCTTTAACAAGCAAAAAGATCACGAGCCAATCGTGAATCTCATCAAGTCCACGAATCACGCGGAGACCGGGCGCCCCGTTGGCGCCATCGGACGCGGGGACCTTGCCTTGTTCATTCTTGAACCGGAGCAAGTGGTCGTCGCGGGCGATAACCTCACGGTCGCCGATGGCGGGTTCGTGGAATTGAATGGTGATGGTGCATTGGTCGCCATCGCAGCGGAGGACGTCACGACGCCCGAAGGGGTGCGGAAATTTATCCTTTGCTGGTCATTGATCGGCCGGTTCATCACCTTGCCGCTGGGCGGCTTGGGTGGCGGAGGTGGAGGTCCATGAGACCGGTCTCCGCCATAGGTCGCGATGACGCCTTCGCGCCCTTCGTGACCGACACAACGGTATGGTCGGACAAGATCGTTAAGTACTTCCGCGATCAGCCGCTGGCACTCCGCAAGATGTGCCGTAGCATCGAGGAGGTGCAATTTGACGGCACCACCGACCACGAAACGGCCCTCTTGGAGGACATCAATAGCCCCGAGTACGCGTTCGAGCCGAACAACATGACGACCATGATCGAAGGGCGGCCCGTCACCGTGAAGATTCCCCAATTCTTCTTTTCGGCGAGCCTCCTCCGCGAGAAATGGAAGGCCTTGTTCGCGAACCGCGCACGGCTCCCGATCTTGCTTGCCCGCATGGTGGAGAAGATCAAGATCGAGGAGGACATCAAGGGGTTCCAAGGCGACGCCCGTACTGGAATGCAGGGATTGATCGGTCCGGCGACGACGAACCTCGGCGATTATTCCGCCCTTAACATGATGGAGGACGCCGATGGTGATGGGATCTTGGAGAACCTTCAAGAGGTCGTCGATGACGCGCTCGGGGTGTTCGTCGCGGAAGGGATCGGGCACGTGCCGGTTGACATCGTGTTCACCTCTTGGCTATTCAACGGGGCCAAGAACCGGGTGATTCCTTACCAGCCGGGTGTCAATAACATGCACCTCATCGCCAACAAGATCAACGGTGGCGAGATCATGGTCACGAACAACATTATGGAGGGCGTGACCGTGGAGAACAACGGGATCTTGTTCGTCGCTCGAATGCCGGAGGATTCGCCCTCGTGGCAAATCATTTCCTCGGGGATCGAGCAGAACATGCAACCGCATGGGCTTTGGAAGGAGGAGTACGGCATCCGGGAGCGCTTCGCCGTCAAGATTCTCGACGGGCGCATTATCCTCTATGCCAAGCACCTCGATGCCAGCAAGCCCGAGGAGATAGAGGAACCCGCGCCTTGATCCATTTTTTTTACCCTTTTTAATGGAGGAGCATCGAAATGAACACCAGCATAGTACGGGTTAGCCGGGATGGCAAGATCGCAGTTTCCACCGACGCGGTGCCAGATCCGGCGCAAAAGAAGGTCCGGCTTAACTTTGCAAGGACAGGCTCCGGCGGGACAAAGGATTGGTATGAAACGTGGTCCTTCGCCGAGTTTAAGACCGAATTTCCCGAACACTTGAACGCTGTCCTCGCCGGGCGCAAGATCAGCGGCGGGGCGATTGGGCAAGGCGAGTACTTGCTATCCGCGGTTCTCCGCGACTCGGTGGGCGGCGACCAGAACAAGAATTGGCTACACATGCGGGATTTTATCGACAAGGCGCACGACAGCATGACCATGGCTTTGAGTTACGTTGTCTCATCTCAAATGAGAAGCCTTGTCCGCTCCGCCTTGGAAGCCATCCGAAAAGCCTATGTCCACGCGGAAAAGGACGGGTGATACACCATGGTTATCCACGTTGACGCCGATGGCCGGGTTGCCATCACGGATTACAAGGACAAGCCGTTCGTGTCCACGGACAGCCCTACAAAGAAATGCTTTGAATGTAGAAAACAAGTCTCTTTGTCCGAGATAGAACGTGTCGATAAACTAGTTGACAAGGCCTTGATGTCCGGGCGGCTCGACCCGGATAATTTTGCTCACTTGCACGGTCCGCCCGAGGTGTTCCACGACGGGACCATGAACTTGTGCAATAGGTGTTTTCAAGACCTTATCAAGGCAGGGGGACGCGATTCCAGGCAAGAGGGGCAAGATTCCACCGCCGCGGACCGCCGCCCCGGCCCTCTTGGTGGCAAGACCGACGAGGAGGACCGCCAATTAGAGAAGGAATGGTACGACCGGCTCACGGCGTCCA
>Ga0114946_10002941_pt1 | contig 11642 bp, 9 predicted proteins | sample WalLakDeSediment_FD_88676 | JGI IMG/M metagenome (GOLD analysis project Ga0114946, IMG submission 88676) | Lake sediment microbial communities from Walker lake, Nevada to study Microbial Dark Matter (Phase II) - Walker Lake 11/02/13 Deep Sediment | ecosystem: Environmental > Aquatic > Freshwater...
CCTGCCCGGGTTCGGGATCATCTCCGAGCTGATCACCGTCCACAGCCGCAAGCACATCTTCGGCTACCGGGCCATCGCGCTCTCGTCCGTTGCGATCGCGGTGATCTCGTTCATCGTCTGGGGCCACCACATGTTCGTGTCGGGCCAGTCCGAGCTGGCCGGCATCGTGTTCTCGTTCCTGACCTTCGCGGTCGCGGTGCCCACGGCCATCAAGGTGTTCTCGTGGGTGGCCACGCTCTACGGCGGCTCGATCCGCTACACCACGCCGATGTGGTACGCGCTCGTGTTCCTGTGGACCTTCACGGTCGGCGGGCTCACGGGCATCTACCTCGGGACCCTGTCGATCGACGTCCACCTCCACGACACCTACTTCGTCGTCGCCCACTTTCACTACGTGATGGTCGGCGGCACGGTCGTGGCGTTCCTCGGCGGGCTGTTCCATTGGTGGCCGAAGATGTTCGGCCGCATGTACAACGAGACCTGGGGCGCGATCTCGGCCCTGCTGGTGTTCATCGGCTTCAACGGGACCTTCATGACCCAGTTCTTCTTGGGTCACCAGGGCATGCCCCGGCGCTACTACGCCTACCTGCCCGAGTACGAGGTCATGCATCAGGTCTCGACGATCGGATCGTGGATCCTCGCCGTCGGCCTGTTCGTGGTCCTGTTTACGCTGCTGCACGCCATCAAGTGGGGCGAGCGGGCGTCGGCCAACCCCTGGAACGCGGTCTCGCTCGAGTGGCACACCGCGAGCCCGCCGATCGAGCACAACTTCCACCAGACTCCGCACGTCACGGGCAGCCCCTATGACTTCCCGGAGATCGACAAGAGCGGGAAGCACTGAGGTGTCTATGACCAACAAGGCACAAGAGCACGAGGACCGCCCCTGGTTCCTCGCCCATCACTTCGACACGGTCGGCCAGCAGATGAGCTCGGCCAAGCTGGGCATGTGGCTGTTCGCCTGCACGGAAGTGCTGATGTTCAGCGGCCTGTTCCTGGCCTACTTCATCATCCGGACCTTGTACCCGGAGATGGTCCTCGAGGCCTCCGAGCAGCTCAACAAGACCGCGGGTGGCATCAACACCATCGTGCTGTTGACCTCGTCGTTCACGATGGCGCTCGGGGTTCGGGCCGCGCAGACCAACAATCAAAAGGCCCTCGAGCGCAACTTGCTGCTCACCATCGCCTGCGCGTTCATCTTCATGATCGTCAAGTACTTCGAGTACTCGGCGAAGATCGAGCACGGCCTGCTGCCGGGCGAGTACTACGCCGCGGCCCAACACGGGATCGCGCTGCCCAAGTACTCGCGGGTGTTTTACGGCATCTACTTCACGATGACCGGGCTCCACGGGGTCCACGTGGTCGTCGGGATCTGCGTGCTCTCGTGGATCTTCATCCGCGCGCGGCGCCGCGAGTTCAGCTCACAGAACTACGTCGCGGTCGAGAACGTCGGTATCTACTGGCACATCGTCGACCTCGTGTGGATCTTCCTCTTCCCTCTTTTGTACTTGGTGAAGTGAGGCAGTGATGGCGCATACAGACGGCCCCCCGGTCTACCTCAACGGCAAACAGGTCGAGAACCCGCACGAGGACCACCACCACGTGAGCCCCATGTGGGTGTTCTCCACGGTGTTTGGCGCGCTGCTGTTCCTTACGATCCTGACCTACCTCGTGTCCTACGCCGATCTTGGGCCGGCGAGCTTGCCGGTTGCGATGATCGTCGCCACGGTCAAGGGCTCGTTGGTCGTCGGCTTCTTCATGCACCTCAAGTATGAAGACCGCTTCTACTCGTTCTTGTTCGTGGTCACGCTCTTGTTCGTGAGCATCTTCTTCACGTTCGTGCTGTTCGACATGGAGACCACGGGCGATCTCAACGACGAGGCCGGCATCCGGTACAAGCGCTCGGTCGAGGACGCCTCCGACGCGGCCGAGGCCGCGGCAGCGAGGCTCGCCGCCGACCAACCGGCGCCGGTCCCCGTTGGCGGCGGTCACTGACGGCCCTGCGGCGCTCTAGCGGACTCGGTTCGCGGATTGGAAAGAGCCTGGCCCTGCGCCGGGCTCTCTTGCGTTCGCGTTGCAGGCTCGATTTTGGCGAATATGGTGCCGGCGTGGATGAGACCCTCGCCGCCGAGCAATTGGCCAAGACTGTGATGGGCCTGGCTGCGGCCATGCCCGAGCCTGGGGCGCTCGCGGAGCAGGGCGGCGGCCAGCAGGCGACCGGGCTCGCGCGCTATCGGCTCGGTCGGCTGGTCGGCCGCGGCGGCATGGGCCGGGTGGTCGAGGCCGAAGATCTGCAGTTCGGCCGCAAGGTCGCGGTCAAGACCATGCTCGAGGGTAGCGGCGCCGATCGGGCCCCACGCTTTGGGTTTGAGGCGGTCGTCACGGCCAACCTCGATCATCCAGGGATCCCGGCTGTATACGAGCGCGGCGTCGATCAGGATGGCGCGCCGTTTTACGCCATGCGCCTCGTTCGCGGCCACAGCCTCGAGCACGCGATCGCCCAGACCCGGACCCTCGATGATCGCCTGCGCCTGCTCCCGGCGCTGATCGACGTCGCCCAGACCCTCGGCTTTGCCCACACCCGCGGGGTGATCCACCGGGACATCAAGCCCGACAACGTGGTCGTGGGCGCGTTTGGAGACACGGTCGTGATCGACTGGGGCGTGGCCAAGCTGCGCGGGGTCACGGCGCCGCGCGGACCTGGTGAGCGCAGCCCGGCGCAGGTGATCGCCGACACCAGCGGATCGACGGCGACCCGCGATGGCGCCGTGATCGGAACGCCGGCCTACATGGCGCCCGAGCAGGCGGCCGGGCTCATCGACGCGGTCGACGAGCGCAGCGACGTGTTCTCGATCGGCGCGATGCTCTACCACCTGTTCGCCGGGCACCCGCCGTACCGTGGGCGCAGCGCCCTGGAGACCCTGACCCAGGCGCTCGAGGCCGACTACGCGCCGCTGACCCAGGTCGCGCCCGAGGCCCCGGCGTCGCTGCGCGCGATCGTCGAGCGGGCGATGGCCAAGGACCCGGCGCACCGGTACGAGAGCGCGGAGGCCTTGGCCCTCGCGCTGCAAGAGGCCGTGGCCGCGGGCGTGCGCGATCGCGGCTCGAAGGCCGTGCGCTTGTTCGCCAACGGGACCAGCTTGGTGCTCACGCTGGCCATGCTCATGCTGGTCATCGCGCTGTTGCTCACCGTGCCCTTGGCCGAGCTCGGGCTGTTCGCGTTCTTGCTGCTGCCAACCTTTGGGCTCGGGGCCGCGCTCGCGGCGATCGAATGGTGGACGGTCGGCCGTTACCAGCTGTCGCCCCTGGTGATCGGCTTGGCCGTGGTCACGGCGCTCGAGGGCTTGGTCGGCGCCGGGCTCGGGCGGGTCGAGATCGCTAGCGCGCTGTCCTTGGCTGGCGAGGGCGAGTCGCTCGCGGGGACTGAGCTCGTGCTTGGGTACATGCGAGGCACACGGATAGTCGGCTTGCTCGAGGTCGTTGGCCTCCAGCTCAGCGCGACCTTGATCGTGCTCTACGCGATCGCCCGCTATCGGATCGGCTTGGACAAAGCTCGCGCAACTCAGGGCCAGACGTAGGGTCCACAATCCCGGCCTTTAGCGGGTCTGGCGCCGCACTAGCGATCGCCCGGGTAGAGGTGCACGGCGTGCTCGCTTGTGGCAAGCTGCCGAGGCGAATGCGGCGTTTTTCTCAAACAAACGGCAGTTTGCAGGCGAACTGATGAACCGTAGGTCGACAGGCGGGGCTCCGGCGTGAAGCTGGTCCAGCTACGTACGCCGGCGGTCGCCGAGCCGAGCGACGCGCCGGTGCTCGTCGATCGCAGCGATCGGCGGGTCCGCTACCTTCGGATCTCGCTCACGGACCGCTGCAACATGCGCTGCACCTACTGCATGCCGAGCGAGGGCATCGACCATGTCGCCCGCAGCGAGGTCTTGACCCTCGAGGAGGTCGTGCGTGTGGCTCGGGCGTTCGCGGCTTGGGGCGTCGAGCGGATCCGGCTGACCGGCGGCGAGCCGACCTTGCGCCGCGACCTCGTGTGGCTCGTCGCGCAGCTGCACGCGATCAAGACCGGGGCCGCAGGGCAGGGCGCGCCGCTCGAGGTCGTGATGACCAGCAACGGCGAGCTGCTCGAGGACCTCGCGAGGCCCCTGCGCGAGGCTGGCCTCGGCGCGCTCACGGTCAGCCTCGACACCCTCGATGCCCAGCGCTTCGCCGCGATCACCCGGCGCGATCGCTTGGCCAAGGTCATCGCGGGGATCGACGCCGCGGTCGCGGCCGGGCTCCCGCTCAAGCTCAACACCGTGGCCCTGCGCGGCTTCAACGACGACGAGCTCGGGGCCCTGTGCGAGTTCGCTTGGGCCCGCGAGGCGACCCCGCGCTTCATCGAGCTGATGCCCATGGCCGGCGGTCGGCTGTTCGTGCCCGGCGAGCTGATGCCCGCGGCTGCGGTCCGTGCCCACGTCTGTGACCAGCTGCGCGGTCCGGGCAGCGGGCGCGTCGAGGTCGAGCTCGGCGAGCAGCCAAGCGGCCCCTACGGCCCCGCGCAGTACTTCGTGATCCGCGGCGGCGCGCACGACGGCCAGCGGTTCGGCACGATCGCCGCCATGACCGAAAATTTCTGTGGCCGCTGCAACCGACTGCGGGTATCCGCAACGGGACAGCTCCACGCCTGCCTCGCCCGCGACGACGCTGGTGACCTCCGCGGGGCCCTGCGCAGCGCCGAGCCCGGCGCCCTCGAGCGGGTGGTCCGCGCCGCTCTCGGCCTCAAACACGACACCCATGGCTTCGAGCTCGACGGCGGCGGCGGACCGCAAAAGGCGATGATCAGCATCGGCGGCTGAGCTCGCGGCGCTTGGGCCCCGGGCCCGTCCAGGAAACACCCCATGGCACTCAGCACAGCCTCCCGTCTCGGCATCGGCATCATCAGCCTCAGCGCGGTCGCGTTTTTGGTCCTGTCTTCCCCCGACGAAGGGGTGCTCGAGTACGTCTACGCCGACACGGTCGTCGAGACCCCGGAGAAGTTCATGGATCGCGAGTTCAAGGTCCACGGCAACGTGGTCGAGGACTCGCTCCGGCAAAACCCGGACACCGGCGAGTACCACTTCGTGATTGAGTACAAGGGCAAGCGGCTCAAGGTCGTCTACGACGATCTGCTCCCGGACACCTTCGCCGAGGGCGGCGAGGTCGTGTTGACCGGCCGGCTCGACCCCGGCGGCGGGACCGTGCGCTCGAGCGAGATGTCGGCCAAGTGCCCGTCCAAATATGAAGAAGAGCCTGGCGCGCCCCCGCCCCAGGCGAGCTGAGCCGCTGCGCTGAGCCCCGAGGTCTACCCATGAATGTCGCTACCCTAGGCACCATCTCGCTCTTGGTTCTGTTCGCCCTGTGCCTCGCGAGCATCGCGCTCGCGATGCTCGGGGCCCACCGCAAGTCCGCGCGCTTGGTCGAGGCTTCGGTCCAGGCCACCTACGCCGTCGCGGCGCTCGCCGCGTTCGCCTCGTCGCTGATCATCTACGCGTTCTTGGCCGACGACTTCTCGATCCAGTACGTCCACCACACCAGCGACTCGGCGATGCCGCTGTTTTACAAGGTCACCGCGTTTTGGGGCGGGCTCGACGGATCGCTGCTGTTTTGGGTGCTGCTCTTGAGCGTGTTCTCGGCGCTCGCGGTCCGGGCCAACCGCCGCCGCCACGCCGAGATGATCCCCCACGTGGTCTGGCTGCTCGCGCTGATCAACCTGTTCTTCATCGGGCTGCTGGTGTTCGTCAAGAACCCGTTCGAGCCGTTCATCCTGACCCCAGACATCGGCAGCAACTCGCGCGGGCTCAACCCGCTGCTGCAAAACGCGTACATGGTCATCCACCCGCCGAGCCTGTACCTCGGCTACGTCTCGCTCGCGGTGCCCTACGCGTTTGGCATGGCCGCGGTGATCACCGGCCAGGTCGACTCGGCCTGGCAGCAGAGCGTGCGTCGGTGGACCTTGTTCTCGTGGACCTTCTTGACCCTGGGGCTGATCCTCGGCGGGCTGTGGGCCTACGAAGAGCTCGGCTGGGGCGGCTATTGGGCCTGGGATCCGGTCGAGAACGCCGGGCTGATCCCGTGGTTCACGGCCACCGCCTTCCTCCACTCCATGATGATCCAAGAGCGCCGGGGCATGCTCAAGCGCTGGAACGTCAGCTTGGTGATCCTCAGCTTTTGGCTGAGCATCGTCGGGACCTTCTTGACCCGCTCGGGCGTGGTCCAGAGCGTCCACGCGTTTGGCAAGGATCCGCAGCTCGCGTGGATCTTCGGCATCTTCTTGATCGTGATCCTAGTCGGGAGCTTCGGCGTCGTCGCCTGGCGGTGGAATTTGCTGCGCTCGCGGGCCGAGCTCGAGAGCCCGCTGAGCCGCGAGTTCGCGTTCATGCTCAACAACTGGGTGCTGCTCGCGATGGCGTTCTTCGTGCTCGGCTCGACGATCTGGCCGACCTTCAGCGAGTGGTTCCTCGACGAGCGCATCACGATCCGCGAGAGCCACTTCAACCACTACATGGTCCCCGGCGGCATCGCCTTGCTGCTGCTGATGGGCGTCGGCCCGCTGTTGGCCTGGCGGCGGACCTCGACCGAGAGCCTCCAGCGCCAGTTCCTGATCCCGCTGATCATCGGCAGCATCACCACGGTCGTCGTGATGGCGCTCCAGTGGGTGTGGCTCAAGGGTGAGCTCGGCGGCGAGGTGCCCAGCGCCAAGCAGCTCGGCGCCGCCTACCGGGCCCACGTCTGGGCGCTGTCCGCGTTTGGCCTGTGCGGCTTCACGATCGCGACCATCGTCCAGGAGTTCGCCCGCGGGATCGCGGTCGCCAAGCACAACAACCCCAAGCTCTCGCTGCTCGACGCCGGCATCCGGCTCTTGGTCCGGGCCCGGCGGCGCTACGGCGGCTACATCATCCACCTCGGCGTGGTCTTGATGTTCTTCGGCATCGCCGGCAAGTCCTACGGGATCGAGCGCAAGGTCGTCGTCAAGCCCGGCGACACGGTCGCCCTAGGTGACTACGAGATCGAACACCTCGGCCTGCGCGCGACCGAGGACTGGCAAAAAGAGATGATCACCGCCGAGCTCGGCGTCCTGCGCGACGGCCAGCTGGTCGATGTCCTGACCCCGGCGCGCTGGTGGTACTTCCAGCTCCCCGATCAGCCGACCACCGAGGTCTCGCGCTACATGACCGTCGGCGAGGACGTCTACGCCTCGATGCAGACCGTCGACCTGACCACCGGCAGCACGCAGCTGCGCTTGTTCATCAACCCGCTGGTCAACTGGGTGTGGATCGGCACCATCGTCATGCTGTTTGGCTCGGCGATCTGCATAGGGACCCGGCGCAAGCAGGGGGCCGAGCAATGACCGCATCCCGCTCGTTTTGGGTGCTCGTCGCGCTGTCGTTCGCGGTTGCGACGGCGGTGTTGCTCGGGCTCTCGTTTGGTGTCGGGGTCAGCCTCGACGCGCCGACCTTCGCCCTCGCGGCCGCTTGCGTCGTGATGATCTGGGCCCTGCGCGCGATGTGGGGCGTCGTCGTCGCGCTCTCGCGGCCGGCCGTCGAGACCTTGATCGTCGAGGCCGAGATGGCCGGCGCGCTCGGGCGTGACTCGGTCGGCGTCGCCGAGCTGCGCGAAGAGAAGCGCCGGGTGTTGCGAGCGATCAAAGAGCTGGAGTTCGACCACGCCATGGGCAAGCTGTCCGATCAGGACTTCAAGCAGATCGGCGATCGCTACCGGCTGCGCGCGATCGAGGTCATCCGCGAGCTCGAGCCCAGCGAGGGCGCCGAGCTCCACCCCTTGCTCGCCGAGCACCTCGCTGCGCTGCGTTCGGCGACCGGGAAGGCGGCCGCGTCATGACTCGCGCTGGTTTGCAAGGCTGTATCTGGTTGCTCGGCGCCGCGCTCTCGCTCGGGCCCACGCTCGCTTGGGCCGGTCCGCCGCCAGGCATGCCCGATCCCGCGACCATGTCCGGGATCCCCCGCGCCGACCCCAACATCGCCGCCGGCACGGTCACCGTCCGCTGCCTCGATGGCGGGTTCTCGAGCCCGGCGATCGGCGTCGAAGTCGAGCTCGAGATCACCACGGACGCCGGCACGGTCACGCGCACGGCCACGACCGTCGAGCAGGGCAGGGCGACCTTCACCGGGCTCAGCGACTCGTTCGGCGCCAGCGTGATCGCCAAGGCGAGCGTCGCGGGCCAGCCCCTGCGCTCGCAGTCGTTCGTGCTCGGCCCGGCGTCCGGGGTCGCGCTGATGCTCGTCGCCACCGGCGGCGGCGCTGGGGCGCCCGTCGGCCCTCCTGGCGAGCCTGGGGCAGGGCACGGGGGCCAGCAGGCCGGGGAGCCCCACGGTGGCCAGGGGGCCATGCCGGTCCCCGGCAAGCCGTTCCCCCTCGACGGCCGCCCGCCCGGCACGCTGATCGTCGGCGCCCTCGATCTCGGCCGCGACGAGCACGGCCACAGCCAGCCCGATGGCCTGGGCATCGGCCCGATCCCCGAGGTCGAGGTCAAGCTGATCGCCACGGCGCCCGGCGTCCCTGATCCGATCGAGTTGACCGCGGCGACCGACACCGAAGGTCGCGCGACCTTCGAGGGCCTCGATCAGCGGCTCCCGCTCGGCGCGGCGATCATCGTCGAGGCCGTGCTCCGCGAAGGCGAGGAGCCGACCCGCTCGCAGAGCTTCACCCTGGCCGAGACCGCGCTCGCGGTGATCCTCGCGCGCGGCGTCGGTCCGGCTGGTCTAGCTGATCATGCTGGTCCAGCTGGTCCAGCCGGTCAGGCCCCGCCGCCCATGCCCCAGCGCATGCAGCTGCCGGGTCCCCGCGCCGACAAGGCCCTCTTGCCCGGACAGGTCAGGGTGTTTCTGCTCGACGGCGCGGACGGGCCCGTCGCCAACCAGCGCGTCATCGTCCACAGCAGCCAGGCGACCGGCGGCTCGAGCGATCGAGTCGGGACCACCGACGCCCAGGGCATGGTCATCATCGACGACGTCGCTGGCGGCCAAGACACGCTCTCGCAGGTCCGCGTCATCTACGAAGGCGCGCCCTACTCGAGCAGCTTGTTCGAGCTGCCGAGCGACGCCGGGGCGATGGTCCCGATGCGCGTGTTCAAGCCCACCGGCGATCGCACGCGGGTCCGCAGCGCCCTGCAGATCGACGTGATCCCGCGCGAGAACGACTTCGCCTCGGTCACCTTCAACTACGCGGTCTTCGTCGAGGGTGACGAGGCGTTTTGGGTGCCCGGCGGCATGCGCTTGTTCGGCCCCAAGGGCACGCGCAGCTTCAAGGTCATGCGCGAGGCCGAGGCCTACCTCGTCCACGACGGCGAGACCCCCTGGGCCGACCTCGATCGCCCGATCGAGCCCGGCGTCGAGCTGCGCTTGAGCTTCGCCGCTGGCGTCGAGCACGACGGCTCGCTCGCGCTCGACTGGACCCCCCCGTTCCCGCTCGTCGACAACGCCTCGGTCGTCGTCGTGCCCGAGCGCCTGCGGGTCACCAAGGGCGTCGCCGGAGCCCCCGAGATCAACCCCCACGCTGGCGCCGATGGTGGCCCCATCGAGATCTACAAGCTCGGCCACGAGCGGTTCGAGCCCGGGCTGTGCGACATGCTCGCGCGCGATGGCTACCCGTGCCCAACCCTGCATTGGCCCGGCAACGACATCTCGATCATCGTCGAGGATCTCCCGGTCCGCAGCCGCGCCTGGTGGATCATCGGCTGGGCGCTGTTCGGCACCACCGTGCTCTCGATCGTCGGGGGCGTCGCCCTGCGCCGCCGCGTCGAGCCCCGCGAGGCCCTGCTCTCGCGCCGCGACGCGCTGATGGCCGAGCTCATCGCCCTCGACGAGGGCGGCGTCGACACGCCCGAGGTCAGGCAGGCCCGCGCGCGGACGCTGCGGACCTTGGATCGCATCTACCGTCAGCTCGAGGCGCTCGCGAGCGCGTAGCAGGCCCCTTGTCGACCGCACCGGCCAAGTCGTCGATCCTCCCGGTCGAGCTGCGCGGCATCAACTGCCGGTTCGGCCGCAAGGCCGTGCTGCGCGGCGTCGAGCTGGAGGTCGGCGCCGGCGAGATCGTCGGCTTGCTCGGGCAAAACGGCGCCGGCAAGACGACGTTGTTCTCAATCTTGGTCGGCCTCATGCAGCCCGACGCGGGCAGCCGGTGGTTCGCCGGCGAGGAGCACCGCGAGGTCGAGCTCGAGGTCCGCGCGCGCCTGGCCTGGCTGGCCCACAGCCCGCAGATTTACCCGCTGTTGTCTGCCCGCGAGAACGTCGAGCTGTTCGTCGACCTCGCCGGCGACGCCCGGCCTAGCGACGCGCCGTCGCCCGTGAGCGTGCTCGAGCGGCTGGGGCTGGGTGAGGTGATCGATCGCCCGGTCGGGACCTTCTCGCGGGGCATGGCCCAGCGCGTGGCGTTGGCTCGGGCGCTGGCGCTCAAGCCCGAGCTGCTGATCTTGGATGAGCCGTTTACGGCGCTGGATCGCGGGGGCCGGGCGTTGCTTGGCGAACTGCTGCGGGCCGAGGCGGCTGGCGGGGCGGCGGTGTTGTTGTCGAGCCACGATCTTGACGTGGTCGCGGGGGTGGTGGATCGGGCGGTGCTGCTCGAGGACGGGGTGATCAGCGGGACGGCTGTGCGGGCGGTGGATGATGACGATGATGGGTTTCGCCGGCGGTTGGTTGCACTGGGCTGATCCTCGAGAATGATCGTGGCCGCGCGATGGGTCTAGGCTGAATTCGCGCACTGGTGGCGGCGGGCGCGGAGTTCGTGGCAGCATGGGTCGCTCATGAGTTCGAGCCGGCCTCCGCGGGTGTTCATCAGCTACTCGCACGACTCCGTGGAGCATCGTCGTCGGGTCCTCGAGTTGGCCCAGCGCCTGCGTGAGGATGGGATCGACGCATGGATCGACATATTCGACCCGGCGCCGCCACAGGGGTGGCCGCGGTGGATGGCGGAGCAGGTTCAAGCCGCGGACTTCGTCGTCCTGGTGTGCACCGCGACGTACCGACGCCGGTTTGAAGGGCAGGAGGAGCCAGGGGTGGGTCGGGGGGTGACCTACGAGGGCGTCCTGGCCAACCAACTCTTGTACGACCAACGCTTGGACTACGAGCGGATCGTGCCCGTGACCTTCGAGGACGCTGGCGAGGATGTCATTCCGCTGGAGGTTCGGCCAGCGACTCGCCATCGTCTCTTGCACGAGTACGACGCGCTACGCAGGCAGTTGGCGCGGCAGCCCGCGGTCACAGCCGCACCTTTGGGAGCCGGCGTGGCGGAGTCGGAGGGCTTGCCGGTCGCGCTGAGCCTGAACGATGAGCTCTCGCACCTCGAGGATGAACTCGAACGGCGAGTCGCCGCGAATGAGGACGCCAGCGACGTGCGCGAGGAACTCCTCGAGCTTCGCCGACGGAGCCGTAGCGGTCCGAGCCTCGCAGAGGGGGACATCTTGGCGAGCCGCTACCGATTGTTCGAGATTGCCGGCGCGGGTGGGTTTGCGACGGTCTGGCGGGCGTACGATCTTCGCCGACGGGAAACTGTCGCGGTGAAGGTGTTGCACGGTCATTGGACCCGCGACGCGAGCCGAGTCGATCGATTCGAGAGCGGCGCGCGGCGCATGGATCGGCTCCGCCACGAGGCGATCGTGGCGATGC
>Ga0114946_10002942_pt1 | contig 11642 bp, 7 predicted proteins | sample WalLakDeSediment_FD_88676 | JGI IMG/M metagenome (GOLD analysis project Ga0114946, IMG submission 88676) | Lake sediment microbial communities from Walker lake, Nevada to study Microbial Dark Matter (Phase II) - Walker Lake 11/02/13 Deep Sediment | ecosystem: Environmental > Aquatic > Freshwater...
AGCCCCGGTCCCGAATCACGTGGAAGATGGAGCGGTCGGGAGCCAGGGAGAGCTCGGCGTTGTCCACGGGGGAATGGGGGGGGTCCTTCAACTCGGGGACATCGAGGCGGGCGATCTCCCAGAGGTCCGCATGTCCCAGCAGACCCTCCTTCTCGAACACGTCAGCCTCCTCGTCCAGGCCAAGCTCCGCCGCCAGCATGCCCCGGTGGGCCGCGTCCATGGCCTTCTCCACCTCCAGGCGGACGATGGGGGCGAAACGCCGCTCCCGGAGCTCGGTCTCGATCATGGACAGGAGATCGTCGGCCGTCTCCTCTTCCAGCTCGGCGCTGGCATTACGGGTCACCCGGAAAAGCTCGCAGCTCTCCACCGACATGCCCGGGAAGAGTAGGTCCAGGTTCGCCATCATGACCTGCTCCAGGGGGACGGCGACCCTCCCGTCCCGGAGCCAGAGGAACCTGGAGATCCCCTTCCCCACGGGTACCTTGACCCGAGCCACGAAAGGTGCCACGTCACCCTCGTGGCGGATGTGCACCAGGAGGTTCAGGGAGAGGTTGGAGATGAAAGGGAAGGGGTGGGCCGGGTCTGTTCCCTGGGGGGTCACCAGGGGGTAGACGTTGCGCAGGTAGTGCTCCCGGAGCTCCTGGGCCTCCTCTGCGGTAAGATCCGCGTAGGTGGCCCGGATGATCCCCTCGGAACGCAGGAGATGCCGCACCTCCTGGCAGGTCTCGTGCTGCCTGCGCTCCAGGTCCCGGACGATTTCGTAGCAGGCGTCGATCTGGTCCCGGGGGCTCCGGCCGTCCACGGTCAGAAGGCTCATGCCGGCTTCGAGCTGCTGCTTGAGGCCGCCGATCCGCTTCATGAAGAACTCGTCGAGGTTCGACCCCACGATGGCAAGGAACTTGACGCGCTCCAGGAGGGGGGTCCGGGAATCCTGAGCCTCGTGCAGCACCCGGTAGTTGAAGTTGAGCCAGGTGATCTCCCGGTTCAGGTAGAGCTCCGGGGCCTGGAGGTCGAAGGTCCCGTCGGGCCCGGGTGCCGGGAGGGGGGTGGGATCGGGAGGAGTCCGGGGAGGAGAGCTCCCAGGTGACTCCTTGCCGTGCGGCGGCAACTCCAGGTCATCTGTGCCGCCTTCATCCTGCTCGGTCTTTGTGCCGCCGTCCTCCTCCGGACGTCCCTCAGCGGCGTCCTCGTCCAACTCGTCCTCTGCGCCAGCCTCGTCGGGCAGGTCTTCCGCGCCGTCTACTTCCGACATGCCCGCTGCGTCGCCTTCGTCCAGCCCATCCTCCGGAGCAGACCCCTCCTCCGCCCCGAGTCCGTCTTGAGCATCCTGTTCCCAAACCGACACTTGCCCTCCCCGATCCATGACTCCCGACCCTTCCCGATCCCCAGGGGGATCAGTCCTTTCCAAGTGACTTCTCCAGGGCCTCGCACACGACTTCAAGCACTCTGACACGGGCGTACCGCTTGTCGTCACCCTCGATCAGCGTCCAAGGAGCCATCCTCGTGCTTGTCCGCTCCACCATGTCGTGCACCGCCCGTTCGTAGGTGTCCCACCGGTTCCGGTTCCGCCAGTCCTCCTCTGTGAGCTTCCAGCTCTTCACCGAACTCCCGGCCCGATCCTTGAACCTGCGTTCCTGCTCCTCCGGGGTGATGTGGATCCAGAACTTGGCCAGGACCGTTTCGTGGCTCACGAGCTCACCCTCGAAATCGTTGATTTCCTGATATGCCCTCATCCACTCCGCCTCGGTGGCGAACCCCTCGATTCTCTCCACCAGGACCCTACCATACCAGCTCCGGTCGAAGACCGTCACCCGGCCGTCCCTGGGAAGATACCGCCAGAAGCGCCAGAGGTAGTGATGGGCTCTCTCTTCCTCCGTGGGGGCGGCTACCGAGATCACCTGGTAGAAGCGGGCGTCCATGGCCCGAACCACCCGGCGGATGGCTCCTCCCTTCCCCGCAGCGTCCCATCCCTCGAATACCAGAACCATGGAGCGATTCCTCTCCCTGGCCCTTCGACGGAGGCCGTTGAGCCTCGCCTGGAGCCGTATCAGGCCCTCCCTGTATCCGGCCTTTCCCAGGCTCTTCTCCATGTCCAGGGTGGAGAGGATGGTGGGCCCGGCCGGAGGTCCGCTCAAAGGTGCAGGTCCGTCCCGGTCCTGGACTTCTGGATCCGCATCCTCATTGCTGCCGACGGCAGGCATCCCCTCGCCGGCGCCGGAATTGCGCTCCCTCCGTCGCCGATCCTCCTCCAATCCCCGCCGGATGGCCTTCAGGAGAACCGCCCCCACCTCCAGGTTCCGGTACCGCGGGTCGAAGCCCTCCACGATCTGCCAGGGAGCCCGGCCCGTACTGGTCCGGGTGATGAGTCGCTCGGCCACGGGAATGAACTCGTCGTAGCGTTTCCAGTGATCCCAGTCCTGCCGGGAGACCCTCCAGGCCTGGTGGGGATCCGCCTCCAATACCTCGAAGGCCTTCTTCTGGTGTTTCTTCCCCAAGTGCAGCCAGACCTTGAGGATGATGGCCCCGTCCACGGCCAGCGTCCGTTCAAAGGAGCGGATCCGCTGGAGGGCGTGCTCGAACTCCTCCGGGGTGGTCTGGCCGTAGACCCGCCGGAGGAAGGGATCCGTGTACCAGGCCTTGAGGAAGATACCCACGCGGCCCGCCGTTGGCAGACCCCGCCAATACCGCCAGTAGAGAGGCCTCTCGGCCTCGTCGGTGGTTGGAGCGTCGTACGCTCGGGTGGTAATGAGCCGGGTGTCCATCCATTCGTGAAGGGTGTTGACCGTGTCCCCCTTGCCGGCCCCGTCCACCCCGTGGAAGAGGAGGATGACGGGGAAGCGGGCATCCTTCAGCTGGAACTGGGCGTCCAGGAGCTCCTCCCTGAGAGCCAGCTCACGCCGCTGGTACTCGGCCTTCGAGACCTTCTGCCCCAGCTCCGCAGTTTCGAACATCCGCTCTCTCTCTTTGTGGCCGGTGGAGGCGCCCGACCCGTGGAAACCCGCCGGCCGATCGAAGCTCCGCAGGGCCGTTACATCGGTCGTTACCGTTCGGGCTTTGCCAAACCCCTCTCTCGTGGGTATGAATAGTGACCGAAGCCTTGGTTGCGCCTCGTCACGGACACGACAGCACACTAAGGTAAACTACTGTTTACGAAGGATTCCCGCACGGGATTTCTTTCCGAAAGATTCCTGAGAACGGGGCGAGGGACCGAGTGTTACTGTTCGTCCTGGAGCCGGAGATTTCCGCCACCGAGGTCCTGAAGGGCCTGGGGGAGGTCTTTGACCTGGCCCCCGGCGAGCATGCCCGGGAGCGCCTCACCTACCTGGACACCTTCGACTGGCGCCTCCACGAGGCGGCGCTCACCCTCACCGTGTCGTCCCACGGGAGGGGAGTCCGCCTCGCTCTCCTGGCGGATGACCAACGGAGCTGGGAGGCTCGGGCACCCCGAATCCCCCACTTCGGCCGGGACCTGCCTTCTGGTCCCTTCCGGGAAGCGTTGGAGAGCGTGTCCAGCATCCGGCGGCTTCTCCCCAAGGCCCGTGTCCGCTGGGACGTGGAGGAGTTCGCCCTTCTTAACGAGGACGACAAGACGGTGGTGCGTGTCCGGATACGGAAAGGTCAGGCGGCCCTTCCGGACACCCGCGAGACGGGCTCCGTTGCCACCCGGCTGGAGCTGGTTCCCTTGAAGGGCTACGAGGGGGAGCTCAAGAAGGCCCTCAGCGTTCTCCGGAGGACGTTTCAGCTGAAACCCCAGGACCGGCGTGAGCTCTCCGTGGTCCTGGAAGCCCTGGGTCGTGCCCCCGGGGACTACTCGTCCTCCTTCAAGCTGGACCTGGACCCGGACCTTCAATCCCATGAAGCCACCCGGGCCGTTCACCGATGCCTTCTGGACACCATGGAGGCGAACCAGGAGGGGATGATCCAGGACCTGGACCCCGAGTTCCTCCACGACTTCCGGGTGGCGATCCGCAGGACCCGCTCGGCCCTGGCGCAGGTGCCGGGGGTGTTCCCCGAGGCGGTGGTGCAGCACTTCGAGGAGGAGTTCCGCTGGCTCGGGGAGCGGACGGGTCCCACCCGGGACATGGACGTCTACCTTCTCAAAATCCCCGGCTACCGGAAGGCCCTGCCGGAGGACGCACGGGACCACTTGGAGCCCCTGGTCCGTTTCCTGAGCAAGAAGAAGAGGCTGGAACACCAGCGGATGGTCCGGTCCTTGGGCTCGAAGAGGTACGGCCGCCTGGTGGACGAATGGAAGGCCTTTCTCCAGTCTCCGGCGGAGACGGACAGGGACTCCCATGTCCCCAACGCCGCCCGCCCCATCGGGACGGTTGCCGCGGAGCGGATCTGGAAGTCCTATCGAAAGGTCCTGAAGAGGGGCCGGAAGATCGATCGGAAGACCTCACCCGAGACCCTGCACCGGCTCCGGATCGACTGCAAGAAGCTCCGCTACCTCATGACCTTCTTCCAGAGCCTCTTTCCCACGAAGGCGCTGAAGCCCCTCATCAAGGAGATAAAGAGCCTCCAGGACAACCTGGGTGACTTCAACGACCTCTACGTGCAGAGGGCCGCCCTCCTGGGATTCGCAGGGGAGATGATGGCCACGGAGGTGGCCCCCCCGGCGACCCTCATGGCCATGGGGCAGCTCATGGGGCAGTTGGAGGCCAGCCAGTCCGTGGAGGGCGAGGCGTTCCGGGCCCGGTTTGAGCGCTTCGCCCGGGAGAAGAACCAGGAGCGCTTTCGTAAGCTGTTTGACGGGAAGAAAGATGAGGCGCCGCAGGAGTCGGCATCAGCTCCGGCCCCGGAAGAAGCCGCTCCCCGGGCGCCCAACCTCACCGCGGACGCCGAGGCGGAGACAGCCGATCCGGGCCGCCCACCGGACCCCGAACGAGCTGAAGTGGACACGGCTGATCCGGGCCGCCCACCGGACCCCGAACGAGCCGAGGCGGCCCCATGAGAGTCCTGGCGACCTACAGCATCAAGGGCGGCGTCGGCAAGACCGCCACCGCAGTGAACCTGGGGTACCTGGCGGCCCGGGAGGGCACCCGGACCCTGGTGTGGGATCTGGACCCCCAGGGGGCGTCGTCGTTCTACTTCCGCATCAAGGCCCGGGTGAAAGGGGGAGGCAAGAGCCTGGTCCGGGGCGACATGGATCTGGACTCCAGGATCAAGGCCACGGACTTCCCAGGGCTGGACCTCCTTCCCGCCGATTTCTCCTATCGCCACCTGGACCTGGAGCTGGACCAGACGGCGCAGCCTGTGAAGCAGATCGCCCGTGTCCTGAGGCCTCTGGCTGGAGAGTACGAGCTTCTCATCATCGACTGCGCCCCCAGCATCTCCCTGGTGTCGGAGAGCGTCTTCCGAGCAGCCGACGTGCTCCTGGTTCCCACCATCCCCACGCACCTCTCCATCCGGACGCTCCTCCAACTCCTCCAGTCCCTGGGGAATGTGAAGTCCAAGACGCTGGGCGTGTACCCCTTCTTCTGCATGGTGGACCGGCGCAAAGCCCTCCACCGGCGCACCGCCGAGCTCGCCGCCGAAATCCCCGTTCCGTTCCTCCAGACCCAGATTCCCTACTCGAGCCTGGTCGAGCAGATGGGGAGCCACAGATCTCCCCTCCACACCTTTGCACGGAAGTCTGCACCCGCTAAGGCCTACGAAGCCCTCTGGCGGGAGATCGGGGCTTGGATCGAGGGGGAAAAGGGGTACTACACCGGGGGGTAGGAGGGATGGCCCAACGCCGCCAGGAAGCGGTCGAACTTTCCGATCCTGCTGATCTCGGCGGAGGGCGCCAGCTTCCGGATGCGGTCCGCCAACAGACGGTGCGTCTCATCCCGGGCGCTCTCGATCTCCACCTCGTAAAGGATCTCCCCTCCGGGTAGCACGGTCCGATCCAGTTCTACGGTTCCTACGAGCTCCAGCTCCACGGCTCCAGCAGATCCCAGCTCCTCGACTCCCGCAGGTCCCAGCTCCACCACATACCGTAGGTTCCGCATCCACCCCAGCCGCCGGAGGCGCGTGATACCCAGAGCCTGGAAGTGCTCCATGAGCCCCTCGGGGACCCCTGTGTCCACCGCCACCCACCGCCGAGGCCACGGGTAGAGGGCCGGCCCCAGCTCCCTCAAGGGGTGTTCCACCTCCATCATCTCCCGGGTGTCACCATGCCATCCCGAAGGGATCTTGAGGGTGGCCACCGCCTCCCTCCCGCGCTCGAAGCGGACCCGGAAATAGCCCAACTCCTCGCCGAGGCGCCCCGGATCGTGGAGGTAGACGTTGAGCTGGTCCCGGACCTCCAGGACGCGGCCCCCATCCAGGATGCGCCGGTAGTCGTCGGGAGAGACGGTGAGCTTGGTTTCTCGCTCGAGCGGTGTCATGGCATGTGCCCTCCCGTTCACGAAGCGTCGCAATCCTTCCTACACCAGCAGCCGCCAGAACTGGGCCACCAGAAAGATGACCACGAACCCAAGGGCCAGGGGCAGAAAGGCCGAGAGGGCGGTCCATTTCCAGCTCCCCGTCTCCTTGTAGATGGTGTAGAGGGTGGTGGAGCACGGGTTGTGGAGGAGGCTGAAGAGCATGAGGTTGAGGCCCGTGAGGGTAGTCCAGCCCGCCGCCCGGAGCAGCTCTCCGGCGGCCCCGGCGGACTCCAGCTCGAACATGACTCCAGTGCCCGCCCCCACGCCCGTGATGCCGCCCACCAGCACCGTCAACATCAGGATCGTGGGAATCACGATCTCGTTGGCCGGGATGGCCACCACGTAAGCAAGGAGGATCACCCCGTTCAGCCCCAGCAGGAGGCCGAAGGGATCCAAGCCGCCCACCATGTGCTCCGCCACGCTCGTCCCACCGACGTGCAGGTTGGCCAGCAGCCAGATCACCGCACCCGCCGGCACCGCGAACACCACCGCCCGCCACAGGACGATGAGGGTCCGGTCGATGAGGGAGGTGTAAAGGGTCCGGAGGATCTGGGGCGGCCGGTAGGGAGGCAACTCCAGGCTGAAGGTGGTGGCCTCTCCCTTCAGCACGCTCCTGGACAGGAACCAGGAGGTCAGGAACATGAAGAAGATTCCCAGAAGGGCGATCCCCACCACCGCCGCCGCCGAGAGGAGACCGGCCCAGGCCGCCGGGGCCAGGGCCCCCAGGAAGATGGAGGCGATGAGAATCTGGGTGGGCCAGCGCCCGTTGCACAGGGAGAAGTTGTTGGTGATGATGGCGATGAGCCTCTCCCTGGGGCTGTCGATGACCCGGGTGGCCACCACCCCGGCGGCGTTGCATCCGAAGCCCATGGACATGGTGAGGGCCTGCTTCCCGTGGGCACCGGTCATCCGGAAGAGGGAGTCCAGGTTGAAGGCCACCCTGGGGAGATAGCCGAAGTCTTCCAGGAGCGTGAAGAGAGGGAAGAAGATGGCCATGGGGGGAAGCATGACGGCCACCACCCAGGCCGTGGCCAGGTACACCCCGTCGAAGAGGAACCCGCTGAGCCACCAGGGAAAGAGCAGCCTCTCCCCCAGGCTCCTGAGGAAGGGGTGGACCGTATCCACCAGGAGGTTGGCCAGGAACGCCGACGGATAGTTGGAGCCCTGGATGGTGATCCAGAATACCACCGCCAGGACCAGCAGCATGAGGGGGAAGCCGAGGATTCGGCTGGTGAGGATCTGGTCCAGCTTGCGGTCGAAATCGAACCGGGCCTTGGCCAGACCCCCGGGTATGGAACCCTGGGCGATCTCATGGGCAGCGGCGTAGAGGCTCTCCGCAAGGCGATCATGGAACTCGGAGCTCAGGGTCCAGCGGAGGGAGCCCGCCAGATCCAGGATCTCGTGGGCGTCCCCGGTGGCCGTTCCATCGGACCCAACCCCAGTCTTGATCCCCCCGATCTCCCCATCCCGGACCGCCTCCTCCACGCTCTCGTCGGCGTTCAGGAGGCGAAGGGCCACCCACCGGGCGTTGGGAATCCCGGGAAAGGCCTCCTGGATGACGGGCACCAGCCGCGCCAGGGCCCCCTCCAGGTCGGGAGGAAGCTTCTGAAGCCGGTAGGGGCGGGTCTGCACCTCCCCCTCCGCCACCTTCCGGATGGTCCGGAGGAGCTGTTGGATCCCCTTCTTCTCCCGGGCCACCGTGGGTACCACGGGAACTCCCATGCGCTCCGAAAGGGCCTCGTCATCCACCACGATCCCGTGACGCCGGGCCTCGTCCGTGAGGTTCAGGCATACCACCACCCGGTCCGTGATCTCCAGGATCTGGAGCACCAGGTTGAGGTTGCGCTCCAATCGGGTGGCGTCCACCACCACCACCGTCACGTCGGGCCGCCCGAACAGGATGAAATCCCGGGCCACCTCCTCGTCGGTGCTGCCGGCCTGGAGGGAATACGTTCCCGGGAGGTCCACCACCTTCACTCGCCTGTCCTCGAAGCCGAAGACTCCCTCCGCCCGGGCCACGGTCTTGCCCGGCCAGTTCCCAGTATGCTGCCGGAGGCCCGTGAGGGCGTTGAAGACGGTGCTCTTTCCGGTGTTGGGGTTTCCGGCCAGGGCCACAAGGATGTCCCAGCGGTCCGGCGGCAGGCCCAGAGGGACCAGTTCCTGGCTCCGGTGGGCGCTCTTCCGGCGGAGAGGGGTGGCGGTGGTGGGCATGGTCAGGCCTCCGGGGTCTCCGGGGTCTCCGGAGCATGGAGACCCTCCTCTGCGCCACCCAAATCGTCCCTCTCGCTGCCGCCGCCTTCCACCCGCCGGTCCACCTGGATCCACCGAGCCTGGTCAAGCCGCAGCGCGATGAGGGCTCCCCGCACCCGGTAGGCCATGGGATCACCGCCTGCACTCCGCAGTTCCGCCTCCACCTCCGTGCCGGGTACCAGCCCCAGGTCCAGCAGGCGTCGGCGTTGGGGGCCCTGAAGGCCAGGATGAATCCCCAAAATCCGGGCAGTTTCCCCCTCCAGTACCTCCGCCAGGGTGCTCCCAGACGTCTCTCCCAGAGCGGCTCCCGGGAGCCGTTCCACTGTCACGTTCCGGGCCACCACGGGCTTGAGCGCAACCTCCCGGCCTCCCGCCTCGAACCGCACCTCTCCCGGAGCCGATTCAAGCGCCCGGATCGTCATGGAGGGGGTGAGCCCCGCACCGGAAATGGCTTCATAGACCTCCCGGGGTTCGTCCCCCAGATGGACGATGGAGGCCACCTCGCCGGGCTCCAGGGCAGTGAGGGGTACGCCCGTGAGATCGGGACGGACGCCGTCCCTGGTAGGGATGGGGTCACCGTGGGGATCGTAGAGAGGGTGGCCCAGCTCCCTCGCCAGGGACTCCCGCTCCTCCGGGCTCATGGCGTGCTCCCGGCGATCCGCCTCCTGGTGCCAGTCCTCCGGTAGCACTCCCGTCCGGTCCGCCAGGTACCGCTCCAGGAGCCGGTGGGTCCGTACGATATGCAGGGCGTAGTCCCGCCCCTTGTCGGTCAGACTGAACCCTTCCCCGGCCGCCCGGGCTAGCCCCAACTCCTCCAGTCGGCCCAGCAGGTGCACGGCCTTGCTCTTGGACACGCCCACGGCCCCGGCCACGGACTCAACGGAGCAGAAGCGCGCTGCGTACTCGCACTTGTAGAGGTGCTTCAGGGAGTCCTCCAGATGCACCCGCTCCGTGGTTCCCGCCCGACGCACCAGCCGAGCCACCACCCCCCGCCCAGGCCACAGGAGAAGAGCCGACACCACCACAAGGATGGCGAAGACCAGGAGAGCCAGGGCTGGATCGATCATGGTGAATGCGTCTCGCGAATCGTTTTAGGTACCCCTAAATCTACTGCGCCCACTGCGGACCAGCAAGGGTGCTGTGGCCTGGCGCCCCACTCCGCAGGGGTAGTCCCCTATCTGAGCGCGAAGGGAGTCCTGCGCGCGCAGAAGGTCGCTTCGCAACACCACCCCGTTAGATTGACCCGACATGCCCTGTCGATGCCACTGGAGGACGAGAGGAATGCCTGGATTCACCGTGCGAGCGCTCCGCCCCCTCCCGGGTATGGCCGTCCTATGGTGCCTCCTCTTGTTCGTCCCAGCCTGCGACTCCGTGGTATGCCCCACCTGTATCGAAGGGGTGGACCCCGCCAGGCTCATCGACCCCGCCACCCTGGGGGACGGAAGCGGATACCCCGGCGCTACCTGGACCGTGGCCCCGGACCCCCGGCGTCTGGGATGGTCGGCAGCGCGCCTGGCCGGCGTCGGAGACTATGCCGCCTCCCTGGGTTCCCACGGGCTCATGGTGGTGGACCGGGGCGTGGTGGTGCTGGAGCACGGCCGCACCTCCAGGAACCTCATCGTACAGTCCGTGCGGAAGAGCTTCCTCAGCGCCCTCTTCGGGATCTACCACGAGCAGGGCTTCATCGACCTCCAGGCCACCATGGAGGATCTGGGCATCGACGACCTCCCCCCGTCCCTGACCCCTGAAGAGAAGCAGGCTACCGTGGAACACCTCCTCATGGCCCGCTCCGGGATCTACCACGAGGCCGCCGCCGAGAGTCCCTCCATGAAGGCCGCCCGCCCCTCCCGGGGAAGCCACCCTCCCGGGACCTTCTGGTACTACAACAATTGGGACTTCAACGCCCTGGGCACCATCTTCGTGCAGCCTACCGGCAGGGACGTCTTCCAGGCCCTACATTACGACCTCGCCGTGCCCCTCCAGATGCAGGAGTTCCTCCCGGCCAACGGGTGGTACTTCTACCAGGAGATGTCGGAGCACCCGGCCTACCACTTCACCATGTCACCCCGGGACATGGCCCGCTTCGGGCTCCTCATGCTCCGGGAGGGTCGTTGGCGGGACAGGCAGATCGTGCCGGAAAGCTGGGTGCGCCGGAGCCTCCAACCCTACTCCGACGCCGGGAGCGGATGGAGCTACGGATACATGTGGTGGGTGGGCAAGACCGACGCCTGGGGAGGGCAGCAGGTCTTCGCCGCCCTGGGGGGCAGCGGCCAGGCCATCTACGTGGTGCCGGGCATGGAGGTGGTCATCACCCACAAGGTGGAGAACAGCACCTGGGCCCACGGCTGGGCCCAGGTGAACCAGCTGGTGCGGATGATCCTGGCGGCGAAGGTGATCTGAGGGTCCGGGCGGCGGGGACTTCTCCTTTCACCTCGCGCTCAAGGTGATCCGCAGCGTCCCAGGGACGGGTTGCCGTGGTGGTCAAGACGAAGACTGACACTTCCTGCGCGAGATGTTTGGCTCGCCGGATGTCTCTTCCCTGGCTGGCCTTGGCTCCCCCTGCCAACAAGACCACGAGAGATGCGGGCCCTGGCATCCCGATCTCGAAGGCGGCTGAGCCATTGGGCGTACTGGTCGATCCCATGAACCATCGGCATGAATCGAGCGTACCCAGTGGGACACAACCAGGGGATACCCGGGTGGGTCCTGCCAAGAGCACCCGGGGCCTTCCGTCGCTGAATGAGCCCCGTCACTGGGCCGGAACCGACCGCCCAAGCCGGGGGGGATCGACGGGCCGCCATCGTTACGCGGCCAGGCGCAAATGCGCACCCGGCGAGGCGAGTCCCTAAGGTGATCGAACTCCAGTGCATCCTGAGCGGGAGTTGCCTCGCCTCTCGCCGACGCCAACCTCTTTCTACAAGCGTCCAGCGCCCCCACTTGGCGAGCAAAACCCCGCAGGTGGTGGAGGGAGGCGACGTCCAT
>Ga0114946_10002943_pt1 | contig 11639 bp, 9 predicted proteins | sample WalLakDeSediment_FD_88676 | JGI IMG/M metagenome (GOLD analysis project Ga0114946, IMG submission 88676) | Lake sediment microbial communities from Walker lake, Nevada to study Microbial Dark Matter (Phase II) - Walker Lake 11/02/13 Deep Sediment | ecosystem: Environmental > Aquatic > Freshwater...
CACCTCGCCCAGCGCGAAGCGGCCGCTGACAAAATGGGGGCGCATGAGGCGGGCGAGCCGCTTAGAGAGGACGTAAGCGCCTTTGTCCAGATGGAGTTCCAAGCTGCTGGCCTGGAGGAAAGCGGCCGTATCCAGGCCGTCTATATAGAGGTCGCTGACGCTGTCGGCGCCGACCCAACGCAGGGTCGGTTCAGTCAGGCCAAAGGTGTGGGCGGGATGGGCGTCGGCGACGAGGGCGACGGGACGGGTGAGGATATGCCAGGCGCGGCCCGTCGCCGCCAGAAAAGGGTAGACCGCCCCGCCCAGGGGCTGGTCGTGGCTGATAAGGTTGTAGGGCAGTTGCGCCAAATCTGGCGGCAGCCCGGTGTAGCGGTAGCCGCTGCTGCGTCCGCGCCCGCCCATCTTAAGCGGTCTCGGCGGCGGCGCCATTGAGCCGTTTGGCTTTGCGGCGGACGGTGGTGGCGTGGATGCCCAACGCGGCGGCGGCGTCTTCAGCCGACAGCAGCCCGGCGTTGTAGCGAACCAGGGTTTGCGACTCTGGGTTCAGGCTTTGCCACGCCTGCCGCAGCTCTTTGACGGCGGCTAGCTGCACTTCCAACTCGGCGATGCGGTTTTGGGCGGCGGCCGCTTCACCCGCGCCGCTTTGGGTCTCTTGCCGCGCCTGGCTCAGTTCGGCGGCTAGGGCGTCGCTCTGGGCGGCGCGCTCTTTGGCCTGGGCCAACGCCGTCTGGCCGTCAGCGACGGCAGTTGTCAGTTCGGCGATCTGTTCTTGCGCCGTTTGCAACTGTTTGCCCAGCGCCGCCAATTTGCCTTGCCAATTTACGACGACTTCTTCTTCGTGGACGGCGTGATGCCAGGCCATAATGGCCAGACCGACCGGGACGAGGGAAGCAAAGAGGAGCGTTTCCCACCAGATAAGCATTCCGTCGGGGCCGGGGGCGCTGTAGAAGAGCCATTGCAGGCCAAAGGCGATGGCCGTGGTGAGGAGAGCCATCGCTTTCCACCCCCCTTCGCCCGTCTTTACCGCCCGCTGGACGGTGCGGAAATGGAGCAAGTCTACGAAGATGGCCATGGGCGCGGCGACGAAGAAGGGGTCGTGTTGGCTGAGGGCCTGGTAATAGTGATAGACGGAGACGACTACGACCAGGGGAATGAGGTTGGCCTGGTGGAGGAAGTCGGACAGCTTTTGCCAGAGAGCGGTCATGCCGAAGTGCCCTCCGGGTGAGCGTTCGACCTGGCGGCGCCTTTGCGGGCGGCGCGGATGCCGTCCCAGCGGGTCGGGTAGCAGATAACCTCGATCATCTGGCGGCAGGCGGCAGGGATTGAACCGTAGCAGAGGACGGCGCTGGGACGCAGGCGACGGATCATCTCTTGAAAACCGTCTAGAAAGAGATGGTAGCTCCAGGGTTGGTCGAGCTTGAGGCCGACAGTGGAGACGGCGACGAAGGAGCGGAGGGGGACGCCGAGGAAGCAGAAGTCGAAGGAAGAGGCGCCACCCCAGGAGATTGTGGGGATGACGGCGTAGCCCAGGCTTTGCCAGAAAGCACCGCACCAGCGATTGCGGTAGACGTTCCAGATTTGCAGCGTTCGCGGCCAATCCCGGTAGAGACTGAAATCTGGGGTTAAGAGGGTGGCGTAGCCTTGCAGGGCGGGCAAGACCTGGCGGGGGCGGTTCCAAACGGTCTCGAAGCGGTAATCGTCGAGGAAGAAATGGAGGGCGCCGTCATGGAGCGGTTGTTGGCTGCGGATGCGCGTCCGGTAAGGGGCGAGCCAGCGGGGCAGACGACTGCGGGGAACCGCGCTCAGGCAGGGAACGCCCCATTCGTTGTCGGTGGGGAAGAGGTGGGCGGCGTTGAGGGCGTCGAAGTTGCCGGGACGGGACTGCCAGCGGTCGCTGCTGCGGGTAGCGGCGCCATGGCTGGCGTCGCCGTTTATAGGGCCGCCATTCATGGGGCCGCCATTCATGGGGCCGCCATTCATGGGGCCGCCATTTAAGGCGCGGCCATGGATCGCGCCGTTAGCGGGATTGTCGTCTAAATGGTAACGGCCGTCGGCGACGGCGAGGGTTGGGTTAGAAGGATTTGGTTTCATGTTTCATTCTCCGTAGCGGATTCATTCTTCAGGTGAGTTAAAAGCGCGTGGGGGCAGACGGGGTCGCCTGCGCCGCCGCGCAGCCCGCTTTGCAGGGTAGCGTCGAAGGCACGTAGGCCGTCGTCGGCGATGAGCTGGTTGCCTTGTTGGCCGCAGGCGGCGGCGAGGGCGGCTTCGACAGTTTGGACGTCGAGGAGACCGGCGGCGACATAGCGACCGGCTTTGAAGGCAGCCAGGTTGAGTTGGTTGTTGCGGTCGCCGCTGGGGGTTGTTTGCAGTTGTTCGGCTTCGCCGCGCAAAACGGCGGCGGCGTAGCGTTGCAGCCGGAGGTCGTCGTCGCCGCCAACATGGGTTGGTCGGGGCTGGGACGCGGCGGCTTTAGCGGGGCGGGCTGGCCGCTGGTCGAAGGCTTGGGCGGCGGCGATAATAAAGGCGGTCTCGTCGGCTGTCAGTTGGGGAATGGGCGGGCCACCGCGCAGCCAATCGTACTGTTTGCCGGAAGGGTGGCGGGAGGGAGGCGCGAGAACATAACCGCCTTCACCGCGGGTCTCGATGAGTGGCCGCTTGTCTTTGTCAACGGCCAGTTTGCGGTTGCCGGGCGTCTCGCCGGTTCGCAGGTAGACGTGCAGCCCTTTGCCAGTGGCGACGACGGGCAGGCGGTAGCTGAGAGGCGCAGCCTGTTCGCGCCAGAGGCGGTAGACAGCGGCGGCCTGCCAGTCGAAATCTAAAACGAGGAGGCCGCCGCTAATCCGGCCGCAGACCAGGCCCAGGTTGGGGTAGCGGCGCTGAACGAACCAGGCCGTTATCTCCGCGGGGGTGGCGGTCTGGCTTTGGTACGGTTTCCAATCCATGACCGGTCGTTTGTCGCCGGCGATGGGGATGACGGATAGGCCGCCGGCGGCGTAGGCGAGGGCGGCTTGCAAGAGGTCGGCAGTCACGACTTATTCCTCCGGGAAGAGGTTAACCAACCGCTCCGCGCCGCCTAAACGCCAACCCATAAGGAACGGTTCGGCGAGAAAGGCCGACCAGGGCTTAAATAAAAAACGGATGGGGGCGTGGCTGTATTGGGCGGCGCGGCGGGCGCGGGTCAGGAAGTGGTCGGCGACAACGGAGAGGATGGTGGGAAAGGTGTCGCCGTGGACGGCGCTTTGCCACTCGCCGCGGCGGCGGGCGGTTTCGTAGAAGTTGAGTTTGTCGGGCCAATGGCTGCTGCCCCGGTCCAACTCGACGAAGAAGGTCTGGTTTTGCCGCCCGATGGTCAGGTCGAGCAATCCGTCGGGTCGCACCAGCTCTTGCCCCGTCTGGTTGCGGACGGCGGCGGCTTGTTCGTTGCCCCAAACAACAACGCCGTTGTGGGTGCGGGCGGCGACTTTGGCCTGAACGTAAATCTGGCTGACCTGCAAGTCGTGCATGAGGAGCGGGTTGCCCCGGTGCAGGTCGTACCGGTCGCTGAGGCCGAGGGCGCTCCGGCTGACGCCGCGCCGGATGGCCAGAATCTCCTCGCCGACCGGGCCAAGCGTATAGAGGTAGCAGGGCTTCATGCCCGCCTCGGCCATGCGGGGCATGAGACTGGCAGTAAAGTTGAGCAAGTGCGAATCATACAATTGCTTGAGCCGGTAATTGGTCGTTCTGTTATTAGCCGGGGCAAAAAAGAGCGTTCGGATTTGCTGCTGGCTAAGTAGACCAACGCCTAGCAAAGTGTTCAACAGCGCTTCGTCACGCGCTGTGAAGCGGAGGCTGTTAAGGAGTTGTCGCGCCGCTTCCCGCACGCTCGTTTCTAGCGGTGGGCGGATGGGGCGACGCACAGGTATGTTTCTGCTTTTTCCGCCCTTGAATTGGCTGGCGTATTGATCGTTTACGGCTATGATGATCCCATTGCGCTCGTTTCGTCTATCCATTTTGTTACCTCTTGAATTGTTGTTCTGGCATTTGTTTCGGCTGCTTGACGATTCGCGTTGGCAGCCGCATCCTCTGAAGTCAGGGGAATGGCGTCCAGCGATTGGACGACTTTGTCTGACGAGTTGGCGTCGGCCAGCCCGTCTTCGTTGTTTTGGTAAGTTGTTTCACTCAACCACCAAGGAATGCCGATGGCTAAAGCAGAGAGCGTTTTGCGCCGCGCTGCCGGGTCGGAGATCTGGCCGGGATTGGCTTGCAGCCGTCGCAGTCGTTGCTGGTCAAGGATTTGCCGCGCCTGCCGGACGGCGGCCAGTTCTGGCGGGGAGAGGGTGCGCAGCCAGGTAATGCCTGTTTTTTCGTCCTCGGCCAACCGGCGCGTCCCTTCAGCCAGCAGACTCGCCCCGTCCACGCTAAAGTTCTCGCCGTCACCGTAAGAAATTGTCGCCGGCGGCGTCTCAACCGGCCACGGCCCGTCTAAGCTGTCCGGTTCGCCAGCTTCTACAGTGAGTTTTGTTTCGTCGCCGTTTTCCGCGCTGGCTGGCGGTAAGGCGCGGATGAGACAGGGGTGGGAAACGGCGCCGCCTAAGCCCAGCCGGGCGTAAGCGCGGTAGGGGCGCAGGTTGAGAACGTCTTGCTCGCGCACCGGCTCACCGAGGAGTTCGGCGATGGCGCGGGCGTCCTCGGCCGCGCCGTGAAAGCAGAGCTGGGTCGCGCACTGTCCCTTGAGCAAGGTTTGCAAGTCGCGGGGCAGCGTGGCGTAAGATTGGGTCATGAAGGTGGCCGCCGCGCCATATTTGCGCAGTTCGGCTACGATTCGTTTGAGATACGGGGTCATCGTCCCGACCGTCGCCGCCAGTTCGTCCAGAAAGAGAGAGGCGCGGCGGGCTGGTTGGTCTGGGTCGCGGCTCATGAGGATGCGCAAGAATGCGCGGACTAAGATCGCGCCCAGCAATCGCTTGCCGCTCTCGCCCAGACTGTCGGGCATAGGAACCAGGACGAGCTTGCCTTTGTCCAGGGCGTCGGCCAGGTCGAAGGTTTTACCGGCCATGCCTAAGACGCGGCGGGTGGTGGGCGTTCGGGTGAAGGCGCGGACGCGGGCGACGGCGGCGTTGAGGGCCCGGTCGCGGTCAAGATGGTGCATCCGGGCGAAGCTGCCTTCCCAGAAATCTACAGCCGGTTTGGCGGCGAACGAGGCCTGCGGCAGCAGCCTGGTTCGCTCCTTCTCGTTTTCCAGCAGCCGCTGCACGGCCAGCATGGACGCCGCCTCGCCCCAGACGTCCAGAGCCAGCAGGAAGGCGTGGTGGAGGATATCGCGCATGTTGACGTTTGTTTCCCAGGAAGCGTTCTCGGCGACGGCGATTGCTTCCAGGATATACTCCACCGTCAGAGAGAGGTCGGTAGCCTGGGGTGTATGGCCGTCTATCCGACGCTGCGGGGCGTCAAGTTGGCAGATGTTAAAGCGAAAGGGCTGCGGGCTGCCAGCATCCAGGACGACGACGTCGTTTTCTCTCGCAGCGGGCAGGTGGCGCAAAATGTCGTCAACCAACGCGCCGTGCGGGTCGAGAACCAGCACGGCGGCGCCGGCGCGCCAATCTTGCAAGATGAGGTTTTCGGCGCAGACGCTCTTGCCCGACCCGGTCGCTCCGGAGATGAAGGTGTGGGCGCGGCTGTAGTCGAAGGCGTGACCGACAAAGACCTGGTCGCCGCTGTCGTAGACGTAACTGCCGTAGACGCGGTAATCTCGCAGCCGCTCCGCTTCGACCAGGACGCGCCGCTCTGGGGGCAGCGGGTCGGCGCCGGCCTGGTGGAGACGGGGATAGGCGTTGGCCGTTTTGTTGCCCGGCAGACGCATGAGGCGGCCTAACTCGGCGGCGGTCATGATGAGGCCGCCGCGGGCGGGAAAGCGACGCTCAACCACCGTTTCGGCGTCCGCGCCGCGCCGGTCGAGTTTGAGGCTGTTGTCGGCGCCGCGCAAAGCGGCCATGACGGCCGTTGAGAGCCGTTCCCGCTCGGCTTCGGCCAGGGCGGGGTCGGGTGCGGCGGCCCAGACGCGCAGACAGATTTCGCAGATGGCCTGGTCGTCCTGTAGACGGAGAGTCAACTGTTCCAACTGCCGCTTAAGAACGTCGGGGTTGCGCGGCTGGGGGATGGGGACGCTGCGTGGTTCGCCCATCGGGCCGCTGACGGCGCGGCTGCGGTCGCGGTACAGTTGGCGGCGCAGTTGGTTAGCGCGACGCTGCCAGGCGGCGGCGATGGCGGCGGGGGCGGGGCGGACGAGAATCTGGACGCCGGCGGCGGCCTGGGGATGGACGGCGTCCATGCCGCCGAGCAGCGCGGCCAGCGGGTCGCCCGGTTGACGGCCGAAGAGGGACGGCCGTTGGTTGGGCAGCGGCTCGTCGCCGTTGTGGAGGGCGTAGACGTGGGAACGGGCCAGCCGGAACTCTTGCCAGAGGAAAGTCGCCTGCCGGTCAAGGGCGGCGGCCAGGGCGGGGTCGGCCAGAATCTCCCCTTCGTCGGCGGCGCGGACGGCCAGCGGATGGGCGACGGTGGGCCGGATCTCCGTCTTAGGCCATTCGCGGTAGATCTCTTCCGTTACCGCCCGACGTAGATGGGGCTGGTTGGGCAGGACGGCGGTAAACAAAATTTGTTCCCGCGTACCGGCCAGTTCCAGGCCCAGATGGGGCGTGGGCAGCTCATTGGGTCGGGGGAGGTGGACGACGGGAACGCGCCGCCAGAAGTCGCAGACGGCCGTCTCTTCGGCGGCGGCGTAGGGGGCTAAGGAGAGGACGATGGCCTGGGCGGCCGTTTCGCTGTTAATCTCTCCCTGCCGTTTCTGCCAGTAGCGGATATAGCCCCCCACCCCGCCGGCAAAGAGCAGGGCGCAGACGCCACCGCCCAGCCGGACAGCGACCAGCCAGCGCGGCGCGTCGGCGGTGCTAACCCAGACAATATGGGCAACAAAGGCGCTGGTGACGGCCAGGGCGGTCAGGCCAAGTAGAAGTTTGAGGATGGTTGAGTGGCGCATAATGGCTTATCGTATAGTCATTAATAAGATCAACTAAAAAAGAAACACAAAGCATTATGAAGAAGGCGCGGGTGGCTGGCTGTAAGGCGTCGGCAGCGGTTTGGGCGTGGGCTGCAGGTGGTCGCGGTAAGCGTCGAAGAGACGCCATGCGCCTGCTTCCTGTCGCAGCAGCAGGCGGAGATAGACAGTCGCGCCGCTCTCTCGCACCCAGGTGTGGGTGACGGTTGTCGTTTGGCCTACCGTCTCCGTAGTCAGGTAAACGGCAGCGGCAGCCTCCGCCGAGACGCTGCTACACGGGTAGCCGCCGGTCAAGGCGACCGCCTGGCGAATGTCGGCGGTCAGTAAATCCAGCGCCGTCGCCGTGTCGCCGCTCAAACAAGCGGCCAGGAACTGGGCGGCGACAGCTTCCGCTCCGGTTGACGGGGTCTGTCCGGCCGAATCCGCACTGCCGGCCAAAGAGTCCCCGGCTAAAGAGCCGCCCCTTCCCCCCAGACAAGCCGTCAGGCTCAGGCTCATTAACAACAGGGTAATTAACCATACAATTCTCAGTTTCATTTTTCCTTTCTCCTCCTCACTTCTTCCTTCTCACCGCCAACCCACCCAGGTCAACGTTCCCTGGCGCAGTGCCAACGCCTCCCCCACCCCCAACTGACCGGCGTACTCCTGGAACATCTGCGGCGCAATCGCCTCAGGACAGAGTTGGGGCAGCAGATGGTTGGTAAGGGAAGCTAACCGGCGTCCCTGGCTGCGGGTGACAATTACTGTGTCAGTTAGGTTAGAGCTATCACTGACTATGCGAATGAATGACGGGTTATTTAGCTCTTCCCGCGAGAGCGGAATGGCGGCGCGAGCGCCGAGGCGCAAGATCACCGCCGCTTCATGGAAAGCCAGCAGCGGCAGCAGCGCTCGCAGCGCCTGGGCGCGGCTCCACTTCCCCTGGTAAGGACAGGCAACCAACAGCATTCCCTGCCCTAACAACGCGCCCAGGTCAACGGGCTGTTGGCAGAGCCAGCGAGCCGTCGTCCCGTCGGCCAGCAGCCGGTCCAACACCGCCCGCAACGCGGCAGCAGCCACAAACGCCGGGCGCGTTGTCTTCTCGTTGCGAGCCAACTGTTCCAGCCAATGGCGCAATTGAGGCAAACTGGTCGCCCCGGCGGCGTAGGCGTCGGGCAGCAGGGCCAGCCCGCTCTCCGCCGACCCCATCCGGGCGAACCAATCCCGCCAGCGGGCCGTTGTCTGCCCGGTCGTCTCGCCCGGCAGCGGCGCCAGCGGGTTAACGCCGCCCTGCCCGACAACATTGACGTCCAGGGCGGTGGCCTGCTTCGCTTGCAGCAGGCGGGCGATAACGGGTTCGGCCAGGAGACGTGGGACAAGATCGCCTTCCCCATCTATGACAGCTACGCCCACCGGGTTGCGGGCGGCCTGGGCGACGACTAATTGGACGAGCCATTGTTGCACGGCATTCATCTCGCCCAGAACGCTTACCCGTTGGCCGTACAGCGGCTGCCGGTTGGCGCTGCGTCCCAACAGCCAGGCTTCGGCCGTCGCGGCCGGCAGTTCCAGGGGTAAAGGCGGCCGCCATTGGGGACACAGCGCCAATCCCAACACCGGCAGCGGCAGCCGCCACAAACCCGGCAGGTAGCCCTTGATGGCCGCGGCCGTCGGAAAGGCGTAACCGGCGGTCAGCGCCGCCCCGTTCACCCGCCCGGCCGGCAAAGCAAACAGATGGCCGTTAATTATGTAACCGTCTCCCTCACCGGCGATATGCCCGATCTCGCCCTGCCCGGCCGTCTCCCCACTGGCGGGCGCATAGCAAAAAGCGCCTGGCAAAGGAGACGGCAGAGCGTCCACACCGTCATGCAGATAGTCGTCTGCAACCGCGGCCAGCTGCGGCACAGCCGTCAAGGTAAAGCCTAAATCGCGGGCCATCTCAGCGGCCAGCCGGTTTAGCCCGGCCGAAGCAACGCCCACATAAAGGCGGCTGACGTCACGCTCCGTCCGCCAGCGCAAACCGACCCGCCCGCCATGACGGGAGAGCAAATCCAGGGCATTGCGCGCCTGTTCCGCGTCGTCGTAACGCAGCCGGTACCAGGTCGCCTGGCTATCCCAACGGGCGCGGGCATCTAACCGCCGCACCAGACGGCTGGCTCCTTGCGCCGTCAATGACTTTAATTGCTGGAGGAGGCGTACCATAAGTCGCTCTCTCCTTCGGTGGCCGCCACTGTGGGCAGGTTGTCGCCACTCTCAATAATGGCCTGTTCCAACTCCACCTTGCGCTCGCGCAAAATAGCCAGTCCCCATCCCTGATATTGCCGCAACGCCGCCTCAATCTGGGCCCGGCTCTCGTCTAACTTACTCGTTGCTGAGTCTGCCATGTCAATCATCTCCTTGAAGAAAATTACGAAGGACGAAGAAATTTCACCCTTCTGCCTTCGCTTAGCTGCCCATCAGGTAATTAATCTCCGAGCTTTTCAACGAGAAGTAGACGATGTCCGTCCCTTCGTCGTCGCTGCGGATCACCGCCTGCCCCGCTTCCGCCCGCGTCAGAAAGTTGACGTGGGTGTCCAATATCTGCCGCGGATAGAGCAAGCGTAACTGCTCGGCGTCGTCATAGTCCAAATTAAAGGCCAACGTTCGCGTCGTGTTACGCAGGATAGAGAGCCGCTGCTCCAGGTCGGGCGGCGCCGCCCCCGCCAGCGCCTTGTCCCCCAAACCGGCCAGGGTAAACGGATTCTGGTCGGCTATCCACATCCCCGCCTTGAACGTGCGGAAGGTCTTATACATAATGGCCAGCGAGCGCACTAAACTCGGCTCGCGCATCATCGCCCCAAACTCGTCCACAAAGATAATCTGCCGCCGGTCGGGGTTGGCCCGCACCTCCCGGTAAACGCTAGAGAGGGTGATGAAGTAATACAACGCCTCCAGGCTGGATTCATTGCCGGAGAAAACGGGCGAGAAGTCGTAAACGACCACCGGCTGGCGCAGCCGCGTGTCCAACGAGGACGGCGCGTTGAAGGTCGCCGCCCGTTCGCCAGCCACATACAAGCCCCAGATTTCTTCCGCCAACCGCCGCCCCGCCTGCCCGCAGCTTTGCAGCCGTTTGCAAAACAGCTCCAGCAGCGGGGTCTGGCTCTGGTCGGCGAGCAAATCGGCCCAATCGTAGCCGTCGTAGGTCGCTTTCAGGGCGGCATCTAGGGCCGCCACTTCCAAAACCGTAAAGCGGCGGGGAACGTCGCCGTCCGGGTTGAGCATAATCTTCAAGATAGCCCGCACATAGTCGCTCTGCTGGTCCAGCCGGTCCCAGACGACGTCCAACGGGTTAAACGTCAGCCGCCCATAGCCCACCCGGTGGTAAGCGACTGTGTCCGGGTCGAACATATTGACAAAGCGGCGCACATGGGGCTGCGGGTCGAGAATGATAATCTGCGTCCCCTGCTCCGCTTCCCGCCCCAACAACGCCCGGATGTTGGTGGATTTACCCGACCCCGTTTTGCCAAAGGCGTTGAGATGGTGCGGGCGCTGCCCCCGCCAGCCCTGTATATAGTATAGGCCGCGCGAACCGCCGCCGCTCAAGGAGAGCCGCTCGCCGACGTAGACGCCGTCGTTAGTCTGCGTTGAGCCGTAGCCCCACACCCCGGCCATCATCGCCGCCCCCGAACTAAGGACGTTATGATGACCTGCCGGTAATCCTGGCGGCCGGGCTACCGGCGCGAACAGTTCCGCCGCCGCTTGTTGGTAGCCGTAGAGCCAATCCACGCCCATATGCGGCGTCAGCCGGCGGGCCAGCGCCCGCGTCCGCTGCCGCAGCCGCGCCGTTTCCGCTTCTAAGATCAGGATGGCTACGCGGGCTTCATGCACCGCTTCGCCGTCGGCGTTTAAGGCAAACTCCGCCGCCTGCAACGCTTTGGCCGCTTCCGGGTTGACCGTCCGCCCTCCTCCCTCGCGGGCCACCGCCTGCCAACTGTTGGCCGCCATCTCCACTCGTTCCGGTCGCGTCTTGCGTAAATCTACGGCTAAGACGAGCGGCCCCTCCGCCTGGTTGACCAGGTCGGCCAACGGCCGGCGCGCTCCCCACACCCGCTGCAGCTCGTGGGAGGCCAGGATAGCCGCCCGCGGCCGGCTGTTGTCTACCTGCCAACGACCCGTCTCGTCCCGGATAACGGGTTCCAGGTGGTCCACCCGCTCCTGGTATTGGCCCCCGAGCGGCGGCGGCGCCGCCTGCTCTTCGGCGTAAACGCCCCAGGCGGCCAGATCCGCCGCGCTCACGTCGTCGTCCTCCACCAGCAGATAATGGCTAATCTTGAGCAGCTGCCGGTCTTTGGCTACCCGGCGCAGCAGCTGCACTTCTTCCCGCAGACGCCGCCGCTGCCACTCTTCTGGCGCGGTCACGGCCAATTCGCGCCGCGCCTTAACCACGTTCTCCAGCTTCCAGGGGGTGACGTAAGTCAGCAACCGGCAGCTGCCTAAATGGGCGAAAAAGGAGACCAGCCCCAACACCAACCGCGTCTGGTCGGGGCGGCTCAGTTGTTCAAAGCTGGGCAATCTCACTTGAAAACATTTCATCTTGCAGTTCCTACTATGCAGCCGTCCAGATTTCGCTCTCGGCTTGCCGTAGAGCACTCTCGGC
>Ga0114946_10002944_pt1 | contig 11638 bp, 10 predicted proteins | sample WalLakDeSediment_FD_88676 | JGI IMG/M metagenome (GOLD analysis project Ga0114946, IMG submission 88676) | Lake sediment microbial communities from Walker lake, Nevada to study Microbial Dark Matter (Phase II) - Walker Lake 11/02/13 Deep Sediment | ecosystem: Environmental > Aquatic >...
GAATTAAGAAAAGGGAAAAACATGCCCTTACAAGTGGCTAAAGACCTGATGACAGATGTTGCCTACTTTGGAACTATGATGGTGTATAAGGGGCACGCTGACGGCATGGTCTCGGGTGCAATCCATACTACTGCCCATACAATAAGACCCGCACTACAGTTTGTGAAAACAAAACCTGGAATTTCCCTGGTTTCCTCTATTTTCTTTATGTGTCTCCCTGATAGGGTTACCATTTTTGGTGATTGTGCCATCAATATTGATCCTACTGCTGAAGAATTGGCTGAAATCGCTATTTCTTCGGCAGAAACCAGTAAAAAATTCGGGATTGAACCAAGAGTGGCTATGCTTTCCTACTCCTCCGGTCAATCCGGAACAGGTGAGGATGTGGAAAAAGTGCGTAAGGCCACGGAAATTGTCAAATTAAAAAGACCTGACATTAAGGTGGAGGGTCCAATACAGTATGATGCCGCAGTAGACCCTGCCACAGGTCAACAAAAAATGCCAGGTTCAGAAGTGGCCGGAAAGGCCTCTGTGCTGGTATTCCCGGATTTGAATACAGGAAATAATACCTATAAGGCTGTTCAGAGAGAGACCGGTGCTATCGCCATTGGACCCATGCTTCAAGGACTCAACAAACCGGTAAATGACCTGAGCAGGGGCTGTACAGTAGATGATATTTTTAATACAGTTGTAATCACTGCCATACAGGCCCAGGAAGATTAGATGGCATGAATTCAAACAGGAAAACACAAAAGAGATGAAAATTTTAGTACTGAATTCAGGAAGCAGCTCCTTAAAATATCAACTTTTTGATATGCCCAATGAAAATCCATTATGCTCGGGATTGGTGGACAGGATAGGGCTGGAAGAACCTACCATTACCCATAAAATTTATAAAAATGGTAAAGAAGACAGGTTTAAGTCAACTGTTAATATTCCAAACCATGAGGAGGGCTTATTGAAAGTTACCCAATTACTCACAGATCCTGAGAAAGGGGTAATTCAAAATACAAGTGATGTTGAAGCTATAGGACATAGAGTCGTTCATGGAGGAGAACAGTTTGCCTCCACAACCTTGATAACCGATGAAGTAAAAGCTAAAATAAAAGAGCTATTTGCAATTGCTCCCCTTCATAATCCTCCCAATCTTATTGGGATCACTGTTGCCGAAAGGGTTTTTCCAAAAGTGAAACAGGTTGCTGTTTTTGACACAGCTTTTCATCAAACCATGCCGCCTCTTTCTTATAGATTTGCCATTCCAAAGGAAATGTATTTCGAAATGGGTATCAGAGCCTATGGTTTTCATGGTACCAGCCATCAGTATGTTTCCAAGAAAGCAAATGAATATTTAAATAATCCCAATGCAAAAATCATTACCATCCATTTAGGAAATGGCTGTAGCATGGCTGCAATTGATTCCGGTAAATCAGTGGACACAAGCATGGGCTTGGGACCCATGGGAGGTTTGATTATGGGCACAAGAGCCGGTGATGTTGACCCATCGATTATTTTTCACCTAATCAATGAAAAAGGATTCTCAGCCAAAGAGGTGAATGATATTCTGAATAAAAAAAGCGGCCTTTTAGGGTTGTGTGGCTACAGCGATATGAGAGATGTAAAACAGGCCATATCTGATGGAAATAAAGACGCCAGGTTGGCCTATGACCTCTATGCTTACAGAATACAAAAATATATCGGAACTTTTACAGCCGTATTGAAAGATTTGGATGCTATAGTTTTTACAGCTGGAATTGGTGAAAATGACGGGGATATGAGGGAGGCGGTCTGCAAAGGAATGGGCTATTTCGGTATGGAGCTGGACAAGAACAAAAATTCCCTGCAAAGCAACCAATCCCGTGAAATCAATACTTCTTCTTCGAAAGTAAAGATTTTGGTAATTCCCACCAATGAAGAACTGGAAATCGGCCAGCAAACTTATACCCTTGTCAAAGGAATGAAATAAATCCCTTCAATATAAAATCAATCAGGAAACCTGCTTTTGTCAATATTGGGAATAATTTTTAGGGCATTCTTATAATAAAGTTTCTTTAAAACTTCATCAGATAGTCCCAGGCCGTACATACTCCAGAAAGCATGGTATTTTTTGTAGTATGGAAAGTATTCATCCTCGGTTTCCAATACCCTGAAATAAGTATAAAACTCTTCTTTATTATAAGAATCTTTTCCAAATAAAACCCTGTCCTGGTATTTGGTAAAAAATGCATTGGCACGCTTGGGCTGTCTACCGAATTCGGCAATAACAGCCCCTATTCCAAAATATACATTGGGAAATTTCTTTAAATGAGCCTCCGCTTTATCCAGGTCATTGGCCATCCAACCCATGTGGGCATTGATAAAGGTGGTCTCTGGATGCTTCTCAAAAACATGATGCTGTTCGGCAATTATCTGATCAAATGGCACCGGGTCTGTATCACTTCTTTTTCTTCCAGGGTTAAGTTTTAACTCTAACCACCTTTCATTGTTGGAATCCATAGGTTCCCAAAATGGAGCAGGATCTGCCGAATGGATCAATACAGGTATTCCCAATTCACCCGCTTTTGCCCAAACAGGATCTAAATGAGGATGGTCAACAGGTACCCTGTTACCCTTATTGTCTATTACCGAAAACCCTAAACTTTTATAAATTTTTAATCCGTTTGCTCCATTTTGAACGTCCTTTTCCAGATCGGCTACTGCCTTTTTGCTCCACCCTTCAGAGCCAAAATCGGAAAATGAAAGATTGGTAAAGACGATGAACCGGCCCGGTGCTACGCCGTTAAACCTCCGGATCATGGAATACATATATTCCTGTTGGTCAATATCATTAGTCCCTCTGGCAAAACCTCTGCCACTAAGATTGACCATCACTCCCATATTAAGTTCATCCATTTCACTTACCAAGCGAAGGACGGTTTCCTGGGATACGTTCCACTGATGACTGTGAATATCTATAAATGGAAATTTGGCCCTTTTTACGGGATTTTCCGGGACTATTAAGGTGGATTTTGGATTGTAATCTTCAAAACTCATTTCCTGGGCATTAATTCTACCGGAAAGTAGTGTTGAAAAATAAAAAATCATAAATACCATAATGCAAGTATTTACTGATTCAGAAAACTTATTTCTCATAAATGAAATATTAATATATACTGTTATTAGATAGTTTTTTCACCACAAAGGTTTAAAGGCTTGAAATGGAAATGTTGGAAAAGATTGTTTATTATCCATACCATCCATCAAAAATCTCCTATTTGATATAGTTAATTTTTTTGAACTGATCAAATAATGATTGCTCTTCCCCATCTTTTAGCGTCCAGCATAAGGGAATTTAATTGGATAAATTAAAGTCAGGATACTGGGAATCAGTACCCTTGGTTTGCAGCAAAATATTGATGAGGATTAGGGAAAGTTTAATTCACTTTTCATTTTCCTTTTCTATTTTCAAATTGAAACTAGGTGCCTTATAATCATCCGATAAATAAGTTTGTGGAATGGTCGTCATATTACCATCTCTTGCTGCACGGTAATGAGGTGAAAGAATTTCAATTCCCTTTTCAAAACAGCAATCCTGGATGTTTTGGTGTAATTCTGAATAGATGTGCGCCAACATTTTTGATTCTTTAGTGTAGGCATTAATTTGGTAAGAAACATAAAAATCTTCCAAACCAGTCTGCAAAACAAAGGGATGTGGTTCCTTCAATAACTTCTCAGTCCTGAGGGCTGCATCAATCAAGGCTTGATGGATCTGTTTCCAAGGCACATCATATCCGATCGTCACTATGGTATGAATGATGAGTCCCTCTGTACGGGCCAAAGAACTATAATTGGTTGTATTGCCACTCAGAATCGATGAATTTGGGATGGTGATTTCCTCATTTTTGGGCGTTTTTATACGGGTAACCAATAAATTTTTTTCCATAACATCCCCAATTATATCTCCGATTTTGATCCTGTCTCCTATTTTGAAAGGCCGCATGTAGGTGATGACCAAACCTGCCACCATATTGGCAATAGCCGAAGATGATCCCAATGAGAATAATACACCGATAAAAACTGAAACCCCTCTAAAAACATTGGAATCTGAACCAGGGAGATATGGAAAGACGAGGACGAACATAAATGCATATAGCAAAAACCTCACAATACTGTAGGTAGGCATAGCCCAATCCGCATGAAAATTAGGTAAACGGAGTTTCTCGGAATCTATTTCTTGGAAGATATACTTTACCAGGCGTATGAAGTAACTCAGCACAGTGAATATCACCAAAATGGTGAAAAGATTGGGCAAATACTCCCAAACTGCAAAAATAATGGACTTGAACGGAGTCCATATCAGTTGAAAGAGTCTATCAGCCCAACCTCTGGTAAAAGGAAAAATGCTAAAGACAATGGAAAGTGTAAAATAGGCCAACAATACATAAACAAAGGCCCTGAAAACTTTCAGGAATACCAAAATCATCTTCATTTCCTGTTCGGCAGTGAGAAAGGTATAGTCTTTGTAAGTGAGATTTTTAAGTAAACGGCCCCTATGTACATCTAAATAATTGAGGGACCGCTTATACGCTTTGCCCAACAACCAATAAAGAACAGCGGCTATTCCTAATACCAAAAACCCAAACAGGGATCTAATTAAAATTTTAAAAATCTTATCCTCTTTTTCCGCCTCCTGAATAGAAATTGAAATCGCTTCTCTCAACTCATTGGCCAAATTGATCATTTCCATTCCTTGAATGTCAGCATCTGTTTGGGTAACGGTCGTGATAATCATATCCCCGTAAATGAGATCATAGGAATTTTCAGCCTCCATCACCAATAGGGAATCTTTTTGGAAATTCTCATTTTTGAAAACCAACCTAATCTTGTTACTAATATGCTGGGCTCTTTCTTTTGGGCTGGATGCCCCAATTCGGGAATAGACAAAAAACAAAGTATCTCCCTGAATTCCAGTCACTGGAAAACCAAGGTTATTCTCTAATAATGGGACATTATTAGAATAACTGATCTCTGTTTGGGCAATTAAATCCTGACCAATAACCAGAAGAAATAAGAAAACACAAAAACCAGAATAAATATTCCAATCATATTTTTTCATATCGGAATGTACAAAAAAATCAATCATTTTCATTCAGTCAAATGTGCGTTTCTTTTTCCTGAACTTTCCAAAAAGCTGATTCAGAAATGTTAAATTTATTTGAAAAATCTCCAGACTTTTCTTAAATATCTGAAAGACAAAAACCCCAAAAAACGACTGCCTTTTAGGGTTTGATTAATCCTTTTCCGGGAATACTTAAAAAGATATCCCTGCTCCTAATTGGAGGTAAGAATTACGGTTACCGTTGTTGACATCCAAAAGGCCATGGTGGTATCTTCCCTCAATGGTTATCATCAATAGTTTAAAGCCAAGCCCTATGTGAGCGGGTAAGTCAAAGCGACCGGTTTTATTGGTGGAATCTAGAATGTCGGTGCCATTGACAAGGTATTTCTCACCGATCTTAAAATTTCCATTTACCCCACCTTGGGCAAAAACAGGTCCTAATTTAACCCTTAAACCTAAAGGGAAACTTAAGTAATCAATCTTTCTAAAATTATTATCATTAGCCTGATGACCGTTTTGCATATATTCCAAGCCATAGTTTAAGGTAAGTAGCGAACCCAAACCAAATTTGCTGTTCTTAAAAACTCCTACATATAAGTTACCGAAAGTACCATCAACCCTATCCCCATTATTAAATGTGCCTGCTGACTGAAACCCTCCTCGTATACCGATTTGCTGAGCAAATGTATTAGATCCAAGTGAAATTGAACCTATAAACAAAAATATTAAAATTAATTTTTTCATGGTGTTTAGAACTTTTTTGATCCCTATTCTAAAGGCTTTTGATTTAACATGGATGTTTATGTTTTGCTTATTTATTTTTCAATGATTTGCTTTTGCGAAATCTTTCCAACCTTCAATGACCGAAAAAGATTTATTATCATCAATATAAAGATGAGGAATTAATACTGTTCAGCCTTTAAATTGAATAAAAAAAATTAACTTTTTTTCACAATCCTGTGCAACCTATTTTTACTGACATGTATCTTCTTATTTGAAAGCCAACAGTAATGTTATTTAGGAAAACTTTTACCACAGAGTCGGACATCATCAAAGGTTGCCTGAAGGGTGAGCGTAAAGCCCAGCAACACCTGTATGAATCCTATTCTAAAAAGTTTTTGGCCATATGTGTCAGATATGTAAAAGACAAAGACCTGGCCGAAGATATTATGATTGAAGGTTTCATGAAGATATTTGAAAAACTTCCCCAGTTCGAGTCCAAAGGCAGTTTTGAGGGCTGGATGAAAAGGATTATGGTAACACAATCCTTATTGACCCTTCGAAACAACCGGAATCTCAATATGGAGGTACACGTGGAAACCCATATGGAGATGGCAGATTCAGGTTATGAACTTAGTCATCTGGAAGCTGCCGACCTGATTCAGCTGATCCAAGAACTTCCTGTAGGTTACCGGACTGTCTTCAACTTATATGCGTTAGAAGGCTATAGTCATGCAGAAATTGGAGATTTATTGGGGATAACAGAATCAACTTCAAAATCCCAGCTCAATCGGGCCAGGAATGTATTGAAACAGAAAATAGCCGAGCAACAAACAAAAGAAAGGAGAATCAATGGCTAATGCAGAAAATAAATTCGATCAGTATTTCAGAGATAAATTGGTCGATCACGAAGAAAAACCTTCAAAACTTGTTTGGGAAAGATTGGAAAACCAATTGAACAATAAAAAACCAAAGGCTTATCCATTCATGAAAATAGCAGCGTCGATACTATTGTTTCTGGGAATGGGATATATACTTTGGCAATTCGGAGGAATAAGAATAAATGAGCAAGCACCTGAACTTGTCTCAGAGGCCATTGAACAAAGAATCTTTGAACAAGAGCCAAATGACCAATCTCTTTTCTCTGTTAAAGAAGAAGACGTGGAGAAAAACGCAGTCCTCAAGGATGTTGAGATAAAGAATCCTGACCAAAGTGAGGAACTATCAGGAGAAAAAGCTGTTCCTAAATCACTAAATCAAAGAAAAATTGATAAATCCGATGTTTTTTTAGCCAAAGGAGAAACAGAAAAAACTGATGTTAGGGCCGATGAAACCGCAGTGGATATCCCAACCCTAACTTTACCAGAACTTAATTTAGAAGAAGCCATTGCTGCCATTGATGAAGATGAAACACCTGCAGAGTTTGTAGAGTACAGGATTATCATTAAATCCAATGGACTAAAAGATGAGCCGAAAAAACTAAATATCATTGAGGGAATTGAAAACAATGTCAATAAAATAGGAGGATTGCTGTCAAAAGTGGAACAAGGATTTGCAGACCTGCAGGATGCAAAAGAGAACCTTTTCGCCAGCAATACCCCAAGAAAAGAAAGAAGTAAATAATCTTAAGGAAACTAACCATGAAAAAATATTTATTACTATTTAGCTTGATGGCAATGGTAAACTTTGCTTTTGGGCGTACCGATGATAGGCTTTTGGTCGAAAACGACACCATCATCGTGGAATTCGGGAAATCAGGGAAAATCGTACTTGTCGTGGATAACAAAGAAGATTTCGAAAGGCTGAAAAGTATGAACATTAACCAGATTATCAGGGAGCTTGATCTTCAGATTGACGAAGAAACAGGGGAGTTGGTCGTAGTGGAAGTCTCAGGAAAGAGCGGTAACCGGGAAATTGTTAAGGTAACTGAAGATTGGAATAAGACAGAAGTCACAGTGGGAGGTATCAGAATCTTGGTGGATGAAACCAATCCAACCACGAAAGTAAAAGTCGAAACCGGCTTGAGAAAAAAAAGTGATCCACCTTTCAGGACGTATTTCAATTTTGACCTTGGACTCAATAACTATCTTGACAATAATGGGAATTTCCCTGGTACAAGTCAACCCTATTCAGTCAAGGGCTGGGGCAGTTGGGCTGTAGGTATGAATTTCTTTGCAAGCCAAAGAATAAGCAAGGGATTCCGTTGGGACATGGGTCTTGGATTCCAATGGTACAATTTCAAATTCGAGAATAGGGACTTCCAAGCTGTCAGAGGAGAAGATATGATAGAATTCTTACAAAGAACTGATGTGGCCGGATTTAAAAGTAAAATTTCAGCATCCTACCTTACAGCAATGGGATTGTTCAAACTAGATTTTGGTGCTATGAATGACAATGGCAGGAAAGGCATGAGATTGGCATTTGGTCCTTATGCGGGTTATAGATTGGGAGGAACCAGCAAGTATGTGTATAGACCATTAGAAGGGGGAAATCGTAGAAAAGAACATGTAAATACCGGTATTTTTCTCAACAACTTCAGATATGGTCTTCGTGGGGAGTTTGGATTTGGAAGAGTGAATTTCTTTGCCACTTATGACCTCAACCAATTATTCCAGGAAGGTAAAGGCCCTGAGCTGAATCCGATTGCATTTGGAATCATTTTCTAAACCTATACCAACTTTATTCCTCTACCAATGAAAACCACAATTATAACACTAGCACTTTCATTTCTGGCAATTCCGGGCTTTGCCCAGGAGCCGGAAAATGAAGAATTACTCACATTAAAAACCAAATCTTTTAGGATTTTTGAAACCGATGTTGTGGTAACAACAAACACCGATGGTACAAAATCCTGGGAATTTATCAGTGAACCTATAGATTATTCTTTAGAAAAATACCAAAAAAAATACAACCCAAGACATGATACAGGGCTGACTTTTGACATCGGAATCAATACCTGGACCGGTGACGGGGATGCTCCTGCAATTAAGCCTTGGGGCAGTTGGAATCCAGCCTTAAACTTCTTTTACAAATACAGGGCTTCCAGGAATTTTCATCTGAAATCAACTTTAGGGGTAAGTTGGTATAATTTCAAATTTGAAAACAGAAACCTTCAGGCCCTGAGGGGAGATAATGGCTTATATTTTGAGGAACACCCCAGCGGGTCAGGTACAAAGTCCAAAATTGCAGCCTCCTACCTGAATGTGAACCTTATACCTACCATAAGAAGTAACAGCGGAAACTTTACCTTTGGAGTTGGACCCTATATGGGCTATAGATTGGGAGGCAGAGGGAAATTCGTCTACAATGATGAAAATGGAAATAGGGCCAAAGAATTCCAATTGGGAAATATGTATGCCACGGATTTTCGGTATGGACTAAGGGCGGAAGTTGGAGTTGCTGATGTAAAACTCTATTTCAATTACGATTTTAACGAAACATTTCAAGAAAATAAAGGTCCCAAAGTAAATGCTATCAGCTTTGGGATCATCTTATAAAATCCAAAAACTATGAAAACAATACTTAAATTATCTGTTCTGCTGGTAATATTGGTCACCATGACTATATCTTCTGGAGCTATTGCTCAGGTGAAAACTTTAGTCGATGTGACAAAATCCTACAATGGCATTAGTAAAATTGAAGTTTCCGGTGGTGCTCTCGAGATTGAATATATGGGAGGCCAGAAAGCTGAAGTGTCTGTAAATGCTTTTTTAGAATCGAATAACTATGATCAGGACATTGTCTTTGTAACTGTTGGGAATGTATTGAAAATAACCCACAAAACCAGTTCTAAGAAGGTAACTGTTGGAAATACCCGAACAAAAGGTTACATAAAAATCCAGGGACCGGAACAAATGGAACTGGATCTAAAAGGCGGTTCAGGAAAGATAAATGTGAAAAATGTTAGTGCCCCACAAACCGTGCTTTCAGTAGGATCCGGTAATCTTTCAGCAAGAAATATTAATGGGGATATCAAAGCCAATGCCGGTTCAGGATCCATAAAACTGGCAGGAGTTAATGGGAATATCAAAGGAAATATAGGTTCAGGTTCTGCCAATATCCAGGATGTAAAAGGAAATCTTGAATATACTTCCAGCAGCGGAGGACTGACAGCCACTTCCATTGATGGAGTAGTCCATATCAGCCTAACTTCCGGAAATGCCAAACTTGAAAGTGTGACAGAGCTGGGAGATTTAAAAATCACTTCCGGAAACTTCAATGCCACCAATGCAGGACTTGGGGCAGGAACCAGGATAAACGGAACTTCAGGAAATTTCAAAATCCAAACACCCTCCGACCTGAGAGACTTTAATTTCAACCTGAGTGCCACTTCGGGCAATATTACTGTTGGAAATTCAAAAAGCGGAAGAAATCTCAGCATAGATAACGGTTCGGAAAAAAGCGTCAAAGGGAGCATTACCTCAGGAAACATTTCCATCCTAAATCAAAACCAATAACCCATTTTGACCTTTTTGTTGCTCAGATAAGCCAGAATCCCAAAAAGAATTTATTTGGGTTTCGGTTTACCTGCGATGAAAGCATGCCAGGAATTCAGGTTTACCTGGATACAGGTTTACCTGGGTACAGGCTTAGCTGTATACAGGTTTTGTCAAAAAACCAGACTTCTGGATTTAATTTTTTTTTTTACCACTGCTGATTTTTAGTTTTTCAAAAAAAATAATTTTTTACATGAATGGTTTAAACTTTTCCCTTTTGAAAGGTTCTAATTACATAACTTATGATTGTTTATTTAAATCTACTTACCGCCTATGGAACCCATCAAAAAAGAAGACCTCGATCAGGAAATTTTTGACATGTATGATTATTATGTACATGGTCAGATCAATCGAAGAGAATTTGTCAATAGATTGTCTGCCTATGCCGTTGGAGGTTTAACAGTTTCGGCGATTTTGGGTTTTTTGTTGCCCAATTATGCGGAGGCGAAGCGCTTTTTTGAAGATGACCCCCGCTTGATTTCAGAATATATTGAATATGACTCCCCGAAAGGAGGCGGTAAAATGAAAGGGCTTTTGACAAGACCTGCTGATGTAAAAGGAAAAATTCCTGGTATCATAGTAGTACATGAAAACAGAGGATTAAATCCGTATGTGGAAGATACGGCACATCAAGCTGCATTAGATGGTTTTATTGCCTTCGCTCCTGACGCTTTGACCCCTTTCGGAGGATATCCTGGAAATGATGATGAGGGAAGGGAAATGCAGGCCAAAAGAGACAGAAATGAAATCCTGGAGGATTTTATTGCTTCATTCGAACTCTTGAAGAAAAACGAACATTGCACCGGAAATGTGGGAGTAGTTGGTTTTTGCTTTGGTGCCTGGGTATCTAACATGATGGCCTCACGCTTACCGGATTTGAAGGCTTCTGTTCCTTTCTATGGAGGCCAGGTCAGTGCCGAGGATGCTGCAAAAATCAAGGCCCCATTACAATTACATTACGCTGAACTGGATACCCGTGTTAATGCCGGATGGCCTGATTATGAAACTGCGCTAAAAGCCAACAACAAGGATTATGAGGTGTATTTTTATCCAGGTGTCAATCACGGTTTTCATAACCATTCCACACCAAGATATGATAAACAAGCAGCTGAGCTTGCTTGGGGAAGAACGATTGAATTCTTCAAAAAGAATTTGAAGTGAGTAAGAAATTTTCAAGGAAGAAATAATTTCACACCAAGCCGAATGTCGCGAAAAAGATAATTTAAGTTGTAAAATACTGCTTTATCTTATACGGAGTTGGTGTGATTATTCCTTTCAATTATTTTTTATATTTTTCTTTAATCTTCAGTGAATGCTCCATATCCCA
>Ga0114946_10002946_pt1 | contig 11636 bp, 12 predicted proteins | sample WalLakDeSediment_FD_88676 | JGI IMG/M metagenome (GOLD analysis project Ga0114946, IMG submission 88676) | Lake sediment microbial communities from Walker lake, Nevada to study Microbial Dark Matter (Phase II) - Walker Lake 11/02/13 Deep Sediment | ecosystem: Environmental > Aquatic >...
TTTGCGAATGCATCTGTAAAAGTGTCGGGGAGGAGGTTACACATCATGGCCGGGGGAAACAAACCGAGAACGCTGCTCACATTTACCAACCAGACCGGCACTTTGGCAAATACCTTGTTGCTTACAGCTGCCGCCACGGTCAATCTGCAGGAATATTTACTGGGTGTATCCGGTCCAATTGCCGGCACCCGCCAGCTAACGGGCGGGGCTGCAGGTAACAATGGCAGCGCACCTGACGCTACAGCCATTATAGGAAGCCTGAATGAAAAAACGGGCATGTATGCGCTCGAAGATGTTGACCTGTTCAACATTCTATGCATTCCAAGGGTGGCAATTACCGCCGGCAGCAGTGCCATTACCCCAACACAAGCCGACACGGTAATGACCACAGCTATTGAATACTGCCGTCAGAAAAGGGCTTTTTTCATCATGGATACGCCCCTGGGTATTAAAGACCCGCATGCGATCACGAACTGGATGGCTGCCAGGGACACCCTTCGAAGCGATCATGCGGCCATCTATTATCCAAGGATACTTGCCCCTGACGCCCTCGACAACTACCGGCTGCGTTCCTATGGTGCAAGTGGTGTTATCGCGGGGCTTTACGCCAGAACCGACAGCAACCGCGGGGTGTGGAAGGCACCTGCCGGCACGGAAGCCAACCTGCGAAGTGTTTCACAGCTTGAAGATGTGCTCAGTGACCGTGAAAACGGAGTGCTTAATCCATTGGGGATTAATTGTCTGAGAAACCTTCCGGTGTATGGGAATATCTGCTGGGGCGGACGTACGCTGGCCGGTGCAGACGCCAATGCTTCTGAATGGAAATATATCCCTGTAAGGCGCCTGGCCCTCTTCCTTGAGGAGAGCCTGTTCCGTGCGCTGCACTGGGTGGTGTTCGAACCCAATGATGAACCCCTCTGGGCGCAGATCAGGCTGAACGTGGGCTCGTTTATGAACAATCTCTTCAGGAAGGGAGCCTTTCAGGGCAGCTCACCACGGGAGGCTTACCTGGTTAAATGCGACAAGGAAACCACCACCCAAAACGACATCAATCTCGGTGTCGTAAATATTCTGGTAGGCTTCGCTCCCCTGAAACCTGCTGAGTTCGTATTTATCAAAATCCAACAATTAGCTGGTCAAGTTCAATCCTAAAAATAATCATGTATCATGGCACAATTTACAGTTAATGCACAGCGCTTCGATCCATACAAAAACTTTAAATTCAGGGTCAAATGGGATGGGAAATACGTTGCCGGTGTGAGCAAGGTGGGCATGCTGAAACGAAGCACCGAAGTTGTAGAACACCGGGAGGGTGGCGATCCAAGCACCGTGAGAAAATCACCCGGCCGCACCAAGTTTGAGCCCATTACCCTGGAAAGGGGGGTTACCCATGACAAGGAATTTGAACAATGGGCCAACAAAATATGGAACCTGGGTGCCGGATTTGGATCGGAAGTCTCCCTGGCCGATTTCAGGAAAGACATCATCATAGAGGTTTATAACGAGGCAGGGCAGTTGGCCATCGCCTACAAGGTGTTTCGTGCGTGGGTCACTGATTTTCAGGCTTTGCCGGAGTTGGATGCCAGTGCCAATGCCATCGCCATTCAATCCATCACCCTGCAGCACGAAGGCTGGGAGCGTGACTACGAGGTGGCAGAACCGTCGGAACCCTCATTTACCGAACCCGCCTGAACCTAGAAGGGCAACTTCTTCTCAATAAATATGATATCAGATCTTGAGTTGCTGGGCATCTGGGAAGCCGGCTTTGACAAATCTGTCATTGAAAAAAGCCTCTTGCTGGTTGGTGCTGTCCGCCGCGATCTTAACGCTGGGCAAGTTGCGTCCATGCCTGTCGGACAGCGGGATGCCATTTTGTTTGATCTTCGCAAAAAACTATTCGGGCCTGTATTCAGCAACAAGGCCAAATGCGTTGCATGCGGGCAGCAGGTGGAATGGGAGATGCCGGTCGACTCCATCAGAATGCATCCGGATGGACTGACCGAAGAGAATACTGCTATTGATCTGGAGCACAGTGGGCATCATCTCCGTTTCAGATTGCCCAACAGTGCGGATATGATAGTGCTCTCGCGGCTTGGTGAAGGCGCATCCCACGAAGATGAATTATTGAAAAGATGCCTGGATGATTCTACGCTGCCTGATAATCTGGCTGAGCCTTTACCCTGGGAACTGAAAAGCGCCATCCTGCAAAAGATGGAAGCTTGTGACCCGCAGGCAGATATAGCTATGCGCATCAGGTGCCCGGAATGCGACCATGAGTGGAGCATGGGTTTTGACATCATGCGGTATTTTTGGGCTGAGTTAGACGATTGGGCGACAAATATGCTCCAGGATGTATCTTTGCTGGCAGGATATTTTGGCTGGGCAGAGAAAGATATTCTGGAGATGGGACGTTTTCGTCGCAATGCTTACCTGAATTTGCTGAACCGGTGAGCCGTTTCCTGACCAATATCATCAGTCGTCACATTCATGCAGAAAATACTGTTCGGCCCAGGCTGAGGAGCCAGCATGAGCCGCGACAGGCTTTTTCGGAGTCATTCCCTGGCCCTGGCGTGGGCGAAGCAACGCATGATCAGGTTTTTCCGTCCGCCTCCCTCATTGACCAAACGGCTGGGGAAGCGGTTCCGGTGAGCCCTCCGCAATCTGCCATTTCCAGTATATCACCCGGGCCGGAAGCTGAGGCTGCCTTCCCCATCCCACAAAAAGCGCACAAAGGCCATACGGGAAAAGCAAGCCGGGAAATTTCTGCCGAGGAGCCGGTCAGGCGCGTGGGGTCAGTGACAGTGACAAGCAGGTCAGGGTTTTTTTTCGTGGGAAAGGACTCGCAAAAGCTGCAACGTGTTGATATTCAACAACCGGAAGTTCATCCTGGTGGTACCCCTAAAGGGCAGCCGGGTGGTGTCACGGAAGGACAGCAAGGCGATCCCTTTCCTGGCAAGGAAGGCATGAAGCGTGAAGCCGGCAGCCGGCAAGGCATGGATGCATTATCTGCTGCCGCTTCGTCAGTGGAGGCAGGGCATTTGCAGGGCATTGTGAAACCCAGGCCCCGGGGGAAGCAGCTTGCCGGAGAGGCGGAACAGAAAGCTTTTCCGTTCGGGGGTATCGATATTATTGCACAGGTGAAGCCGGTAATTGAGCGGCGCGGCATGGGGAAAGCACAGGATCAGGGAGTTGTCCAACCCATCCCACCGGTGATAAAGATACAAATAGGACGAATAGAGATAAAAGCTGTTACTGAACCTGCCGCCAAACCTGTAAAAGCGCGGGAATCAGCAAGGCCGGGGCTGACCCTGGATCAGTTTCTCAGGAATAAGGAAGGAAAATAGGTATACTACCATGAGCAACGCATTAGCCATAGCATCGGTCACCCACGTTCTGAAGGATTTGCTAAACGACGGACTGATCAACCAAAACGTCTCGGCAGCTTTGGGTTCGGCGGTTCAGGTCACCTCCCTGCCGCCGGGTCAGATTGAATCACAACAGGGCAGTGCCAGTTCCCAGTTGAACATATTTATGTACCGTGTCAGCCACAATACCGGTTGGAAAAACACCGGGTTCCCATCAAGGGATGACCGGGGGCAGATTGTCAGCAACCCGCCCCTGGCCCTTGACCTGCATTACTTACTGACTGCCTATGGAGAGGACGAACTACATGCTGAGATTTTACTCGGTTATGGGATGCAGCTCTTGCATGAAAACCCTGTTCTCGGGCGGGATGCCATAAGAAGCTCTTTGACGCCGGCCACTGTCTCAGATCCTTCAGGCAGGCTTCCTTCGAGGCTCCTGGCGCTTGCCGGTTCGGGCCTGGCCGAACAAATTGAACAGATAAAAATCACCCCGGAGCCCATCAACACCGAGGAAATCTCAAAGCTCTGGAATGCCTTTCAGGCAAAATACAGGCCGTGTACGGCTTACCTGGCAACAGTGGTGCTCATCGAAAGCGACAAACCCACACGGTCATCATTACCTGTTATGAAACGCAATGTGTATGCCGTATCATTCAGACAGCCAGTCATCAACAACATCCTGTCGCATGAAGATGCTCCCAATGCCACTGTATCCGGAAACCGAAGAATCGTTACCGGTGACGTCCTGGTCTTGCAAGGGGAACAACTTAAAAGTGAGGGAGTGTTGGTCAGGGTTGGGAAAGTGGACATTGCACCTGACGCAGCCAATGTGAGCGCAACGCAAATAAGCCTGAAACTGGAAGCAAGTCTTGGTTTGAAAGCCGGCGTACAGGGCGTGCAGGTTGTTCAGCCCATCATTGTGTCAGAAGACGAGCCTCCCGGAAAACGTGGGTTCAGGGGTGCTTACTCGAGCCTTCAGTCTTTCGTGCTCAGCCCTGAAATCACCGGCACCCAGGTCGTCACCAACCCTATTGAAGGCAGCACCCTGCGTGCAGCAGAGATAACCACGGAGGTGAATCCAGCCATTCACAAGGGTCAGAGGGTTCTGCTCCTGCTCAATGAAACCAGCCTTGCTGCCGGGGAGAAGCCCGTTTCTTACAGTTTTCCTTTGCCGGCAGAACAACTGGCAACGAACCCTGTTCCTGTGGATTCGGTCACTTTTAACATGGAGAGCGGCATTGCGGCAGGCGATTACCTTGTCAGGATAGAGGTGGATGGTGCCGGCAGTCCCCTCACGACCAATACGGAGGGTGAATTTGACGGTCCGCAAATCAATATTTCCTAAGTTATATGACAACGGAGAAATGGCTGGAATGGAATAAGAAGTACCTGATGACCGCTATCGGGGTGGTCGGGGCTGAGTTGTCGGACTATTTTCAGCGGACCAAAGGCGGCAAAGAATCAGGGACAAGTATTTATCCCACAGCCGTGCAGGCGCGTGAGGATATGGAACGGCTGGAAGAAAACATACCGGTTGTGCCGGCGCTGTCAACCCTGGCAGATGCTTTTCAGCTTAGTTCCTTTGAGAAAAAGATCCTGCTGATGTGCGCAGGTGTTGAACTCGATTCCGGTTTTGCGGGACTTCTGTCAGCCATTCAGGAATCCGACAGGAAGTTGCCTTCTTTCAGCCTGGCGTTGTCTGCCTTTGCTGATGCACACTGGTCTGCACTTACACCTGACGGGCCATTGCGCTACTGGAACCTGATTGAGCTCACAAAAAACGATTTGCCGACCCGGTCTGCATGCAGTATCAATGAGTATATACTTCACTACCTGGCAGGTATCAACCAAGTTGACCACCGGCTATCTCCCTATGTAAAACCTGTGTTAGCCGGCGGCAACCTCTCTCCCACCCACCTGAGGGCCTCGGAGGAACTTACGAACCGTTTATCAGGGTTCACACAAACCGGCATTTATCCATTGATACAGGTTCTCGGAACCAATATGGAAGATATTGCCGCTGTTGTTGCCAATGCATTTTCTACATACGGTTTAACTGTTTTTCGATTGCCGGCATGGCATCTGCCGTCAAATCTCAATGAGTTGACAGAGTTTGTCAGGTTGTGGAACAGGACGGCCCTGTTAAACCCGTATGTTCTATTCCTTCATGACGTTCCGGCCGGCATTCCTGATCAGCCCACAAGCCAGTATTTGGCTTACCTGACAGACCATTCAGCGGGCATAGTGGTGATAGGCAGCCGGCAGAAAATACATGGTCTGGGAAAAACCAGCCTGACGATGGAAGTACCCAGACCAACACGGGAGGAGCAGGAAAAACTGTGGAGTATGCAGCTTGGCCCCATCTCACCATCGATCGACGGGTTGCCGGGAGAAATAGCATCCCAGTTTGACCTTGATGCCTATGACATTAAAATACTGGCCTCTTCAGTGGCCGCCGGCTATCAGGCAAAAGATTCTGTTATTGGGAAGGAAAGCACAAGGCAGCTGCTTTGGAAAGCCTGTTGCGACTACACCCGGCCTGATCTTGACATGCTGGCCCGGCGCATAGATCCGCTTGCCACGTGGGATGATCTTGTTTTGCCCGACATGCAGAAGGCCATTCTGAAGGAAATTGCCATACATGTGAGGCAACGCAATAAAGTGTATTATGAATGGGGGTTTGCCGGGAAGAGCAATCGGGGTTTGGGCATCAGTGTTTTGTTTTCCGGCGACAGTGGCACTGGCAAGACCATGGCGTCGGAGGTGCTTGCCAATGAGCTGAATCTGGATCTCTACCGGATTGACCTCAGCCAGGTTGTCAACAAATACATTGGTGAAACAGAGAAAAACCTGAAGAAGGTATTTGACGCTGCCGAAGGCAGCGGTGCCATCCTTTTGTTCGACGAAGCCGACGCCCTGTTCGGGAAGCGCAGCGAGGTAAAAGACAGCCACGACCGCTATTCCAATATAGAAGTAAGCTACCTGCTGCAGAAAATGGAAGAGTACCGCGGTCTGGCCATCCTCACCACCAACATGAAGGCGGCTCTCGACAGGGCTTTTCTGAGGAGGATACGTTTCATCGTACAGTTTCCATTTCCGGATGCCCTTATGCGGGCAGATATATGGAAGCGTATCTTTCCGGAGAGAACGCCTGTTGACGGGTTGGACATACAGAAGCTCTCGACGTTCAATGTGGCGGGTGGCAATATCCGCAACATTGCCTTAAACGCTTCCTTTTTGGCCGCCGAAAAGAACAAGCCTGTCAGCATGCATGATATTCTGTTGGCTGCGCGGCATGAATACCAAAAACTGGAGAAACAGATGAGTGCCTACGAATCGATACGATGACATGACACATCAGGTAGAGATATATATTGACAAAATCACCCTGGAAGGCTTTGCAAACATGAATGCCGGCATCCTGCGGCAGGCTATACAGGAGCATTTGACCTCGCTGATTGCTGAGCACGGTTTTGAATGTCTTCGGCCAGGGTATGGCGAACCAGAAAGGGTAAACGCAGGAACGATACACCTTGGCGGGGGCAACAATACCGGGGAGGCCGGAAGGCAGATCGCCGGAGGAATTTACCGGGGCATACGAAGTTCATTCATGCAAACACAAACAAACCTGTCCTGATAGTGACCGTTTCCTTCCCCCAAAAGTAAACAGATCTATCGCCGGTGCCGCCTCAATCCATTCAGTAGCAACCCAAAAGTTCACCACATATGACCTCTTCCTTATCTTCCGGGCTTCTTAAAGGTGGGATTGTATTGCTTGACCCCAACACTTCGGTGGTGAAGAAGATCATACCGTTACAATACAACCCTGACACCATGAGCCGCAGCCTGCAGCCGCAACGTGTGGGAGAGGGTGCTTCAAAGTCGGATGCTTTGCGCTTAACCGGTCCGCCTGAGGAGACCTACACCCTGGAAGCGGAACTGGATGCCACCGACCAGATGGAGGTGAAGGACAGCCAGACCCTTGAAAACGGTCTTCAGCCCGCCCTGACAATACTCGAGAGGATCGTTTACCCTGACAGTGACAGGCTTGTTGCCAACAATGCCCTGGCAGCGTCGGGGACACTGGAGATCACCCCGGTGGAAGGGCCTCTGGTATTGTTTATCTGGAGCAAGAACCGGGTGGTACCGGTGCAGCTGACCACTTTCAGCATCACGGAAGAAGCTTTCGATGCCAACCTCAATCCCATCAGGGCCAAGATCAACCTGAGCATGAAGGTGCTTACTGTCAGTGATCTGGGTTTTGAGCACAAGGGGGGTAGTCTCTACCTGGCCTACCAAAAGCAGAAAGAAAAGCTCTCCGATAAATTCAGACCCGGCAGCCTGGGGGCGCTGGGTCAAAGCAATATCTGATCATTATGATAAAAGACCCGTTTCAGGCATTGTTGGAGGCAGCCAACCTGCCTTCGCACCACCTGCCGGTCACCAGCCGTTATTATCCTGTGGGGACGGCAAAGCTTGAAGTTTCAGGCGAAGAGGCTGTTGTTTATTTACGGCGGCGCTTTATTCCACCGCCAGAGCATTACACCAGCCAGCAGTCGCACATTGTTTCGCATGGGGAGCGCCCCGACACTGTTACCGCCATCTACCTGGAAGACCCTGAGCAGTTCTGGCAACTGGCAGACGCCAATGTTGTCATGAAACCCCAGGAACTCACCGCTGAGACCGGGCGCATATTGCGCATCCCGGGTGCGGCAGGAATATCAGAATACTGATCATGCTCAAAGGAAAGGCACAACTTTCGCTGATGATCGGCCCCGTGGTGCCGGTGGCTGTGCCCAAGGCCGTCACTGACGCCCTTACCGAGGTAGAGGTAACCACTGCTGCGGGGCAAGCCAGCGGGTTTCAGTTGACTTTCGCCTTCACTTCAAAATCACCGCTCACCACTTTGTTGCTGCTGCTGGGCCAGGCAGGTCCTTTCATCCGGGTTATTATCATGGTTCATGTCAGGGGGAGGCAGCATGTACTGATGGATGGGGTGGTTGCCAACCACCAGCTTACTCCGGATGTTCAAACCGGGCGATCGGTGCTGACTGTCACGGGGACTGATCTGACGGCGGTCATGGGGCTTATAGAGTTTACCGGGATCCCTTATCCTGCCATGCCTGCCGAGGCGCGTATAGCGCTGATCATCGCGAAATATGCCATGTTTGGGATGATACCGGCTGTCATCCCGGCCATTTTCATCGACCTGCCCATTCCAACCAACCGCATTCCGGTACATCAGGGCACCGACCTGGCTTACATCAATGAGCTGGCCCGCCAGGCAGGATATGTTTTTTACATTGACCCGGGGCCCGTACCCGGCACAAACATTGCCTATTGGGGGCCACAAATAAAGGTAGGCGTACCCCAGCCTGCACTGAATGTGAACATGGACAGCCACACCAATGTCGAATCGCTTGGTTTCAGCTTTGACGGCGACTCAAAGGAGATGCCCATCGTTTACATTCAAAACGAACAAACCAGGGCGCCGATACCCATTCCCATTCCTGATATTGGCCCGCTGAACCCTCCGCTGGGAGTCATCCCTCCATTTCCGGCCAGGTTCAACAAAATGCGGAACACCGCCAACCTCAGCCCGGTCCAGGCTGTGGCGCTTGGCATGGCCACAGCAGCCCGGACAGCAGATGCCGTTTCCGGTAATGGCTCGCTGAACGTGATTCGCTACGGACACGTGTTAAAGGCCAGGTCGCTGGTCGGGGTCAGAGGGGCCGGTGAAGCCTTCAACGGGCTGTATTACGTGAAAAGCGTGACCCACAGGATAAAACGCGGCGAATACAAGCAAAACTTCTCCCTGACCCGAAACGGATTAATCTCTACAGTGCCAAAGGTTCCGGTATAAAATACGTACACTATGGAAAATAAGTATTTTGGTAAATATCGTGGGATGGTGATCAATAATATTGACCCTGAGCAGCGGGGCCGGTTGTTGGTTCAGATTCCGGATGTGCTTGGCCTGGGCACATCGAGCTGGGCGATGCCATGTGTCCCTGTGGCAGGTCCTCAGATGGGCACCTATGTTATTCCGTCCATTGGCGCCGGTGTATGGGTCGAGTTTGAAGGCGGCGATCCGGATTATCCCATCTGGACGGGAGGCTTCTGGGGTTCTGTTGCAGAGGTGCCTGCGCTGGCCCTGGCAGGACTTCCTGCGTCTCCCAGCATGGTCTTGCAAACCACCGGCCAAAATACCGTCGCTATCAGCGACCTTCCCGGCCCTACCGGCGGTATCATGCTGAAAAGCACAACCGGGGCATCCATCATTGTCAATGACACGGGTATTTACATACAGAACGGGAGGGGAGCCAGCATCATCATGACCGGACCGACGGTCACCATCAACAATGGTGCCTTGGTGATCACCTAAAAACCAGCGAATTATGCCAGGATTTCTATTGCACTCAGGAGCCAGTGTGCAGTGTGCCCATGCCGGACAGGCCATGCCCGTTGTCAGCAACCCCAGGGTAAGCGTGATGGGACAGCCCATCGTGATGCAGTCATCACTGTACACGATTGTGGCCTGTCCGTTCAACACAGGCGGCAGTCCCTCTCCCTGCCTTACCGCCCAGTGGGTTACTGCCGCCCTGCGTGTTACCTCAAACGGCATACCTGTGCTTCTAATGGACAGCCAGGCCATTTGTACCCCCAATGCCACACCCTTGCTGATTACCGCCACACAAGCCAGGGTGACAGGCATATAGACACGAACATTGTATTGCTGACTAATAACGAACACCCATCCCATGAATATTCAATTTCCATACCAGGTGGGCATCAACGGACGGACAGCCACCGCAGACCGTTCCGGGCATGTGCGCAACCTGATCAGGCAGGTGTTGTTCACCATACCGGGTGAACGGGTAAACAGGCCAACGTTCGGCAGCGGATTATACCAACTGGTTTTTGAGCCCAACAGTGCAGAACTGAATACCACCGTTCAGTTCCTGGTCAAAGGCGCGTTGCAGGAATGGCTGAGCGAGGTGATTGAGGTCGAAGATGTGAAAATTGAAGTGGAAGACGCTACCTTGCGTGTACACGTTCAATATACTGAAACCGGCTTTCCGGCCAGCCACGAGGTGACTTTTGAACGATCTTTCTGAGAGACATCATGCGATATTTTTGTAAAAACCAGGAAAGGCGGCTGAAGGTGATCAACAGCCCTGCGGAAGAGGGGCTGAATGCCATGAATGGCATCGATTACCTGGAAGTCGTGTCAGTGGATCAGAAAACCCTGGAGGTGCATTTTCTTCACCCCTTGCCCGGACAGGCGGGTGGCATACCTGACACCCCGGCTTTAAGCAGTCACAATATCATGATAGAAGGCGGAATCAGGGTGAAGAACATAAAGGCGTTATCTGTTGCTGCCGCCAATGGAGTACTGACGGTGCAGGTCGACAATTCCGGCGACTTTTCCATGTATACCTTTCGGCTGGTTGCTTCACCTGTAGATAACGAAACACCGGAGGGGTTTGACGAACAACTTTCGGCGGTTGCCTTCTCGTTCAAGGCCAATTGCCCCACTGATTTTGACTGTAAGACAAAAGATTTCTGCCCTGACGACACTTTTCAGGAGCCCCGGATAGACTACCTGGCAAAGGACTTTGCAAGCTTCAGGAAACAGATGCTTGACCGTCTCAGCCTGTTGATGCCCGACTGGACAGAAAGGAATGCAGCCGACCTGCAGGTTGCGCTGGTAGAACTGCTGGCCTATACGGGCGACTACCTGAGTTATTATCAGGATGCTGTAGCTACGGAAGCCTATTTGTTCAAAGCCAGAAAACGGGTGTCGGCAAGAAGGCATGCCAGGTTGCTCGACTATCATGTTCACAACGGTTGTAATGCCAGGACCTGGGTAGCATTTGAAGTGGAAAGCGGAAGTGCTTCAGACACAGCCATTTTACCCAAAAATACCCGGTTGCTCACCAGGGGTCGCGGCAATGAAGTCAGGGTTGGCAGCACCGAGCTGGACAAAAAGTTAAAGGAAAGGGATGTTGTGGTATTTGAAACCCTTGAAGAGATACGCCTGATATATGCCCGTAACAGGATAGATTTCTATACATGGGATGATACCGGTTGTTGTTTGCCCCGCGGAGCTGTCCGTGCCACAATGTACAGCAAAGACCAGGATGAATTGTTCCTGTTAGCCGGTCAGGTGCTGATCCTGGAAGAAATAACCGGTCCGGCTACCGGCAGGGAAGCCGATGCCGATCCCTTGCAGCGGCACGCTGTCAGGCTAACAAGGGTAACGGAAAA
>Ga0114946_10002947_pt1 | contig 11635 bp, 7 predicted proteins | sample WalLakDeSediment_FD_88676 | JGI IMG/M metagenome (GOLD analysis project Ga0114946, IMG submission 88676) | Lake sediment microbial communities from Walker lake, Nevada to study Microbial Dark Matter (Phase II) - Walker Lake 11/02/13 Deep Sediment | ecosystem: Environmental > Aquatic > Freshwater...
TAAAAAAATACTCGGGCGAAGAACAATTTTTCTCACGCGAAAAGCTGGAGCAGTCGCTCGAAAGGTCTGGTGCTGATAATGAACTTATTGAAAGGGTTTACAAAGAGCTAAAAGGCCAGATGTTCGATGGCATAACCACCAATCAGATTTACCGGCGTGCCTTTGGGATTCTCCGCAAAATCAGGCGAAGTACTGCCGCCCGCTACAGCCTGCGAAAAGCCATCATGGAAACGGGCCCTTCGGGATACCCGTTTGAGCAGTTGGTGGGGGCGGCCATAAACCGTATGGGTTATGAAACCCAAGTGGGTCAGACCGTCCAGGGCCATTGCGTTTCGCACGAGCTGGATGTGGTGGCTCGCAATAAGAACGAACTCTTTATGGTTGAGTGTAAGTTTTACAATAGCCAGGGTAAGCATTGTAACGTGCAGGTGCCGCTTTACATCAACTCGCGTTTTCACGATGTAAGAAAAACCTGGGAGAAGGACCCGGCAAACAAGGGGCTCAAAATGTCGGGATGGGTGGTTACCAATACCCGTTTTACAACCGATGCCATAGATTACGGCAAATGCGCCGGCCTCAATATGGTGAGCTGGGATTATCCCAAAGGCAAAAGCTTGAGAGAAATGGTGGAAGGATCCGGCCTTTATCCCATTACGGTATTAACCACGCTTACGCGGAAACAAAAGGATATACTGCTTGAGAATAATGTAGTGCTGTGCCGGCAGCTGCTTCAAAAACCCGAAGCTTTCGGCAAGCTTGGCCTTGACAAAAAAAAGCAGGAACAAATCCTGAAAGAAGCCGCTGACCTTTGTGCTTAGAATCAATAAAACAAATTTTTTTCGTCCTGATTTTTGTATTTTAGCTTTCATAAAAAACTGAAAACAATGAAAAACCCGAAGGCATTATCTCCCGCGTTTTTGTTATTGTTGGTGGCGTTTATTCTGCCGCTGGCTGTCGTTTCTCAAACTGCTCCCGAAAGGGTAGAGCCACCCTTTTGGTGGGCGGGCATGTATCATGGCGAAGTGCAGGTGATGGTTTATGGCAAGGACATTGGACTGACCCGCGCAGAAATTGACCATCCTGGTGTAATCCTGAAAGAGGTGGTGGCCGTTGAAAGCCCCAACTACCTGTTTATTACCCTCGATATTTCACAGGCTAAGCCCGGAACCATTCGCCTTAACTTCCGATCGGGAAGGAGGGTGCAATTTGCCTACGATTTCATGCTTCACCGTCGCGAGCAAGGATCGCGCAACCGCATTGGCTTTGACGCATCAGATGCCATGTACCTGCTTATGCCCGACCGCTTTGCCAATGGAGACCCCGGCAACGACGACATGCCCGGCATGCTTGAGAAAGCCGACCGCAACAACCCCAACGGGCGCCATGGTGGCGATATTCAGGGCATTGTAAATAACCTGGATTACATTCGCGACCTTGGCTTTACGGCCCTGTGGATCAACCCCCTGCTCGAAAACAACCAGCCCCGCTACTCATACCACGGCTATGCCACCACCGATTTTTATCTGATCGATCCGCGTTTTGGAACCAACGAAGACTTCCGTCGCCTGGCAAAAATGGCAGGCGAAATGGGCATCAAGATCATCAAGGACATGATCTTTAACCATTGCGGTCATCACCACTGGTGGATGAAAGACCTTCCCTCGTCTGACTGGCTCAACCAATGGCCCGAGTTTACCCGCACCTCTTACCGCATGACCACCATTGTTGACCCCTATGCTTCGCATGCTGACTACAAGCGGATGATGAACGGCTGGTTCGACACCAATATGCCTGACCTGAACCAGCGAAACCGCCTGCTTGCCAAATACCTGATCCAGAATAGCGTATGGTGGATTGAGTATGCCGGCCTTCGTGGCATTCGCATGGACACACAACCCTATTCTGATCTCGACTTCATGTCGGAGTGGGGCCGTTATGTGATGGCCGAATACCCTTACTTTAACATTGTGGGCGAATCGTGGATGGGCATCCCGGCCATGATTGCCTATTTTCAGGGCGGAAAAATGAACCACGATGGGTATGATTCTAATATTCCCAGTGTTTTCGATTTTTCATTGTATGATGAAATCGGACGTGCATTTCAGGAAAGGCAGGGCTGGGCCACCGGTATGATGCGCCTTTACAACTCCCTGGCCATGGACTTTCTTTATGCCGACCCCTACAACCTGGTGATCTTTGGCGACAACCACGATACCGACCGCTTCTTTACCCGCGTGGGCGAAGACCAGCGCAACCTGAAAATGGCCCTGACCTTTATCCTTACCACCCGCGGCATACCGCAGATTTATACCGGCACCGAGCTGTTAAAAACGGCCTACGAGCATGATGGCCACGGCATAATGCGCTCCAATTTCCCGGGTGGCTGGCCCGGCGATCCGGCAAACGCCTTTACCCCCGAAGGGCGCACTCCTGAGCAAAACGAAATAGTAAACCATATCCGCACCCTGCTGAACATACGCCGCAGCTTGCCGCTGTTTCATTATGGCGGGCTGATGCACTTCGTGCCTGAAAACAACGTTTACGTTTACTTTCGCTACGACGAAACCCGCTGCGTAATGGTGGTAATGAACAACAACGAAGAGGAAGTGCAACTCGATATGGCCCGCTTCCGCGAAGGCTATCAGGGCGCCCTGCTGGCTATTGAAATGCTTACAGGCAAGCGCTACACTGATTTCGACAACTGGACCATACCCGCCAAAACGGCCGAAGTGTTTGAGCTGAGGTAGGTTTTTCCCTGCATTTCTTACTTTTAGAATTTCCACTTTTTTGGCCTGAAGTAACATTTTGTTGCTTCAGGCTTTTGATTTATTGAAAATGGATAGACAGGAATAAGAAGGTGGAAACGCTGAAAAAATCATTTGAAAAAATTAAAAAAAACACCACCTAAATTCACAATTAATTTAGAGATAGTTAATTAGCTTAATTCTTTATTGTTAACAAGGCGAAAATGTCGACAAAATGCAACAATTATCCTGTTTTTTGGGATGATTGTCCTAACCACCGGCAGCCAAGATGACATATCTTTAATCCACTATTTTTTAACAAAAAATCCATATCAATGAGAAAAACGTTTCTACTAACAATCATTGTTTCCCTATTTTGTTTGGGAAACAAAAGCGCCGGTGCAAATGACCTATTTGCCAGGCCGGCTGAACTGCTTGATGCCGTCGAAATTTCGTTTGAAATGAGCGACTGGATTCTTGAAAGGTCAACAGATAATGTTGACTTTTATTACCGTATCGGTGAATGTGATGGCCAAAAGGTGGTTTTCATGAAGTTTGAAAACCGCAACTTCCACGAAATTGAAATATCCTGGAAAGAAACCATTCAGGATAATGTGTCAAAAAGCCAGATAACCGGATTTTATGGGGAAAAACATCTGTTGCTTGCGCCCGGGCAGGTGCTTCAATCTGACTGTTCTTCAAGTATTTGTCAGGAGTGCATTACCAGGCCTGCCGATGTTGCTCCAACACATCTTGTTGAAATAAAAGAATTCAGCTTTTCCGAGGTAAGCGTAAGCTCCCGGTAATGGCAATTGACAAATTTACAAATCAAAAAATGAGTAGTTATGAAAAACAATTATAATACTTTGGCAAGAAAGTTCTTTCTTTTGCTTTCCGCCTTTTTCCTTTGCTTTTTTTCGCAGGTGAAACCCCTGGAAGCCCAAAGCAGTCGTGGTACTGAATTCTGGATCGCTTTTCCGGCCAATATTGATTTGGGTGGAGTTAGGCAGCTTTTCATTACGAGTGAAGTTAATTCGGTGGTTGAGGTGAATATTACAGTACCCGCCTTTTCAGCAACGGTAAATGTAACCGCAGGTACCTTAGCATCTATTAACTTGCCTGTTCAAGTTGATGTAACTGGTAATGGTATAATTGAAAATAAAGGCATTCACATTACTTCAGATAATCCTGTTACGGTTTATGCCATGAATCAAAGGAATGAGTCGTCAGATGCATACCTTGCCCTACCGGTTGACGCACTTGGAACCGATTATTATGTAATGGGTTATACAAGGGACTTCAGTTTTTCGTCTCTTTTGGCCCAGATGACAATTGTGGCTACCGAGGATAATACCTTAGTAACTATTACACCGACGGCAACCGGTGGGGGCTTTTCAGCCGGTGTTACCGCAAATGTCGTATTAAATGCAGGCCAGGTCTTTCAACTCAGGTCCAATGCAACCGGGGCTGATTATACCGGATCGAAGGTTGTTTCTGACAAACCCATTAGCGTATTTGGAGGGAATAATTGTACCAATATTTCTGAGAATTTAAGGGCTTGTGACCACTTGGTACAACAAATGGTTCCAACAACTGCATGGGGAAAGAGTTTTGTAACCGTGCCCCTGGCCACCCGACTTGCCGGTGATGTTTTCAGGGTACTAGCTTCTGAGAATGACACTGAAGTTACCATTAACGGTTCGGTTGTTGCCAACCTTAATGCAGGGCAATTTTATGAAACAATACTGGCAAGCAACACTTACAATCGGATTACATCCAATAACCCTATCATGGTTGGTCAGTATTCAAGAAGCCAACAAGCTGACAACGTCGTTTCAGACCCCTTCTTTTCATTGGTACCTCCTGATGAGCAATTTTTAAGCAGCTACGTGATTTCAGCGGGTACGACAAATATTCCTAACAACTTTTTAAACATTACTTCACCTACCTCAAATACCGGAAATGTTTTGGTAAATGGTGTGGTCGTCGATGCATCAGCCTGGACCGTAATTCCTGGCACCACATTTTCCGGTGCAAGAATTCCTGTTCCAAATGGTATTCACACTGTTTCCAGTATCCAACCAATAGGTTTGCTTGTGTATGGTTTTGGCAGCTTCGACTCATATGGCTACCTTGGTGGGCAGGCTTTTGCTGCCATTGCAACTATTAACAGCATTACCATATCCCCAACCACGGGAACTGCTTTGGCAGGAACCAACCAATGCTGGGAAGCCGAGGTGCTTGACCAGTTTGGGGATCCTGTATCAGGTGCAAGGGTTGACTTCGATGTTAGCGGGCCCAACAGTTCCAAATCAGGTTTTGCATTTACAGATGCTGATGGTATTGCCACCTTCTGCTACACTGGTGATGAGGCGGGACAAGATGAGATCGTTGCCAGGGTGGGCTCACTCAGCGCAAGCGCCACATTTATTTGGCAGGAACTACCTCGCGCAGAAAGCATAAGTATTTCGCCAAAAACCGGCAGCGGTTTTGTAAATACATTGCAATGCTGGGAAGCTCTTGTACTCGATCAATTTGGTGAACCTTTTGCCGGTCAGGAAGTAAGTTTCGTTGTATCGGGCGCAAATTCAGGTGTAGATGGAATTGCGACAACCAATGCCAGTGGTATTGCCACCTTTTGCTTCTCGGGAGCTGTCGTTGGTGATGATCAAATTGGGGCTTATGTCGGATTGCTAAGCGACTTTGCTGCATTCACCTGGCTGCCTGTAATCATTGTTGAAGGCGATGCCTACTGCACCTTGAGCCAGGGTTTCTTTGGCACTCCTGTGGGTTCCGATTGCGATGGCCGCTCGCCTGAGATGGTGATTAACCTTTCGCTTGATGCATTGGGTGGCATTACTGTAGGTTCAACATTCCCATTTGTTTTAATTGCTCAGCCTGGTCAGGCTAAATCAGTTATTCAAAGACTTCCAGGCACAGGTCCCTCTGCAGCCATTACTAATGGGCCAAATTATGTCGATGGCCCTACCGTTCTTCCCGGAATTTATACCTGGAGCAGTGGTCGCAATGCCGGTCAAATGAGAAATACACTTATTGGACAGGCACTGACCCTTAGTCTGAACCTTGGGTTGAGCCCGAACCTTGCAATGCTTGAAATTCCTGCTGGTTATGACTTTATTGTAACTGCAAAAGCTGATGGCTGCTATGATGCTGATGCCAATGCAATTCCCGGAACCGAACAATTCTACCCAATACCCCAGAGCGTTACTTCATACATCAATGGTGGCAATGGTTATTCAGCCAATGTACAGGGCTTGCTCGATCTGGCCAATGATGCGATCTCAGGCCTTAGCCTTGCAGGTGATGCCCCGGGTCTTGGTGAAATTACCGAAGCTCTTGAAGCAATTATTGAGGCTTTCCTGCATTGCCGCGTGCTTATTGGCTGGGAGGTAATGCTTGAGATTGATGAACTGACAGCAGAATTGGGCCAGGAATCTATGGAAATGGAAAGTGTGAATGGCTTCAATATGTTTCCCAACCCTGCCAGCAGTCAGGCTACCTTCACCTTTACCCTTTCTGAGCAGCAAAGGGTGTCTGTTGAAATCTTCAACATAAACGGAGTTCGTGTTGAAACGATATTTGAAGGTGATCTGCAAGGAAATCAGCAATACAATATTATCCTGAATGCCCGGGATCTTGCTCCTGGTTTGTACTTCTACAGGTTTGTGGCCGGTAGTGTCAGCAAAACCGGATCGTTGTTGATTACCAGGTAATTTTTAAATCGTCCATAAAAAATGCGGGTCGAATTTTCGACCCGCATTTTTTTATTCATTTTAAGATTGCGATTGAGTTGGTTAACCTTCAATTTTTTGGATTTTCGAAGGAAGTTTTCCAAAGTACTTACGGAAACAACGGGAAAAATAACCTGGATCATCGTATCCGACCATATAGGCTATTTCAGCAATGGTGCCGGCGTCCTTTTCAAGTAATTCCTTGGCACGAGTCATTCTTACCGAACTGATAAACTGATTGGGCGTTTGATTGATCAGGGCATTCATTTTTCGGTGAAGCTGGGTGCGGCTCATCCCCACTTCTTTACCCAGATTATCAAGCGAGAAACCTATTTTGTCAATATTTCTTTCCACTGCGCTTATTAGCTTCCCCATAAGTACCTGATCACGCGAACTTACAATAATGTCGCTGGTTTTTATGATGGTTTTGCTGTTGAACTTTTCGCGAAGCATACGCCTGTTTTCAATCAGGTTTTCAACCCGCATTAACAATTCTCGCGGGTTGAAGGGCTTAAGTAAATAATCATCGGCTTTGGTTTCGAGTCCTTTAAACCGTGCTTTTTCATCACCCCTGGCGGTCAAGAAAATGACCGGTATATGGCTTGTCAGCTCATTGTTTTTTATGAATTTACAGAATTCAAAGCCATTCATATCTGGCATCATAACATCCGAAATAATTAAGTCAGGAATAAACTTTTCGGCAAGCCTTATACCTTCATTCGCATCTTTCGCCTCTTTTATCCTGAATCTCGACTGTAGGATTTCTTTAATATACCAGCGCACTTCATGGTGGTCTTCAACCACCAGAATAAGAGGCCAGTCTGAATTTAATTCAACATCACAGCTCTCGGCAGGGAAGAGCAGGGGTGGACGTGGACTTTCCGCTTCAAGCTCAGAGTTTGAAGTGAAATTGCCTTCTTCAATTATTTCTCCTTCTTTGAGGTGTTCAAACCCCAAAGGAAATTGCAAAACAAAAACAGTTCCTTTTTTGGCAAGGCTTTTTGCAAAAATCTGGCCACAATGAAGGATGGTCAGTTCCTTTACAAAGGCCAGGCCAATTCCAGATCCTTCATAATCGCGTTTTGAGTCATCACCTGCCTGGTAGAAACGATCGAATATATATGGTAGTTTTTGCTCAGGAATTCCTGGGCCGGTGTCTTTTACCGCCATTTCCAAAAAACCGTTTCCCCCTTTTCCCCTCAATAGGCAAACACAGACTTCAATCTTTCCGTTTTCCGGAGTAAACTTAAAGGCATTGGAAAGCAAATTATTAAGTATCTTTTCAAAAATATCGCGGTCAAAATAAAACTGCTTCCTGAATTCATCGCTTTCAAGAAAAGGATCGATGTTCAACTCAAGTTTGATCTTTTTTTGCTCAGCTTGAGAGGCAAATGACATGGTGATACCTTGAAGGAATGCAATAAGGTTTCCTTTGGCAGCTTTTACATGGTAGTTGCCGCTTTCAATTTTTGACAGATCTAGCAATTGATTGATGAGAACCTTTAGTTTTTGTGCATTTGAACGCATTAATAGCAGTTTTCTCTGCCGTATTTGTTCTGTATCTGTTTCAGCCAGTAATTGTTCAAGTGGGCCAAGTATCAATGTTAGGGGGGTCCGGAATTCATGTGAAATATTTGCAAAAAACTGTGATTTTATATGGTCTAATTCCCTTAATTTTTCAGTTTCCAACTCCATAAGCTTGATTTTGTTTCGAATTTTGAAACGATTCATTTCAAATTTCCGGATGGCAATGATTGACCCAATGACCAATATTATTGCCAAAGTAATAAGCCATGTTTGGTTGATCCAGGCTGTTGAAAATCTGGCTTTTTGGTTAGTTTCCGAAAAAAGTGTTTTTGGTATTTGGGCGGAACAAATACTGTTGATTTGAAAAATAGCCGAATGATTTGTTATGGGCAGCCAGCCTTGATTGTCAAAAGAGTGTTGAAAAGATGATTGAGTTGGTTTTGCAAAAGAAAGAATATTTTTCTCATATATTGAATCACAAAAGCTTATGGAGAACAAAAAAAAGAACGCAAGCCCCCTTTTTACTCCAATTGAATTTGATCGACATGCTGTTTTTTGAAAAAGCATGTTTAGAAACCTAAAAATTTGTTTCAAATCCTTTTTGAAAAAGTTTCAAAAATGCACTGGCCAAGGCGAAAAAATACCTTGTGCTTAAAACCTGGGAGGAAAGTGTTTTAAATTTAATATTAAATTGTGAAAAATTATGCATTTATCTAAAAAAAGAAGGGGCTTCAAGCGAAGCCACTTCTTTTTATAAAAAACTTCTGCGTAAATGCGCTTATTCCAGGTCGTAGGTAAAGGTCATAAACCAACTGTACTGGTAGTATAAAGGGTTTTCGCTCGTCATGTTTTCGAGCATTAAAGGAGTAGGGTAAGGAACCATTAATGGTTCGCCGGGCTTCCAGTTAGCCGGTGCCAATACATTGAAGTTGTCGTCGGAGCGTTGCAAGGCAATCAGGGTTCTTTTTAATTCATCCATGCTTCGGCCTACTTCGGCAGGGTAAAAGTAAATGGCCCTGATCTTATTGTCGCGGTCGACAAAAAACACACCCCTGATGTTTTTTCCCCTCTTTGCCTCAGGGTGGGTCATGCCGTATAAGTCAGAAATCTGGTAATTTTCATCTTCAACCAACGGAAAATGTATGGTTACTGGATTGCGCCCGCGATAGGAGACTTCTTCCAGGGCTTCTTTCCAGGCATAATGTGACTCCAGCTGGTCAGTTGACATAACCACTAATTTGGCTCCTAATTGGTCGAACTCCCTTTGAACATAAGCAAGTTCAAGTATTTCAGAGGAACAAACTGGTGTAAAATCTTTCGGATGGGCAAAGAGGATCTTCCAATACCTTCCAAAATCTTCAGGGAAATTAATGGTGCCGTTTGTTGATTCAGCGGTGAAAGAGGGTGCGGTTTCTCCTATTAAAGGAATTGAATTACGTTCTTGGGTGTGGGCAATGCCCGGGTTGATTGCCAGCCAGAATAGCATCGAAACAATCAGGATCATTTTTTTCATTATTGATTTGGTTTGATTTAAGTTTTGTCTGTCAATACAAACCTACTGCATTTTCATGCCTCGGGGTGAGGAGAAATTCGCCAGATGATGGTAATAATTTCAACTGACAGATTTTTCCTGTTTTTGACAGTATTAAAACTGCCTTGGAAATAAAGGACAAAAAACGCTAAAACTGTTTGTCGATTTTTCCCATTTTTTGCAAGATTTCTCCTATCGTAAAAGTAGCTTGGTTGCATATCTTCGCATCTTTGTTTAAAAAAGAGGAGCAAGCCGAAAATCCTTCATCAAAGTGTAGGCACTTTTTAATCACAATCATTATGAACACACTCAGAGTACAAATGACAAATTTACTATCTGCAATAATGCTTATGTTTGTATCAACACTCTTCACCAATGGAGTTCAGGCCCAGGAAGCCGAAAGAGGACATATCATTTCGATGAACGAACTCACCATTAAACCCGGTCACGACAATAAATTTAAAGAAGGTGTGAAAGCCTGGAAAGTATGTTACCTCGAAAATGATGGCGAATGGACATGGAATTTATGGAGCAGAATGAATGGCGAAGGGAATGTGTATGTTTTGACTTCAGCCATGGACAGCTGGGCTGAAATGGATGAAACAGGTGATGAAGCTGGTATGAAATGCAATGGACTGGCGCGCGATTTGATTAACCCTCACATCGAATCATCCGAAACCAACTTTGCCAGGTTTATGCCCCAATTAAGCAGAACAAACGCTGACCAGGTAATTCAGGTAACCTACTGGCAGGTAAATAATTGGGCAAAATTCTTAGAAATTGTAAAAGATATTACGGATGAAATTGTCAAAGCAGAAGGCACTCCTCGGGGTTTGTGGTACAATGTCCTGGGAGGAAGTAAAGATTCCCCTGATGTCTTACTCGTCTATCCTTTCGCAAACTTTGCTGCAATGGATGTGGAGCGGGATCGTTCCTTTACCATCTACGAAAAAGCTAAGGGGAAGAAAAAAAGTGATGAGATGCAGGCCGCCTTTCGTAATGTAACTGATGCGTCTTGGTCATATATGTTCAGGCTCGATGCCGACCTGAGTCACAACCCACCGGCAGAATAATTTCTTAGATCATAAACGAGAAAAATCAAATTCAATGAAGAAGGTCATTTATCTGTTTTTTGCCGTTGGGCTTCTTACAGCTTGCAACACAAATCAGCCCGTTCGTTATGCATCATCCTCACCCGAGATTGATGCATTTAAATCCTCAATCAAGCATTACCTGGAGCAAAACTGGGACGAGTACCGCCAGCATTATGCCGATACGGTTAAATTCCAGAACAATGTGACCAAAGACAAGGGAATATCTCTGGATTCGGTAATTTCAAACTGGAAGCAGGAAAATGAGATGTTTTCAGACATTCATTATGTGGCGGATGAAGACTTTTTTGAAATGGTTGTTACCGATGACGGTGAAACCTGGGTGAATTTCTGGGGCTTGTGGTCGGCAGTTTTGAAGGCCAATAAACAAAAGTTTGAAATACCTGTGCATGTTACAGCCAGATTTGTTGATGGTAAAATTGTAGCAGAGCATGGTTATTGGAACAGCTCGGAAATAGCATTGGTTTTGCGCGAGCTTGAATCACTTACAGAATAAGTTCAGGTTGTTGCCAAAAACCTCATTAACAGGCCGGATAAGGAATTTTTTATCCGGCATTTTTATTATTTGACTCTGGAGGAATTTGAGTTATGGCAAGAAACATCATTGCGTGATTAGCTGGCAAATCCCTTTTATCCAACCACTTGTCACGTTTTTCTGATTTCAGAAGGCAATATTCCGAAAAAGGCTTTGAATGATTTGGTGAAATAACCTGGGTCGTCATATCCAACCATATATGCAATTTCTGCAATGTTGCCGGCATCCTTTTCAAGTAGTTCATTGGCGCGGTGCATTCTTACCGAACGGATAAAATGATTGGCAGTTTGATTAATCAGTGCTTTTAGCTTGCGGTGGAGCTGAGATTGGCTCATTCCGGCTTCACTGGCCAGGTCTTCAACGGAAAACTTTTCGTTGTCCATATTTTTCTCCATAATGCTCATTAGCTTTTCCATGAAAGCCCTGTCGCGCGA
>Ga0114946_10002948_pt1 | contig 11625 bp, 13 predicted proteins | sample WalLakDeSediment_FD_88676 | JGI IMG/M metagenome (GOLD analysis project Ga0114946, IMG submission 88676) | Lake sediment microbial communities from Walker lake, Nevada to study Microbial Dark Matter (Phase II) - Walker Lake 11/02/13 Deep Sediment | ecosystem: Environmental > Aquatic >...
CCTCCCGAGGCCCTGCGCCGGGAGTTCCTGGGGTCCATTCGCACGAACTCGGTTCGCCTTCAGAACCTGGTGGACGACCTTCTGGACCTCTCCCGTCTCGAGGCGGGAGCCTGGCCCGTCCAGGAGGAGGAAGTGGAGCTTGCCGACGCGGCCGGAGAAGTGTGGGAGGAGCTCATGCAGGCCCGGCGCGACACCGGCATCGACTTCCGCATCGAGGGCGACGCGGTGGCCCTGGCGGACGGGCAGGCCCTCCACCAGGTCTTCCGGAACCTCATGGACAACGCCCTCCGCTTCACGCCGGACGATGGCTCGATCCAGGTGCGCATCCTGCCCCGGGGACCGGAGGTGGAGGTGGCGGTCACGGACTCGGGCGCCGGCATCCCCTCCTCCGCCCTTCCGCGCATTTTCGAGCGGTTCTACCGGGTGGACCCGGGGCGCGACCGGGTGGCCGGCGGAACGGGGCTCGGGCTGGCCATCGTGCGCCACCTGGTCCAGTCCATGGGTGGCGAAGTGACGGCCGAGAGCGAGCTGGGAAACGGGACCACCATCCGCTTCACTCTCCCCCGGGTCGAGGGGGGGTGAATCCCGGCAATCGGCTTGCCCAAGGCGTGGGAAGAGCGGTAAAATCCATGGATGAATCCCCTTGGATCGAAACGCCACTTCCACGAACGCCTGGACGATCTGCAGGCCCGCCTCCTCGAAATGGCCGGAGAGGCCGAGGACCTGCTGGGCCGCGCCGTGGAAGCGCTCGTGGCCCGCAGCCGGAGCGGACTCGAGGAGGTGCGAGACGGGGATGCGGTGGTGGATGCGCTGGAGCTGGACGTGGACGAGCGCGCCCTCGAACTCCTGGCTCTCCAGCAGCCTATGGCCAGGGACCTGCGCCAGATCATCGCGTCGCTCAAGATCGCCAACGACCTGGAGCGGGTGGGAGATCATGCCGTGAAGATCGCCTGGTCGGGCCTGAGGCTCCTGGAGATCCCCGCCCACTCCGCGCCCCCGCAGATCGAGGAAATGGCCGTTCTGAGTCGCGGCATGCTGGCCGACGCCCTCCGGGCCTTCATTACCCGCGACACGGAGCTGGCCCGGGAGATCCGGGTTCGTGACGACCGGGTCGATGCCCTCCGGTCCGCGGCGCATCGGATCCTCGTGAGCCACATGCTGGAGGATCCGCGTCGGATCACGGCCGCCCTCGAACTTCTCCTGGTGGCCCAGTCCCTGGAGCGGGTGGCGGACCTGGCAACCAACGTGGCCGAGGAGACGGTTTTCCTCGTGGAGGGGCTCGTCATCCGCCATCTGCCCGAGGTGTCCTCGTGAGCGGGTCCGAGGCGCTTCTCCCTCCGGGGCAGGGTGTCACCGGCGCGGCGGTGGAGCAGCTCCTGGAGGAAGTGGAGGCCGAGACCGAGCCGCGGGGTCAGCAGCTGACGTTGGGGGGGCTTCGGGGGCGGGTGGCCATCGTCACCGGGGGATCCACCGGCATCGGGCGCGCCATCGCCCGGGCGCTGGCCCGGTCGGGCGTTCACATCGCCTTCAACTACCTGGACGAGGGCGAGGAGGACCGCCTGGACGCCCAGCGCACCGTCGACGAGCTGGAACGGGCCGGTGTGCGGGTGCTCTGCCGGGCGGTGGACTGCACCCGGTCGGACCAGGTGACCCACTTCGTGGACCGGGTCGTCGACGAACTGGGCGGACTTCACATCCTGGTCAACAACGCCGGGATGGCCCGGGACGGCGCCCTCTGGCGGATGTCGGACGACGACTGGCAGAGGGTCATCGACACCAACCTCTCCGGTGCCTTCTACTTCACCCGGGCGGTGGCCTCCATCTTCCGCCGGCAGGAGGGGGGAAAGATCGTCAACGTGTCGTCGGTCCACGCGCTGCGGAGCGAATTCGGGCTGGCCAACTACGCCGCTTCCAAGGCCGGTCTCCTGGCCCTGACCCGGAGCGCCGCGCTGGAGCTCGGCCCGTCGAACGTGAACGTGAACGCCGTGGCGCCGGGCTACATCCGGACCACCCGCCTCACCGACGGCGTCCCCTCCGAAATCCTGGACGAGGCCAGGGAGCGCAGCGCCCTTCGGCGCCTGGGGGATCCCCAGGACGTGGCCGGCGCCGTCCTCTTTCTCTGCTCCGAAGCGGCCCGCCACATCACCGGCGTCACGCTCCCGGTGGACGGAGGCTACCTGCTGTGACCACGCGCCCCCGGCCACCCGTCGCGGTGGGCAGTCCGAGCTCCCCCTGGCTTCCGATGCTGGGGGTGTTCCTGGCCCTGGCCACCGCGGCGTGCGGCGAGGGCTCACCCCCTCCCCCCGAGCTGCCGGGCTTCGAGACAGCGCGCGGCCCCTCGGAGCTCACGGTGGCCCTGAAGGTGACCTACACCCGGGACGAAGCGCCCATCCGGGTGCCCCGGACCGTGGTGATTCCGCTGGGCGAGGATCCCTCGAGGGACGAGGCCTTCCTCCTGGAGGCGGCCCTCGATGCCCTGGTGGCCGGCCCCACGGCCGAGGAGGAGGCCAGGGGCATCACCTCCTTCTTTTCGGAAGCCACGGCGGACCTGGTGGCCCGGGTTACGCTGCAGGGGGATTCGGCCATGGTGGACGTTCGCGATCTTCGGACGCTCGTGCCCAACGCATCCTCCTCCACCGGGAGCTTTCTCTTCCTGTCGGAACTGAACGGCACGATCTTCGGCCTTCCCGGGATCGAGCGGGTCGAGTACCGTATGGAGGGCTCGTGCGAAGATTTCTGGAACTTCCTGCAGCGGAGTTGCCAGGAAGTTCGCCGCCCCCTCGACACCTGACCGGGCCTCTCTGACCGGCCCACCTTACCGGACCCATCCGACCGGACCCACCTGACGGGCCCGCCCGGACTCCGTTTCCACCAACCAGCGAGTCATGCCCATGGCCTCCACTGCGGCCAATCCCGTCGTCGTCTTCGATACCAGCCTCGGTTCCTTCCGCGTCGAGGTCTTCCAGGACCGGGCGCCAAAGACCGCCGCCAACTTTCTGGGCCTCATCGGAAAGGGATTCTACGATGACCTGATCTTTCACCGGGTCATCGAAGGGTTCATGCTCCAGGGGGGATGCCCCGAGGGCTCCGGGCGCGGCGGCCCCGGCTACCAGATTCCCTGCGAGTTCCACGCCGAGCTCCGCCACGACGGCGAGGGCGTCCTCTCCATGGCCAACGCCGGCCCGAACACCGGGGGCTCGCAGTTCTTCATCACCCTGGATGCGACGCCCTGGCTCGACAACCGCCATGCCGTCTTCGGACGGGTGGTGGAGGGAATCGACGTGGTTCGGAGCATTGGCCAGGTCCCCACGGCCAGCGGGGACCGCCCCAGGACCGACGTGGTCATGAAGAGCCTCCGGGTGGAGGGGGCGGCGGACGAATGATCGGCGGCTGCGGGTCCACGCCCCACGGGAGCGGTTCCTCCCCGGAGGGCGTGGAGCGGGTGGAGCGGGTGGAGCGTACCGAGCGGGAGTGGCGGGAGACCCTGACGGACGAACAGTTCCGGGTCCTTCGGAAGCACGGTACCGAGCGGGCCTTTACCGGGGCCCACTGGGACGAGAAGCGCCCGGGCCTGTACCGGTGTGGCGGGTGCGGGACGCCGCTCTTTGATGCCGGGACCAAGTTCGAGTCCGGTACCGGCTGGCCGTCGTTCTGGGCGCCGGTGGACCCCGCCCACGTGGCGGAGCGAGAGGATCGATCCTTCTTCATGCGCCGGGTGGAGGTGGTCTGTGCCGCGTGCGACGGCCACCTGGGGCACGTCTTTCCTGACGGTCCCGAGCCCACCGGGCTCCGGTACTGCCTGAACTCGGCGGCGCTGGCGTTCGACCCGGCCGAGGAGTGACCGTCTTTCCTCCCGGGCGCCGGCTCATCCGGGCCCGGGGGGAACGCCGTTGCCCGGCTGCGGTACGAAGCCCATGAATCCGAACATGGTGGTGTCGATGTCTCCTTGCCGGAGGCACGGGCGGAGGCGCGGGCCAGGGCGCGGGCCAGGGCGCGTGCGAGGGCGTGGGCTTCTCCTGGCCCTGGCGCTCCTTGTGGGCGGCTGCTCCATGCGGTCGGCGCCTCCTCCGGAGGCCGGGTACGAGCGGGGCGGTGTTCCCGATCTTCGAGGGGAGCGGGTCCTCCTCCTCCCTCCCCAGCGGGTGGAAGGAGGTCACCCGGACCTGGAGCGGGAGCTGGTCTACGCGCTGGAAACCCGAGGACCTTCCGTGACCTGGATTGGCCCGGAGGCCCTCCGGCGCCGCGTGGCCGCAAACCCGGGCATGGGCCTCGATCCCGACGGCCTCCCGGTGGACCGATTCCTGGCCGGTGAGATCCAGCGGGTAGGCGATCCCCTGTTCGGCCTGATCTACCGGCTGGCCGCCCTGGAGGATGCCACGCTGGCCGTGCTCCCGGTCCTGGTCCGGGAACGGGAGGAGGAGGACGGCGCCCGGGTCGTGGAACTGGCCGTGGCACTCCTGCACCCCCGGTCGGGCCGGGTCTACTGGTACGGCATCGTGGACGGCGTGCCCGGCGCCGCCGGCGACCTGCCGGCCACCGCTTCTGCTGTCGAGGCCCTGGCCCGACGGCTTCTCCGCTGAGGACTCCCCTGGGGGGGACTCGCGTCTGGATGGGAATGAGGATGATGGCAAGAAGGACCCACCGCAGATTCACGGCTCCGGCCGCCCCGGTTGTGGCGCACGCCCTGGCCGCCGCCCTCTTCATGGTCCTGGCCGGGTGTCAGCCCCCTGGCCGGAGCGACCTGCCGCCGCCCCCCTCCGCAGCGGACGTTCGCCCCTACTACGCGTACGGCGGGGAACTCGAGGTCCAGATCACAGGGAACGTGGCCCGGGTGGAGGTGGTGGTGGACCCGGCGCCCTACGCCCGGGGCGGCGATCTCTGGGCCAAGGGGATGCCGTATCTCTTCCTCTTCTCGCCGGGGACCCGTGACGCCCTGAACGACTTCCCGGGGCTCGGGGGGGTCCGTCTCGTCACGCGCCATCCCAACGGCGACGTCATGGCCGAGGCCCTCCTGATCCGGGGGACGCTCAACGACTATTCGTGGCGCCAGGCGCTGAACGTGGCGGCCCAGGCCCGGCGGGATGCCACCGAGCGGCCGGGACGGATGCGGGATCTGGTGCAATGGGGTGAGGATCACACCGAATTTGAGTATAATCCCCGGTACATCTCCACGCCCTGACCCGTCGGCGACGATTCCGGCGTGTCGGCCTGTGTCTCGAACCATCCTCTGCGTTCATGGCCAAGACCATCACCCTGATTCCCGGCGACGGGATCGGTCCCGAAGTCACCTCTGCCACCGTCGAGATTCTCCGGGCCGCCGGCGCCGATCTGGAGTACGAGGAGCAGCTGGCGGGGATCGCCGGGCTCGATGCCCTCCGGTCGCCCCTCCCCGAGGTGACCCTGGAGTCGATCCGCCGCAACGGCGTCTGCCTCAAGGGACCGCTCACGACGCCCGTGGGAACGGGATTCCGGTCCATCAACGTGGCCATCCGGAAGGAGTTTGACCTGTACGCCAACGTTCGGCCCGCGCTGACCATGGTGCCCGGGGGGCGGTACGAGGACATCGACCTGGTCCTGATCCGCGAGAACACCGAGGGACTCTACGTGGGCGTGGAGCACTACATCGGGCTCGAAGGCGACCCGCGGGCGGCCGCCGAGTCGGTGATGATCATCACCCGCTTCGGCGCCGAGCGCATCGTCCGGTACGCCTTCGAGTACGCGAAGAAGAACGGCCGCAGGAAGGTGACCCTGGCCCACAAGGCCAACATCCTCAAGTACACCCAGGGACTCTTCCTGGACGTGGGTCGCGAGGTGGCGAAGGAGTACGAGGGCGTGGTCGCATTCGAGGATGCCATCATCGACGCCACGGCCATGTACCTGGTGGCCGACCCCTACCGCTTCGATGTCCTGGTCATGGAAAACATGTTCGGCGACATCCTTTCGGACCTGATGGCCGGGCTGGTGGGGGGGCTGGGACTCGCCCCTGCCGGCAACATCGGGAAGACCGAGGCCATGTTCGAGGCGGTCCACGGCTCGGCCCCGGACATCGCCGGGCTGGGGGTGGCCAACCCGTCGTCGCTGACGCTGTCGGCGGCCATGCTGCTGGACCACGTGGGGCAGCCCGAGGTGGCGACCCGGATCCGCAGCGCGCTCACCTCGGTCCTGGCTGACCCCGAGCTCCGCACCCGCGACGTCGGGGGTAGCCAGGGGACCCGGGGCTTCACCGATGCCGTGATCCGGCAGCTGGCCTGAGCCGGGCCCTCCTCGTGATACGCCGCGATGAATCCCCCCGGCCCGGCCGGGCTGATGACATCACCTGCCTCCGGTGCCTCCAGGTGAAGCCCTCGGAGGAGCTGGACCGCCTCATGTGGTGCGAGGACTGCATTGCCCGGGCCCGAAAGCGAGCCCTGAAGATCGGCCTGGCCTCCGGTGGCGGGCTCGTGCTGGTGCTGGCCCTCTACATCTGGTTCGGCATCCGGCCCGACCTCTCGCTGATCCCGACGGGATGGGCCCTCACGCTGGTGGTGGCCTTCTACCTGGGAAGCCGCGTCGCCCGCGAGCTTGCCTACGGCGTGGAGCGCTGGCAGAATCGACCGGCCGTCGAGGCCAGGCCTCCCGCCTGACTCCCTGATCTGACTTCCCTGATCTGACTTCCTGATCTGACCTCTCTGATCTGACTTCCCTGATCTGACTTCCTGATCTGACCTTTCGACCTCCAAGGACCCTTCCCATGGCATCCAGCTTCCAGGGCGTGGATTTCTACAACCTCGACTCCCTCCTCTCCGACGAGGAGAAGATGATCCGCGACACCGTCCGCCAGTGGGTGGACGAAAACGTCATGCCGGTGATCCAGGAGGCCTACATCGGCCGGAAATTCCCGCGAGAGCTGATTTCCGGCATGGGTGAACTCGGGATGCTGGGCGCCAACCTCCCCGAGGAGTACGGCTGCGCCGGGCTGAACAACGTGGCCTACGGCATCATCATGCAGGAGCTGGAGCGCGGGGACTCGGGTGTGCGGTCCTTCGCTTCCGTGCAGGGGGCCCTGGTCATGTACCCCATCCACGCCTTCGGCTCGGAAGAGCATCGGCGGGAATGGCTGCCGAAGCTGGCCACCGGCGAGAAGATCGGGTGCTTCGGCCTCACCGAACCCGACTACGGTTCGAACCCCGGCGGGATGATCACCACGGCTCGGAAGACGGAAGGCGGGTGGGTCCTGAACGGGACCAAGATGTGGATCACCAACGGCTCCATGGCCGACGTGGCCATCATCTGGGCTCAGACCGGCGAGATCGGCGACACGAAGTCCATCCGCGGCTTCGTGGTGCCCACCGACGTGAAGGGGTTCACGGCCCGGGACCAGAAGGGGAAGCTCTCGCTCCTGGCCTCGGACACCTCCGAACTTCACCTGGAGGATGTGGAGGTGGGGGAGGATGCCCTGCTCCCGGCGTCCGGCGGGCTCAAGAGCCCCCTCATGTGTCTGACCCAGGCCCGGTTCGGGATCGCCTGGGGTGCCCTGGGGGCGGCCATGGCCTGCTACGACGAGGCCCTTCAGTACGCGAAGGAGCGCGTCATGTTCGACACTGTCATCGGGGGCAAGCAGATCCAGCAGATCCGCCTGGCCGAGATGCTCACCGGGATCACCCAGGGGCAGCTCATGGCGCTCCAGCTCGGGCGGCTCAAGGATGCGGGGACGATGACGCCGCAGCAGGTGTCCATGGCCAAGCGGACCAACGTCAACATGGCCTGCGAGGTGGCGCGGGAGGCCCGTCGTCTCCTGGGTGGCAATGGCATCCTGGTGGAATACTCCGCCATGCGTCACATGGCGAACCTCGAGTCGGTCTACACGTACGAGGGCACCCACGACATCCACGGCCTGATCCTGGGGCAGGCGGCCACGGGGATCGCCGCCTACTGATGCCTCCTCCGAAAGGAGAGCGCTCCGGACGGGCGCCGCGTCCGCTGCGAGACGAAGAGCCGTTCAGGACGATGCGGGCCTACCCGCGCCGCTTCGCGCTGGGCGTCCCTCTGGTCTTTGCCGTGGCCATTGGCGCCGGCGTCCTGCTGGCGGAGCGGAGTCTCTCGCTGGGGCTCGCGGCTCTCCTGGTAATCCAGACCGCGGGGCTCCTGGGCCTCTACGTGCCGGCCCTTCGCCGCACGCTCCGAGAGGACCGAACGCGGGGCCTGACGGGGCGCGGGGAGGCGGGGCCCGGGGAGGCGGGGCCCGGGGAGGCGGGGCCCGGGGAGGCGGGGCGCGGCCACGCAGGGCGAGGGGAGTAGGGTTCCATCGTTCCCATGCTGGAACGTACAACGGGGGTACCGGCGCTGCGCCGGTACCCCCGTTGCATGTCCGGCGAACTGCGCCGGAGACATCTACCAGCGAATGATCGGTCGCGACATTCGGTGGCTCCCTTTGGTCAAAGACGGGCAGCGGGGACCCCTCCCCACTCCGGCCCACAGAGAATGCACCCGTCGTGCCATCCCGGGAACCGGGCGGTGCGAGGCTCGGTGAATATACCGTAAGTCCCTGTGTGAAAACGGGCTGCGGAAAGACAAGGCCGGCGCCGCCCCCTCGGAATCCCTCATGACCCGCCCGAATCACCATGGCGTGGACGCAACGCCTGGGGTCACGGTCCCTCACCCAGGGCCCTCGATCCGCCACGCCGAGCCCTCGACCCGCCACCCGGAACCCTCCCCCGAGCCCTCGACCTGGACCCCTCCGATCCGATCATGGGATGCCTCTGGAACGATGGGGGGCCACGGGGGTGCTCGGGACGATGAACGAACTTCCGCCCCCCCGCCGATCGGCCCTGGACGAACTGGACCGCACGATTTCATGGACCCTTCGCCTCTGGGGGATGCCCGCCCTCCAGCTCTCGCTGGGCGTGGTCTTCATCTGGTTTGGCGCGCTCAAGCTCGTGGACATGAGCCCGGCCGCCGAACTCGTGCGGAACACGGTCTACTGGTGGGATCCGAACATCTTCCTTCCCATTCTCGGCATCTGGGAGATGGTCATCGGGGTGTGCCTCCTGGTGCGTCCCCTGGTGCGGGTGGCCATTCCCCTCCTCCTCCTGCAGATGCCCGGGACCATGCTCCCGCTGGTCCTCCTCCCCGAGGTCTGCTTCACCCAGGTCCCCTTCGGTCTGACGCTGGAGGGACAGTACATCGTGAAGAACCTGGTGCTGGTGGCGGCGGCCCTGGTGGTGGGGGGATCCCTGCGAGACCGACACTTCCGCGGCGACATCCTCCCGCGGTGGCGACCGGCGGGGCCGCCCCGGTCCTGAAGGGTGGCGCGGGGAGTGACGGGGCCGGGCGCGGCGAGACGGGGCAACACGGCCTTGACGGGGCGGGGCGGTCCATTAGCTTTGAAAGCTCCGGATCTGCAGCCCCAAACGCGGAGTCGGTTCCCGCGCCGCTAGCTCAATTGGCAGAGCAACTGGCTCTTAACCAGTAGGTTCTAGGTTCGATTCCTAGGCGGCGCACTTTTCGAGGCGCGAATCCCGTTCTCCGGATCAGGGATTCGCGCCTTTTTGCTTCTCCCCCTCGTGTCGCGGTTCCCTGTCGAGCACCCGGACCAGGGCGGCAGGATCCGCCTCCAGGAGCCGGGAGCGGGCGGGGCGTTCCAGGAGGCGGGTCAGAGCCGGAGGGAGGGGCACGGGGCGTCCAATCCGGGGCTCGACGATCTCGGGAAACTTGGCCGGGTGGGCCGTGGCCGTCACGATCCACCCCCGGGTGTCCCCCCGTGCGCGGCGGCCCTCAAGCACGTGGAGCGCGCAGGCCGTATGCGGGCAGGCGATCACGCCCCAACGCTCGGGGGCGCGTCCCACGGCCTCCAGGATCTCGGCATCCTCTACGGCAGTGGCGTCCAGTTCCCTCGCCAGCCCCGGATCCCGGCGCACCTGGAAGCGAAGCCGCTCCAGGTTGCTCGGTACCCCCACGTCCATGGCGCTGGCCGGAGTCCGGACGCTGTTCCGGGGCGCGGCCTCTCCCGTTTCCACCCAGTCCACCAGGGCCCGGTTCCGGTTCGTGGCCAGGTGCACGGGTCCCACGGGAAACCCCATGGCCCGGACCCAGAGGGCGGCGAGCCCGTGCCCGAAGTTCCCACTGGGAACGATGAACCCCGGGGCCTCGCCGGTGCCGTGCTGCCAGGCCATGGCGGCGTGGGCGAACCAGGTGGCCTGGGGAAGAAGGCGGCCCAGTGAGATGCTGTTTGCGCTGGTCAGCCGATGGGTCCGGACCAGATCCGCGTCGGCCAGCGCCGACTTTACCATCCGCTGGGCGTCGTCGAAGGTTCCGGCCACCCGGTAGCTGGCCACGTTGCCGTCCTCGCCACCGAAGCACGAGAGGAGGTGGGCCTGCCGCTCCGAGACGCCCCGTTCCGGAAAGAGGATGGAGACCCGGAAGCCCGGGCGGCCCTCGAAGGCGGCGCCCACCGCGCTCCCGGTGTCGCCCGAGGTGGCCACCAGAACGTGGCCCCCGTGCGGGGCGCCGGGGGCCTCTTCCAGCGCCAGGGCGCCCGCCAGGAACCGGGCGCCGAAGTCCTTGAAGGCCGCGGTGGGTCCGTGGAAGAGTTCCAGGAGGCCGGAGCCGGCATCCAGTCGCTTCAGGGGGATGGGAGCGGAGAAGGCCTGGCGGCAGAGCTCCGGCAGCGCCTCCCGGAGCCGGGCGTCGTCCGGGTGCTCGAGAAAGGGCTCCACGATGGCCTGCGCCACTTCGGCCAGCGCCGCCGGCGATCCGGTGTCCGAGGCCGCCGCTTCTCCCAGGCGCCGAAGGACCGGAGGCGGGAGCCGCGGAAGGCGGTCCGGGAGGTAGAGGCCCCCGTCGGGAGCGAGCCCACGGGCGAGCGCCGCCGAGAACGAGACCCCGGCGTCGGTTGGAGTGGCAGAGCCGGGTCCCGCCTCGCCCCGGGTGCTGACCATCCGCATCCGGGGCTCACCCATGGGATTCCACCCGGGCGGAGGGCCCCATGACGGGGGCGCTCCACGCCTCCGCCCCGATCCCCAGCCCCTCCAGGGCCTCTCGCATGGCCGCTGCACCCTGGCGGGCGGCCGCCGCGCCTTCGAACCAGGCAAAGAGGCTGGGGCCGCCGCCCGAGATGCCGGCGCCCAGGGCCCCGGTGTCCAGGGCGGCATCCCGGGCCTCGTGAAAGCCGGGAATCAGCGGCGCCCGCCGGGGCTCCACGAGGGCATCGACCAGGTGACCCCGGAGGAGCGAGAGATCCCCCAGGTGGCAGGCAGCCAGGAACCGGGCCAGGCGCTCCGACTGGGTGACCACATCCCCCAGGGGAAAGGGGGCTTTCAGCACCTCCCGGGCCCTGCGGGTTTCCAGCACCTGGTGCGGGTGAACCAGGGCACAGTGCAGGTCCCACGCCTTGGGCCAGGGGAGGGGGACCAGTCGATCCGCGAGCGCCAGCACCACCCCCCCGAGGAGCTGGGGGCCCACGTTGTCGCCGTGGAACGTGCCGCTGGCCACGGCCTCGCCCGCCAGGGCAAACGGATAGAGATCCCGGGGTTCCAGGGGATTCGGAAGAAGGTGGTTGGCGGCGGTCAGGGCGGCCACGGCGGAGGCGGCCGATCCGCCCATTCCGGAGCCCAGGGGAATTCCCTTCCGGATCTCCACCCGGAGTCC